>NICF_comb_assmDRAFT_10000414_pt1 | contig 36618 bp, 33 predicted proteins | sample NewIslPassag4_SG_FD_11279 | JGI IMG/M metagenome (IMG submission 11279)
GGGGAGGTGACGGTCCTACGGCTTGCCAGCGCCTACGAGGTCGGCCGGCAGATCAATCCCGCCATGGTCGAGGGACAGATCGCCGGCGGCGCCGTGATGGGCATGGCTCACGCCCTGATGGAGACGGTCTATCCGGAGTATCCCGCGCTGCGGCCGCACGCCCACAATCTGTCCGACTACCTGCTGCCGACGACGATGGACTTGCCGGAGATCTCCAGCGTCGTGCTGGAGTACCCGTCGAGCAACGGCCCGTACGGTGTCAAGGGCGTGGGCGAGATGACGGCCAACTCGCCGATCCCCGCGATCATCAACGCGATCCATGACGCGATTGGCGTTTGGATCACCGAGTTGCCGGTCACGCCGGAGAAGGTGCTGCGCGCGCTGAAGGAGCGGGATGCGGCACAGAGCGCCGCAACGGCGGCGGACTGAGGGGAGGTGAGGAGCGCCTAGCAGCCGATTGCGGTCGTGTTGATTTCGCGCTTATCGCGTGGGCCGGGAAGAGCTGCTTGCCGACTGGTCTCGCTTGGAGTAGGTGGCCAGGCGCTCCGGCGCACGTCGCTTGGCGCGGCCGTTCGCTCTCGCGGGAAAGCGCGTACGTACGGACGTGGGTGGTCGGACGGGGCGTTGCGCTCCGCGCGCTAAGGCGGGACGCTCCGATTGGCAAGTTGCTTGCCGAACAAACGCGTGCGCGGCTATGATGCGAACATCACAAGCATCGTGTGACTAACGTGGGGAGCGCTCGAACGACGCGGTTGGAAGTCCCACGGTTGTGCGCACGGCGAAGCGTCGTACGACGGAACGGTTGAGCGCCCGTCCGTCGAAGGTTCTCTCATCTCTGGGCTTGATCCGACGCCCGCGAGTGCGGGTGAGCGGCAGAGCGAAGGACATAGCGTCTGCGTCGCGACGAAGGCGTCGAGGCGACGGTGAGGAAAGGAGAGTGGAATGAGGGGACTTGATCGGCAGTCGGCTGACCTGTCGCGTGCTCATGTTCAGCTCTTGCGCGACGTGATGGAAGGCCGCCTCAGCCGGCGCGCCGCCGTCAAGCGCGGGATCTCGCTCGGCCTGAGCACGACGGCTCTCGCTGGCCTCCTGACTGCCCGGCGGACGCCGCGCGTGTCTGCTCGCCAGGACAGCCCGCTGGCAGGCAAGACGATCGACATGACGATCCTGGGCATCGCTGGTTGGCCGCCGAGCCAGCTCGGCGTGACGCTGGCGATGGAGGGGTTCAAGCCGTACGCCAAGGAGACCTACGGCTACGACGTGAACTTCTCCTTCGAGGAGTCGCCGTTCGATCAGCTCTTCCAGAAGGCAGCCGCTTCGCTCTCGACCGGGTCCGCGCAGTACAACATCATCATCTCCGACAGCCAGTGGCTGGGTGCGCTGGCCGAGCCGGGTTGGATCGTCCAGCTGAACGACATCATCGCCCAGAATCCTGAGCTGCAGATCGAGTTCGTCGAGGCCGCGCAGCAGGGCTATCGCATCTACCCGGACGGAAGCGACCAGATTTGGGGCTTCCCGCAGGAGGGCGATACCATCGCGCTCTATGTCCGCCAGGACCTGTTCACCAATCCTGAGGAGCGCGAGGCGTACAAGGCGGCGAACAACGGTGAGGATCTGCCGCAGACCTTCGAGGATTGGGAAGAGGTGGACATCGACCGCTTCGAGCGGATCGTCTCCTTCTTCCATCGCCCGGATCAGGGCCTGTACGGCACCGCCCTCCAGTACTCGAAGGTCTATGACTTCATCTCCTGCTACTGCTACCCGTTCATGTTCTCGACCGGCGGCGAGATCTGGGAGGGCGATGTCGGGTCGTACCGCGTCGAGGGCGTGCTCGACTCCGAGACGAACGCGGCCGGCTTGGCGCGCTGCAAGGACTTCGTCAAGTACGGGCCGGAAGGTGTGACCAACTACGGCATCGCCGAGGAAGTCGACGCCTTCACCTCCGGGTCGCTGGCTACCTGCCTCCAGTGGTCCGCTCTCGCCTTCCAGATGCTGAACATCGACATGAACAACCCGGACCAGCCGGCCGATCCGAGCAAGCCAATCAACCGCGACATGGTCCTGGTCACCGTGCCGCCCGGATTCCGCCAGGCCGACGGCTCCCTCCGCCGGACCTACACGCTCGGCGGTCAGCCGTGGGTGATCAACGCCTTCAACGACGAAGACCACATGCAGGTCGCCATCGACTTCATGAAGTGGTGGTACCAGCCGGAGACGCAGGCGGAGTTCGCGCGCCGGGGCGGCAACCCAACCGACAAGGCGACGCTGAGCCGGCCGGACTTCGACACGCTCCAGCCGCACTTCCGGGCGTACCGCTACATGCTCGAGGGCAACTCCCGCGATTTCTGGCACGACCCGAACTACTCGGAGATGCTGGCCGTCCAGCAGGAGGCGTTCAGCGCGTACGTCACCGACATCGAGGACGATCCGATGGATGCGCTGCGGTACGCCGCGTGCGAGCAGCAGCGGATCCTCTTCGACAACGGCCGCACGGACGTTGAGCCGTCGGATTCCTGCGCCGACGTCACTCTCGGGTAGTCCAGGCGCGGTCTGGATTCGCTGAACTGAATTGGGGGAGCGCGCGCAACGTGCGCTCCCCCGCCCGATGCGGTAGCCTTTGGGGGTGCGCATATGCCGCCCCCACATCACGTTTGTGGAACTACGATGGCTCAACTGGGAACGCAGATTGAGAGTGTCGCCGGAGCCCGGCGCATTGAAGCGACCCAACCGCGACTGAGTCGTTGGCGGGCGCTGGAAGAGAGCCGCCTCTTCCCGGTGGTGCTCGTCCTCCCCATCCTGATCTTCTTCCTCGTCTGGAACATCATCCCGCTACTGTGGCTCCTGGGCGTCAGCTTCTATCGGTTCAAGCTGACCTCCGCGCAACCGGAGCAGTACATCGGCTTCGAGAATTTCCGCCGGCTCTGGGAAAGCAGCGTCTATTGGGGAACGCTCGGCCGCACCCTGACGTTCATGGTGTGCAGCGTTGGGCTGGCGACGGTGCTTGGCATTCTGCTGGGCCTTCTCTTCTGGGGAAGCGCCCGCATGCCCGGCCGGCGATTGGCGCTGACGCTTCTCTTCACGCCGATGATCTTGCCCCCCGTGGCCGTCGGCACGTTCTATCGCCTGATTTATGACCCGACCTTTGGCGTCCTCAACTACTACGCGAATCGCATCACGGGAAAGACGTACGACTTCTTAGGCGATAAGGAGTTGGCGTTCTGGGCTTTGGTAGCCGTTGATGTCTGGATGTGGACGCCATTCATGACCTTGATGACGCTCGCGGCTCTCGGCTCGGTGCCGAAGGCGGAGCTCGAGGCGGCTGAAATCGATCGCCTGCCCTGGTTGAAGCGGCTTTGGTATGTCGTGCTCCCCCACGGGAAATTCATCCTGATGCTCGGCATCCTCTTGCGGACCATCGACGCGTTCAAGACGACCGATTTGGTCTACCTGATGACGCGAGGCGGGCCGGGCAACCGGACGGAGTTGGTCGGCGTGACGCTGTACCGGCAGGGCTTCGAGGCCTTCCAGATGGGGAACGCCTCGGCGATGGCGGTGATCGCGCTCCTGATCGCGATCGCCTTCACCTCCATCTACCTGTACGTCCTGAACTATCGTGAGACGAGGGCGGCGCTGCGATGACGCAACAACGAGGGTCCGAGCGCCAGCTCGGCCAGATCATCTACTACATCATCCTCTGGCTGGTAGCGATCGCGTTCTTCCTGCCAGTGCTCTGGATCTTCCTCGCGGCGTTCAAGTCCGGGGGCGAGCTGGTGCGCTGGCCGCCGAAATGGATCTTCTCTCCGACGTTGGACAACATCCGCGATGCGATCAACCGGCCGAACTTCTGGGAATACTTCCGGATGAGCTTCGTCTTCTCGATCGGCGCGGTGGCGATCGCGATCGTCGTTGCGTTCCTGGCGGCCTATTCCTTCTCGCGCTTCAAGCCGAGAGGGACCAACTTCATGATGTTCCTGCTGCTTTCGGTGCGCATGGTGCCGGCGGCGGCGGTCGTCGTCCCGGTCTTCATGATGTACAACGCCTTCGGCTGGAATAAGACGTTTCACGGGATGCTCCTCTTCTACGCAATGTTCTGCATCCCCTTCTCGCTCTGGATCCTGAAGGGCTTCCTTGACGGCGTCTCGGTCCGGTTCGACGAGACAGCGCTCGTCAACGGCGGCTCGCGGCTCCACGTCATCTTCCGCGTGGTGCTGCCGCAGGTGAAGCCGGGACTCGTCGCGGCGGCGATCTTCAACTTGATCTTCGTCTGGAACGAGTTCCTGTTCAATTACCTGCTCGGCGGCAAGGGGACGACGATGATTCCCGTGCTCCTAGCGACGGGCGTCAATCAGGGCGGGAGCGTTGACTGGTCGTTCATCGCCTCCCTTTCGCTCATCTACATGTTGCCGCCGATCGTCGCCATCTTCCTCTTCCAGAAGTACCTGCTCGTCGGCATGACCTTCGGCACCGTTCGCGGCGAGGTGTAGCCTAGCCGCGATCGGACCGAATGCTGAGGAACGTGAGGCGTAATCGTGCAAAGTGAGTCTGACAAGACCCCGACACAGGCGCAGCGCCTGCCCTTCGCGGCGCGGTTTCAGGCGATTTTGATCGTCACCTTGCTCGTGGCGCTGGTCCTGATCGGCCAGCAAGCCAATAAGTTGCTGTACCAGATCGGTCTGCCGGTGCTGGTCGTGGCGGCGTTCCTGCAAATCGCCTTCGGCAACATTCCGCCCAACGCCGGGTTCGGACGATCGATGAAGCTCCTGGCGATCACCTGGCTCATCGTCGCCGGCGTCTTTGCGCTCGCTATCTACCTGGCGCCGGACTTGATCGCGGCGAGCCGCGGCAATTGATCGCCAATCTCGAGGCACACGGATCGATGACGGGCACGAACACTATTCTCGAGTTCCGGGGCATCGCCAAGAGCTATGGCGCGACCCCCGTTCTCCAGGACGTCAATCTCACCGTCGAATCGGGCGACTTCCTCGTTGTCTATGGTCCGCCGGCCGCCGGCAAGACGGTGCTGATGCGGATTCTGATGGGGCTGGAGACGCCCGACGCCGGAACGATTCACCTGCGTGGTCAGGACGCGACGCGGGTGCCAGCGGCACAGCGCAACATCGGCTATGTGCCGCAGTCGTTCGCGCTCTACCCGCATATCAGCGTCCATGACAATATCGCCTATCCCCTGCGTCTCGCGGGTGTGTCGGAGCGGGACGCCGAGCCGATCGTGCAGCACGCGGCGGAGATGCTAAAGATCTCCGACCTGCTGAAGAAGCGGCCGGACCAGCTCTCCGGCGGCCAGAAGCAGCGCGTGGCGATCGCGCGCGGCATCGCCAAGCAGACGGACATCTACGTCCTCGACGACCCATTGGCCGGTCTCGACTTCAAGCTGCGCGAGCAGCTCGTCGATGACCTGAGGGGTCTGCAGCAGAGCTGGAACGCGACGTTTCTCTATACCACCTCCGATGCGATCGAGGCGTTGACGCTGGCGGACCGCGTGGCGGTGCTGGCCGAGCGAACGATCGTCGAGGCGGGAACGCCGGAACAACTCTACGATGCGCCGGAGCGGATCGAGACGATGCGACTCCTCGGCTTCCCGCAGGCGAACTTCCTGCCGGGCGAGATCGCTGAGCGCAACGGCTCGCTCGTCTGCCGGACGCCTCTTTTCGAATTCGCGGTTCGGCCGGACAATGGCGCGGTCTCCGCGTCTCACCGGTCAGTCACCGTCGGGCTGCGGCCGGAAAGTATTGCAATCGCCAGCAGCGGATCCGCGAATGGCGCGATCCAGGCGCCTGCGCGCGTGCTGTTGCAGGAAGATCTCGGCGGCGAGGAGATCGTCTATCTTGATGCCAATGGCGTCTCGCTGATGACCGTCGTTCGTCACGACACGTTTGAGGGAACGATTCCCGATCGGATCACGATTGCGCTCGACCCAACCGCGCTGATCGTCTTTGCGCCCGATGGGAAGCGCGTTGGGCAGGGAGTCCCGGTAGGCCATGTCTGAAATCCGCGTAGAAGGGCTGACGAAGACCTTTGGCCCGGTCGTCGCCCTCGATAACGTTTCGTTCGTCTTCCCCGAGTCGGAAGTCACGTGTCTCTTGGGGCCATCGGGCTGCGGGAAGACGACGCTAATGCGGATCATCGCCGGCTTGGAGACGCCGACGAGTGGCGAGGTCTACTTCGGGGACCAGCGCGTCACGCGTCTCAAGCCAAGCCAGCGCGACATCGGGATGGTCTTCCAGTACCCGGTGGTCTATCGCGGCATCAGCGTCCGGCGCAACATCGAGCTGCCGCTACTCTCTCAGAAGCTCTCGGCTGCCGAGCGGCAGCGACGGCTGGACACGGTCGTCCAGATTCTCGGCTTGGAAGACAGTCTCGACAAAGACATCACGCAGCTAGACAACGGGACGCGGCAGAAAGTCGCTGTCGCTCGCGCCGTTGCCCGACAGCCGCGCATCATCCTTTTCGACGAGCCGATCACGAACGTTGACGCGCATTCCAAGCTGCAGTTGAAGCGCTCCTTCAAGGAGCTGACGCGCCAGCTTCGGCAGACGATCATCTACGTCACCCATGACCAGACCGAGGCAATGACGCTGGCCGACCGCATCGCCCTGATGGAAAAGGGCAAGATCGTCCAGTGCGACGAGCCGCGCGAGCTCTATAACCATCCCGCGGACGTCTTTGCCGGGTGGTTCTTGGGCAATCCCGGCATGAACTTCTTCCCCGCCAACGTCGTCGCGGCCGGGCAAGGGTTGGCGCTGGACGCGCCGTTCTTCGCACGGCCCGTTCCGCTAACGGGGAATGGTCAGCCGGGGCAGATCACGGTCGGCATCCGTCCGGAGCACGTCGTTGTCCACGCCTCGCAAGCGCCCAACGCGGTCGAGGCGCGGCTGCTACGGAAGTCCATTACCATCGGTCGGCAATACCTGCTCGCGATCGATCGCCAGGGTCAGGCGCTGAAGGCGAAAGTTCCGCCCAGCGTCGGCGTGGCGCTCGGCAGCACCGTCTGGGTTGAGCTCCCTCTCGATCGGATCGTCCTCTTCAACGAGCAAGGGCGGCGCGCTGGACTCACTCCGAGCGAGTTGGCGGGCGCCTCGGCCGCGTCAACCGCCGCGCGCGTGCCCGCGGGCAGCGTCTGAGGGGCCGATCGCCCCGCGTGGTGAGAGGGCAGTGAGCCTGGGCGGACGACCCTTCTATTTCGGCACGAATGTCAAGATGCACCAGACGCCGGACGACACAGTCCGGTATCTGCGAGCCATCCTCGATGGCGCGACGGAGACGCCGGTTGCCTCGACCCTGTTCGTCTGCCCACCGTTCACCTCGCTGCCGGCGGCGACGGCGCTGACGCGCGCCGTTCCGCTTTGGATCGGCGCGCAAAACATGCACTGGGCGGCAAGCGGCGCCTACACCGGCGAGATCTCACCCACGATGCTCACGGCGGTGGGCGTAGACCTCGTCCTCCTCGGTCACGCGGAGCGGCGGCACCACTTCGGAGAGTCCGATCAGGTGATCCGGCGCAAGGTTGGCGCCGCCGCCGAGCACGGCCTGCGCATCCTGCTCTGTGTCGGAGAGACGAGGGAAGAGCGCGATGCCGGAGTCGGTCCAGAGACGATCGCGCGTCAGCTCAAGGTCGGGCTACAGGATCTGCCGGACGCGGCGGTCGCTCGCCTGATGATCGCCTACGAGCCGGTCTGGGCGATCGGCGAAGGTGGGACGCCAGCTACGCCGGTCGAGGCGGTAGAGATCATCCGGCACGCGCGGGCAGTCCTGGCTGACCGATTCGGGCCGGAAGGCGAGGCGGTGCCAATCCTTTACGGCGGAAGCGTAGATGCAACGAACTGCGGGGACTTCGCCGCCCTGCCGGAAGTTGACGGGTTATTCGTCGGGCGGGCGGTGGCGACCGCCGATGGTTTTCTGACTGTCTGCCGGACCGCGGAGCGGGCGCGTCGCTCGGCGACCGCGGTGCTGGAACCAGTGAGTGGAGCGTGAGCGAGTGGGGCCGGGCGCGACCTGGCCCGCGAATGACATCTGCGTCATGGGGAGGAGTCTGTGGCTGCAACGGTAGTGAGTCTTGGCATTCACATTCTGGATGTGCTGGGCCGGCCGGTAACGCGGATCCCACCGGGACAGCATGTTGACCTGATCGAGGAGATCCGGCTCACCGTGGCCGGGACGGCGGCCGGCACGAGCGTTGACCTGGCCAAGCTCGGCGCGCGCGTGATCGCGATGGGCGCGATCGGCAAGGACGAGATCGGCAACTTCATCATCGATACCATGAACCGCTACGGCATCGACACCAACAATCTCGTCCGCAAGGACGGCGTGCAGACCTCGGCCACGATGCTGCCGATCCGGCCGAACGGCGAGCGCCCGGCGCTGCATGTCCTCGGTGCGAACGCGGAGCTGACGATTGACGACATCAATTTCGATGTCATCAAGCAGGCGGATTTCCTGCATTTCGGCGGCACCTATTTGATGCCGAAGCTAGATGGCGAGCCGACGCGGGAAATTCTCCGATTTGCCAAGGAGCACGGCGTCACGACGACGCTCGATTTGATCGCCATTGATCGGCCGGACCTGCTGGAGGTCATCGAGCCGTGCCTGCCCTATGTGGATTACTTCATGCCTGGCTTGGAAGAGGCGCGGATGATCAGCGGCTTGCAGGATCGGAAGGATGTCATCAAGTTCTTCCTGGACCGCGGCGTGAAGCACACCGTCTTCAAGATGGGCGGAGAGGGGAGCAGCATCGCCAATCGGGACGGTGAAATCCGCATCCCCGCGTTCAAGGTGCCGGTCGTCGACTCCACCGGGTGCGGTGATGCCTACTGTGCCGGGTTCATCGTTGGTCTGTCTCTCGGGTGGGACTTGGAGAAGGCTGGCCGGCTCGGCACCGCGGCCTCGGCGCTTGTCATCACGGGACTTGGCTCCGATGCGGGCATCGTCGACCTGGAGTCGACCATCGCCTTCATGAACAGCGCCGAGTCCTATCCTCTTACTGACTGACCGTTCGCCGCGTCACCCGTAGCGCGGACGCTGGAGTCTGAGCGTGGACGGAGGGGAACTCGANCGGCTGTGGGACGTGCTGCGACCGCGCGACACGAGCGCGCTCGTGTCNGCGATCGTCGTTNGCGTCGTCGTGCAGATCGTGGTGCTGTTCCTCTTCCGCGCGCTCGGGTTCTTTCTCAATCTGCTGAGCTGGCTGCTGGGCCTTGCCATCAGCGTCTCGATCGCGCTCTACATCCTGAACAACGGCGTGCCCGAAGCGCTCGGCGGTGAGCAGATCGATCGGTTGATCGACGACGCGCGGCGTTGGCTCGGTATCTGACCTGAGCTGGCGCCGCGCGCCACCAGTCCCTGCCGTGACCTCGCTGTTTCCGTCCTATGCTGGTGCCTGGGACGCGGCGTGCGTCGGCGTGTCCAGGCCGAGCAGTTTCAGCGTGTCGCGGTGGATGATCCCCTCGATCACCTCTTCCGGCACTCGCGGCAACCCGGTCCCCTCAACCACGCGATTGATGCCCCGAAGCCCGGCAATCGATGCTTCGACGGTCGTGAAGGGATAGTCGGTGCCGAAGAGAATCTTGTCGGCGATGCCGTACTCCACGGCGCTCATCATCGCGAAATAGAACTGGAGCGGCCGCGGATGAACGGCGGACATGTCCGTGTAAAGATGCGGATGCTTGCGGACGACGACAGCCAGCTCGTCGCACCACGGGTGACCCAGGTGCGCCACCCACATTCGCAGCTCGGGGAAGCGCCGGGCGATCTCATCGAGCAGCACCGGGCGCGCGTGGATGAGCGGAGCGTCGCGCACGAAGGTCGTGCCCTGGTGCCAAAGGACTGGGATGCGCAGCGCGTTCGCGGCCTCGAGCAAGGTCAGCGCCTCGCTCGACCAGGGATCGAAGTGCTGGTAGATGGGCGCAATCTTTAGTCCGCGCAGGCCCAAGCGCTTGACCGCGTCCTCAAGGATGTAGCCGGCGCGCGGGCGCTTCGGGTCGACGCTGGCAAATCCGATTAGCTTCTCGGGGTGTTGCGCGACGTATTCGGCGACGTACTCATTCGGCACGACGAGCCCAATGTCCGGCGCATCGAACGCGAGCACGATCGCGTGATCGACCGCCTGCATCGCTTTCAAGTGCTCTTCGAGTTGGACGTTCCAGAGCGGTTTGCCCCAGGCCCGCATGAGGTCAGCCATGATCTCCCCGCGGACGTGGACATCCGCGAGCCCGACGTGGGTGTGACAATCGACGATCAAATGCCTGCGCTCCCTCGTGCGGAATCGGTGGTTGTTACCTGCAGCCTTGCTGGTCGCTATTTGACCATCAGACGGTCATACAGGTCCATGACGTCGGCCGGCGGACGGTAGTTTTCGCCGCGTTCGGGTAGGACATAGTCACGATAGAGCTGCGCACATTCCTCCCCGCAGAAGGTCCGCTCCGCGCCGCCGACCTCCTCACGGTAGATGTGCTTTGCGATCATCCGCCCGCAGCACTGACAGTGCAGCATTCGCTGCTCGTACCACGCCGCGTCGTTCTCGACCCAGCGCCCCATCGTCGCTCCTTTCGTCCGCACTCACAAATCGTTGGACAGTTGGCTCCGCTCCGATCCGAATCGCTAACCTCGGTAGCCGTAGTCCCGCTCCGCTGCCTCTCGCGAGATGAAACCCTGTCGCAGGTCTTCCTCGATCAGCTCGCGGGGCCGCTCGCGCGGGTCGCCGTACCCGCCGCCACCGGCAGAGTTGAGCATGATCTCGTCGCCCTCGGTGACGACCACGCGGGTGAACTTTGAGTCGGAGACGGTGCCAAAGACTTCGGAGAACGTGCGGAACTCCGTATCGCCCTTGCGCTTGATGAAGATGCCGCTGCTCGCGCCCGGACCGCCGCCGAAGATTCCCGGCGCTTGCGTCTTCGTCCGGTCGAAGAGCGCATTGACGGTGATCTCCGGCGCGGTGACGCGGAAGACGCGGGTGGAGGCGAGACCTCCTCGGTACTTGCCCGGACCGGCGGAGTCGTTGCGCAGCGCGTAGCGCTCGACGATGAACGGGTACTTCGTCTCCAGGATCTCGACCGGGGTGTTGCGGCAATTCCCGTTGTTCGGGCACAGCACGTTGTTCCCATCGTGCGTAGCGGTGCCGCCCCAGCCGCTCCCCTCGATGTGATAGTTCGTGTAGTACTCGCCGTACTCCGGATGGACGCCGCCGAACAGGAAGTTGCAGGAGGACGCGCCTTCCGCCGCCGAGACGCGGTCCGGCACTGCCCCAGCGAGCGCTCGCATCACGACGTTCTGGATGTGCGGGTGCGTCTCCGTGTTTCCTCCCACGGACGGGCCGGGATGCTTGACATTCACGAGGCTGCCGGGACGAGTGACGATGCGGATCGGGCGGTAGCAGCCGGAGTTGATCGGAATCTCGTCCGAGACGACGTGCAAGAACGCCGAATAGCAGGAGGCTGCCGTCACGACGAATGTCGCGTTGATCGGGCCGCGCGCCTGGTCGTCCGAATCGAGCCAGTCGCAGATCGCCTCATCGCCTTTGATCGTCAGCTTCAGTCGCATCCAATAGGGCCGGTCGGTGACGCCGTCGTCCTCCATGCAGTCCTGCGCGTAATAGACGCCGTCCGGCATCTCGGCGATCTCGGCGCGCATGAAACGCTCGGAGTAGTCGAGGAGCTGGTCGGCAGCCGCTGACAGGAACTCGCCGCCGTACTTTTCGAGGAGCTCCAGGACACGCTGCTCGGCGACGTGAAGCGAGCCGATCATCGCGTGGTAGTCGCCCCAGCTCGTCCGGGGAGTTCGGTGGTTGGCGAGGATGATCTTCCAGACGTCTTTGACGTACTCGCCGTTGTCCATGATCTTGATCGGCGGCAGCCGCAGACCTTCCTGGTAGACCTCGGTCGAATCCGCGGCGAAGGAGCCGGGCGCCATTCCGCCGATCTCGCCCACGTGCGCGACATTGCCGACGAAGCCCCAGGGCTTTCCCTCCCAATAGACCGCCTTGACGACCAGGTGCTCCGGCATGTGGTTCTGGCCGCGGTACGGGTCGTTGTGGATGTAGACATCGCCCGGCCCGAACGCCTCTAGTCCGATCTCGTCGAGCATCCACTTCATGGCGTACTGGCAGGAGCCGAGCATCGTCGGGCAGAACTCGGCCTGACCGATCAAGTCGCCACGGGTGTTGAACATCATGCAGGAGAAGTCGAGTCCTTCGTTGAAGATGGGGGAGTAGCTGGTGCGCATCATCGCAGTCCCCATCTCCCGGCAGACATTGACGAAGGCGTTGTTGATGACGCTGAGCGTGACGCTGTCGATCTGCTCGACGTGCTTGGTAGACACGGCTGCCCCCTTTTTACAGCTGAATCGTCATCACCCCGGTCGGATGGACGGTCAGGCGCTGGCCCGGATGGACCAGCGTGGTCGAGACGACCTCCTCGACGATGAGCGGGCCGGTCGCCTCGAACCCGGCGACGAGATCGTCGCGCTGAACGATTGGGCAATCGACCACGCCGTGACCATGGAAGTAGACCGGTCGCCGATTGCGGCCGATGTCGATGTCGCGCCCGTTCGTCGGCAGGGAGGGGAGTGACGGTTGCGGCGTGTGGCCGGTCGCTTCGACGTTGAAGCGGATCAGCTCGATCGTCTCGCCGCTGATGTGATAGCCGTAGAACTGCTCGTGGAGCCGGTGAAACTCATCGAGCGTGCGCGCTAGCAGCTCCTCGGTGACGTCTCCTTCCGGTAGCGGCACGTCCTGCTCATAGTTTTGCCCCCAGTACCGCATCGAGATCGAGCGCGTGATCCGCGGCTCGCCCGTATACCCCTCGGCGCGAAGCTCCGCGATCACGGCGGCGACCATCTCCTTGAAGTGCTCGTCGACCATTTCGTGCGAGCAGGAATCGGAGCGGAAGTGCTTGCTCCAGACCTTGTTCACCTTCGGCTCGGCGATCAGCGCCCCGAACGCCGAGGTAAGCCCTGGATAGATGGGGACAGCCACGTGCCGCATGCCCATCTTGGAGGCGATGTCGCAGGCATGGAGCGGTCCGGCGCCACCGAAGGCGACGAGGGCGTACTCTCGCGGGTCGAGCCCTCGATCGATCGACAGGACGCGGATTGCGTTGGCCATGTTTTCGTTAGCGATGTCGATCACCGCCTGTGCTGCCGCGTAGCGATCGAGTCCGAGCCGCTGGCCGAGGTCGGTCAGCGCCGCTTCCGCCTTCTCGCGATTGAGCGGGATGCTGCCACCCAGGAAGTACTCAGGGTTGAGGCGGCCGAGGACGAGATTGGCGTCGGTAACGGTCACCTCGGTCCCGCCCGCGTCGTAGCAGACTGGGCCGGGATCGGCGCCGGCGCTCTGCGGGCCGACGCGGAGCAGCCCGCCCTTGTCGATCCAGGCGATGCTGCCGCCGCCCGCGCCGATCGTCGTTAGGTCGATCGTCGGCGTCGCCACCGGCAACCCGAACTCGATCTCGAAGTTCGTCGAGTAGCCAAGCTTCCCGCCGCGGATCAGCCCGACATCGCAGCTCGTGCCGCCCATATCGAGGGTGACGATATTCTCCAAGCCGACGAGCTGACCGAAGTAATGGCCGGCGATGATGCCCCCCGCCAGGCCGGAGAGGAGGAGCTTGATCGGCTCCGCTTCGGCCGATTCCGCGGTTGTCTTGCCACCGTTGGACTTCATCAGTGCCCACGGCATCGTCAAGCCCTCGGCCGCCAGCGCGTCGCGGGTGCTCTGGACGTACTCCTTCATGATTGGCTTGACGTAGCTGTCCGCGATGACCGTGCTGCCGCGCTCGTACTCGCGCCAGATTGGCGCCACCTCGTGCGAAAGGGAGATCGGGATGTCGGGGAAGCGCGCCTGAAGCGCCTCACGCAGCCGAAGCTCGTGCACCGGGTTGACATAGGAGAAAAGCAGGCAGACCGCGATTGCGACGCTGCCCGTGGGGTACTCGGGGAGCCGCGCCTCGATTTGCCGCGCGACCTCCTCGATCGCTTCGTCTTCGAGCGGAATCAGCACCCGGCCGTGGAAATCTAGGCGCTCTCGGACACCGAGGCAGTTGCGGCGCTCGACGAGCGGCTTGGGCTTCCGCCACTTGAGCGAGAAGTGGTGCTTGCGGTTCATCCGCTGGATGTACGGGATGTCTTCGAAGCCCTTGGTCGTGACGAAGATCACGTTCGCGCCACGGCGCGTCAGGAGTGCGTTTGTGGCGACCGTCGTGCCGATGCTGAGCGCGGCGATTGCCTCGCCCGGCACGCCGGACTGTTCCAGGGCGTTCATGATGGCCTCGACCGGCCGGCGCGGCGTGGATGGCGTCTTGGCGATGACGAGCTGATTCTTCGCCTCGTCAATGCCGATTAGATCGGTGAATGTGCCTCCGGTGTCAATTCCGATTCGCACTGGCATGGAGCGTGTACTCCTTGTGCGTCTCTCGAGCTCGCTACGACCTAAAGTGGGAAACCAGGCGGTATTGTGAGCCAAACAGGTGCGACGCGGAAGTCAATCGCCCGGGTTGCACCTGGATGCATCGTTCGGCAATCCTTTTTCCATTGACGGCCTGATGGGTTGACTGTAGCATGTCCTCACGATGGACTCAACGCCCCCTTCGGTTCACGATAAGAACACGCAAACCGAGCTGACGAGCCTCGGCGCTGCCGATTGGCCGCCCGCCACGCTCCATTCGGTCGACAAGGCGCTCGCGGTCGTTGAGCTGCTGATGCGGCGCTCGGAGCCGCTGCCGGCGCGGATCATCGCGCAGGAGGCGGGGATCAACCGGACGACGACGCATCGCTTGCTCAACGCGCTCATGCATCGCGGGTGGATCGAGAAGCCGCCCGGCACCACCTCCTATCGCCTCAGTCTGAAGTTCCTCGCCCTTGCCCACGTCTCGACGCAGATCCGATCGTTCCTCGATGAGGTGCGCCCTGCCATGGAGCACCTTTCCCGACTCTCTCGCGAGACGGTGCATCTCGGCGTGCTGGATGGGTGGGAGGTCCTGCACATCGACAAGGTCGAGAGTTTGGAGCGGGTCGGCATCTCCTCGAAAATCGGCAGCCGCGCAGCGCTCCACACCACCGGGCTGGGCAAGGCGCTCTTGGCCGCCTCGTCCGATGAGGTCTTGGAGGACTACCTCGCGCACGCGACGAGTCCAGCAGCAACCGTGCGAGTGACGGACCCGGACGCGGTCCGCGCCGAGATCGCCCTCACGCGGTCGCGCGGCTACGCGGTCGACAACGAGGAGGACTCCATCGGGGTGCGCTGTCTGGGCGTCGCCATTCTTGGCGCGGGCGGAGCGCCGCTGTTCGCCATCAGCCTGACCGGTCCCTCGCCCCGCTTCACGATGGAGCTGGTCGAGACGTACGCGCCGGAGGTGATGGCGGTGGCCCGCGCGCTTTCGCGGCGCTTCGGGTGGGCGCCGGAGGCGGAGGCAGCGCCGGTCCAGCCGGATGGACGCCAGCCTCGGTCGCGTCGCCGAAAAACGGCGCAATCCTCGTCGTGAGGCGTCCTGTATCGAAGCGACGCCCGTCGTGATGTCTGAGTCATGCCATCCGTGTCGCGGCGCTGCCCGCCCGGGATCTAAGGCTGCCACGCGGAGACTGGGGCTCACTACTGAAAGGAAGCGCCTTGAAGATCACCGATGTCGAGGCCATCGTGCTGCGGCAGCCGGATGTGGATCCGACGAAGGCCGATGGCAGTCAAGATGCGCTGCTGATCCGCATCCATACCGACGCGGGCATCACCGGCATCGGTGAAGTCGATTCCCTGCCGCCTGTCATCAAGGCGATCGTGGACGCGCCACCATCCCACGCGATCGCAAGCGGCTTGCGGCACCTACTGATCGGTGAGAACCCGCTGGAGATCGAGCGGATCTGGGACAAGCTGTATCGCGGCTCGATCTACTACGGCCGGCGCGGCCCCGCGATCCACGCGATCAGCGGAATCGACATCGCGCTGTGGGACATCAAGGGCAAGGCGCTCGGGCAGCCGATCTACCGCCTGCTCGGCGGCCCACTCCGGACGAGTATCCGCGCCTACGCGAGTACCCTCATGCCGTTCACGCCGCGCGAGGTGGAGAAAGTCGTTGCCGATCTCGTAGATCGCGGCTTCACGGCGATCAAGCTCGGCTGGGGACCGTTCGGCCAGGATCCAGACCTGGATGTCGCGCTGGTCCGGGCGGCGCGCAAGGCAGCGGGCGACAAGGTCGAGCTGATGCTCGACATCGGCCTTGGTTGGCCGGATGCCGACCACGCAATTCGGCAAGTGCGTCGCCTGGAGGAGTTCCGTCCGTATTGGATCGAGGAGCCGCTCTGGCCGGACGCGGTCGATGACTACCGAAAGCTGGCGGAGGCGGTCGAGACACGCATCGCCTGCGGCGAGGAGGAGGCGACTCGCTGGGGGTTCCGCGAGCTGATGGATCGGACCGGCGTCGACGTCATCCAACCCGACGTTACCCGGGCCGGCGGCATTTCCGAGTGCTTGCGGATTGCGCACCAGGCGGATCTGCGTGGCGTCCAGGTCGTGCCCCATTCGTGGAGCACGGGCATCATCAAGGCAGCCTCGCTCCACCTGCTGGCCGCCATGCCGCGCGCGACCTTCTTCGAATACTGCGTGCAGGAGACCGCGCTCAATCAGCTGCTAACGTCCGAGCGCTTCCCGCTCGTTGATGGCTACGTGCGCGTGCCCGACGGCCCCGGCCTGGGCATCGAGATCGACAATGCCGTCGTCGAGCGCTTCCGTGTGGCGTGAGCGGTCGAGACATGAGCCGTGATTGACGCGGCAACCGATGAGCGATAGCATGTTCGCATCACGGACACAGAGGAGGCGTGTGTTCGCGATTGGAACAACCGGTCCGTGGCAGAGAAGAGGCAGTCGGCCGGTCGGACGGCCGCGTGGCGGGGCGCTCAGCGGCGGACGGGAGAAGGATCGCGGGCAGCGCGGGAGAGAGGGCTGATGGTCGCCAAGGAGACGATCCCGGATACCTCGCGAATCATGGTCGACTTCGTCCAGATGAAGGCGTTCGGCCGGGATCCATTGATCCTCGAGCGCGGAGAGGGGATTCGCGTTACCGACGTCTTCGGTAAGACGTACATTGACGGGCTCTCCGGCGTCTTCACCGTCAATCTCGGTCACGGCATCCCGCTCTTCGCCGAAGTTGCCGCCGAGCAGATGCGGCAGATCGCCTTTACCGCGCCGACGATGGCGACCAACCCGCGGGCGCTGCGCCTGGCGGATCTGCTGATCAGCATTACGCCGGAGCAGTACACAACGGTGAAATTCTTCACCGGCGGCTCGGAGGCGAACGAGGCCGCGATCAAGATGGCGCGGCAGTACCACCAGCAGACCGGTAATCCCCGCAAGTTCAAGGTCATCGCGCGCTACAAGAGCTACCACGGCGGCACGGGTCACGCGATGGCTGCCTCGGCGCAGGTCGATTGGAAGTCGAAGTTCGAGCCATTCGCGCCGGGATTCATCCACGTTACGCCGCCGAACCGGCCAGGTTGCTCCGCTTGTGGCCGGCTCGATGCCTGCACCCTCGCCTGCGTAGATGCCATCGAAGAGGCGATCGTCAACGAGCATCCGGATACCGTGGCGGCCGTCATTGCCGAGCCGATCATGCTCTCGGCGGGCGTCCACGTGCCGCATCCGGAGTATTTCCCGCGGTTGCGCGAGATCTGCGACCGCTACAACGTCCTACTGATCTACGACGAGATCATCACCGGGTTCGGCCGGACCGGCCGCCTCTTCGGCGCGGAGCGAGTTGGCGCCTGGCCGGACATCCTCTCCTGCGGCAAGGGGATCAGTGGAGGCTACGCGCCGCTCTCCGCGATCCTGATCTCCGACCGTGTCGCGAAGCCTTTCTGGGGCGAGCCCGAGGAGGGCGTTCAGTTTTGGGCGGGCCACACCTACGGCGGCAACCCGATCGCCTGCGCGGTCGGCGAGGCGGCGGTGCGGTATCTCCTCGAGAACGACCTGATCGGCAATGCCGACCGCGTCGGCGCCTACTTGAAGGAGCGGCTACAGGAGATCGCCGAGCGGCGGCCGATCGTGGCCGAGATCCGTGGCATTGGGATGTTGCTCGGCATCGCCTTCCGGGAGCCGATCGGACGGGCCGTTTATGCCGCGGCGCGGAAGCGCGGCCTCCTGCTGCGTCCGGGCCACGACTGGGACGGCGTGGCGCCGCCGCTCTGCACCACCCCTGAAGAGGCCGACGAAATCGCCGCGATCCTCGATGCGGCGATCGGCGACGTCGTCGGGTAACGCCTTCTCATTTCTAATCAGTACGGCCGAGCTGAATCGCGTCCACGAGCCAGCGGTCGTCGACCTTGACGAAGAAGAAGTGGTAGCGGCGAAGGTCGCGTATCCCGAGTCCCGTCTGCTCGTCAAGAACGACGACCGCTGAGGCTTCGCGCTGATCGTGGAGGAGGATGTCCTCCACCGCGACGATGCCGGTCAACTCCCGTTCCGTGCGAACCATCGGGGTGGCGAGTGCCGTTGCCTGCTCCTCCGGTGTGTTCCCGAGCGCCGCCACCAGTTCGGCCGCGTGCGCGTCAGTGGAGAGCGCGGCGATACGGGGCAGATCGTCGGCGTTGACGCACGCGATGTAGCTCCGGATCGTCGTGCGAATTGCCGTCACGGTAATCGGGTCCGGCTCGAAGCCATCCTCACGGCTCGTGCCGCGCGGCGTGCCGGCCGGTTGCGTCGTCAGCGCGAGCAGCTCATCGATCGAGCGTGGCTCGACGGTGCATTCCTCCGGCTGCGGCACGTCGGACGGTACGGTCGGGGAGGCCTCAGGACTCCCTGTCGCGTCCGGCGTCGCAGAGACGGTGGGCATCGGGGTCGGCGGCGGCTCTGTGGCGAGCGGCGCTGGCCCGCCGAGCTGGCCGCGGGGAGTCGGCGCCACCTGGCGCGCTGCTGAGCCGCCGGCGGCGACGAGCGCCACCGCGAGGATGATCGGTATCAGGAGAGCCAGTCGACGCATGCGGCACTCCTTTCAGGCGATGCGTGTGATCCGGCCGGATCACGCGCGAGCGAGTCGGTAGCTCTTCGCTAAGTCTGGCGCATTGCGGGCCATGCCGGCCACGATCAAGAACGCTCGCGCTTAGGAAAATGTTTCAGCACGTGAAATCGAGTCCTGTAATCTTGTCCAAATCGCTTGACACTGTCTCGGGCGGCTACCTACAATCCCGTCCGTCCAGCAAATGGAGGACGCGACGCTGTCGCGTTCTTGCCACCACGATGACTGGCTTGGCGCCAGATCATCGATATGAGAGGAGGCACCGGTGAACGAGAATTCCGCAGTCCGTGCGCTATACCAAGACGCGCTCTCCGGCAGAATCAGCCGGCGCGAAGTGCTCAAGCGTGGCGCTGCGCTTGGGCTGAGCGCGCCGGTGCTTGCCGCGTTGGCGCAGGAGCCGTCCCGGGTGATGGCTGCCGAGGAAGGGACGCTGACGGTCACGTATTACAACTGGATCGTTCAGCTGCACCCTGGACTTGAGACGGTCAACCAGGAATTCGGACAGACGTTCCCGATCAAGGCGGAAGTCGCTCCGACCCAGAACTTCTCGCTGGACCGCTTCGTTGCCGAGGCGCAGCAGCAAGAGAGCACCTGGGACATGTACTTCGGCGTCACGCCGTTCCTCGAGATGACGGCGATGGCCGAGTCCGGCACGATCGAGCCGTGGGATCCGTACCTCCCGGAGGGTGTCCTGGAAGACCTGCACCCGGCGATTCGGGAAGAGGGCACCTACAACGGTCAGCTCTACGTCTGGCCGTTCCTCCTCGACGTCATCGTCCAGGGTTGGAACGCGGATCAGGTCGCCAAGGCCGGGCTCGACCCGGAGGTGGCGCCGAAGAACTGGGATGAGTTCATCGCGAATGCGCAGAAGGTCAAGGACAGCGGCGCCGCGCCGTTCGGCCTCACCTTCGACGCGCACGACTGGCGGTCCCTCATTCCGATCACGCACTCGATCAGCACCGACGTCTACACTCCGGATGGCCTGTTCATGTACGACAGCGACGCCGCAATCCAGGCGCTGGAGATCATGAAGCGGATGATGGAGCTGGCCAATCCGGACGTGCTGCAGCCGGGCTCCTCTGACGGCGGCGTCAACGACACCCCGGACGAGAAGGCCTTCGCGGCGCAGCAGGCCTGCTACTACATTAAGTACCAGAACGCGCACCTGCGCTTCGCCTTCACCTGGCCGGATCCGAGCCAGCTCCGCCTGTCGGCGCTGCCGGTTCAAGAGGGTGGCGCTGGCGGTACCGTCTTCTGGACGACCGGCGCGGTCCTCTTCAAGTACGGCGCGAACAAGGAGCAGGCGGCGCAGTACGTCAACACCGTCACCCGCGATCAGCGCATCTTCCAGAACAGCATCACCGGCAATCCGGACGAGGGCGTGACCGCGGTTGGCCAGATCCCGGTCTACCAGTCGATCTGGCAGGAGTGGGAGGCCAATCCGCCCGACTTCCTGCAGGCCAACATGTGGGCCCTCGACATCTGGAAGGGCCTCGAGAAGGCCAGCGCGATCGCGCCGACTCCGCTCGCTGTTTCGCAGTTCGACGTCGCTCGGCCGGAGTGGCACAAGTACCTCTCTGGTGAGGAGAGCGATCCGAAGGTCGCGATGCAGAAGGCGATGGACGCGGCTCGCGCCGAGTACAAGCGGCAGACGGGTAAGGATCCGCAGTAGTGCTCTAGCGAGCAGGCAGCGCATAGCGAGCGTCGCGCCGGGCGTCAGTCAACTGGCGTCCGGCGCACTCTCCACGCTGCCTGCTCGCGGCGCCAGGAGAGACCATGGCACAGCTTGCCCTGCCCGGCCAGAGAGGGCGAAGCCAGGGCACATCTTCCGGTGGCTTCCGAGTCGTCCTCGACATCTTCCGCACCTGGCCGTACCTCATCCCGGTCGTAATCTTCTTCGTCGGGTGGCAAATCCTCCCCATCTACGAAGCGCTCCGTATCAGCTTCACGGATGACCGCTTCCTCGATGCCAACCCGCCGAATTGGATCGGGCTGCAGAATTACCGCGAGCTGCTTCGCGACGGGCTCTTCTGGCGCGGTATCCTCCGCGCGGGCATCTTCACGGCGATCTTCGTCCCCGGGATGATCCTCATCCCGATGGTGCTGGCGGTCCTCGTCGATCGTGTCACCAACCAGCGGCTCGCTACGACGTATCGGCTCATTCTCCTGATCCCTTCGATGATCCCCGCCCCGCTCATCTTCGTCCTCTGGCGGTGGATGTATGACCTCTACATTGGGCCGATCAACTATTTCCTCGTGGATGTCTTCCATATCTATTCGCTGGCGAATCAGCCTCAGTGGATTGCCGATGAGCGCCTCGTCTTCTTCTCCCTCGCGGTCATGGAGTGGTGGTGGGGCCTCGGCTACCACACGATGTTCTTCCTCGCCGGGTTGGCGACCATTCCGAAAGACATCTTCGATGCCGCGCGAGTCGATGGCGCTGGCGAGTGGCGGATCTTCTGGGGCATCACCTTCTGGCGGTTGATGCCGATCATCCTCGTGCTGGCCGTCATTCGCTTCGGCTCCGCCATGGCGGTGATTGATGAATACCTCATCATGGGTGGATTCAACCGCCAGCGCGCGACGTACACCTGGACGGTGTACATGTATGAGAATGCCTTCGGCGCCGGTTTGCAGCCGCGTGGCTATGCCGCGGCGATCGGCTGGCTTGGCGCGCTCTTCATGCTCATTGTCGTTGCCTTCATGTTCTATCTCTTCCGCTCGCGCGACTAATCCACGACGCGCGGGCTGAGTGAACCATTACGCGGACGGAGGACGTCATGGCGATACAAGAAGTCGCCGCACCGCGATACGGGGAACGGGCCCAGGCAGAGGTCGCCGTCTGGCATCCTCGGCGACGCATTCGCTGGGGCACCATCGCGCGCCACGCGGTGCTCATCACCTTCTGCATCATCGTCCTCTTCCCGCTGGCCTGGGTCATCCTTCTGTCTCTCAAGACCTTGCCGGATGCGTACCAGCGGTATGTCTGGCCGAAGGCCTTCGTCTCGCCCATCTATCAGCATTACGAATGGGTGTGGGAGAAGCAGCCGGACGTTCGGAAGAACTTCTTCAACAGCGTCTACGTCACGCTCGGCACGATCGTCTGCGCGACGATCGCCTCGGTGCTCGGCGGCTACGCGCTCGTCCACCTAAAGATGCCCGGGAAGCGGATCGTCACGGCGCTCCTCGTCGCGTCGCTCTTCTTCCCGACCCGCGTCACCGCCCTGATCGGTATCTACAAGGTTCAGGACACTCTGAATTTCATCAACAAGACGTGGACGTTGATCTTCCCCTACACCGCGCTGAGCGTCGCGATCTCAGTCTTCATCATGCGCGGCATCTTCGAGACGATCCCGAAGGAGATCGTCGATTCAGCGCGCGTGGACGGCGCGAGCTCGCTTCGGGCTCTGCTCGGCATCCTGTTGCCGCTCATTCGCAACGGCGTCGTCGTGGTGATCATTGTCAACTTCGTGGCGGCCTGGGGCGAGTACTTGCTCGCGCTGACACTCATGAACGATGCCTCGGCGCGGACGCTGCCCGTCTTCATCGCGACCGCGTCCGGCGGAATGGGCGCCTGGGTCTGGCCGCGGCTCGCCGCGCTCTACATCATGGCGATCACGCCCGGTCTCGTTGCCTTCGCCATCTCGCAGCGCTGGTACATGAAAGGCCTGCAGGAGGGTGCGCTCAAGACCTGATCTCGGGCCTCGAGCGCGAAATGTTCCGCTGGTGGTCCGTCGCCGCGCGAATGTCGGCGCCGTGACCGCCAGCTTGGCGCATGCTCGAAGCGCACCGCGCGGGGAATGAGCACGAGCGGCGAAAATGTCGTGCACGCGGCCGGGGCGAGAGAGGCCGCGCGCCGATCTTTGTTTTTCGTTCTTGATGGGGAGTAGGGAATGCGACTGCGGAACACTGTCGCGTTGGTGACCGGTGGCGGCTCCGGCATCGGGCGAGCGATCTGCGAGCGATTCGCGCAGGAGGGCGCTCAGATCGTCGCCGCTGACCTTCGTCCGGAGCGGGCGGAGGAGACGGCGGCGCGGATCGCTGCTGCCGGTGGCGAAGCGATCGGCCTGCCGGTCGATGTGGCGAAAGCCGATTCCGTCGCGGCAATGGCGCGCTCGGCGATCGGCCGTTTCGGCCGCGTGGACATCCTGGTCAACAACGCCGGGTTATCGGTCGGGAACGACATCCTCGAAATCTCCGAGGAGGAGTGGGACCTCAACCTCAACGTCGTGCTGAAGGGCGTCTACCTCTGCTCTAAGGCGCTGCTGCCCGGCATGTTGGAGCGTCGCCGCGGTGTCATCATCAACATCGCCTCCGTAAACGGCATGGAGGCTCTCGGGGAGGCAGCCTACAGCGCCGCTAAGGCTGGCATGATCAACCTGACACAGAACATGGCGATCCGCTACGGCGATCGCGGTGTCCGCGTCAACTGCATCGCGCCGGGAACGATCCGCACGCCGATCTGGGGTGAGCGCGTCGCCAAGGATCCGCAGGTCTTCGAGAAGCTGGCTGCCTGGTATCCGCTCGGCCGCGTCGGGGAGCCGGAGGACGTGGCCCACGCCGCGCTCTTCCTCGCTTCCGACGAGGCTTCCTGGATCACCGGCGTCACGCTGCCGGTTGACGGCGGGTTGACGGCCGGGCAGTTCCGAATGGTCGGCGCGCTCCAGGGCGAGGAGGGGTAACCTTCCTCGCCCAAACACGGGGCTGAGGATGGACCAGACCGCGTTGCCCGTGACTGAAGCCGACGCCGTCGTCGTCGGGGCGGGAGCGTTCGGCTTCAGCTGCGCGTATCACCTCGCCAAGCTGGGCGCCGGTCGGGTCGTCCTTCTCGACCAATATGAGCCGGGCACGCAGGTCTCGCCGCGGGCCGCGGGGCTGTTCAAGCTGGTCCAAACTAGCGAGGCGGTGACGCGGCTTGCGCGTCTCAGTATCGAGATCGTTCTCAATTTTGAGCGCGAGACGGGCGTGCCGATGCCGAGCGTGCGATCGGGCAGTGTCCTCGTCGCGCGGACGCCGGCGCACGCGGCGATGATCGACACAGAGGCTGAGGACGCCGCCGGCTGGGGCGTGGAGATCCACCGCATTGACGGCCGGGAGGCGCACCGCCTCTGCCCCTACCTCGAGGGCAACCGCCTTCTCGGCGCCTACTACATTCCTGGCGACATCTACATCGAGGAGCCGCGCTCGATGCTTCTCGCCTATCACCAGGCGGCGGAGAAGCTCGGCGTGCGGGTGATCGGCCATACGCCGGTGACGGGCATCCGGGTCGCTGGTGGCGCGGTCGAAGCCGTCATGACGCCGCGCGGCGAGATCCGGACGCCGGTCGTCGTCGACGCTGCCGGCATTTGGGCGCCTTGGGTCGCGGAAATGGCGGGCGCGCGAGCGCTGGTGCAGCCAGTGCGGCACGAGCTGCGCATCACGGCGCCCATCAATGGCGTACAGGCTACCTACCCGATCGCGCGGATCATTGACGCGGCGGTGTACCTGCGGCCGGCGCGCGGCGGCATCATGGTCGGCGGATTCGAGCCCGACCCGCTCCCCCTCGAACCGCCGAACGTGCAAGGATTCACTATCGACATGCTGCCGCTCGATCGGCGGCTCACCGCTCGTTTCGTGGAGCTGGTTCAGCGGGACGTGCCGGCTATCGCCGGCGTCCCGGCGCAGGAGGAGCGGGGCGGCGCCTTCACGATGACCGCCGACGGTCGCCTGCTGGTCGGGCCGTCGCCTGACGTGCGTGGATTCTGGCTGGCAACCGGCTGCAACGGCAGCGGTTTTTCCCTCTCCTCCGGCGTCGGGCATTGTCTTGCCGAGTGGATCGTCGGCGGCGAGCCACCGTTTGATCTTTCGCCTCTCAGCCCGGCCCGATTCGCCGCGCGGCCGCTGAGCGCGGACGAGCTGCGCGCCGCCGGCGTCTGGCAGTACGCCAATTACTACACTCCACGCTAACAGCAAGATTCAGCCTGCAATGTCCCCCGCGCGCTTCTCAGAATCGCTTAGTCCTGCGCGCGTTTTCCGGTACTCGCCAATCCGGTAAGCCTTGGCGGAGGAATTGGGCAGCCTGAATGACTGTCCCAAGTCGGTGCTGTTTGCTTCGCCAATTGCCAAGGTGACGGGATCAGTGCGATCCTTTACCAACTCGTGTTGACACGCTCAGCGGGGCCTGCCTAGAATGCAGGCGTTGCGAAATGCCATTTCACCGCAGGAGGGGGCTGCGGGGAGCCCGGAGCAGCGAGAGCCGATGTTGGTCCGTGCGGAGCCGGGCCGCGTTGAGAGCAGTCATCCTCTGTCATGAGAGGAGCGCGCGTGGTTCACGGAGTGCCAGTCGCCACCGATCCCACCCGGCAGACCCAGCCGACCGGCAATGGCCGCTCTCCTGCCGGGCGAACGCGGCCGATTGCAATGGCCGTCGAGCATGCCACCAAGTACTACAAGACGCAGACCGGCTTGGTGCATGCATTGGAAGACCTGAGCCTGGAGATTGCCGAGGGCGAGTTCGTCTGCATTCTTGGGCCATCGGGCTGCGGCAAGAGCACGTTGCTGTGGGCGATGTCCGGCCTCCACGACCTGACCAGCGGGCGCATCCTGCTCAACGGCACGCCGGTGACCGGGCCGCGCCCCGAGATCGGGATGATCTTCCAGGACGCCAATCTCTTGCCCTGGCGCAATCTCGAGCAGAACATCCGCTTCCCCTTCGAGATCAAGAAGCTCAACCCCAAGCCGTACGAGGCGCGGATCCGAGCCCTCCTCGACGAGGTTGGCCTCACCGGCTTCGAGAAGAAGTATCCGCGCGAGCTCTCCGGGGGGATGCAGCAACGGGCGAGCATCGTTCGCTGCCTCTCGTTCGATCCATCCGTCATTCTGATGGATGAGCCGTTCGGCGCTCTCGACGCCTTCACCCGTGACGAGATGAACCTCCTCATCCAGAAGATCTGGATGGAGACGGGCAAGACGATCATCTTCGTCACCCACAACGTGACCGAGGCGATCTTCCTCGCCGACCGGGTCGTCGTCCTCACGCCGCGTCCCGGGCGACTGGCGCATATCTTCCCGATCGATCTCCCGCGACCGCGAACCATCGAGCAGACATTCACGCCGGATTTCATCAAGATTGTCCTGGAGATCAAGAACACCATCATTCATGGCGCCTATACCGGGCCAGTGGCCGCAGAGCCAGGTGGTGGCGTTGGTCTGTAGAGCGAAATGAGGAAGCGCGGCGAGCGTCCGCGCTGTGTGGCGGAACGGGAGTGAAGCACATGGCGAGTGAGCTGCGGGACACGATCCCGACGTTTGGAAGTCAGGGCGCGCAAGGTGACTCGGGGGATGTCAGCCTGACGAACTGGTCGGCGCTGACGCACATGAATTTCGCGAAGTCCGGCGCCGAGGCCCTCGTGATCGCTCTGGTAGCGGTTTTGGTTATTGGTGGCGCCGAGCTTGCCGTGCGCGCCTTCGACATCAAGGCCTACATCTTCCCGAAGCCGAGCGAGATCGGAAAGACCCTCTTCACACAGTTCGATCTGTTCTGGCCGCACCTGAAGATCACGGTCAAGGAGTTGCTGACCGGGTTCGCGATCGGCGCCTCGATCGGGCTCCTCCTGGCGGCGGTGATCACGCAGTTCCCGTTCGTTGAGAAGATCATTACCCCGTACATCCTGCTGCTCGTCACCACGCCGATGATCGCGCTCGTGCCGCTGCTGATCCTCAAGTTCGGGTTTGGCAGCACGCCGCGCATCATCGCCGTGGCACTCGCCTCCGGCCCGATGGTGATGATCAACTCGGCGACTGGATTCCGCCGGACCGACTTAGCGAAAATCGCTCTAGCACGCTCCTACGGCGCGAGTACATTCCAGATCTTTACGAAAGTCCGGTTCCCCTTGGCGCTGCCGATGATCATCGTCGGCCTGATGGTTGGGAGCATCTTCGGCCTGCTCACGGCGGTCGGGGCCGAGATGGTCGGCGGCAAGAACGGGCTCGGCAATCAGCTCGCTGTTTACGCTTCGCTCATCAAGATGTCGCACTTCTACGCCATCATCCTCCTGCTCGCGCTGATGGGTGTCGGGATTTACGTGCTCTTCTACTGGATCGGCAAGAAGTGGGCGAGCTGGCAAGCGTAGCCGGCGTCATCGGAGCCTATTGACAACGGCGGATTCATCCGCGATCGTACCGGCACACTGGCAACGGGTACAGAGTGCTGCCGCAAGGTGCGGTTCGCGCTGGGTGACCAAACAACGGGCACTCGTGGGAGCGGGCGCGCTGGTGGGATCGGCCATCAGCGTGGTGGATCGAGGGGATCGTCGTCGACCCCCACAAGAGGAGGTTTCTGAATGAGCCGTCTCGACGATCTGATCGACGATTTGATTGACCGCCGCATTGACCGACGGCAGTTCATCCAGCGCGCGGCAGCGCTGGGACTCTCTGTTCCGGTCCTCAACCTGCTCGCCAACTCGCACGTTCTGGCGCTCGAGGGCCGCAAGGTGCGGTGGGTCTCCCCGCGCGGCCGGCTGGAGGTACTCGACGATTATCCGTACTGGGTCGCCAAGGAGTTTGGCTATTTCGGAGACATCGAGACGGAGATCGAAGGCGGCCCCGGCGTGGCGACAGCAACGGTGACTCTCGTTGACGCCAACCAGGCAGATATGGGTTATCCCTCGCCGGGTGTCCTGTCCCTCGCGCTGGAGCAAGGAGTGCCTGTGGTCTCCGTCTGGCAGATGGGCGCCAAGGATACCTTCGATTTCGCCTTCCGCCGCGGCGAGATGCCCGCAAGCCTGAAGGAGCTGGAAGGGAAGACAATCGTTCTGGGCGACTCAGGCTGGCAGGCGATCTGTGACCCGATCCTGGCTTCCCAGGGCGTTGATCACACGTCGATCAATTACGTGGCTGCCGGTGTAACGGCGTGGGGGCAGGCGCTGGCGCAGGGCCAGGGCGATGCCGCTCTGGCGTGGGAGGGATTGCGCGCGCAGTGGAAGGGCGAAGGTCTGGACTTCGAATATTGGCTCGGTAAGGAAAACTCCCCCTTCCCCGCCAATTCGTTCGTCATCCGCCGCAGCGATTTCGAGGATTCGTCCACGCATGAGGTGTATCAGCAGTACCTGCGTGGCTGGGCGATGGGGCTCGAGTTCGGCCATTACAACCCACGGGCTGCCACCCAGATCACGATGAATGTCCCGCAGTTGCGCGACGCGCTCAACCAGTCGTTCCCCGACAAGGCTATCGCCGTCGAATCGATGTGGGAGCTTGCGTTGATCTTCCGCGGGGACTGGGCGAAGCGTCAAGGCTGGGGGTGGCATGACCTCGCGGCGTGGAGTCAATATTTCCAGACAATCCGGGAGATCGGGCAGATTACGAAGGATATCCGACCTGAGGATGTCATTTTCAATGACTTCGTCGCCGCCGCGAACGACTTCGACCGAGAGCGGGTGCGCCAGGATGCGATGAATTTCCAGCTCGCACCGGAGTTCGAGGCCGTGCCGGTGCCGGAGGGCGCTGGCACGGAAGAGGCCACCCCAGTGGCCACGCCATCGGCCTAAGCGGCCCATCGCTCAGCGGTTCAAGCGCAGGAGCCGCTCCGGGCGGCTCGCCCGGTGCCGGGTGGGTCGCCCGGAGTCGTCTCATCTGGCTGGCGGAGCCCGCGCGCTCGGCGAGAGAGTGAGGGAGAAGTATGACCGATCGCCCACAGCGGGGCCGGCGGTTCCATCACGTTGGTATCCGCACGACGGAACCGCAACCTGACGAGAACTTCGTGACCGCGACGCGCGTCTGGGTGACTGATCCCAACAAGCACCCCTATCGCATCGAGTATCTGCGCTACGAGCCGGATAGCTACCTCAGCGAGGAGTTCAAGAACACCCCGCATGTCGCCTGGGTCGTGGACGACATCGAGCCCTGGATCGCTGGCAAAGAGATCGCGATTCCGCCGTTCGAGGTCGGCGATCCTCCCTTCGTACGCGTGGCGTTCGTCTGGGAAGAGGGGATGATCTCGGAGTACATGGCGTTCAAGCCCGGCGCCGTGTGGTTCGATCCGAATGATGCCGGCAAGCAGCAGGCCGGCCAGGGCGGGTCCGCGCGCGGGTGACCGGCAGAGCGCGTGCCGAGCGCCGAGGAGGGAGGATCATGAGAGACCGTTTGGCCGCGTCGACAAATACCTATCACACGTATTCGCTCGAAGAGGCGCTGGCCGGAATCAGCGCGGCCGGCTTCAAGAGCGTGGAACTGACCAGCGTACCGGGCTGGACGGAGCATGTCCGCCGCGACGCGGACGATGAGGAGCTCGCCCACGTCAAGGATTTGCTGCGCAAGTACGACCTGGAGGCGATCAGCCTCTCTGGCCACTCAGACCTGGTCAGCGATGCGGGCGTCATCGAGTTCCGCAAGGCGCTGAACATCGCGCACAAGCTGGGCATCCAGTACGTCTCGACGAGCACCGGCGGCCACGACGCCTCTTCCGCCGGCACGCTCGAGGAGCAGCGCGTGCGGTTCCTGGAGCGCATCGGCCCGCTGGCTGACGAGGCCGCGTCGCTCGGGATCACGATCTGCCTCGAAACGCACGGCGGGCTGCTCGCCAGCGGCGCGACATCGGCCGAGCTGGTGCGGCAGATCGGGAAGCCGAACGTCGGCATCAACTACGATCCAGGAAATGTGATCTTCTACGGCAACACCCGGCCGGAGACGGACATCGAGGCCGCTGCGCCGTACGTCAAGCACATGCACTTCAAGGACCAGATTGGCGGCTATCAGGTCTGGAACTTCCCGCCGACCGGCACCGGCGAGATCGATTTCAAGCCGATCTTCGCCGCCCTGGAGCGCGTCGGGTTCCGCGGTCCGTGTTCCGTCGAGATCGAGTTTCAGGGTGAGCCCTGGCCGTCGCTCGAGGATGTCAACGCCGCGGTGGCGCAGTCGTACCGCTTCGCCCGGCAGTTTGTCCCGGCACCCTAAGTGGAACGGCTCCGCGAGCCTGCCAGAATCCAGGAGAAACCTGCATGACCAGAGTCGCCGTTCTTGGCGCGGGATTCATGGGCAGCACCCACGCCCGCGCCTACCACGCGATGCCGGACGTGGAAATCGTCGGCATCTACGGCCGGAGCGAGGAGCGGGCGAAGCCGCTCGCTGAGGAGCTCGGCACGTCCTGGACGACCGATCTCGAAAGCCTCATCAAGGATGAGTCGGTCGATGCGATCGATATCTGCCTCCCGACGCCGCAGCACCGCCCGGCGACCGAGGCGGCGATCGCCGCGGGCAAGCATGTCCTGCTAGAGAAGCCGATTGCCCTAACGCTGGAAGACGCCGATGCGCTCGTCGCGCTCTCGGAGCAGACCGATCGGGTCTTCATGATCGCGCACGTGCTGCGCTTCTGGCCCGAGTACATGGAGATTCAGCGCCTCGTCGCCAGCGGCCAATTCGGCAAGCCAGTTTCGGCGCTCGCTTACCGGCGCCAGCCGTTCCCGGCCTGGTCCAAGCTCTTCAGCCAATCGCACCTGACCGGCGGCGCCGTCATCGACATGATGATTCACGACTACGACGCCCTGAACTGGATCCTGGGCACCCCGCGTGCCGTCGTCGCGCGCGGCTTGAACAATCCGCGTTCCAACGGTTGGGACCAGGTGCAGGTGATGGTGGACTACGGCGATGCCTCCGGCTTGGTGGACGGCGGCATGATGATGCCGGAGTCGTATCCCTTCACCGCGGTGCTCCACGTTCTCTGCGAGACGGGCGCGCTGGAGTACACGTTCCGCGCTGGCGGCCGCTCGGTCGAGATGGGGCAGGGCGTCAATGAGCTCATCCTCTACCCGAACGACGGTGAGCCAAAGAAGCTCGACGTCCCGCAGCAAGACCCGTACTACGCGGAGTGCGCGTACTTCATCGAGTGCGTCAAGCGCGGCGAGCCCGCGACTCGCGCCACACCGGCGGAAGCTCGCCTGGCGCTGAAGGTCGCCCTGGCCGCCCGAGCGGCGCTCGACCACGGCGGCATAGCACCAGTGGAGGTGTAGGGGCGAGGGGATAGGAGTCGGGGGTTAGGGATAGAGGCGCGAGGCTTGCCACGCTCCTACATTGACTAGGGGCAATCTTGATCGCACGCCGAACGACGGATACGCAGGCGGGAGCTTTCGGAGGCTGCGCCTCCGATCGTCCCTAACCCCTGGCCCCTAACCCCCAACCCCCAACTCCTACCCCCTACTCCCTTATATCGAACGCGGCGACGACGGCGCGTTGGAAGCTCGGGTGGCGCTCAAGCAGGTCGTCGATGCTCATCCGCAAAAAGGCGGCGAGCTGGATGAACTCGAGCGGCGTCAACGTGAGGGTGACGAAGTCGATCGCCAGCTCGATCGTGTCGTCCTCGTCGAGCGTGTCTTTCGGCTTATCCGGGATCGTCGAGCGCGTCTGTAGCCCGGTTTCCGGCCAAATCAGGTCTTGCAGCACGATTCGCCGCGTGCCCGGCTGACTTTCCCGTTCGTCAATCTCGCCCACGGCTTGTCCTCCTCCATCTCGGGCAGAGTGTATCGCTCGTGCCACTCGTGCCTCGACGGTCGTCGGGTGACGCGGCGGCGTCTGTGCGGCATTGCCGTGGGAGAGACGGGTGTGACCTCGCCCAACGCTATGGCGAGCGAGCCGCCCCGTAGGGGAGTGGATCGCGCCTCGGACAACGATCCAGTTTGGACGAACGCGTCCGCGCTATTGCGCGCGTGGCAGCCAGACCCGCATCCGCCCTGGCTCTCGGTTCGCCCACGCGTAGTAGGGGATCGCAGTCAGCGGAATAAGCCTCGGAGATTCAGCCTCCGCTTGTTGGTCTGCGCGCCGGTAGAGCGAGTCCGTCCACGTCGCCGCTAGCGGGCAGGCGAGCGCCGTCGTCGTTAGTACGGTGACGCCGCCCAGCAGGTTCGGGTCATGGCGAGCCTGGAACGTCGCCGACTCCGGGAGCGCGACGTCGCGCAGATCGGCATCCGGGTTGTCCACTTGCTCCACGCAGTAGAGGAGCGGCCCGCGCATCAGTGCGACGCGTCCCACGTTCTCGACGACGTAAGGATGGCTCTCGACACGCTGGACGGGCATCGGCAGGCTGAGCTGGACCACGTCCCCTGGCTGCCAGGAGCGGCGAATCTCCGCGTAGGTGCCGGGTTGCACGGCGACGCCTGCCGGTTGGCCGTTGATGCGCAGGTCGGCGCTGTCCGCCCAGCCGGGAATGCGCAGCCGGAGTGCGAACGTTCCGGCGCCATCGATCTCGAGCGCGATGTCTCCGTCCCAGGGATAGTTGGTGCGCTGGCGCACCGAGACGGATTGTCCGTCCGGCAGCGTCAGCGACGCCGAGCTGGCCGCGTAGAGATGCACCCAGATTTCGTGCTCCGCAACGCTGTAGAGATAGCCAGAGAGCGAGGCCAGCGTGCGGGCGACGTTCGGCGGGCAGCAGGCGGTGTTGAACCACGGCACGCGGCGGTGATGGCCCTCGTCGGCGAGGGGATTCTGGTAGAAGTACAGCTCGCCGTCGAGCGAGACACCGGCGAGCATCGCGTTGGAGAGCTGAAGCTCGATCAGGTCGGCGTAGCGCGCGTCGCCCTCGATGAGGAGCATCCGCCAGTTCCACATCACGCTACCGATTGCCGCGCAGGTCTCCGCGTAGGCGAGGGCGTTGGGCAGCTCGTAGTCCTCCCCGAACGCTTCACCGTCATAGCGTGAGCCCAGGCCACCACTGACGTACATCTTGCGCTTCGTCATGTTGTCCCAGAGACGGTGGAGCGCCGCTCCGATCGCGGGATCGCCCGTTTCGGCGTAGATGTCGGCGGCGCCGGCGTTGAGGTAGACGGCGCGCACGGCATGACCGACGATCTCACTGAGCTCGCGGAACGGCTGATGGTCTTGGTGATACCAGCCGCCGTAGCGACCGAAGGCATCCCCGAGGTGGCCGTGTCCGCGGACGTCGAGCAGGAATTGCGCCAGTCGCAGGTATCGCTGCACTCCCGTCTCCCGCGCTAGCTCCACCAGCGCCATCTCCACCTCGGGATGCCCGTCGGTGCCGATGCGCTTCCCTTCCTCTGGCGGACCGAACGTCGCATCAATGTGATCCGCGAAACGCGTCGCCACCTCGAGGAGCCGTCGGGAGCCGGTTGCCCGGTGATGCGCGATGGCTGCCTGGAACAGGTGGCCGGCGCAGTACATCTCGTGAAGATCGAAATCGGTCCAGCGCTCATCGGCTCGTTCGAGCGAGAAGTAGGTGTTGAGATAGCCGTCCGGCTGCTGAGCGGCGGCGACGATGGAGATCACCTCGTCCACGAGCTTGGACAGCGCCGGATCGGGGTGTGTGGCGAGCGACCAGGACGCGGCTTCGATCCACTTGTACACGTCGGAGTCGTTGTAGAAGCGCCCCTCGAACGGCCCGTCGTACTTCCCGGCCACGCGGAGGAAATTGTTGAGCCGGCCCGTCTCCCAGAACTGCCGGTATTGCGATGGGAGCGTGCGCTCACGGTTGATCCGGAGCCGAGGTGCCCAGAATTGATCCTCGAGCGTTACCGAGGCGACCGGCGCCGGGCGTAGCCGGGCGTGCGGGCTGCGCGAGGTATCAACGACGACCGATTGCGTGCGCTGAGCGACTGTCATCAGGCCGTGTCTCCTTTGCTCCACATCCGCTGTCACGTGCTTGAGGAGTCGTCCTGGGCCGCGATCCGATGGCGTTGACGGCGAGAGCGTTCCCCGAATTGCTCGGGCCGTAGTCATTTGGACGTAACGTATTCATGGAGTGTACGGCCGGGTCAGACAAGCCTGACGCGTGAAGATCGCGACGACGAAGGGATTTTATCGGTACGGCGTCACTACGAACGCGTCGCATCTTGTGCACGCGGGACGATGAGAGAGTGATAACACGGCAACGAAAATGGTTGCGCAAGGGATGCGTTGGCGATGTGACGGGTAAAGCGAGAGGACGGAAGGTGACTAGCAACGGCGCGACGAGCACACGTCGACGGCACGCCACGATCCGGGATGTAGCCGCCGCGGCGGGTGTCTCGATCGGGACGGTGTCGAAAGCGCTCAATGGGCGCGGCAGCTTGCGTCCGGAAACGCGCGAACGCGTCATACGCGCGGCTGAGCGACTCGAGTTCCGGCCCAACGATCTCGTCAGGAGCCTGATTCGCGGCCGCACCTATACGGTCGGACTCATTACCACCGACTATTTCGGCCGATTCAACATGCCGGTCATCGCGGGCATCGAGGACGCGCTGGGCGCCGCGGAGATCCTCATCTTCGTCCGCAATGTCCAAGACGATCCAGAGCGGGAACGGCGTGTCATCGGTTCGCTGCTCGCAAAGCAGGTGGACGGGATCATTGTGATGGGGCGTCGCGCCGAGCTTCGCCCGCCCATCGACGTTGGTCGCTCCAGCACGCCGGTGGTCTATGCCTTCGCGCGCGTCAGCGATCCGCGCGCCCTTTGCCTCGTCCCCGATGACGAGCACGGCGGCTTCCTCGCCGCGGATCATCTCCTGCAGCTCGGACGTCGCCGCCTCGCCTATGTCACCGGTCCCGCCGACCGGGAAGCGGTCCAGCTTCGGCGGGACGGCTTTCTGCGGGCGCTCGCGGCTCACGGCGTACCGGGCGAGGATGCACCGATTCTCTACGGCCAGTGGTCGGAGCGTTGGGGCATCGAGGCGGTCGGGCGCGTGCTGGAGGAGGCGCCGGACGTTGATGGCATCGTCTGCGGCAGTGACTTGATCGCGCGCGGCGTCCTTATCGGTCTGCAAGAGCGCGGCAGGCAGGTGCCGGGCGAAATCGCCGTCGTCGGGTTCGACAATTGGCAAGTTCTGGCCGAGCAAGCTCGCCCGCCGCTGACCACCGTCGACATGAACCTCCATGACCTGGGCCGGGAGGCTGCCCGGCGTCTGCTCGCCAAGCTTGAGGGAGCGAATGACGGCGGCGTCATCCGCTTGCCGTGCACGCTGGTCGTGCGGGAGTCGTCTGGAGCGCGCGAGTTGAGCGCGGTTCCAACGGGCAAATCGTACGTTGAGGCGGACTAGCGCCGGTCGCTCGCAGCGTGACGGCTGGAGCTCACCAAGACAAGAAAAGAAAAAGTCCCTTCCGGGGCTGGCGGAAGGGACGCGAGGAAAGAGGGGGTATTGGGGGCATCGCGCGCTCCGGCACGAACGCGCGACGTTGTGGCTGGTAATCTGTGCCGTCTCGCCTAATTGTCGAATCGTGGTGGGTCAGAGACCCGTAGCAATTAGCGAATTTTCGCTTCGGTACCGGCGTGGCTCGCGTCAGCGCGATGCCGGTTCTGGGCGGGGGGCGGGGTCACCAAGGAAGATCCGCCCCAGCCGCTCCATCACCCGTGCCACCAGACTCACGGACTCTTCGCTATCGCCGCCGAGCCTGAGGCTCTCTTCAATCATCCTTCTGCGCGCCGCGTCGGCCATTACCCGCTCGCGGTTGACCGCGTTCACCATTTCGAACAACATGAGTTGGTTTTGCATCGTCGGCCATCCTCTTACTGCCGTACCCGTGCGAGCGGCCGGGTGCCGCAAGCCTAACCTCTCCCAAACCCGATCGGTCCTCCCGATCACGGTCCCTATCTTGCCGTCTCTTCTCCCCTTGCACATCGGCAGGAAGACGTATTTGCGCTCCCACGCAACATGCGTGCTGGGCTACGCATATCGACGTAGCCCAGTACGTCAGTGTCGGAGTGTTACGGGGATTCCCTCTGTCGCCTCGACTCTGTCAGAGCCGAGGATCGGTCAGTTGGGCTGATGCCTCCGCTATACTGGCGGACGCGACCGGCCTACCGCGCCGGTGCTCGAGTTTGGGCAGGCGGAGGATCCATGGGCGACGAGGAGCCGCGCGACGATCGCGGAGTCCGGATGCAATTGCAGTCGCTGCGCCGGGAGCATCCCAACGCGGAGATCGTGACCGAGCACATCCGCATTGACGATGAGATCGCGATTTTCCGCGCGACGGTGACGATCCCCGGTGGCGGCAAGGCGACTGGCCACGGCAGCGTGCGGGCGCAGGTCGATGCGACCTACATTGAATCGGCGGAGTTGAGAGCGCTGGCTCGCGCCTTGGCTGTCCTCGGCTTCCCCGCTCAGCCTGCCCAGGGCGAAGCGTCGCCCACGCCGGTCTCATCACGCCGAGCTAGCGCGGAGATTCGGACGATCGGCACTGGCGCCGACGCGCCAACCGAGCCTCAGGTTCCTGTTCAGCCGCGTCCAGAACCGACGAAGCGCCCTGAGTCACCGAAGTCCGCTACGCCGGAACGGCCTGTCTCGCCGGAAGGAGCCACCTCTGCCGAGCGCGGTACGCCGCCAGTGACGCCATTCCCCAGGCCGGCAACCCGGCCGGGTGAAGCTGACCCGCCGCTCGAGGACTTCTCCTGGACCGCGTTCTGGCGCTGGGCTCGAGAGCAAGGATTCGAGACGAAGAGCGCGATCGAAACCTTCGTCGGCCGGTCGATCCAGAGCCTGTCGCCCGGGGAGGTTCGCCAGCTCATCCAGGCCAAGCGCTCGAACAGCTGACGCGCCGCGCCATACGTAATTTCCGCAGCCAGAATGCGAGACTGGGAGGACGGGCGCCGGCCGGGGCGCAGTTCATTTCTCCAGCCGGCGTCATGATCGGCGCTCAGGCCGCGCGCAGTTGGTCAACGGCTTGGCCAGCC
>NICF_comb_assmDRAFT_10000415_pt1 | contig 36608 bp, 26 predicted proteins | sample NewIslPassag4_SG_FD_11279 | JGI IMG/M metagenome (IMG submission 11279)
AATGCCGGCCGGGCCGATGCCGTGGGGCGTCTGCCGCTGGGAGGTGGGGGCGGCTCACGCCGGCGGGCACGGAAGCTTGCGCTGAGAGAGCTTACGGGAAAAACCGCCGAAGAGAAGGCCGGGTCAATTCGGAGCTTCTCCCGCCAGCGCCGGCGGTCGGCCTCGACGCCGCAAGCGCTAGCCCGTCGTGAAGGCTAGCCCTCGGAAGCTCTGCGCAGCGAGCGGAAGTTTTCGATGCGGTGGAAGGTGATGTGGTTCGCGTTGTGAAAGTTCCACGCTCCGTTGATCGCGGTCCGGGACAGCGCGACGATGTCGTCTCCGTCAAAGAGCCAGTCGACGTATTGAAAGCCGACCTTGGTCAGGTCCTCGGGCCAGCCGTTGTCCTGGTAGTTGAGGATGTCCGCGACAATTTCCCAGTGGATCAGATCTGAGGAGCTCGTCAGCGTGAGGATGTTTCGCTGGGTGACCGTGGGGGTATTGACCCGGTTGACCAAAGCCCAGTACCGCCGCGAGACGGGATCAAACTGGATCGTGAACTTGGACATGTTTCCGGGAAAGTCGATCACTTGCCGGAACGTAAGGGGGGCCCACGGGTTCTCGTCGTCGACGTTGAGGACGATGGCCTTGCCGTAATCGGGCTTTCCGCCGACGGTGTGGTAGCGCAGGACATTGACCAGTTCGCCGCCGGGAGTGACGACGATGTTGCCTTCGAGGACGCCAGGCCTGCCGCCTTCAATCGTCCCCGGCCAGGACGGGTCGTACTTCAAAAACGGGGTGACGGCCCAGCTTTTGGGATCAAGCAGGTCCCCATCGACGGGCGCCGAAACGACGCCGGCGTCGTGGCCGCCCAGGCCCCAAGAGCCGAATTCGACCGCGCTCCAGAGCCGGCCTCGGTGCTCGACCACGGGCACGGGCGCCTTGTGGGGGCCGCCCCGTTCACGGCTTCCGGCGGGGATGATCTCCGTCGGCTGGGACCACGTTTCGCCGCCGTCGTCGGAGCGGCGGATGAGGAGCGCCCCGTACTCGGTGCTGGTCGACAGCATATACAGGGCGCCGCGATGGACGAAGAGCTTCCCCCAAAAACAGGGGTAGATCTCGGACACAAAATACCATGTGTTGCCCCGGTCGTCGGAGCGAAAGACAAAGCTCAAGTTTTGCCCGTGATGGTCCCAATAGACATCGTGCGAGGCGACGAACCGCCCGTCCGGCAGCTGCGCGATGGAGGGGCTCGCTGTCGAGCGCCCCGACGAGTTGTAGGTGTAGTCTTCGGGGTGAATGTAGTTGACGACCACTCCCGGGACGTGTCCGGGGCGAGCAAGGCGCGTCGCACTCTCGGCCACGATCTCCTGGGTACCGGCCTTTCTTTGGACGACGCGGAGCGCATAGTCGACGCCGTTTTCAAGACCCGTGATGCGCGCAGAGGAGGCGCCTGCTTCGACCCGCAATGCGCGTGCAGCTTCCCAGCTCTGCCCCGATCGCACCCATTGCACCTCAAGGTGCGTTTCTTCGGAGCTACAGCCTTGGGAGACGGACCAGTCCAGATCGATGCGGTTCTCTCCGGGCGCGAGCCGGACGACTTTGACTTCGTACATCAGGGTGACCTCCTCGTCGGGGCGGGTTGGGTGTACGGGCTACGGCGGCAAGTCGGCGCGCCCCCCGGAATGACCACCGGGGATTTCGACGGGTGCCGGGTAGATTTGCAAGGACCGCTTCAGTCNGCTNTCCGATCGGCGCTCGTGAGGAGCCGCTGGAAGGCAACGTCCACAGCACTGAGCCGTTTCGGGGGTGAAGCCGACTTTCGGGCCGTTTAGGCGCCCACGGCGCCGATCGCTTCGCCCCGGGCCCCGCACAGTTCGACAACGGGGAAGGATCTCCTGGTACGAGTTGGCATGATCACCTTCGGCGACGCTCGACCAGGTCGGAAAGCGGTGATGGGGAAAAGAAGACCTATCGGATCGATGAAGCTGCACAGCCGGAGGACAAACACGCAAAGGAGGACCCACAAAGTGAAAAGATTCGTCGTCGCAAGTCTGGCAATCGCGCTCGTGCTCACGCTTCTTGGGCCTGTCGCAAACGCCGACGAGGTCACGATCCGCATTGCCCACTGGCTGGGAGATGCCCAACATGGTGCCCCTCTCAAGCGGTACATGGACGCGGTGCAAGAGGCCGTAGCCCCGTACGGGATCAAGATCGAAACGGTTATCAACAACACCGTGGGTTACCCCGATCAGGTCATCATGCAGACCGCGGCGGGCATCGGGCCCGACATCATCTTCTCTCAGCCGTACACTTACTATCAGCTCCAGGAGTTGTTGCTCGACCTTACGCCTTACCTTGAGCGCGACCCCGAGCTGAACTTTGACAGCTTCATTCCGAGCATCTGGAGCATGTTTACCTACGGCGGCGCGACGAAGTTGCTTCCTGTCGGCGTCTCTCCGTACCTCTTCTTTTACAACGAGCAGTACTTTCAAGAGGCGGGGTTGACGTACCCCGACGAAAGCTGGACTTGGCAGGACGATGTGCCCGGAGCCATGTCCAAGCTTCATAAGGCAGCCTCGGACGGAACCGTCGAGCGGTACGGCCTGGTGCTGGAAGACCGCCTGTGGACGCCGTTCTTCTCACAAGGCGGCGAGGTTCTCGACGACGGCGGCAATCCTGTGCCGCTCAACAACCCGTATGTGGCGGAGCTGTTTGAGCAGATCTACCGCTGGTACCAGGACAACATGATTCCGGGCCCGGCGAACCACCGGCCTACCTTTGCCAGCGGGAAAGGGGCCATGTACGGGATGATGGGGACCTTTGCGTTTCCCTACTTCGCCGATTACGCGGAAGGTGTGCAATGGAGCTTCACGCTGCCGCCCAAGGGCGTCGCCGGCCTTCAGATCGACGAGAACCTGAACGCCTGGGGCATCAACATCTACTCACAGAACAAAGACGCCGCCTGGATCGTCCTCAAGGCCATGGCCAACGTGAGCGGCGAGATCACCATGGAGACGCTGGGGCACTTCTCCCCGGTCCGCGGCAAGGTGGACGCCGCGACCATCGCCTACATGCAGGAGCGGCTGGGCCTCTCTCCCAACGAGGTCCAATTGGCCCTGGAGGCGGTCAACTACGTGCGTCCGAGATTCCGCCATCCGGAGGCGGAGCGGATCACCAGCACCATGGAAGAGGCATTCCGTGAAGTGGCGTGGCGAGGTGGAGCGGCGGGCCCCGCCTTCACCAACGCCTACGAGCAGATCAGAGCCCTGGTCTCCAAGTGAGGGCGACGGGCGGCCGCAAGCCGCCGCGGCAATCGCCTACAACAAGAATGGATCGCTGATCGAAGCGGGGAAGCGAAATGCGAGGAGGCGCCCTGGGCAGGTGGCGTCAAGGGCCACGGGGTTGGCCGGTGGGGTACATGCCCTCGGGTGCCTCCTCCTTTTTGGCACTTAGGACACCGAGTTCTCGAAAAAAGGTGATGCCGATGACAAAGGCCGCAAGCGAACCCGGATGGACGCTGGTCTTTGCCGATGAGTTTGACCGGGACGGCAGCCCCGATCCTACCAAGTGGACCTACGAGCGGGGATTTGTGCGCAATGAGGAGCTCCAGTGGTACCAGCCGCAAAACGCCCGGTGTGAAAGGGGCTTGCTGATCATCGAGGGCCGGCGGGAACGCGTCCCCAATCCGGCGTACGATCCTGCAAGCGACGACTGGAGAGAGAAGCGGTCGTACGCCGAGTACACGTCGGCCAGCTTGACGACGAAGGGATTGCACGCCTGGCAGTACGGCCGGTTTGAGATGCGGGCGCGCATCGACACGAGGGAGGGGCTTTGGCCGGCCTTTTGGACCCTGGGGGTCGAGGGCGAGTGGCCGAGCTGCGGCGAGATCGACATCATGGAGTACTACCAGGGGAAATTGTTGGCCAACGCCGCCTGGGGCACCGACCAGCGGTGGGTTCCCCAGTGGAACACTTCGATCAAGCCCATCGCCGAGTTCTCTGATCCCCTGTGGTCTTCGGCCTTTCATGTCTGGCGGATGGACTGGGACCAAGAGGCGATCCGCCTCTACGTCGACGGTGAACTGCTTAACGAGATCAATCTCAGCACGACCTACAACGCCGGGCCGGAAAAGAACAACCCCTTCCACCAGCCGCATTACATCATCGTGAACCTCGCGATCGGCGGTACGGCGGGAGGCGATCCGTCGGGGACCGAGTTCCCTGCTCGGCTCGAGGTCGATTACATCCGGGTGTACCAGCGGGCACATTAGCGCGGTCGGGTCAAAAGATACCGGGCAGCTGCGTCGCGGCGGAGTTTGGCAACAGCGGGACGTTGTGGCAGCGGGGTCTTGAGAGGATGCGGGCGGTCAGTAGAGCGTCGCAAAGATGGCGGCGCGCCCACGGGGGCGGGCCGCATCTTTGCCGCTCATGATCTCGAAGGTACATGCGTCTATGTGCCTGATGCCGTCTCCCGGCGGAGCCGCAAGTAGGCGAAGCCGCAATTAAGTTTACGACAGGCTTACCGACTGCTCTCGCTCCACGGTCCACATCCGGCCGCGCCAGGCGATGCGCGGATCGCCGAACCCGTGGTAGATCCGGGCGGCCAGGCAATCTTTCAGCGGTCGGCCGTCGAGGCTCGTGATCGTAAAGAGTGCGGGACGATCGTAACGAAGGCCTCCCCACTCCAGGGCGTGGAACGCGGCGAAGGTAGGCGCCTCGACGGCGAACCCGTACCGGGGCAGCAAGGTTCCCTGGTAGTCGATGGGTTCGTCCTCCTCGTTGACGGCGATGCGAAAGCCCCCGGAGAAGGTGGTCTCGACGAGCCGGCCCCGGGGGCCTAGCCTGCGGAAGCCGGTCATGCGTTGGCTAGCGACGAGCCGTGCGATGGGCGAGAGCACTTCAAACGTGTTTTTGATGAAGCGGTCGACCGCATTGAGGTGACGCCCCCAACCCTGGTCGCCGCGGCTCAGGGGCGCCGTTTCATCGGTGACCTTGGGGTACACCAGATCCGGGTAGCGCACCGCCGGGGGTGCATAGTGCCGGTGGAGGACGCTCAGCCTCCATTCGCGCTCCTCCTGCTCAAAGTATCGGCCCGTCGGAACGGCGTAGATCGGCATCCTCCCAAGGCTCAGGCACCGGAGGACGTACTCGGTGCGGACCGGCGTCGCCTGGTCCCAGGCATGCGGCAAGAGATGAACGCAGTCGCCTAGGATCCACTCGAACCAGGGGAAGGCGCGCTCGGGCCCCTCTTCGATGTAGTGCGAGAGCAGCCCCTCGAAGTAGTCCGCGTCGGCCGCGCCCCAAGCCTGGCCTTCCTCGGAGCCAAACACCTCGGTGTACTCCTTGACCAGCGCCACCTGCCGGCTGCGGGCCCGAAGATCGTCCCGGCGCGAAAGGGGATGATCCGGATGGCGACACGGCTCGAGCGGGTGCGCGTAGATCACGTCGACGTACATCGCGTCCGGGCGGTAGCGCCTTTGGATCTCCGGCATGTTGCGCTGGATGAGCTTGAAGGCCGCTTCGGAGCAGATGAGGGCCGCTTGCCCTCCCGCCCACTTGCCGCCGAGAACGATCTGACCGTTGGGCTGCCAGCGCAAGACGCCGGGGTCCCACGACGGGGCGTCCGGATACATGTCGTGGTAGTTGTCATGAAGACAAAAGAGGTACCCCAGGGACTGCACCGCCAGGCTCGCCCGCCCCAGCGCCTCGTCGCCGCCGCACTCGAAGGCGGCGGGAAAGACGTCCGGGTGCTGGTTGTCATAGCCGCGGCGCATCCAGCCGCACACCGTGATCAGGGCTCGGTCGATACGGAGGTTTTCCCGCCAGTGTCGGGCGATGGCCTCAACGTCGTCAAATGTGTAGTCGACGACGACGACGTCCTTGTCGCCGTCATTAAACCAGCATCCGGGGACAAAGCGTGAAAGGCACAGCGCTCGAAGTTCCGGAGCGCCTTCAAGGAGCCTGCGCCGCGGGCGCTCGGCGGCTTTGTCGCTCCAGGGTCTGAACCAGCCTGCCTGGATGAGCCTTTCGCGGCACCTTTCGGCCAGGACATCGAGTTCGCTGCCCGAAAGCCTTTCAAGCCGCAAGGAGACTCCCGGCTCACGGGCGATGAACGAGAGGCTTACGGATGTCTCGGCCTCTTCGTGCGATTCACCGGACTCCCGGGGGCTTGCTGGATCGACCCAGAGGGCCCAGCCGGGGTCCTCCCACGTGATGAGATCGGCTACGGATTTTCGCAGCGCTGCGACGAGAAACATGGCAAGCCCGCGATTTCCCGTATCCAGCCGCATGCGGGGAAGCTCTTCTTCGCCTACCGTGACGAGCGCCCCCATGCGGCGGGGCAGAAGGAGGCGCTCACCCGTGGTCGCCGTCAAGACGCGGGCGAGTGCTACGTCGGCGATGGCTTTTCCTCCCGGAGGATCGATCCACGTGACGTGGACGCGCGTCGCGCCGTCCTCCTCGGCCTGCGTGATCCGGATCTCCGCTCCCTTAAGGTCCTGGCTTTCGGGGAAGTACCGGGCCAAGCCGCCGCCCCCATCGCGGCGAAAGGTCGCCTCCGCCGTTCCGCCGGCGGAGCGGATGGTGGCATTGAGGCTTTCGGGCAACTCCCAACGGAAGATCATGGAGCTCCTCCTGTCGTCGCGTTTGCCGTCTCTCGGTGTCGCTACGGGTGCGGGTCCCGGGCGCCGCCCGGCGCCCGGGACTTTCCGCTGATTTTCCACGAGATCCGATCGAAGCAGCGCCCTACGGTTGAGGAAGCGTCAAGGCGGCGTGCATGTCACCGCGCCGGCGGCGCATAGAGGTGTTCGACGGAGCGGATGGGATCCTCCGAAAACTTGGCGTCACCCTGCCGCTGGGCGTCCTGCAGCACCGAGGTGAGAGGTTCGCCCTGCTGCACCCGCTGTGCGGCCTCGCTGAGCAGATTCCAATACCAGCTCTTCACCGCGCCGGGGAAGACGGTGTAGGGTGCCTGCTGCACCAGCGCTTGCATCGCCGGGCCGTTGATGATCTCGTCCCGGTCCCAGTACGCCGTTCTCGAGGGGATCGTGCCGACCGAAAGGTTGAGCTTTACGATGTACTCTTCGTTGTCAAAGAGCCAGCGGATGAAGCGGAACGCCTCGTCCTTTTTTTCGGGTGTGATGTCTTTGAAGACCGCAAGTCCAAGCTCGACGTTGTTGCGGCCTCGGGCCGGCAGCGGCTCGCCCGTCGGAGTCGGAATGACCGACACTCCGTAATCGAAGCCCAGGTTGCGTGCGAACGCCTCGTACCAGGTCCACTGGTAGCGCATCGCCGCGTTGCCGGCCTCAAAGCTCACCCCGGCTGGATGGACCTCGGCGTTTTTCAAGTCGAGCAGGATTTCGCCGCCTTGGGAGAAGGCCTCCGTCGCGAAGGTGACGCCCCGATCGGTCAGGAGCGTGCCGCCATATTGATACACCAGGTCGGTCCAGAACCACATAAAGTCGTTCAGGAATAGAAACCCGCCTTGACTTGCCGAGCCGTCACTTTCAATGCGCGTCAAGCGTCTGGCGGCGACTCCAAACTCGGGCCAGTCGACGGGCGGCCGGTCGTAGCCGGCGGCCTCCAAGATCCCCTTGTTGTAATAGATGGCTCCGGTCATGATGCCGACGGGGAGGAAGTAGACGGAATCGTCGATGGTGGAGGTCATATCGAACAGGAGGTATTCGCTCTGGAGCTCTCCCCGGGGAAAGAGGATCTCCGGATAGGGCTCGAACTCGCCGGCGAACTCCTCGGCCCATTCGTTGTGGACTTGCACGATGTCAGGCGTCGCACCGGCTGCCAGCGCGACGATCAGCTTCTCGCGAAAAGGGCCACCGGTCTGAAGACTGATCTCGATGTCGACGTGGGGGTTCTCTTGCATGTAGATCGCGGCGAACTCACGTGTCAACGTGGCGCGGGGCTCGTGCCAGTCCCACATGGTCAGTTGCACGGCGCCGGCAACACCCGCTTCGAGGAATAGCATCAAGAGCGTGCCGAAAGTGATCAGGAATCCACGCCAAGGCTTCACTGTGACCCCTCCTTACATCCGTAGCCGGATGGCATGACGTGTACTACTGCAAAATGACCCCCATTCGGAGGCGCCGGAGGGCCGGCGGGCCTTTTGCCGCTCACCGGTCTCACCGAGGTAGGAGAGGGTGTACCGGCAAGCATGAGCGTTGCTGATATGATTATGTTGTTATTATTTATATTATAAGACGTCTGTGAATTGGCGGCAACGGCGAGCCGGTGTGCGTGNAATTCTTCACAACCANCCATCGATGACCTGCGGTCCGGGTCCGGTTGGTCCGTGGCGGAGTCGACGAGAGAGCGGGAGAGGTGGTGGCGGTGCGACGCACTGGGTCCACCCGCCCAGGGACCTCGTTCATGTTATAATCTTTCCGGGGTGATTCTGTGGTACTTGACAGGAGAGCGGGCATTCCCCTTTACGTTCAAGTGCGCGACACGCTGCGGGAGGAGCTCTTGGCCCTTCCCCCGGGCACGATGATCCCGACCGAATCGGAGTTGGAAGCTCGCTTTGGCGTAAGCCGTATCACCATTCGCAAGGCCGTGGACGAGCTGGTGGCCGAGGGGCTCGTCAGTCGCCAGCAGGGCCGGGGAAGCTTCGTTCAGAGGCCCAAGCTCACGCACTTGCTCAACACGATCACCAGCTGGACGCAAAGCCTCAAAGGCCTGGGGTACACCCCGGGGACGTCCAGCGTCGAGGTGGAAAAGATCAAGGCGCCGAAAAGGATTGCCCGGCTTCTTCAACTGGGCGAGAACGAGCTGGTGTACAAGATCAACAGGGTCCGCCTCGCAAGCGGGGAGCCGATCTCGCTGATGGTCAACTACATCCGAGCCAACCGGGTGCCGGGGTTGGAGGAGAAGATCGGCAACTACGAGTCCCTCTATGAGCTGCTCCAAGCGGAGTATGGAATCATCCCCGCCATGGCGGAAGACACCGTCGAGACTAGGGAGGCGACGGACAGCGAGGCGGAGCTTTTAAAGATCGAGCCGTGGTCGCCGGTTTTGCATGTGACCCGCGTGGCTTATCTCGAAGGCGGCCTGCCCCTGGAGGTCGCGGTGGTCACGTCCCGGGGCGATCGTTACCAGTACAAGGTGGTGCTGAACGCCGGCTCCCGCGGGAGTGCGCCGGCCCGGACCCCTGCTCAAGAATGAGCGAACCGCCCGCGGCCGGAGACGGCTGAAGATGGCCGAATGTGGAGGATGGCCGTAAAACCCAAGCTAGCCCAATGTGCGGAGGCGCCGTCTGCGGCGCTTCCGCACATTGCGTTTCGGGATGAAATCGGTTGTGGGTCAAAGGGGCTCCTCGGGGTTGAGCAGCGGCCAATCCGCGGGAGGATCGCCGAAGTCGGGGATCGGCAGCCTTTCTCCTTCTCGCAGGGCCGACTGGTGAGCGATGAGGCCCGGTACACAGTAGCGGGCGGCCATCCAGGCGTGGTTGGGCGGCAGCTGGTTCTTGTGGACCGCTTTCACAAAGTCGTCGGCGAGAAATTGGTGCGATCCGAAGTGGCCGTTGGGAAGCCCTTTGAACGTATCAGGCAGCCGGTGCACGGGGTGCACTTTGGAAACACCCGTGTAAAAGTCCCGCCGCAGCTCCTCGTGCAGCTGGGCCGCTTCATGGGGAGTTGGAGCCGGCGAGCATGAGAGGAACTCGGTCAAGTCGGTCAACTCGGACGTGGTCCGTTCGGTCCACACTTGGCTGTTGGCCTGCTCTTCAAAGCTCGCTTCGGTGCCGAAGAGGCTCAGGTGGACGCTGTTCATCCCGGACCAGCCTACCCGCCGAAACTCGTTGATGCGGCAGATCGCGCCGTCCGAGGTCCGCATGAGGGCCGACTGGTTGCTAAAGGGGTTGTTCCAGAGGTTGGCCCCGACCCGGAAGACGCCGTCGGGGTGGCGGTCCTCCCACCCCAGGCACGAGACGTGGGTCGCTCTGGCCCCGGTGATGGAAAGGATCATGCTGACCGAGTGGGTGGGATAGTACATGGGCGGGAAACCGGCGACCCTTTTCCACTCGTCCCCTCCGGAGTGTTGAAAGGCCTCGTAGAATCCGTGGCTCATGTCGTGGATGTACTGGGCTTCGCCGTAAAAGATCTCGCCGAAATCTCCCTTCTTATACCGCTCTCGGCAGTAGATGGTGGCCGGGTAATAGTAGCTCGTCTCGCCCGTCATGTAGATCAGGCGTTTCTCGCGGACGAGGTTGATGATCTCCCGGATCGTCTCAAGCGATTGCGCGATAGGGACGGCGCAGTAGACGTGTTTTCCGGCGCGGAGGGCCTGGACGGTCTGCTCCCCGTGGAGGTGTCGCTGCGTAAAGATGGCGATCGCGTCCACGTCGGAGGCGCAAAGGTCATCGAGCGATGCGCCCACTCGCCGTACGCCGAAGCGGCGCGCAGCTTCTTCGGCCCGCTCGACCCGGACATCGGTTACGACCACCTCCGCGACTCCCGGATGGGCTTTGAAGAGCGGGATGAACGAGGGCGCAAACAGTCCCACGCCGCAGACGCCGATTTTGATTCCCGACTTTTTTCCCGTTCCCATTCGCTTCGCACTCCCCTGGTCGCAGACTGCCGCGTCGACTCCGGGCGATGCCGCTCGATAGCCCCCGGGCTGCGGCGACGGCAAGAGGGACCGCTAGAAACCGCCGCCCGCCATGACACGGCAAGTGAGATATTCTCGCGCTGAATCGTTATTACCTTTTGGAGCGGGAGCATTCGTTGGCCGTTCTTTGTATAGCGCTCGCCGATGTGCGATGGCGCTACTTGCGTCGCCGGCACGGAGGCGTTATCGGGCCGTTTTGTGGCCGCGCCGGCAAGAGGCCGACGTAGGAGAAGGAAATCAACTCGGACGGGAGGAAATCCGCACTATAAAAGCATAACGTCATGATGTATGAACGGACGTGTTGCGCGGGGTGAGGGGCGCGCTGCTCGCACGTCGCCACACGCTTCGGAGGGGAAGTGGCGTCGATGTACGTTTATGAAAGGCAGATTCCCACCCTTGCTCGGCCGGACGTGCTGGTGGTGGGGTCGGGATCGGCGGGGGCGGTTGCAGCCATCGCCGCGGCCCGGGCGTTGCAGCGGCTCGCTCCCCAAGCCACGGTGATGCTCGTCGAACGGTACGGGTTCCTGGGCGGGACGAGCACGGCCGTCCTCGACACGTTTTACGGCTTTTACGCGCCGGGCGAGCGGCCCTTCAAAGTGGTGAGCGGGGTGCCCGACGAGGTGGTCGAGGAGCTGCGGCTGCTTGACCGGGTCATCGAACGCCCCAACACCTTTGGCGCCGGGACGGGGATCACCTACAACCCGGAGATTCTCAAGGTGGTATGGGAACGGCTCGCCACGAGGGCCGGCGTCCAGCTGCTCTACCACACCTTTGTCCTCGACGTCGTCGCAAAGAACGGTCGGATCACGGGGGTCGTCACGGCCGGCAAGAAGGGACTTGGACTCATCGAGGCTTCGGTGGTCATCGACTGCAGCGGCGATGCGGACGTCGCGGCGCTGGCCGGGGTCCCGTACGAGAGAGCAGGCGAGATCGACCCGGCGCAGACTTTGACGACAACCTTCCGCTTGGCCAACGTCGACGTCGACGAGGCCCGCAAGCTCCCCCGGTCCGAGTTTGTCGCCCGCATGACGGCGGCCAAGGAATCGGGCGCCTACGACCTTCCCCGGCGGGAGGGGAGCGTGCACATCACTCCGATCGCCGGGGTGATGGCGACGATCATGACCCGCGTGCAGTGCATCGATCCGACGGACCCGGCGGAACTAACGCTGGCGGAGATCGAAGGCCGCCGTCAGGCGCTGGAGTACGAGCGGTTCTTGCGGGAGCAGATCCCCGGCTACCAAAACGCCCGCCTGGTGGCGCTGAGCACCCAGATCGGCGTGCGGGAGTCCAGGAGGATCTACGGCGAGTACCGGCTGACCGGCGAAGACGTGCTCGCGGCGCGGAAGTTCGACGACGTGATCGGCCTGTGCGCGGCGCCCATCGAGGATCACCGGGCGGGGGCGGACACCCGCTGGAAGTACCTGCCGGAAGGCGAGGCCGTCGACATCCCCTACAGAACGCTCCTTCCCAAAGGCGTCGAGGGGCTTTTGGTAGCGGGCCGGTGCTTCTCCGCCACCCACGATGCGCACGCCTCGGTGCGGAGCATGGCCCAGTGCATGGCCATGGGCCAGGCGGCGGGGTGCGCCGCCGCACTGGCGGTCCAGGGGGGAGTGACCCCGAAGGAGATTGACGTCCGCAAGCTGCAAGACGAGTTGCGCCGCATGGGAGCCACCCTCGAAGTTCCGGAGGTGTAGCGACGATGAGGGAATGGAGCCAATTGACCAGCGGGGAGGTGGCCGGGCTCGACCGGAGGCTGCCCGTCCTGGTTCCCCTGGGCTTGATGGAAGCGCACGGGGACCATCTGCCCAACGGGACCGACTCGCTGACGGCGGAGTACGTCGCGAGAAAAGCAGCAGAGGAGAGCCCGTGCGTCCTCTGCCCGGTGTTGCACTACGGGTGCGAAGGGTCGAGCTTTGAGTATCCGGGCACCCTGGGTCTATCCGTGGAGACGCTGGCCCGGGTGTTGGTCGACATCGTCGAGGCCCTGGTGCGCCAGGGATTTCGCAAGGTGATTTTCCTAAGTGGGCACGGGGGTAACGAGAGCGCGTACCGCCTGGCCGTGGACATCTTGGCAAGGCGAGAGGTCGACGTAAAGTGCGTCTACCACAACTGGTGGACGCTGGCGGGCTTTACGGGAGTCCACCATGCGGACGCCTTCGAAAGCGAGACCGCCGCGGCGATGGGCATTCGCTTTGAGCGAGAGCGCGCCGTCGACGTCAAGGTGACCAAGACCTGGTTCACGGAATTCTCCCGGGCAAGACGCTACCCACAAACGGGGGGGACCAACGGCAAGCCCACGGAGGCGGACGTCGGCAGGGGAAGAGAGAGCGTGAGAGTCGCGGTCGAAGCCGTGAAGCGACTGCTGCAGCAGGCTTACGAGACGGAGTGACGGAAGATGCAGCTTTCAGGCGTGAGCTACCTCGACGTGGCCATGAAGACGCTCGCCCATGTGCGCGAGACGCAAAGAGAGCAGATCGAAACCGCAGGCAAGTGGATCGCCGAGGCGATCGCCGCCGGAGGGTTCGCGCACTTCTTCGGCGCCGGCCACTCGCATATGGCGCTGGAAGAGGTGTTTCCCCGAAACGGGGGCCTCGTGGGGCTGCGCCCCATGACCGAGCTGGCACTGGCCAATTACACCTCAGTGACGGGCTCGGCGGGTATCTTGCAGATGCGATTTCTGCAGGAAGTGGAAGGGTTTGCCGAGCGAATCTGGGCCTACTACGACTTTAAGAAGAGCGACGTCTTCGTCATCTTCACCAACACGGGTATCACCCGGGTCTCCATTGAGATGGCCCAGCTTGCCAAGGACGCAGGCCACAGGGTCATCGGCGTCGTCTCCAAGGCCCACTCCGAGGCGACGGGAGTCGCCAATTCACTGGGAAAAAAGCTCTCGGACATCGCCGACCTGGTGATCGACAACGGTTCGCCGCCGGGCGATGCGACGTTGCCCCTGCCCGGGTCGCCTTGGAAGATCGGTCCCGTTTCGACCATCGGCGTGATCGCCATCGTCAACGCCCTCGCCTGCGAGGCGGCCCGGTGGCTGATCGAGCTGGGAAAACCCGTTTTGGTGCTGGCAAGTCCCTATTATGAGGGAGCGGAGACCGCCGAGCTTCGCCGGCGGGCCGAAGAGAATTGGAAGCAGTGCATCGCCGAATTCAACCGGAGGCTCCGGGAGGAGCTGAGGGTGCGGTGAAGCTTGGTCTTCGTCGTCGACGCGCGTCGGAGCCGCACGCCGGGCGATCACGCCGGCGGGAGGTCCCCTCGAGTGAAATGCGCGAGAAGATTTGAGAAGAGGCGGGCCAAAACCAGCGACAAGCTCGAAAAAAGAGCGGCGGGAAGCGACCGGGCGTCGCCTTCCCGCAGCCTTCTGTCTACCCTCATCCTTTGCTCGCCTGGGTTTCGCCAGCCTGCCCACTGCCAGCCGATCGCTTGCCGTTTGTGCAAGATCCAGCGGCTTGGGGTGCGCTTTGTGACTGCCCTGCTGCGCCGTTTCGGACCGGCCTATGACTGCCTGCAGGTGGCTATCCCCGCTTGGACGACGGCCAAAATCTCGTCGGCGCTGCTCTGCTCCGTCCCATAGTCGTACTCCATCGTGATCGTGCTTTGGAAATTGGCGGAGCGAAGCAAAAGGACGCACTCGCGCAGGTACTCGCTGTCCGGTTTGGCTGGCCGGTGGTCTTTGCCGTTGTGCACGTCGTGGATGTGCATGTGATCCACCCGCCGCAAAAACTCCTCCGCCGGGTAGAGCGGAAAGCCCAGCTTTTCGGAGGAGAGCCGGTAGTGGCCGGTATCCCAGCAGATGGCCGCGCCGCTTTGGTCGGCCACCGCCATCAGCTCTTCCGGCAGATCGCCGATGCGCAGGACATCCGGCTTGGTCGGAAGTTGCGTCTCGCACAGAAGCCGGATCGGAGCGGCAAGCTTTTGGATGTACTCTTGGGCGTACTGAAAGAAGCCGCACGAGCGCTGGAACATCATGCGGCGAAGCTTGCCGGGATCGGCGGCTTTGTCCTCCTCGGTCAAGTAATGCTCTGCCGGGTGGTAGACGAGCCCCACCGTGGTTTGCTGGAGTTCGGCAAGGCGCGCGGCAAGCTCGATCGCCATTCGCAAGTAGACCACTACGGGATCGTCGGGCGTGCCGATGAAGTTGCTCGGCCCGCGAAAGTCCATGTGAGCGTACGGGTGGACCACTGCGATGGGAAGCCCTTCCTGGCTCAAGAGCTCTGCTTCCTTGAGAACCCGGGCTACCTCTTCCTCGGCGCTCCAGCGCTGCTTTTGCCGGGGATGCCAGAGGTTGAACTCGACGTAGGAAACTCCGGCGGCCTTAAGCTCGCCGATGGGGTCCTTGCGCTCGGTGAGGAGTCCTTTCCACTTGGGATCCTCTCGCCAATCGCAATCTTGCTTTGCACCGATCTTCATGAGGCGACCTCCGTTGCGGCCCATTGCCCGGATAGCGACGCTTCCGACTTCGCATCGAAGAACAAGGCGTCGCGTGGATTGATCTCCACATACACCTGCTGGCCTGGAGATACCTGCTTCTCATGGCTCTCCTGCACCGTCAGGCGCAGCGTCGTGCTCTTCTCCCGCACCAGCACTTGCACAAGCTGAGTGGGGCCTGCGGTCAGGACCGTCTCGACCGTGCCGGCTAAGGACCGCTCCGTCGCCACGTCGACGAGGCGCAGCGCTTCGGGTCTGACGGCGAGCACCACGTCCGCATCGCGGTGAAGCCCCGAGATCCGAACCTTTTCCAAGTCCACGGGGAGCCGCACGTCCCCGCTGGTCAAACGGTTTCCATCGACCCGCGCCTTCAGAGTGTTGATGGGGTTCAGCCCGATAAACTCGGCCACGAACAGGTTAGCCGGCTTGAAATAGATCTCGTTGGGCGGCCCCACCTGCTGGATGCGGCCGTCCTTCATCACCGCGATCTTGGTGGAAAGGGACAACGCCTCCAGCTGATCGTGGGTGACGTAGATGATGGTCGTCCCCGTCTCCGCGTGCAGTCGCTTGAGCTCGGCGCGCATCTCCATGCGGAGCCTTGCGTCTAGGTTGCTGAGCGGTTCGTCCATGAAGAGGACTTCGCGCTCGGCCACGAGCTCGCGGGCGATCGCAACGCGCTGCTGCTGACCGCCGGAGAGCTCGCTGGGATAGCGGTCTGCAAGGTTGCCGAGTTGGAAAAGCTCTAGAACGCGCTGGACCTTTCGCTTGATCTCTTCCCGGCCGACCTTGTTCACCTGCAGGCCAAAGGCGATGTTCTCGTACACCGTCATGTGCGGCCAGAGCGCGTAGCTTTGAAAGACCATGCCGATGCGCCGCTGGGCCGGCGGGACGAAGGTCCGATCGTCGCCCGCAAACACCAACCGGTCCCCGATCCAGATCCGGCCGGCGTTAGGCGTCTCCAGCCCCGCCATCATCCGCATGATGGTCGTCTTTCCACAACCGCTTGGACCGACGACGGAAAAGAACGCGCCTTTCTCGATCTCCAGGCTGACGTTGTCGACAGCCACGACGTTGCCAAAGCGTTTCGTGATGTTCTCGAGCCTTACGCGACTCATCTATCAGCCACCGCCACCCGCATTTTTGAAAGCCTCCATTGGATCGCCTTTGGTGAGTTTCTTCGCGAGCGCTGTACCGAGCAACACGATGACGATGATAATCACCGCAACCGCGTAACTCAGCTGGTCGACGCCCGCGTCGGCGTAGCCGAAGGCGGTGACGGGAAGCACTTCCGTGCGGGCGGAGACCAGCATGACCACGAGGCTCAGGTCCTTGCTCACGCCGACAAACGTAAGAATGAAGCCGGCGAACAACCCGTGCCTGGCAAGGGGCGCCAGAATGCGGCGGACCGTGGTGAACCACGAAGCGCCGTGAATCGTCGCCGCCTCCTCCAGCTCATTGCCGATCTGCAGCATCGTAGAGATGCCTGTGCGAGCGGCGTACGGCATGCGTTTGACGGCTGAAGCCAAAATCAAGAGGGCGAGACTGCCGTAAAGCGCAGGCAGCGGCCCGCGGGGTACGGCCCAGATGCTCAGGTACATGGCGCCGAACGCAACGCCGGGTACGATGTACGGCAGGAAGGAGAGTTGCTCGACGATGCGCGAAAGGCGCGTTCCCCGACCACGGGCGATGACGTAGCCTAAGAGCAGGCCGCCGATCACCGAGATGGCGCCGACGCTGAGCCCGAGGATCGTCGTGTTCAGCGCCGCCTTCATCACCCGGGGTTCGAGCAGCACGCCCTTGTAGACGACGTCCACCTGCTTGCCGATCCAGTAATCCAGCGTCAGGTTGCTCAGGCTATAGTCGCCGAGCCTCTTTTGCAGGCTCTGAAGGACCAGCAGGCAGATGGGAAGCAGCCCCGCGAAAGCCGTGAAGAGCACGGCCAGCACGCCGATGGGGTAGCGCCAGACTCCGAGCGAGGTCACCTTCTTGCGGGTGCCCTTGCCCGTCATCGTGGTAAATTGCCGCCGCGCGCCGAGGATCAGGCTGTTGAGGTAAACGGTGATCGCGGCGAGGATGATGAGCACGGTCGCGAGCACGTACGCGTCGCCGGTCCGTCCCAGCTGCATGTTTCCGTAGAGGTAGGTCGACATCACTTCGAAGTTGGCGGGACGGCCCAAGTAGGCGGGTACGCCGAAGGTGCCAAGGCCCGACGCGAATGTCAGCACGAAGGCCGACGCCAACGCCGGCAAGATGATGGGCATGGTGATCCGGCGCAGGATATATCCCCGGCTTGCGCCGTGGATCTCGGCCGCCTCTTCCAAGCTCGAGTCGACGGTGGCAAAGGCCGCCGAAGCGAGCAGGTACGTGTACGCGAAGTAATTCATGGCGAGGACGATGATGATCGGAACCGGGCCGTACACGAGCCACTCGGGAACCTGGATTCCCGTAAGGCTCTGGAGCATGCCCTTGATCCCGTGCAACTGGCCGTCATGCCGAAAGAAGGTGATCCAGCTGAGGCCTAGCGTCCACGAGGGCAGGATGTAGGGGATCATCGCCAGGCTGCCGACCAGCTTTCCCCACGGCATGTCGGTGCGGACGACGAGCCAAGCCAGCACGGTCCCGATGAGCATCGCCAGCGCCGTGTAGCCCGAGCTGATGATCAGCGTGTTGATGAGCGGCCGCACGAAGATGCGCTGGCTCAACTGGCTTGCCAATGCCCGCTGCCAATAGTAAAGAGTCCAGTCGCCTGCGCTCTGGCCGCGAAAGCGAATGGCGTCCCGCCCCTGGAGTTGGAAGCTCTGCACGACCAGCTCCACGACGGGGTACAACACCAGGTACAACAGCAGGATGACGAGGATCCAACCGAGGACGATTCTGGGCGTCGTGAGATATCGGACGGCGAGATTGTAAAACGCTCTGAAGTTTGAAGACCGGATGGTCGTTGCGGAGGGCGTCTCTGAAACCATGTGGCATCCTTTCCCCGGATCCGCCGAGATTTCAAAGCCAAACGAGCGGCCGGCCACAGGCCTTAGGAACGGGAGGGCAGGTGCGACGGTTACCGCCACACCTGCCCCGGCGTTTCGCCCATTAGGGCGCGTACATCAGCCAGAAATCAATGACCTCAGGCCCGTGCTCGAGGACAAACTCGGGATCCGGATCCCAGTAGGTCAAATCGAGGAGCATCTCCATCCACTCCACGGTGGGCCTCCACTCCGGGTCCGTGCTGAGGAAGCCCTGCTCGTAGAAGACGGCGCCCGCCTCCTCGGTCAGCATGGTCTTGATGAACAGCTTCGCGGCGTTCGGGCTCTTGTTGAAGGCGCCGATGGCGTACCAGCGGTAACCTGCCTGGGTGTCCACCGGGGTGATGCCCTTGGCCACCATGGCGTTGTACGTGCCGTCGACCACGTTGGCCATGCGGATCGTCTGGGCGTCGGCCACGACGATCTCCTTGCTGTTGGTTACGATTTCCATGTTCTCCCGCCAGGAGCGGGTGATCCTGGGTTGATTCTCCAACAGGCGGCGCAGCCACTCGTAGCCTGCGTTCTTCTCCCGGAGTTTCAGCGGCTCACCGAAGCGGGCTTCGTAGTCGGCGGCCAGAGCGTCGGCGTTGGCCACGATGGTGATGAGCTGAAGCTCCAAGTCAGACGAGTTCAGCGGGTCCTCGAGGACGATCTTGCCCCGGAACTTCTCGGTGGTCAGGTCCCACAGGCTCTGGAACGGGGGACCATCGGGAGAGAGGTCGGGGTTGTAGATCCAGCCGCGCAGCGTCCGAGCAGTGTAGAAGACGGGCTCCTGGTACTCCTGGGGATACTTGTCCCTGTACTCAGGCGGAACGTAACTGATCAGTGAGCCCTCGGGCAGGAACGCGTAGCTTTCGGGGCGGCTCAGGTTGATCACACCCACATTCCAAACGCCCGCCCGCCACTCGCGCTCAAGGCGAGGGATCAGGTCGGATTGGGCGATGTAGACTTCCTCGACGCGCACTCCCGGCCACTGCTTGCGGAAGATGTCGGCGAGGAGCGAAGCACGGCTGGGCTGGTCGACATGTAGACCTGAAGGGGCGGCTCGTTTTTGGCCTTTTCGTAGATCGCGTCCCAGTCTTCCTCCTCGGGCGCGTACGGTCCCAGCCCTGCCTCCCGCAACCACGCATCCAGGTCGCGGTTCTGCTGTGCAGAGGCGACCGACGTTGCGACGACCAAAGAAAGAAGCAATCCCATTAGAAGGAGCGGCAAAGTACGGGATTTCGGCTTCATTTAGGCACCCCACCTTACGCGTGACTTGTGCTGTTTCGCAAAGCGACGGTTGTCAACGGCTTTGCCCGGCGAGCGTATCACCCGCCGTCGCCGCGTGTTCGACGACCACTGTCGACGACGACCGAAGACCGGTGCCTCTCATCCGAGAACGTTTTGAACGCGGCTGTCTTCGAATTTTCCAGGTTGTGCAGAATCCCCCCCATCATGCTGAACCCGCTGCGAGACACAAACCTGAGAACGCATACATTTCGTTTCAGGGGGACTTATTCGGAGCCTGGTACCGATCTCCTGCTCGCCCAAACCACGGGTTTGCAAATCCTGGTTTTCGCGGAAACCTCAAGATGACGATTTGACACCCTTGTAATGCTGTTATAAACTGACAACAGCCGGTTCTTCTATGGATTCGGGGCTTGGTGCACGCCGCGATCAGGCGATTGCTGATTGAAAACGTTCTCCATTCCTCACGGGAGGGGGTTATGGTGTTTCCCACCCAAAAAGACGTGGCTCGGCTGGCAGGCGTGTCGACCGCGACGGTCTCGCGCGTCGTGGGAGGATACGGCCATGTCAAGGAAAGCACACGAAAGAAGGTCGAAGAAGCCGCCGCAGCACTGGGGTACCGTCCCAACGCCATCGCCCGCAGCATGGTGAGGCGGACGACGCAGACGATCGGTCTCATCATCTCCGACATCAGCAACCCGTTTTTTCCCGAAGTCGTCCGCGGCGTGGAGGACGTCGCCCACAGCCGCGGGTACAGCGTGATTCTCTGCAACAGCGACGAAGACGCGGAAAAAGAGAAGCGCTATTCAGAGATCCTCCTCGCGAAGCAAGTCGACGGGCTGATCGTCGCGACCACCACGGCGGATCCCCGGCATCTTTCGCCCCTAGCTCTCCGCGGTGTCCCCGTAGTGCTGCTCGATCGCGATGTGCGTGAAGGCTCTTTCGACGTGGTGAAGGTCGACAACGCCGACGCCGCCTCCAGAGCCGTCGAGCACCTGTTTGCGCTCGGGCACCGGCGCGTGGGGATCATCAGCGGTCCCACCAGCATCCAGACGGCGCGCGAGCGGCTCGAAGGGTACCGGCGCGCTCATCGCCACTACAATATCGCCGTGGACCGGCGGTTGATTTACCAGGGTGACTTCAAAGAATCCGGGGGCTATAACGGCGCCCGCGCCCTTATGGAGCAAGACGATCCGCCTACGGCGATCTTCACCGCCAATAACCTGACGACGACGGGGGCCCTCGCGTGGCTCCGGGAGCAGCGCTTGCGCATCCCCGAAGACGTCTCGCTCGTGGCGTTTGACGATATGACATGGATGCGGCTGGTCGAACCGCCCCTCACGGTGGTGCAGCAGCCGGCTTACCTCATGGGCACTACCGTCGCCGAACTCTTGTTTCAGCGGCTTGAGGGCAAGGTGAGCGAGGCGAGGCAGGTGATCCAGCTTCAGTCCAACTTGATCGTGCGAGGATCCTGCAGCGCACCCCGGACCTCCGAGCTTTCGACGCGAAGCCGGGCGGGTGAGAGGAACGGCCGGTGAACCCAGCGGCGCCCGCGGTATGATCGGCCCCAAGATCCTCGCATTGACCGGGGTCGTCCGGGCTCCATCGGTCTAGGTCCGCGGGCTTTTTCATTTAGGCTGCGAGTCGCCTGTTCGCGATGGACTGGCGCCTCCAAGACGGAAGCAGCTGGGAACGCTTCGGTCGCTGAACCGTCGCTTGTCCGGTAACGGATGCGCAGTGAAATCACCCTCCCGCGAGTTTTGCGAAACACAGAAAGTGGTCGACTAGAATGATCAGTTTCTAAAATATAGGATGTCAAACGGGAGGGGCACTTGGAGCACGTGTCGGAATGAAATCTTCGGAATGAGCGGGTCTTTCGAACAAAAGTCTTCCGAGAGTGAGAGCCACGAACGAGTTGCGGTTGGAGGTGTCGGTGAGTGTTGCAATACATTCAAGAGGTCGTGGACCTGCTCCAGAGAGCGGCGGCGCGGGAGAGCGGCAAGGTGACGGAGCTTGCGGGGCGCATCGCGGAGACGGTGCAAAAGGGCGGAGTGGTGCACGTCTTTGGCTCCGGTCACTCTCACATGCTTTGCGAGGAGATGTTTCACCGCTCGGGCGGCCTGGTGCCCGTCAACGCCATCGTGGACGTCAACCTGACGCAGCTAGGAAGCGTCAATCCCTCGCTGCTCGAGCGGATGCCGGGGTACGGGGAGCTCATCCTCACCTCTCATGACGTGCGAGCTGGGGAGGTGATGCTCGTGATCTCCACTTCGGGCATCAACCCGGTGCCGGTCGAAGTCGCCCAAGGAGCCAAAGGCCGCGGGCTGTTTGTGGCCGCCTTCACGTCGGCCGAGGCCTACCGCGAGGTGGCGAGCCGGCATCCCAGCGGTCTGAAGCTGTGCGATGTCGCGGACCTGGTCATCGACACCGGTGTGCCCAAGGGGGACGGGCTCGTGGACGTCGCTCCCGGAGCGCCGAAAGCGGGCCCGGCCTCGACGGTGGTCACGGCGGCTTTGATCAACGCCGTGCTCGTCGAGGTGGTGAAGCGCCTGAGGGAAGCCGGAGCGGAGCCCCCGATCTTTATTAGCGGCAACGTGGGAGGCGACCGGCACAACGAGGCGCTGATGCGAAAGTACGCCCACCGCATCCCGGCCTTTTACAAGAACCTGACCTCGAGGGCGTGATGTTCGGCGTGATCTTCAAGGACGCCGCGTCTGAAAAACATCGTGACGAGGGTGATGTGACGGGCATCGGGGACGAATCGACGTGTGATATGAAGGGGCCGCCCTTTCCATCGGGCGGCCCCAGTATTTTCTCCCCGCCGTTTCGTATGGGACTTGTTGTCGGGTGCTCGTGTCGGGCTTGAGCTACGGTCCCAGGCCTATGGTCATGTGAGTTTTACTTCTCTTGCCGGACCGTGTACCTGGTGGCATTGCGCGCTGCAAAGCGATGGCTCTTTTGCGCCGTCCCCTCGTAAACCACGGCGCCCTCCTCGTCCAAGACCTTGAGCGCGGACGGCTCGTCCAGCGAGATCTCGATCTCGAGCTCGTCGCCTTCGCCGAGTTGGATCGTCAAGTCAAAGACGCGGCCCCGGTAATGGAGGTTGCCCACGACATACCTCTTTCCGGGTTCGTTAAGACGCCCGGAGAACGACGGCGCGAGGTGAAACTCCCACGCCCCGGTCGCCTCGCTCTCTTGGAACCCGGCGATGTTGCGGATCAACATGACCGCCGTGTGGGCGCCCCAAGCGTAGGCGTCGCTTCCCCGAAACTCCTCGAGCTTGGGCCAATACTCCCGGGCGACGCCCGGAAAGCCCCGCTTGTACGGCCCAAAGGTGCGCCGATCGGAGTCGGCGTAAACGCGGTCGATAATCCGGGCGGCGTTTTCGCCGGCGAACTTCAAAAGGCCCGCTGCGGTCGCGGCTTCCTGGACCACGTAGGTCCACGAGGGCCACAGGGACCACGGGGGATTGCCATAATGGGGAATCTCTTTGCGCATCGCCTCGACCTGGTCGGGAGAGGCCACGCCGAGGAGCAGAGCGGTCAGAGAGAGGACCGAGTATCGCTTGGGGTTTGATCCCCAGTAGTCCTCGGGTCCTGAGTCGTCCAAGAAGCCGCCCGTCCTGAGGTCGACGTCCCGGAAGCGGCCGGCCACCGGGTCAAACATTCGCCGCGTCCGCTCGACGAACTCGGCCTTGCGCTCGTCCCAGCGCCGGGCTTCGTCGTCTCGGCCCAGCTCCCGTGCGAAAGCCGCTAGGACGTGGAAGCAGTGGGCCATGGCACTCTGGGTCTCGACTGGGCGGACGATCCCGGAGATGTCGGCGCTGCCGGTGCCTTCGGGATCGAGGCGCGTCGAGCAGTCCTCGCCCGCCTCCCAAGTGCACTTGTAGTTGACGTACCCCTCGCGGTCCGAGCGGTACGTAAGCCACCATTCGGCGAAACGGACGAGGTAGGGATAGATTTGCTCCAGCCAGGCCTTGTCAAGTGTGCGCAGGTAGACCAGGTAGATGTTGTAAAACGGCAGGCACCATACAGGCGACGTGCCGCAGATCGAGCCGTCCGCGGCGATCATGTTGGGCTGCCCCTCCGCGTGGATGCACGGGACGTTGGGCAAGTACGTGTCGCGGAACATGGTGAGGATCGCCCGCTGGGCCAAGCCGGGGTCGGCGTAGGCCAGGCGCATCATGTCCATGCTGCCCTCGGCGAGGACGACCCGGGGGTAGCTTGCCATCCACGACGGCCATGCGTCCCGGAATACGCCCTTTGCCGGGAAGGTGCACATCCTCGTGGTCTCCAAGTCGTAGACAAAGCCGTTTTTCCACGCGGCCGGCCAGTCGCCGTCGAGGGCGGGAGCCCCGCTCCAAAAGCGCGTGTCCTCGTCGAGCTTTCGGCGGTAGATCTCCTCCCATTCCTGGACGGGTAGGGGATAGACCGGGCTGGTCTGAACGGACCAGGGCTTGATCACCCCTCTGCCGCCCGCGGAAACGCTCGGGTCGCGGCGCAGACCGATCACCATCGTTCCGGGGCCGCCTTCGGCCACTCGGTACACGACTGCGGCAAGGACGCTCCCCACCGCCGTGGCCGAAGCTTCTCTGACGGAAACGTCGCCCGAGGCGTTGTCACAAGCACCGTCCGGACGCTCGCCAGCGGTGGAGGCCCCGGAAGGTGCGGCGCCGGCTGGATCATTCTCGAGCGCCGTTTGCAGGGCGCTTTTGAGCTCGTCCCAGCTGCGGCCCGCGACGACGGCGTAAAGCTCATAACCGGGCGCCTCGATCCCCACCTCGTGGGTCTCGTCCGCTACGTTGAGAAAGGGAATCCCGTAGGTGCTGCCGCCGGCCGGACGTTCGCGATCCGCTTGGCGGGCGGCTTGGGTCCGCCTCCAGGTGATTACGGGCCGCTGATCCGCTATGGACGCCCGGACCTCGACCTCCTCGTCGGCGACGTAGCCTTGGAGCACGACTGCGACATAGGTTCCCGGGGGAGCCCCTTGGGGAAACGCAAAGCGGCAAGCGATGGAGTCGTCCCCGGTCTGAAAGTACCGGGCTTCGACTGGACATCCCTCATGGCTCCAGGCGTACGCGAAGACATTGGCCGAATGATACGGTGAGTAAAGTCCGGAGTCGGTCAGCTCGTCCCGAAGGAGACGGGGATTTTGGGGATCGATCGGCAGCGCGCCGACGGCAACGCCTGCGGCGGGCCTGCGCTCGGTGGGGTAGACCCACCCGAATCCGGGGAAATCCAGGGAGGTCCGCAACGTGCCCCCGTACACTTCTCCCCACGATCTGGCAAACTGCGTATGGTTGCTGATGTACCCAAACGGTGTGTAATCTCCGATCGGAAAACCTCTTCGCGCCATCGTGGATCCCCTTCCATGGCGGATGGTAGGCCGGCCGGCTCCTAAGGAGCCGCCACGTACTGCAAGCTCAAGATGATGTCCTGCGGGTAGTTGCCAAACTTCCTGCCGAAGATGTTGAGCCCGTGGGGATAGGCCGCGTCCGGGCGGTTGCCGAGCGTGATTTCAATGACCTTGCAGTCGCCGTCGATGCCGAGGTCGTTGACGGTGACGCCCGAGATCCTCTGCCCGTCGACGAACGATCCTTCCCGCGTGACGCTGAACGACTTGAGAAGGCCGTGCTGGCTGTAGCGATCGAGCCACCACAGGGGAGTGAGCCGGCCTCTTGACCGGCCGAAATCTCCCGGGCACGTCCAGGTACCCACCTGGACGCCGTTGATCCACAGCGTGATGTCCGATGGCCAGCTCTCGTTGTAGTTGGGCGCTTCCGAGCAGATCTCAAGGCTGAGCTCGAGGCGAGTGAGGATCGCCCCGCTCGGCATGTTATTCGGAAACTTATACGTCACTTTTCCACGACCGAACCAGATGAGCTGGGCAAAGACGTGATTGGGTTCGAAAAACGAGCGGGGATCGTCGATCATGCCGATGATGCCGTCCTCCGACGCTAAGCCGCAGCTGGGCTCGGCTTCGATGGCCTTGTAGTTGCCCACCGGCATCGAGACCTCGACTCGGTCGGTCCCGGGCCGGACCGAAAGCCCGGGCAAGTGGATGGTGATGGCATCGTAGGTGCGGGAGCAGACCCGTTGCGAGCCGTGTTTGCCGGGACGCAGGTAAGTGTGGATCAGCCCCGCTTCTTCCAGTTTCTTGACGTTGATCCCCGTGGCGGCGAGGCTCAGTCCCAGTTCGGCCGCGATGTCGCTCACCGAGAGGATCTGGCTAGAGAGAAGGTTGAGAATCTGCAAGCGCACGTCGGACGAGAGGGCTTTGACGACCCGGATCGCTTCCTGCCCGTCGAGGATGAGCGTCCGGGGGTGTTCAGCCTCGCCTTTCCACGAGCTAGGAGGCGTTGTATCGGCCATAGCGCGCGGCACCTCCCCTTCGCCGGCTCATACTTGGATGCCATTTGATGAATCTCCTGTTTAACTAAAGGAGGACTTTGATCAAACGAAAGATAAATAATTGGATGCAGGGCAACGGTGCCGTACCGATCGAGAGGAGAGATTCGAGCGCAAACACCGCACGCGATGGGTTTACGAGCGCAATTTCGGGTGCGATTTTAGACAAGACGCCGGACGGTCGCGTAACTGTCATAGCCGAATCAGTCGAGGAAGCCTTGGTGTCGTCGTACTCCTTGCAAGACCATCCTGAGGTGTCGCGATGACGGCTCTGCGTGATCTCATCTCGCTAACGATCCTTTTGATACTCGTTGCCATCGCGGGCCTGGCCCTTGTGGAAGGCTCGGCAGAGGCCCAGTCCGCCGCCGATCTTCTCCGCCAATCGATCGAAGCCCTGCGTGCCGCCCGCAGTGAGCAGAATGAGCCCGTGATCGGTTCGGGCGCCTTGCGTCCCTTCGGCGCCGCCTTTGGCGACGACGGCACGCTCTACGTTACGAGCCGAAGCGGCGTACACGTCTTCTCCAAGGACGGCCAACATCAAAAAAGCTTCTCTTCCGTCCTAAGCGGTACTTCTCTCAACGTGCCCCAGGCCGTCGACTACGACGACGGCGAGGTCTTCGTCGCTGACACCAACAACCACCGGGTGGTCGTCTTCGACGAAGAGGGAAATCTGCTGCGGGTGATCGGCGGCCCGGAGGAGCTCCACCGGCCGATGGGCGTCGCCGCCGCGGGGATGCATCTTGTCGTCGTAGACAGCGACAACCACCGGGTGCTCTTGTTTGAGCGGGCCGGGCAAAGGCTCGCTTCTCTCGGCGGTCTCGGCCAAGGCGAGGGCGAGTTCAGCCAACCCAGGGGCGTCGCCATCGATCGTGCTGGCACGGTGTATGTGGCTGACACGCGCAATGCACGCCTGCAAGTGCTGGAAATCCGCAATGATGAGCTCGTTTGGGTAAGGGCGATTCCCCTTTCCGAAAGGCCTCGTGACGTTGAGGTGCTGGAGAGTGGCGACCTTTTGGTTTTGGGTGAGAGTGCGCTCTTGCTCGTAAGCGGCGAGGGCGAAGTGATCGCCCGCTATACGGGGAGCGCCTACGGCGGGGTCAACAACCCCATCGCCGTCGCCGCCTCCCCCGGCGGACTCGTCGCCCTGACCGACGCCGACGGCGTCCTTTTCACTACGTCCCAACTGGTCGACCCGGTAGTCACCGTCGATCTGGTCGATCCCGAGACGGCCCTTTTGACCTGGCGGGAGCTGGCTCCCGGACGAGCCGTTGTGCGGTACGGGCAAGATCCGGCCGCTTTGGACCGGTCGGTCACGGTCGAGAGCGACGATTCCGGAGTACAGCGGGCCGTCTTGAGCGAGCTCTTGCCGAACACGCGCTACGCTTTTCAAGTGGAATCGACGGTGGGAGCCATTCCGCCTCGTCCCCGGGCGGTGGGGCGGTTCTTGAGCGCGCCGCCGCAAGGGACGACGCAATACATCACGGCGCCCACGTTGGCCGCGGTGTTCCGGAACGGAAAGATGACCGACGAGGACATTGAAATCCTGAAAGAGCAGCTTGAACGGGTCCGGCTCTTCTACTGGGTGAACTCTTATCTTACCTGGAACATCGAGTGGGACGTCTTGGTCATCGACGAGCCCTTCGGCGAGCCGTCGGGATTCATCGGTCCCGACCGGACCGCCATGGCCATCGAACAGGGGCTTGCCGCTCAAGGCAAGCGACTCGACGAGTACACCGGCGTGGTGGTCTACATCCCGGTCGGGGCCTGGCAAGGCGATCGCTCGCGCATCGTCTACCGGACTCAAGCCCTGGGTGGCGCGGCCTTTGGCGTTCCCGCTCCGTGGCCCAACGGAGCGCTCAGTTGGGTGACGGGGTACGCCCAGATCAACGTCCCCTACGCCTCGGACGTCACCTGGGTCACCCTCCACGAGTACCACCACCAGCTGGATGCGCTGCACGCGGCGAGTGGCTTCCCGGATTACGCCCATGCGGACTGGCCCATCCGCCATCCGGGTCCGTACGGAGAGCACTACGATTTCAACGCTTGGATCGCCCGGGGGCTGCCCCGAAGGGCGTGGCTTCTCAACAACTACGGCCGGCTTACGCTGGCCGAGGATGCGGACGGGGACCTGGTGCCCGACGACGACCCCCGGGTGCCGCTGGACGAGCGGCGGTTCGGTTCGAGTTCCGCCGCCGCCAGCACCAACGGGAGCATCAGTGACTTCGAGCTGATCCTCACCAGCATTTGGGTGGGTGACGGGCTTGGGCTCAACGAGACGGCCGGCACACACCTTCCCCGGCCTAATCCCGAGCGGGCGGACCAGGACGGCGACGGCATCTTGGATGCCGACGATCCCTACCCGCTCTACGCCGCCGACCCTGATCGCCCCATGGGGACCCCGGTGATCGACGGGGTCATCGAGGCCGGTGAATGGCACCGGTTCATGGAGATGGCGGATCAAGACCTCCGGGCCGTCACGTACGTCGACTGGGACGAGGAGCACTTCTACTTTGCAGTCGAGATGGACCGCTTCGCCGTCGTGCGGCTGCGGCTCATCACCGGTGAAAACGGCTGGTTCCAAGGGACCAACTACGAGATCCAGGTGCGGCCCGCAGGCATGGACGGCCGTCCGGCGGTGAGCGGGTACATCTACGATAACAGGGACGTCGACGAGCCGTACCGGCAAGATGTCGCGCTGTTCCAACAACAGGGGATCACGGCCCGGTACAGCCAGCAAGAGGGGGGCGCCTACCACATCGAGCTGTCGGTGCCGCGGCAAGAAGGGCTCGGCCTGAGGCTGGAGCCTGGGGATTCCCTGGGCTTGCACGTCACCTTCAACTTCTCCGGAAGCCGCCCGTGGGTTTCGCTCTTTGAGCCCCACAGCCTGTACTACTTGCGCCTGGTCAAGTAAACGCAGCACGTTTCGGAGGACAGTGATAGGCCCGTGCGCTCAGAAAGACGGAACAAGCTTCCCGTTGTTGCCCTCTGCGTCCTGCTGGTGGCGGCGTGCCTGTGGGGTTCACGGGATGCCGCAGCGGCCCCGGAGTACGGGTACACGTTTGACCAGTACGGCCAAAAGGTTCCCTCCCCCATCGGTTATGTGCGGGAACGGGTGATCGGCGCCGTCGAACTCGGCATCGGTCAGCTGCGCAACCCGCAGCACGTCCGCGTCGACGATGACGGCTACATTTACATAGCGGACACCGGCAACAACCGGATCCTCAAGGTTTCGCCTGAACTGAAAGTGGTCCTCACCCTCGACTCTGCCGCCGGATTGCGGCTGCGAGAGCCTTACGGCTTTTTCGTGGAAGAGGATGGGAACATCCTGGTGGCCGACACGGGCAACCAGCGCCTCGTGCGCTTCTCCCCCGAGGGTGCGGTCCTCGACGTGTACGAGCGCCCCGAGTCGTCGGTCCTTCCCCAGAACTTCTACTACCAGCCGGTCAAGGTGGTGACCGATCCCTCGGGGTTCATCTATGTGATCAACCGCGGGGACTACCGAGGGTTGATTCGCCTCGACCGTTCCGGACGCTTCCGGGGTTATTTCGCTCCCATCCACGTCGGCTTTGACCTGCGGCGCTGGCTTGAGCGAATGATCCTCACCAAAGAGCAGCTCGAGCAGATGGCCACCAACCTGCCGCCGTCTCATAGCGGGATGACGATCACCTCGGAAGGGTTTATTTACACGACGGTGGCTCACGCCTCGAGCGGTCAGATTAAGCGGCACAACGCCGTGGGGGAGAACACCTACCCGGACAAGGTGTACGGCGAGGTGAGCACCTCGTGGCGTTGGCGGATTCCAAGCTTCGTCGATCTGGCCGTGAGCGAGATCGGCATCATCTCGGCCTTGGAGGCCAACACCGGCAACATCTACCAGTATGACAGCGAAGGAAACCTCCTCCTCGTCTTCGGAGGGCTGGGGCAAAACGGCTGGTTCCAGTCGCCGGTCAGCGTCGCCTTGGACCGGAACGACCGGCTGTACGTCCTGGACAGCCAGCGGGCCGACATCCAGGTGTTCCGGCCCACGGAGTTTACCACGCTGATTCACCAGGCGACCAAACTGTACTCCGAGGGCAACTACGAGGCGGCCAGCGGCCCCTGGGAACAGGTGCTCGCTATGAACAGCAACTACGCCCGGGCGCACCACGCTCTCGGGAAAATCGCGATGAAGCGGGAGGCTTACGAGGAGGCCCTCAATCACTACCTCCACTCGGGCGACCGGGACGCCTACGGGGAGGCTTTCGCCGCCTACCGGAGCTACAAGTCGCTGCACGAGTTTGGCACGGTCCTCTTCTACATGGCCCTGGGGATCACCGCGGTGATCGGCGCCTGGAAAGGAATGAAGGCGCTGGTGCAGCGCGCCAGTCCCGAGTCGGGGATCCTCTTGCGCACGCTGCGGGCGGCGGTGCGGATCATCCGGGAGCCCGGCGAGATTTTCCTCGAGCTGAAACAGCCCCGCTACTTTGTGCCCGGCCTGATCATGCTGGGTGCGGTCTTTGCGGTGCGGGTCGCAAGCCTCATGCTCACGTCCTTCCACTACTCGTCGATCGACCCCACCCGGACCAACCTGCTCATCGAGGCGCTGTACGTCTACGTCCCGCTCCTCACGTGGGTGGTCGCGCACTACGCCGTGAGCACGATCAGCGGCGGAAAGGGTTACGTGCGCCAGTACCTGGTGGGCACGGCCTTCAGCCTGTCGCCCTACGTCCTTTTTGCCATCCCGCTGGCGCTGCTCACCAACGTGATGACGCCGGGTGAGCGAGTCTACTACATCGTCGCGAACCAAGTGATCGTCGTCTTGTGCGTCCTCCTCTTCATCCATCAGGTGCGCGTGATGAACGAGTACGGGTACAAGAAGGCGATCGGTATCGGGCTGATCAGCCTCTTCGTGGTCTTGCTCATGTGGGGTGCGGCTGCGGTCGTCTACGGGCTGAGCGTGGAGATGGTCCGTTTCGTGCGCGAGATCATCCTCGAGATGACGCTCCGCTAGAGGTGCAGGCGGGATGAAGGAAACGTTGGGAAGTCTCCGTTGGTTCCGGGAGGCGGAACAGGTGCAGAGGAGAAGATGGCGGCCTCTCTGGGCGATCGGCCACGCCCTGTGGCTTTTGCTCATCGGGATGACGGTCGCGGCTTTCGTCGAGGCGGCCCCGATCCCCGAGGGGTATTCGCTGGTTGCCGAGAGCCGGCACTTGCGGCTCTACATGAATCCGGACAAGCACCACTTCGCCGTGGAAGACAGCAGGAACGGCAAAGTGTGGTACAGCGCGCCCCTGGCCGCCTTCGAGGACCGGCGCACGGGGTTGTGGCAGCAGAACCTGCGCTCGCCGTTCATCGTGGAGCTTACGGATGAGCGCCGCACGGATGTGCGCTCAAGCAACTTGGAGAGAGGCTCGGGCCAAGTCTCTTACCGCTTCATCGAGCGCGGCGTCGAGGCCGAGATCTTGCTGAACGCGCACCAGATCCGCTTCAAAATGGAGCTCGTCCTCGGCGACGATCACCTGGACGTGCGGATTCCCGCCGAATCCATCGAGGAGCGGGGAAGCGACTACCTGGTGAGCTTTGAGCCCTTCCCGTTCTTCGGCGCCGCCGGGCCCGAAGCCGAGGGAGAAGTGGTGGCGCCCATCGGCGCGGGGGTGGTCCTGCCCTTCGGCGATCCCAGGCTCCGGCGGATCAACGAGCCGGTCTACGGCGGTTCGGATTACAGCTTCAGTGCTTCCTGGACCGACCAAGCGACGCTGCCGGTGATCGGCTTTCGGGAGGGCGAAGGGGCGTTTCTCGCCATCGTGCAGGAGGGGGAGTTTGACGCAACCCTCAACTACGCCCCCGCCGGCTATGTCGTCAACTACCACCGGGCCGCGATCCGCTTTACGCTGCGGCGCACGCAGCTTGTGGCCCGTTCTCGCACCTCGTTTGACACCCGGGTGGAGCGAGATCTCTTGCGCCGCGACCGGGCGATCCGCTACGTCTTTCTCGAAGGTGAGAGGGCCAACTACGTCGGGATGGCCCAGGCGTACCGGAAGTACCTGATGGAGGAGAAGGGCGTGCGGCGCCTTCCGGCTTCTGACGGCCCGGCGCCGATGGACCTTAGGATCTTCATGGGGGCGGAGTACCGCCCGGCTCTCTTGACCTATTTCGCCACGGCCACCACCTTCGGCGAGGCCCAGGAGCTGGTGCAGGCGGTCCTCGATGCGGGCGTGGAGAGCCTGCGGGTCACGCTGGTGGGCTGGAACGCCGGGGGATACGAGGGGCGCAATCCCAACCGCTGGCCGCCTGACCGGCGCCTCGGGGGCGAACAGGGGCTTACCGAGTTTCTCCGGTTCGCCAAGGAGCGGGGCGTGCAGGTGGTGCTCGAGGACCAACCGGTTTTGGCGCTGCGCAGCGCGAGCGGCTTTTCGACCCGTACCGACGTGCTGCGGGGCTCGAACTTCTTGCCAATCACCTCGGAAGGCCGCTACCTTTTGAACCCTCAGGCGGTAGAGAGCTTCGCCCGGCGTGAGCTTTCACCGCTCGTAAGACTTGGAGTCGACGGGCTCCTCTTCCGGCAGTTCGGCACCGGGGCGTGGCCGGACTGGAACCGCTCGGCGCCGCTCGATCGGGAGCAAGCCACCGGGTACTGGCTCAAGACCCTCGAGTGGGCCCGGGAGAACTTCAGCCTGGTCGGAGTGGAAGGGCCTGCTGGTTACGTCTTGGGGTACGTCGATTTCATCTTTAAGGCGCCCATGACGACGCAGACCCGCTTCCTAGAGCACGAGATGATTCCCTTTTACCAGCTGGTCACCCACGGGCTTGTGCGCTACAACGGCACCGTCGCGAACCTGCGGGCCGACCGCAAGCACCAGCTGCTGCGCCAGATCGAGTACGGGGCAGCGCCGGTCTTTGAGCTGACGTATCACAATTCGGTGGAGTTTCGAGAGACCGCGTACAACCACCTATTCAGCTCGGAATACAGGCAGTGGTTGGACGATGTCGTGGAGGAGTATAAGCGGGTGCACCGGGCGCTGGGCGATCTGGAGCACCTGTTCATGGTGGGCCACCGGGCGCTGGCGGCCGAGGTGTACGAGACGACGTACGAAGACGGGACGCGGGTGATCGTCAACTACGGATCAGAGCCGTACGTCGACGAAGAGGTCACGGTGGGTCCCTTGGACTTTGCCGTCGTCCGTCCCCAGGCCCGGTAGGGCGGAGCAGTTGGCCGGCGAGGAGGCTTTGCGACGTGAAACTCAAGCTTCGACACCGGGAAAGCCTCAAAGGTTATATCTTCATCTCCCCGTGGATCGTGGGGACAGCCCTCTTCGTGTTGGGGCCGCTCGCGTACTCGTTCCACCTGAGCTTTCGGACGTTGTCGCTGGAGGACAACCTCTTCCACTTCGTGGGGCTGCGCAACTACGTGGAGGCCTTCATCCTCGACGCCAAGTTCCTGCCCTTGTTGCTCAACACGTTTGCCCGCAGCCTTGTGGAGATCCCCCTCGTCCTGGTCTTCTCCTTGACCACGGCCTTACTCGTAAGTCGCAAGGGAGTGCCGGCGAGCGGGCTTTTCAAAGTGATCCTCTTTTTGCCGGTGGTGATCTCCTCCGGCATGGTGGTGCAGGAGCTGATGTCCCAGGGAGCGGGCGACCTTTCGGTGGTGCGGAGCGTGACCGTGGAAAGCAGCATCGCAATCGAGCGTTACCTCGGTCCCGCCATCGCCGAGCAGGTGGCCGCCGTCTTCAACCGGCTCACGTTCATCCTCTGGCGCACGGGGGTCCAGATCCTGATCTTCATCGCGGCGCTGCAGGGGATCCCTGCCAGCATGTACGAGGCGGCCAGGGTCGACGGCGCCAACGAGTGGGAGACCTTGTGGCTTGTGACGCTTCCCATGGTGACGCCGATCATCTTGCTCAACGCCGTGTATACGGTGGTCGACTCTTTTACGGACGTGTTCAACGAGGTGCTCACCTACATCCACTCGGTGGCGTTTCGCGAGTTTCGCATGGGGTACGCGGCCGCTTTGGGGTGGATGTACTTCCTGTTGATCTTCGTCTTGATCGGTATCGTCTTCCTCGTCATGCGCCGGTGGGTCTACTACGCCGGCGAGCGCTGAGCGCGGCCAAAGGCAGCAGGCGAGGGTTTGCGGCAAGCGGGGGGACAGAGTGATGCGGCAGGCAGCGGCGACAAGAAAAAGCTCGGGAATCATGGCGGTCGAGTGGCCTAAGATCAAGCGGCGGGTAAAAAGCGTCGTCTGGACCGGGCTTGCCCTCTGGATCCTTCTTACCATCTCGTTCGTCTTTCTTTACCCGGTCTTTTACATGGCCTCCACGTCGATCATGTCCATCCCCGACTTGATCGAGCCCAGCATCAAGTGGCTTCCCCTAGAACCCACTTTCGAGCACTACCGCAACGCTCTCGAGGGGATGCGCTACTGGCTGAGCCTTAGAAACAGCGCGGTGATCGCCCTCGGGGCGGCCGTAGGCCATGTGCTCTCCGCGGCGATGGTGGGGTACGGGTTTGCCCGCGTGAAATTCCCGGGCCGGGAGTTTCTCTTTGGGCTTGCTCTGTTTACGCTTTTGATCCCGCCCCAAACCACCATCGTGCCGTCGTTCATGCTGTACCGAAATTTCGGGTGGATCGACACGTACTTGCCGTTCCTCGTGCCGTCGTTTCTGGGGCAGGGATTGCGCGGCGCCTTGTACATCTTCATCTTCCGGCAGTTTTTCAAGGGGTTGCCGTGGGAACTGGAGGATGCAGCCAAGATCGACGGGGCCGGGAGCCTGCGGGTCTTTGCCTCAATCATGCTCCCGCTTGCCAAGCCTGCGATCCTGGTAGTCTTTCTCTTTTCGTTGGTCTGGCATTGGAACGATTACTTTGAGCCCATGATCTACATCAACAGCTTCAGCAAGTTCACCTTGCCGCTGAAGCTCGGGGACTTGCGGCGCCAGATGGAGCAGGTATTTGGCTCGATGTCGGTGGCGCAGATGATGAACGAGCCGCTGCGCATGGCCGCCTCGTTCCTTGTGATCCTGCCGCCGCTTCTGCTGTACGCGGTGGCCCACCGCTGGTTCGTCGAAAGCGTCGATCGCACCGGACTGGTCGAGTAACGGTCGAGTAACGGAGGAAGTCGTCATGCCACACGAGATTTCGCAGATCAAGCCAACGGCGAGCCGGCCTGCCACCACCGAGCGCCGGCTCGCGACAGAAAGGTTCGACGTCGACCTCGCACCTACGGCGCACCGGGCCGCTTCGGCCACCAGCTCGCGCCACGCTCTGGGAGCCGAGGGGTTCAGCCCGCTGCAGGCGCCCATCCCTTGGAGCACGGAAGGCACCGGCGTGAGGGAAGAGGAGTGGTACGCCCTCTTCTTTCCCACGGCGCAAGGGGTGAACGGGCTCACCCTGCTGCTGCTCGACGACGGCGCCGGCATCCGCACCCCCAAAGCCCTGCGGGTCGAGTACCTCGACGGCGGCGCCTGGCATCCATGCCGCTCCGTGGCCCAAGAGCCCGCGCTGCCGGCGGGCAGCCCTGGCGGAACGCCTCACGAGATCCGCTTTGCTCCCGTCCACACCCAGGGGATCCGGATCGCCTTTGAAAAGGGCGAGGCGAGCGAGACCGGTGTAGGCTTTTCGGCGCTCCACGTATGGGGAAGCGGTGAACCCACCCCGTACCTCAACTCCTTGGGCGTTGAGATCAGCCACTTGGCTTGGGACGACATGTTGCGGCGCGGGCGACACCCGGTGGCCGAAGTGGTGTACATGTTCGACTGGATCAACAAGTACTTCCGCGACCAGGGGGCGGGATACACCCAGTTTCATCTCCCGGTGATCACGCGCGTTCCAGCCGAGCGGGACCCCGAAAACCCCTGGGATTACTTCTGGGCGGAGCACGATTGGGACCGGTACAACTGCTTCATCTTTGTCTCGCAGGGAGTCGGGGGATATGCGGCCCCCAACAAGGGCCCGCGCATCGGCTGCACTTACGATCCGGAGTACGAGAGCAAGCCCCACCAGTACGTCCCATGGACCGGCTTGCAGCGGCGGGCGATGGCCCACGAGCTCTGCCATTTCCGCGGGATCCAGGACTTCTACACGGCCGCGGTCGACCCGGCGAAGAACCGGGTGAACGGCGAGCGCTACCGCCCGGCTACGGCCGACATTCCGGCTCTGATGTGCACTCATTACCCGGAGCATCCTGTGCTCACCGACTACTGCAAGGAGATTCTCTGGCAAAAGCGTCATCTGACCGTGCCGCTCAGCGAGCACTACATCTGGAAAGAGGTGCCCCGGCGCAACTTCGTGAGGGTCGTGGACGCCGACGGCAACCCCGTGTCCGGGGCGGTGGTAAACGTCTACAAGGTGGACTTTTGGAAGGATCCCCAGGTGGCGCCGCCGCCTTTGAAAAGCGGCACCACCGGCGCCGACGGGCGCATGCTCTTTGCAAGCCGGCAAGGGGACGGCGACCTCGACATCACCTTCATGCTCCTTCTCTTTGAAGTGGTAAGGGGAGAGGAAAAGCGTTACGATTGGCTCGAGCTGCTCCCGCTCAACCGGGCTTGCTGGCGCGGCGAGGACGAGTTCACCCACACGATCCGTTGGTAGAGTCCGAGAAAGGGGACTGGGCGCGTGCGTGATTTCATCGACATCAGGCACGGGCATAGACGGCACGGCATCGCTTTCGCCCTATTCCTTTTGGCGAGCGCCATCATGAGCGTCTTGCCGCCCGGCGCTCACGCGGTGAGCGTCGAAGAGGAGTTCGCACTTCTAGGTGGCTCCTACACGGCGGAACGGACCTACCGCGAAGTCTTGGCTTCGTACGAACAGCAAGGGTACGCGCGCCATCTGGGCGTCGAGATCGTGATCCCGGCCGTGGAGTACACGGCGGCGAGCACAAGCGTCGAGGTGGAGACGGGCATCGGCGGGCGCGACGAGCCGGTCGTCGTCTGGAGCGAGGAGGA
>NICF_comb_assmDRAFT_10000418_pt1 | contig 36553 bp, 37 predicted proteins | sample NewIslPassag4_SG_FD_11279 | JGI IMG/M metagenome (IMG submission 11279)
TAGGCGCGGCGCCTGCTGCTCGACCGCAGGCGCCGCGCCCAGACCTGCCGTCCCCTTGAAACTCCCGTCGCTCACGGAGCTCACCCTCTTCTTCCGCCGGAGTGGGCCGGCACACACCGCGCTGTGCCGCGATGGTAGTATGGCAATGCTCCGGCGGGAGCATGTGGGCTACACTTCCATGATGATGGGGAGGATCACCGGCCGCCGCTTGGTCTTTTCGTAGAGATGGCGCTGGAGCACGTCCCGTACCTCGCTCTTGATGGGCCCCCACTCGGTGATTCCTTGCGATGCCAGCGGTGCCAAGGCCTCCTTTACCACGTTGCGGGCCTCGTCGATCAGCCCTTCCGACTCCCTCATATAGACGAAGCCGCGGGAGATGATGTCAGGCCCCGCAAGCACCTGACCGGTCTGCTTGTTGAGGCTCACCACCACGATGAGGATGCCGTCCTGCGATAGCTGCTGGCGGTCCCGCAAGACGATGTTGCCCACGTCCCCCACGCCCAAGCCGTCCACCAGCACCCTGCCGCACTCGACCGGTGTCCCTTTGCGGATGCTCTGCTCCGTGAGCTCAATCCGATCGCCGATCTCCGGCAAGATGATGTTCTCATCGGGAATGCCCACCTGCCGCGCCAGCTCCGCGTGGGTCGCGAGCATCCTGTACTCCCCGTGAATGGGGATGAAGAACTTGGGCCGCGTGAGGTTCAACATCAGCTTGAGCTCTTCTTGACTTGCGTGGCCCGAGACGTGGACGCCGCTTACGGCGTGGTAAATGACGCGGGCGCCCAGCTTGAAAAGGTGGTTGATGGTCTTACCCACCGACTTCTCGTTGCCGGGGATGGGAGTAGCCGAGATGATGACGGTGTCGCCCCGCTCGATGGCCACGCGCTTGTGCTCGTTCATAGCCATTCGCGTGAGGGCTGCCATCGGTTCGCCCTGGCTTCCCGTGGAAATGACGACGATCTCGTCGGGCGGGTGATCGTCCAGCTCGTCCACGTCGATGAGGATGCCGTCGGGGACCCGCAAGTACCCTAGGCGTGCGGCGATGTCGACGTTTTTCACCATGCTGCGACCGATGACGCAGACTTTGCGGCCGAAGCGATGGGCTGCGTCGAGGATTTGCTGGATCCTGTGGATGTGGGACGCAAAGGCCGCGACGACGATGCGCCCTTCGGCCTCCCGAAACACTTCGATCAGCGTCTCGCCCACGGTCCGCTCCGAGAGGGTGTATCCGGGGCGCTCGGCGTTGGTGCTGTCCGACATCAAGCAGAGCAGACCGGCTCTTCCCAGCTCCGCAAGGCGGTGGAGATCGGTCACCTTGCCGTCGATCGGGGTGTGGTCAAACTTGAAGTCGGTGGCGTAAAGGATGACGCCCGCCCGGGTGGTGATCGCCATCGCCACCACGTCGGCCACCGAATGGTTGACATGGATGAACTCCACCGTAAACGATCCGAGCCGGATGACGTCGCCTGCCTTGATTTCGTGCATCTCCACGTCGCCCGCGAGCCCGTGCTCTTCAAGCTTGGCTTCGACAAGTCCGAGGGTGAGCCGGGTGCCGTAGACGGGGACGTTGAGCTGTCGCAGGACATATGGGAGGGCTCCGATGTGGTCCTCGTGCCCGTGGCTCAAGAGGATGGCTTTGACGCGCCCTTTGCGCTCTTTCAGGTACGCGATGTCGGGGATGACGAGGTCAACCCCCAGCATCTCCTCGTCGGGGAACATGACGCCGCAGTCGAGGACGAGGATCTCATTCCCCTGTTCGACGAGCCACATGTTCTTGCCGATCTCGCCGACGCCTCCAAGGGGAATAAGAGAGACCGTCGATTGAGTTTTTGCCATGATGCGGTCGAAACACCTCCAAGGCGGCGTCAACGGGCCCCGGCGGCCTGGGCCGATCGGCGTCGCCTGGTCGTTCTATGTACTCGCGCTGGCCTCGTGCCAGAGTCGGTCCGATCCAACACACTGTCCATCATTATACTGGACTCCGCTCGGAAAAGAAACAAAAGCCCCGTCCATGTTGCGGACGGGACTTCCCAAGGTCATCGGCGCGCCCCATCGTCCAGCAGCCCGTAGCGTCTGAGGACGCTCTTGATCTGCTCCTTCTCGGCATCGGTCGGCTCGACCAAGGGCAGGCGCACCGGCCCCATGTCCATGCCGAACAGGCTCATCGCCCACTTGACGGGGCTTGGGCTCGTGGTGATAAAGAGCACTTTGAAGACAGGCATCATCCGCTGGTGCAGTTCGGCGGCCTTGGCCAGCTCGCCGCAAGCGTGTGCGCGGATCATCGCCTTCAGATCGTCGCCCACGATGTGCGACGCGACGCTGACCACGCCCTTGGCCCCCAGGGTGAGCATGGGGAGCGTGAGGCTGTCGTCTCCACTGTAGATGGCAAACGTCTCCGGCGTCTCCTGGCGGATCCGGGTCACCTGCTCCAGGTCGCCGGCCGCTTCCTTGAGCGCGACGATGTTGGGAATCTGTGCGAGCCTCGCGACCGTAGCGGGCTCCAGATTGCGCCCGGTGCGGGCCGGCACGTTGTAGAGCATGACGGGCAGCTGGGTCGCCTCGGCGACGGTGCGGAAATGACGGTAGAGCCCTTCTTGCGGCGGCCGGTTGTAGTAGGGTACGACCAGCATCACACCGTCGACCCCCGTGCTTTCGGCCCTGCGGGTGAGCGCCACGCTCTCTCGCGTGTCGTAGGAGCCTGTCCCGGCGATCACCTTGGCCCGGCCCTTCACCGCTTCGACGACGGCCTCAAAGAGTGCGATCTTTTCGTCGGCCGTCAGCGTCGGCGACTCGCCGGTCGTCCCGGCCACCACCAAGCCGTCCGATCCGTGGGCGATGAGGTACTCCGCTAACTGCTTGGCCTTCTCGTAGTCGACCGAGCCGTCCGGCCGCATCGGCGTCACCATCGCGGTGAGCACTTCTCCAAATGAAGTCACAAGCCTCTCCTCCCACACGGTCGAGATCACGATTGCTCGAGTCCAAACTCTTTGTGCAGCGCTAGAACCGCCTCTTTCACCTTTTCTGCGCGCACCAGGCATGAGATGTGGACGTGAGAGTCGGTCGTCTGCAAGATCTCGACGCCGGCCTGATAGAGCGCGGCGGCAACCCGGGCCATCACCCCCGGCACCCCGTGCATCCCCGCGCCGACTGCGGAGACCTTGGCGAGGTCGCCGGTGACGATGTGCGGCCAGCCCAGCTCCGCGAGGAGAGACTTCAGCCGCCGCTCCAGTTTCCCCTCGACGATAAAGGCGATCCGCTCCGGCGTGACGTGGATCATGTCGGCACTGATTTGGGCCTCGCCCAGCCTTGAGAAAAGGCGCACCGCCGCGGGCTCTCCCTCCGGGGGGATCACCACCGCCTGGCAGACGCCGGTCACGTGGGCGATTCCCGTCACCGGCCGGTCAGCCGGCGGCCGCTCGATGTCGCCGCGCCAGGCGACATCCGAGATGAGCGTTCCAGGAGCGTCGGAGGTGGTCTGCCGGATCTTGATGGGGATCTTCCCCTTCATCGCGATCTCGACCGCCCGCGGGTGGATCACCTTGGCTCCGAAATGCGCCAGCTCGGCGATCTCCTGGTACGTCGCCACCTCGAGAGTGGCGGCAAGCGGCGCAAGCCTGGGATCAGCCGTTTTGACCCCGTCGACGTCCGTGAAGACCTCAAGGAGCTCCGCCCCCAAAACGACGGCGATGGCCGCCGCCGAGGTATCACTTCCCCCGCGCCCCAAGGTCGTCACTTCCCCGTCCTGCGACTCGCCTTGAAAGCCTGCGATCACCGGGATTTCGCCGCACGCAAGGGCGGCGAGGATCCGTTTGGGCTCCACGCGCAGGACCCGGGCGTCGCCGAACCGACCGTCGGTGACGATCCCCGCCTGAGCTCCGGTGAGCGCCCGCGCCTTATGCCCCCGCGCTTTCAGCGCCCGTGAAAGGACCACGGTGGAGATCACCTCACCGCATGCAAGGAGCAGGTCGACGTCGCGCTCGCTTGCATCCTGGCTCGCCCCCACCAGTTCGAGGAGGGTGTCGGTCGCATACGGATCCCCCGCCCGTCCCATCGCGCTCACCACGACCACCGGGCGGTACCCTTCCGCCATAGCCCGCTCGATGTGCTTGATGACGGCGTCTCTCAGGCTCTCCGTCGCCACCGACGTGCCGCCGAACTTCTGGACGATGACGCGCTCCATGGGCTCCCCCTGATCAAAGCTGGCTCTTCGCGCCTTTCGGCCGCCATACGAGATCTTACAACAAGCCTTGCGCACACACCTCTTCCGCGATTTGAATCCCGTTGAGCGCAGCCCCTTTCCGCAGTTGGTCGCCGACCACCCACAGGTTAAGCCCGTTGGGAATCGACGGATCTTGGCGGATCCTGCCGACATAGACCGGATCCTTGCCCACCACGTCCAAGGGCATCGGGTAAAGCATCGCCTCGGGGTCGTCGACGACTACCACCCCTTCCGCTTCCTCCAATAGCCGACGGGCCTCCTCCGCCGAAAGGTGTCGCTCCGTCTCGACGTTGATGGACTCGGAGTGACAGCGGAAAACCGGCACCCTCACCGTCGTCGGGGAGACGGCGAGATCGGGCGCTCCCATGATCTTTCGGGTCTCGTGGACCATCTTCCACTCTTCTTTGGTGTATCCCAGCGCGTCAAAACGGTCGATGTGCGGGATGAGATTGAAGGCGATGGGGTAATGCTTTTCGAGGGAAGCGACGGGCAGCACGCGCGCCGGCGCGCTCTTTTGCTGTGCGAAGGCCCTGACCTGCTCCTCGAGCTCGGCAATGGCGGCTGCCCCTGCGCCCGAGACCGCCTGATACGTCGAAACCACCACACGCTTGATGCGGGCCGCCCGGTGAATGGGAGCGAGGGCGACGACCATGATCGCCGTCGAGCAGTTGGGATTGGCGATGATGCCCCGGTGAGAACGGAGGACGTCTCGGTTGACCTCGGGAACGACCAAGGGCACGTCAGAATCCATGCGGAAGGCGCTGCTGTTGTCGATGACGAGTGCGCCGCTTTGCACGGCCTTGGGCGCCCACTCTCGGCTCACCCCCGCGCCGGCGCTGAAGAAGGCGATGTCGACGCCGCGAAACGAGTCATCGCTCACCGCCTCTACCACCAGCTCCTCACCGCGGAACGGCATGCGCCGGCCCGCGCTGCGAGGCGAGGCCAAAAGCCGCAAGTTTTCGACGGGAAAGTCCCGCTCCTCCAGGAGCTTTACGAATTCGGCGCCCACCGCTCCGGTAGCGCCCAGGATGGCGACGTTGTACCTTCTCACCGCGAAATCCCCTCTTCCTCGGTGGGCGCGGCCGCCGCTACCTCACCGCCCTCCTCGTCCGCTCGATTAAAACCGGCTGCAGCTGCCTGCCCTCAAGAGCGCAGACGACGGTGTCGACGATGCGGTCAAAGTCGGCCACGCACGAATTTGGCTTGGCTTCCGGGTTGTCCTGGCCAAAAGGGACGAAGTAGATGTTGCGCGTGTTGATCAATACCCCAATGTTCTTGGCGTTGTTTCCCAGGGCGTCGTTGGTCGAGATCGCGAGGACGACGGGGCGCAAGTTCCTGAGCGTCCCTTTGGCCGCCATCAGCACCGGCGTGTCGGTGAAGGCGTTGGCAAGCTTCGCCAACGTGTTTCCCGTGCAAGGGGCGATGACGAAGCAGTCGAAGCTCTTTTGCTGACCCGTCGGCTCCGCCTCGACGATGCTCGTGATCGGGCGAAACCCGGTGAGCTCCTCAAGCCGGCGAGCCAGGTCTTCCGGCTTGCCAAAGCGAGTCTCGGTGGTGACCACCGTATGAGACAAGACCGGCACGACCTTCGCGCCCTCGCGGATCACCGCCTCAACCTGGGGCAACACCTCTTCATAGCTGCAGTGCGAGCCCGACACACCCCATCCGATGGTCTTGCCTTGAAGCCGCATGCCGCTGCACCCCTTTCTCGTGCCAAGGCTGGGGTACATGGAATGCTGCCGCCCCAGGTCGCGTTAGACCCGCATCATCAAGTCGTCGCGGATGAGCCTTGGGATGACGTTCGCCAGGATCTCGCCCGCTGTCTCCGGCGCCACTTTTCCCGGAATGCCGAGGTCGAGAAAGGCCTTGATTCCCAGCTCCTTGGCCGCCTCGAAGTCGGTGCCGCCGGGTGCCTGGGCGATGTCGATCACGACGGCGTCGCGCCGCATCGCCTCCAGAACCTCCCGGGTGAGGAGCAAGGCAGGAACCGTGTTAAAGACAGCCCGCGCCTGCTCGACGCTCTCCTTGAGCCGCTCGAGGCCGTTGGTGTCAAAGCCCATCTCAAAGGCTCTCGCTCGCTGCGCCGCCCCTCGGGCCACGACGCACACCCTCGCCCCGATCCCGGCCAGCATGCGTGCCAGCGTCATCCCGCAGCGGCCAAAGCCGACGACGGTGACCCGGCTTCCGTGCAGCGTCACCGGAAGCTCCTCCATCGCCCTCTGGATCGCCCCTTCGGCCGTAGGGATGGAGTTGAGGATCGCGACCTCGTCCAGCTCGGCCACCTCAACCAACCTCACCTTGTACCGGCTGGCCAGCGTTGCCACGATGGGCTTGGCGATGCCGATGTAGAGGGTCTTGCCGGGGCCGATGGCGCGGAACGCCGCGTCGTCGAGGACCAGATCGCTGGTGCGGTCAAGCCGAGCTTTGATCCTTCCCGCTTCGTCGGTGTTGCTCATCGGTGCGACGACAGCGTCGGCCCCCTCGACCGCCTCCACGACGGTTTGCACACGCCGCGCTTTGGCGATCGCTGCGATGGGCGGATAGCCCGCCACCGTGACGCAGGCCCCTTGATCAAGCAGCGCCTGGACCAGGATGAGCTCGCGCTCATCGCCCCCTAAGACCGCGACATGCACTCCGCCAAGCCCCGACAAAGCCACGCCTCCTCAAAGCGCCGACCTGGGGCGCATGCCATGTACGATAGTACTCTATGAACCGGTCGCGGCCTCGGTGCGCAAGGCCCAGCACAGCCGTGGGCGATCTCAGCTACTCCTCGAAGAGGAGGCGTTCAAGACCGTAAACCAGGCCGGTGATCTCCGACACCCTGCGAATCGCAAGGAGGACACCGGGCATAAACGAGGCCCTGTCCAGCGAGTCGTGGCGGATGGTGAGCGTCTGGCCTGCGAGGCCCAAGATGACTTCCTGGTGCGCGACCAGGCCCGGAAGCCGAACGCTGTGAATGCGTACGCCGCCCAGTTCTCCTCCTCTTGCCCCGGGCAAGAGCTCTACCCCGGCAGGCGCTCCTCCCCGGCGCTCGCCCCTTGCCTCCCGGATCATCTCCGCCGTCTTGATGGCCGTCCCGGAAGGCGCGTCCTTCTTTTGATCGTGGTGCAGCTCGATGATCTCCACTTGGTCGAAAAAGCGAGCCGCTTCAGCGGCGAAGCGCATCATCAACACGGCCCCGATGGCGAAGTTGGGGGCGTGAATCACCCCGAGCCCCCGTTCTCGCGCTTTGCGGTCGATCGCAGAGAGCTGTTCATCCCCCAGGCCCGTGGTGCCGAAGACGACGCGCACGCCCGCGTCCAGCGCCTGTATGACGTTGTCAAAGACGGCGTGGGGAGCCGTGAAATCGACGACGCAGTCCGCCGGCGTGCCATTCAAGCATTCAGCCAACGTGCTCGAGACCGCGACACCGATCTCAGCCAAACCCGCGAGCTGCCCCGCGTCCCGGCCGGCGTACGACGGGTCGACCGCCCCTACCAGCGCCATGTCGTCCGCCCCGAGCACCGCCCGCACCACCTCGCGGCCCATCTTGCCTCCCGCGCCGCTCACGACCACTCGGATCGCCATGGAACAACCCTCCCCGGTTCGCGCAAAAAAAGAAACGGCTGGCTGTCGAAAGCCAACCGCACGCTCCGCTCCCGCGGCTAGTCAAGCAGCGGACTCTGCCGTAGATCAGCAGGCATAGCGCTCCGCCGTCTGGTTGGAGACCGGCGGCAGTCCGAAGGCTCTTAACCCTCGGCCCAGCTTGTCCCGGTGGGCGCCGGGTCAAACTTCGGCGGGATCCCCTTTCCCTCCCGGCCAACGGCCGCCCAACCCAAGCCGGGGGTACTCTTGTCACCCGCGCCTCTATGGCCCTCGCAGTCGCTCTTATTCTGCCACCTGAGGGTGGGCTTGTCAACCCTTTCCGCCGCTTCACCTTCCGCCGAACGGCTTTACTGGTACATCTTCACCTCGTCGGCTCCTTGAGAGCGCAGGATCTCCTCCGCCTGATGAGCCTTTCCTTGGTCGGTCTCGACGACCGCCAGCACTTTGCCCTGCTTGATGTCCTCCTCGTAGCGCTTGCCCTCTTGCTCCGGGATGCCCATGTCGAGCAAACCGCCGGCGACGCCTCCGGCCACCGCACCGGTCAGCGCGGCGGCGAGGGGGCCTGCGGCGACGATGGGACCGATCCCGGGAATGGCCAATGCGCCTACGCCGGCCAGGAGCCCCGTCACGCCGCCCAGCGTGCCGCCCCACGTGACGCCCTCGCGGGCCTCGCCCATTCCCATCCCCATCTCGCCGCCAGTCTCCATATCGGACCGGCCGCGGCCGTGCTCCTTCTTGTCGTCCTTGGCCGCGATGCTGATCTCCTTCTCAAAGCCCCGGTCCCTCAACGCCCGTACCGCGCCCTCGGCGCGCTGCTTATCGGAAAAGATGCCTACCACGGTCGCCATCTGAATCCAACGCCCCTTTAGAACACTGGGATGAAGACCCGGTCGCCTGGGTCGTCCTGTAGTCTGACCGGGCCTTTGCCGCCCTATTCGGGATCCCAGTACCCGCGGCCGGACGATCCAGCCTTTCCCATCGAGACGATGATCAGATCAACGCCGATCTTTTTGATCCCCGACCAGGGAATGACGAGTTCCCTGCGCCCCCAAAACCTTCCCCGGGTCGGGATGATCACAGAATGCACCTTTCCCCGCTCGCAGTCGATCACGAGGTCCGACTCGCTGATCACGCCGACGCGGGCGCCTTCGTCGATATCGATGATCTCTTTGCCGGCAAGGTCGCTGTAGCGCAAGCGGACATCCTCCCAAAAAGGGTATATGCCGCTTCGCACGCCGCGATGACACCGGCGGGCATGCCGCGCGCCGCCCTCTCAGACTCCCGTGTGGCCGAATCCCCCGGCTCCCCGCCGGCTTGGGGCGAGCTCGTCGACGACGACGAGATCCGCGAGGACGACGGGCAGAAAGACCATCTGGGCGATGCGGTCTCCCGGCTTGATCTCAAAGGGCTCCTGGCCGCCGTTGACCATGGCGCACAGGATCTCTCCTCGGTAGTCGCTGTCGATCACTCCGACCCCGTTGGCAAGGTAAATGCCATGTCTTGACGCAAGGCCGCTCCTCGCAAAGAGAAAAGCCCCCACGTGGGGGCCGGGGAGCTCGATGGCGATCCCCGTCGGGATCAACGCCCGCTCTCCTGGCATGATCGTTCGCGGTGCGTCGAGGCAAGCCGCAAGGTCAAGCCCCGCCGCCCCGTCCGTCGCGTACCGGGGAAAGGGAATGCTTGTCCCGATAAGCGGCGAGACCGGCTTTACCTTCACCTCGATCCTCAAGTCGGCTCTTCCCTTCCAGTAAACTCGCAATGTCCCTACCACCCGGTATCCAAGGCGTCTCTTACCGGCTCGTCGTCGACCGGTCCCACCGCTGCGACGATCAGACCGTTGTCGACGATGGCCCGGGTGACCCGGTGCGCGTCTTCGACGCTCACCGCGTCGATCACGCGGATTAACTCGTCGGGAGTGAGCAATTCTTCCTGGAACAGCTCGGCCCGCGCGATGCGGCTCATCCGGTTGGCCGTGTTTTCTAGTCCTAGCATGAGGCTTCCTTTGAGCTGCTCCTTAGCCCGCGCCAGTTCATCGGGGCGCAAGCCCTCCTTCGCGGCCCGGGCGAGGCCCTCGTGGATCAGCTCGACCACCTCCCGCACGTTTTGCGGGCTGGTACCGGCGTAGACGGCGAAAAGGCCCGTCTCTTGAAACGCCGTGTGGTACGTGTACGTCGAGTAGACCAACCCCCGATCCTCCCGAAGGTCCTGAAAGAAGCGGGAGCTCATCCCGCCCCCGAGGGCCACGTCCACCAAGTGCACGGCGTAGCGGTCGTCGTGGTTGCGGCCGAAGCCCCTGGAGCCCACGCAGAGGTGGACTTGCTCGGTTTCCTTCGCCAGCACCCTTCGCGGGAGGGCGGGTTTGAGCGGCGCCGGCAAGCCGTCGGCCGCTCCCTCCGGAAGATCGGCAAACCAGCGGGCCACCTGATCGACGACGGCGTCGTGGTCTAAGTTTCCTGCCGCCGCGACGACCAGGTTCCGGCCGACATAGCGCGTGTTCAGGTACTTGACGATGTCGTCCCGCTCGAGCGCCCGCACCGTCTCGTCTTTCCCTAAGACCCCCTGCCCCAACGGGTGCCCGAAAAACGCCGCTTCAGCGAAAAGATCGTGGACGAGCTCATCGGGAGAATCATCATACATTTTGATCTCTTCGAGGATGACGCCCTTTTCCTTCTCCATCTCGCTGGGCGCAAAGACCGAGTTGAGCAGCATATCGGCGAGGATCTCCACCGCCAAGTCCAGATGTTGATCGAGGACGCGCGCGTAGTAGCAGGTGTGTTCCTTGCTGGTGTACGCGTTCATCTGTCCGCCGGCGGCGTCGATGGCCTCGGCGATGGCGCGCGCCGTGCGCGTCTTGGTCCCTTTGAACATCAAGTGCTCGATGAAATGGGAGATGCCGTTTTGCTCCGGCGTCTCGTCGCGCGAGCCCGCGCGGTACCAAAAGCCGATGGCAGCCGACCGGACATGAGGGATGGCCTCGGTGACGATGCGGATGCCGTTGGGAAGTACGGTACGCTGGTACAAACGCAAGGACCTCCGGTATCGACGGATTCGCTTCACGCACCTTGTGCGCGAAGCAGTATAAGGCGGCCCGGACCGGTGAGTGCATCCACAGGCTCCCAGCGCTGCCCTATCTATGGCTTGACCAGCGCTTTTTGCCTAAAGGATGGCCTTCTCCCCTGTAGAAGCCAACCTCATCGCACTCTCACGAGGTTGCGCCTGGACGAGCTCGTCCAAGCTGCCCGCCAGCCATCCCGGACGTAGGAGGAAGCACTGTGTCGCAGACCGCCCTCATCACACTCCTCGCGATACTCCTTTATACCGGCGGTTTTTTCGGCGGCGCTAAGCCCCAGCCAAGCGAGCACCGTGTTCCCTCTCGGGTCGAGGAGACCACCGAAGAGCACGGGGTGATCCGGGCCAATACCGTCGCCGTGCACGAGCAACCGAGGAGCCGCGAGGTGATCGCCCACCTCGTCCGGGGCGATCGGGTGACGATCCTCGGCGAGTCGGACGGGTGGTACCGGGTGCGCATGGCAAACGGCCAGGTCGGCTACGTCAACACCTTCGCCGTCGCCAGTGCCTCCACCTCCAACCCTCAAAAGGTGATCGGCAGATACCAAGTGATCGGGTATTACCTCACCGATACCCGGTTGCCCTCCTTGCCGTCGCTCAAAGAGAACCTGGATGTGATCACGACCGTCATTCCATGGATGTGGCAGGTCTCCCCGGCGGGGTTGGCGGAGACAGACTTCAGCCCCCAAGACGTCGCGGGAGCGCTGGAAGTCGCGGGCCGGAGCGGAGTCAAAAGCCACGCCCTCATCCACAACGTGGGCGCCACACAAACCGGAGCGGTTAATTTCAGCGGTAGCTTGATCCACCAGGTCCTCGCCGATCCTGCCACGCGCTCGCGGACCGTCGAGGCGATCTATCGCTCTCTTGTCAACTGGGGGATGAACGGCGTCCACATAGACTTCGAAATGGTGCAGCCCGGCGACAGGCAGAATCTGACCCAGTTCTTGAAAGAGCTATCCGAACGGCTGCAGCCGGCGGGCTTTGAAGTCTCCATCGCCGTACCCGCCAAGACGCAGGAGAGCTACGTCAACTCCTTCTCAGGAGCGTATGACTACGCGGCGATCGCCCGGCACGTCGACGCCATGATGATCATGGCCTACGACGAGCACTGGCGTGGCGGGCCCCCGGGCCCGGTGGCTTCGATCGGATGGGTGGAGCGAGTCATCCGCTACGCCCTCTCCGAAGGGGTGCCCCCCGAAAAGATCGTCCTCGGCGTCCCCGCCTACGGCTACGACTGGCCGCAGACGGGCAGAGCCCGGGCCGTCACGTACACGCAGGCCATCGAGCTCGCAAGCCAGCACGGCGTAAAGATCCAGTGGGACGACACCGCCAAGGTGCCCTATTTTAAGTACGGAGCGGGAAGACAAGTGTGGTTCGAGGACCGCTCGAGCCTGTCGCACAAGCTCGAGCTCGTAAAGAAGTATGGCCTTGCGGGCATCTCCCTATGGCGCCTGGGCCAGGAGGATCCCGGCATCTGGTCGGTCATCCGGGAGCAGCTGCGCTAGGGTCGTGTGGACTGCATCATCTGCCAGAGCGGCATCAGGCGAAAGCCCTTCTCTTCCAGGCCTTCGATGATGCGGGGCAAAGCGGCGAGCGTCTGAGGTTTGGGATGCATCAAGACGATGGCGCCGTCCTTTGCCCGCGGCACGACGCGCTGGACAATGGTCTCCGGAGAAGGGTTTTGCCAGTCGATGGTGTCCAGCGTCCAGAGGGTCGTCCAATGCCCCAATTCCGCGGCGACCCTCACCACACGGGCATCCTGTTCCCCGTAGGGAGGGGCAAAGAGCGGCACCGGCAAGACCCCGGCGGCTGCCTCCAGGACGGCCACGTTCCCCTGGATCAACTCCACCAGCTCCTCTCGCCCAAGGCGGGTCGGGTGTGCATGGGAGAGGCCATGGTTTCCAATCTCGTGCCCCCGCGCGGCGATCTCCCTTGCCAGGTCCGGAAAGAGCCTCGCCCACCTGCCCGTGAGGAAGAAGGTGGCCTTCACTTGATAGCGGTCGAGCACGTCGAGGATGCCGACGAGCTCGTCGTTTCCCCAATCGACGTTAAACGTGAACGCCATCGCCTTTCCGGCCTGCGGCACCTCCCGCACCGGCCGGTCAATGGGAAGCCCCTCAGCAACTCCGCTTCCCGGCGCCGATGCGGGCCGTGCCCTTGGGCCCGGCCAGGCCGTGCTCAAGCCAACGAGAAATGCTGCGGCAAGCAGCGCCGCCGCGAGGCGCTTCGGGGTGACAACGATGATGCGCACTCGAATGTCTTCTTCCCTGCCCCTCACTCTGGCACCCCCTCATCCCGCTGATCTTTCGGAGGAAGCCGCTTCTGCACGCCCGAGTGGCTTTCGATCATGAAGTCTTCCCTGTAGATCAACTGGGAGATGGGTACGACCTCGTAGCCGGCCGCCTTGAGCTTGGGGAGGAGCTCTCGGACCGCCTCGGGCGTATGCCGCCCGGCATTGTGAAAGAGAACGATCTCTCCTGGCCCCGCGCGTTCCATCACCCGCTCCACCATGAAGCTCGCGCTCACGTCCTTCCAGTCGAGGGAGTCGATGGACCACTGAATCGTGAAGTAGCCCAGTTCTTCGGCAGCTTCGATGACCTTGTCACTGTACTCGCCAAAGGGCGGCCGAAAGAGAAACGGCTCCGTCCCGGTGAGCTGTCGGAGCAGGTCGTGGTTGCGCTTAAGATCTTCGATGATGCGGCTTTTAGACAGGCTGTTGAAGTGGGGATGCTCGTACGAGTGGTTTCCGATCTCATGCCCCCTGGCGACAATCTTTCTCACATAGTCGGGGTATTTCTCCGCCCAGTAGCCGGCGAGAAAGAACGTCGTCTTGACTCCGTGCTCATCGAGGATGTCGAGGATTTCGTCGGTCTGGTCCGCTCCCCAGGTGGCATCGAAGGAGATCGACATCTTCCGGTCGTCCCTCTCCACCTTGTAAATGGGGACTCGTCGTTCACGGACCATCGATGTGACGCTCAAGACGAAGGGCGAGAGGAGCCTCGCGACGAGCGCCCCGGCCAATAGGAGCATGAGGCCGAAAAGAAGGCGGCGCCCCCGCACGACGATGAGCATGAGCCCCGTCACCTCGCTTCCACGTTCCGTACATCCCTATGTGGACGGGCGCGGGGCTATGAAAAGAAGCTCTACTGGAGAAACCGGCGGACGGCCGCGGCCACTTCGCTCGCCGTGCCGGCGACACGCTCTGCAGGCGGGAGCGAATCGAGAAAGATCCGCCCGTACGGGCGCGATGCGACGCGGCGGTCACAGATGACGACGGCCCCCCGGTCCGATTGGGTGCGGATCAGCCTGCCGAAGCCCTGCTTCAGCTTGAGGACGGCCCGCGGGAGGGTGTATTCCATAAACGCGGAGCGCCCCATCGCCTGGATCCTTTCCGCCCGTGCGGCCGAGACGGGCTCCGTCGGCACGTCGAAGGGGAGCCGGGTCAGGACCACGAGGGAAAGCGCTTCGCCCGGGACGTCGACCCCTTCCCAGAAGCTGTCGGTGCCGAACAGGACCGCCGGGCGGCGACTTTCGCGAAAGAGTTCAAGAAGCCGCGACCTTGGCCCGTCGCCTTGTGCGAGAAGATCGATACCTTCCCGGGCCAGGCGGGGACCCAGCGCCTGCTTGGCCCCATCCAGCATGGCGAACGAGGTAAAGAGGACCAGGGCCCTTCCCCGGCTGGCCGCCACCAGCTCAGCGAGGGCATCGGGCAGCTTCGTGGCGAAGTCGGGCTCTTGGGGATCGGGCAGGTCCAGCACAAGGCCGAGGATGGCCTGCGAGGCGTAGTCGAAGGGAGAAGCGATCATGGTCTCCCGCACCTCGAGAAAATCCCCCACGTGCCGCCCCGCAAGGCCCAGCCGCTCGCGGAAGTAGCGGAACGAACCACCCACGGAAAGCGTCGCCGAAACGAGGACGATGGACTGGCAGCAGGTCGCGATCCACTCAGAGATGTGGGGTCCGACCTCGATGGGGGCGCTGACGAGCCTCATGTGCTCGCCGATCCGCCCCTCTCGCTCGAGCCAATAGACGTGCCGGCCGGTCTCCAGAGCCGAAAAGTGCTCAAGGCTTGCCGCCAGCGTCTTAAGGCGGCGGCATGCGGCGTCGACCTGCATCAACGTCCCGAGGATCAGGGGGTCCGTCTCGCGCTCGGGATCAAACCGTCTCCGGACGGATTGGAGCAGCGAGGAGAGCTCCTCGACCTCCCGGATCGCGTCGCGGCAGGGCAGCGCGATCTCAAGCTCCCACGCCTTGGCCTCCTTCTCCCCGATGCGCTCCGCGGGCCAGCGGCGGGCCACGGAGAAGACCGCCTCCACCGACGCCTCCGCTCGAACTACGGCCGGGATCAGGCTTTCCTCAAGGCGTGCCACCTCGTCGGCCTCACCCCGCTCGATGAGGAGCCTTCTCAGCGCGGCGACGACCCCGCGACCCCGGCCGCTCCGCCGATAGATCCGGCCGAAGAGCTGCGTCACTCCCCGTGATGCAAGAGACACACCCAAGTGATCCGTCGCCACGTCTTCCAAATGATGAGCCTCGTCGACGATCACCGCGTCGTACCCGGGAAGCACAGCGGCTTCGGCCTGCCAGCCCAGCTCCCGCCGGACCGCGACGTCGCTAAAGAGAAGGTGGTGGTTGACGACGAGAAGGTGCGCCGTGGCCATGTCCGCCCGGTCCCGGAAGACGGGGCAGCGCTCGAAGTGGGGGCACTGGTTCCGCAAGCAGGCGTCACTTTCCGCGCACACTTCGTCCCAAACTTCCAGGACGGGCTGAAACGGGAGATCCGAGAGGCTTCCGTCCTCACTTTGACGAGCCCACTCGGCGAGTTTCAAGAGTTCCACATCGTGGCCCGGATCGAGCAGGTCCCCGGGAGCTTGCAGTGCGGCCTCAAGCCGCTGGTAGCAGATGTAATTTCGCCATCCCTTGACCAGGACGGCCTTGACGTTGGGAAAGATCTTCTGGACAACGGGGATGTCCTTTTGGAGCAACTGCTCTTGGAGCGAGATGGTGTACGTGGAGATCACGACGGGCCTCTCCTCTTGCAGCGCCCAAAGGGCGGCGGGAATCAGGTATGCGAGGGACTTGCCCGTTCCGGTCCCCGCCTCGAAAAAACCGGCGTCGCCGCGGGCGAGAGCCCGCATGACTCCCCGGGCCATCTCCACCTGCTCACGCCGGTGCTCGTAGCCGGATAACACGTGCGATAGCCTTCCGCCTGGCCCAAAGTACTCCTCCATCCCGGACCCGGCAAAGGTCGGCCTTGCCTCCATCGTCGCTCCTCCCGCACCAGTGCCTGCGGTTTTGTGCGGCTACCCTTCGCCTCCCCCGGCGAGCTCCCCTTCTTCTCCAGCGCAAGGGGCGTACTGGCATAGGCCGAATCGTTCCGCCTTGGATCAGCGGCCCCAGCGGTCGAGGCGGGAAAGGAGCGGGACGGCGTCGATGAGCTGCGACAGTGAGCGTTTTTCAGCGTAGAGGTGAAGGAGTACAAGCAGCAGGAGGACCGCGAACTGCCAGGCTAATGGCGCGGCGGCGAGCGCAAGGCCTGCGCTTGCGCCAAGGACGTTGGCACCCACGTCGCCGAGCATCCACTCACCCCGGTGATCTCCTCGCCAGAGGGCGAGACAGGCTCCCAGCGGAACCGCCGCTGAGGCCACCTGTGCTGCGCCCAGCGCGTCGCGGGAACCCGACCAGGCGAGGCCGGCGACGCCCAGGAGGAAGAGGTGCCCTTTCAGCGCCCGGCCTGGGCGAACGTCCAGCAGGTTTACGGCGTTGGTGGAGGCCGCGACGAGGGCGGCCGCGATCAACCCTTTCCACGACGGCCCGTAAAGTGCGAGGCCCGCATAGAGCGCAAGGAGCCCGCCGAAAAGCGCCTTGAAGCTACCGGTGGTCGGACGCCCGGCAAGGAGCGCCCCGATATGCCCCCGCAGGCCCGTCGTCCGGCGGTCTCCCAGGGCGTCGTCCAGCAGGCCGAGAACGCCCATCCCAAAGGCGAGCACGAGAAAGAGCGAGACGCGCTGCCACGGCGACCCCCAGATACCCAAGAACGTCCAAGGCCCCAGCGCCGCCAGAGGAATCGCGACGCCTATCCCTACGGGAATCCGAATCCCCCGGTAATTGGGTCGCACAAGGCCTCCCTGGACCAGAAGTTCACGAAGAGGCGAGACCAAGGACCGGCTGATCAAGTAAGAGGCGCTTGCGGCCAGGAGCCCGGCGACGAAAATCATCCGGCCCATCCCTCCCGCGGCTTGCCGGCTCCTTCCCGGGCCAGGGCGATCAATGTCGCGACGATCCCCCAGCACTGCCGTCCCCTATGGAGAAAGCCCGCCAGATCCCGTTTGGTCTCGCGGTGAGAAAGCTCGAGGGGAACCTCGACGACGCCGAACCCCTGACGCAAGGCCCTGACAGTCATCGCCACTTCAACGCCCCATCCTGGCGGAACGGACAACACGAGAGGGAGAGCGCGCGCTGAGAGGGCCCGCTGTCCCGAAAGCGGGCTCTCGAACGTACACCCCGTAAGGGCCGCGATCCCGCGGGCCGCGATCCCCTTGGCCACGCCAAAGCCTCCCCGGGAGGCAAAAGAAGCGATGGCCAGGTCAAACCCGTCCCTCACGGCCTCCACCAGCGGTCCCAGGTTCGCGGCCGACGCCCCTAAGTCGGCGTCTGCCAGCAGCACGGCGCTGAGCTTCTCCTGAGCGGCCATCGCCTCACCGACTCCCCGGGCTAGGGCCAAGCCCTTTCCCCCGTTTCGGGGCTGGCGCAAGACGAGCGCCCCTGCCCCGGCGGCGATCTTGGCCGTCTGGTCACGGGAACCGTCGTCGACGACGATCACCGTTTGACAGTTTGCACCCGTAAGGAGCGCCTTTACCGTTTCGGCGATGCGCTCCTCTTCGTTGTACGCCGGAACCACGGCCCAGACGCTCATGCGCCCTCCGCCCCGCTCGCCGGGGCATGCGGCCAAAGCAGATGCTTAGGCCAGGCCATCGCGCCTTTCGCGGCGCCGTACCCATAACGGCCCCGCTCCCCCGAAGAGAGGAGGAGGATCAAGCTGAGCAAGCCCGGCGGCGAATCCCATCCCGTGACGTACGACAGATCCATGGCGTCGAGAATCGGCTGCCATCCCCGCCCGTCGACGACGGCGGCCGTCACGTAGCTGCCGGCGGAAGCACTCTCACGGACCAGGGCTTCGAGACTGGTCCGGTAAGACGCGGCGGAGCCGTCGAGCACTGCGATCACTCGAGGCGGAGGATCGCCCCAGCGCTGAAAGAAGTCTAGATCACCGACGCTTGCATCCGGACCGAGCCGCAGCTCTTCTACCACCGCCGCGCCCGCCTGCTCAAGGATGGACACAAGGCGTGCCAAAACCCCGGTATCTTCACCCAGAAGGACGACGGCCGCCGGTTGTCCCGTGAGCCTGCCCTCGGTCACCGCGGTCACCAGCTCCTCTGCGAACCCCCGGTAGAGATCTCGCTCGTTCGCAGTGCGCTCAAGGAGCGCCGCCGCTTCTTTTCGCTCAAGGCGGAGCGCCTCCAGCTCCCGCTCGATCGCGGCCATCCACTGCTCTCGAGCTTGCGAATCCCGCCCGCCCGACGAGATGGAGGTGCCGACGAGGATGCCAAGGCCCAGGGCGAAAAAGACGGCGACCAGCGATGCGAGGTGGTAGCGGATGTCGACGACCATGCCGGCACGCTCCTTTGGCCGGACGCTAAAGGCCGAGCGATATGCGCGCGTAGATCACGAAAAGGCGAAACCACTGTCGAACCGGCGCCGACAAAAGCGCGACGAGGGCGAGGGGCAACAGCGCGGCGATGAAGACGAGCATGGAGTAGCTGGCTTTGGGACGGCCGCGGTAAATCTCGCTTAAACCCTTGGCGTCCACCAGAATGCTCCCTACCTTGAGCCGGACGAGGAACGTGCTGGCCATGCCCCGCCTCCCCTTCTCAAAGAAGTCGACGATGTTGGAGTGGGTCCCTACGGCGACGATCAACGACGCTCCCAACTCGTAAGCCATGAGGAGGGCCACGTCCTCGCTGGTGCCGACTGAAGCCACTTCGTGGCCGCCTAGGCCCAGCCTCGAAAGCCGCTCTCTCCCGGGAGCCCTCCCGTCGGGGTATGCGTGGACGACCAGCTCCGCGCCACAGCGAAGCGCGTCGTCGCTCACGCTGTCCATGTCCCCTAGGATGATGTCGGGGAGGAACCCGAGCTCCAAGAGGGCGTCGGCGCCGCCGTCGACGCCGATGGTCACGGGACGCACTTCATCGATGTACGAGGCGATCGCCCTAAGGTCGTCCCGGTATCCCGGTCCCCGCACCACCACCAGCACGGGGCGGCCGCGCATCTCGGTTCTGAGCTCGGGAAAGCGCACCGATCCGAGAATGAACGCCTTCTCCTTGCGGGCGTACTCCAGCGTGTTCTCGACGAAAGCCTCGATTTCGGCGACGACGTTGCGCCTTCCGGCCTGGTAGGCCTCCTCCACCTCCTCCAAGGTGAGAGGCTTTCCCGCGGCGACCAGCCTTCCGTCCCGGTAAATCCCCCCGTTCCTCACTTCGATGAGTTCGCCGTCGACAAGCTCGGAGAAGATTTCCTCCCCCACCGCATCGAGAAGCGGAATGCCCGCCTCAAGAAGGATTCGGGGCCCTGGGTTGGGGTATCGCCCGCTGATGGACCTTTTCGCGTTGACGACCAGCGCCGCCCGGGCGTGGACCAAGCTTCTTGCCGCCACTTCGTCGAGGTCCTCGTGGTCGATGACGGCGATTTCTCCCGGTTCCAGCCGGGCTGCGAGCTCCTTGGTCCTCTTTGCCAACCGCGCCCTGCCCCGCACCGGCGCCAAGTCCCCCCGCCGTATTCCCGTCGTCGAAAAACCTCAACAAAAAAGGGAGAGCCGAGCTCTCCCTTAGTATCGCATGCCCCGTGCACCCCTATGCTAGCTTGCCAACATCTCCATGCGGACGTGGTCCGCGAGACGAGCGATAAAGGACGAGTTGGTGGGCTTCCCTTTGTTGGCATCGATGGAGTAGGAGAAGAGGCGCTCGATGGAGTCGAGATTGCCCCTGACCCACGTCGACTCGATGGCGTGCCGGATGGCGCGTTCCACTTTTTCGGGGCTGCTCTTTCGCATGCGCGCCACGGCCGGGTAGAGCTTGGTAGTGACGGCTCCGAGAAGGTCTGGATCGAGGGCGACGAGGGTGACCGCGTCCTTAAGATACGTGTACCCTTTAAAATGCGGCGGGACGCCGAGGATGGAGAGCTGTTGTGCCACGTGACGTTCGATCTGCTGGCGCCTGCGCTCTTGCTGGAACGCGGTGGCCACCGAAGCGGGATCCGCTATTTGCCGCACCCGCTCAAACAGCGTCGGGATGTCAAAGGGCTTCATGATGTAGTAATCCGCCCCGAGGTTTGACGCCCTTTGGATCAAGCCCTCCTGGCCGAAGGCGGTCAGCATCAAAACGCGCGGCCGCCGCTCCAGCTTGCGCAGCGCCTCCAACACGCCCAGTCCGTCGAGGTTGGGCATTACGTGGTCGAGGATGACCAGATCGGGCCTGAGGGTTTCGATGGCCGACAGAGCCGCTTCACCGTCGTGAACGCAGGCGAGGCACGTCATGTCTTCTTCAGAATCGATCGCTTCCCGCAGGATTTCGCAAAACTCCACGTTATCATCGGCGATCACGATGCGAATGATCTTGGTCAAGAAGACGCACCCCCTTACTCCAGTTCGGCGGCGGCTCCACCGAATCCTCCAAGCGCCGCTTGCGCTCCCGCACCCTCGTGGCCGCTGGCCCGCTCGGCCGTAGGGATGAGCCCGGCCTCGTACACCATCCACTCGGCCAGGACACCGTAACCTTGGAGCGGGTCATTGATGAAGACGTGCGTCACCGCCCCTATCAGCTTCCCGTTTTGGAGAATCGGGCTGCCGCTCATCCCTTGCACGATACCGTTGGTCCGCTCGATCAACCGGGGATCGCTCACTCGGATGACGAGGCCTTTGCCTCCAGGCCGGGATTGCCGCTCGACCGCGAGGATGTCGACTTGAAAGGACTCGATACGCCCGCCGTCTAGGACCGTAAGGATCTCGGCCTTGCCAACCTGGATCTCATCCTTCAGCGCGATGGGGACCGGATCGGCGCTGGTCGGGGGCACCTTCAAGAGCTCGCCGAAAATGCCTACGGGGGTGTTCTTGTCGATCGTGCCCAGCGCTGCGCCTGCGTCAAAGACGCCCACCTTTTCGCCGGGCCGTCCCCTCGCCCCGGGGCGGATCCCGTGGATCTGTGCCGCGACGATCCTGCCGTCGGAAAGGTCGGCCGGCTGGCCTCCTTCGGAGACCATGTGGCCGAGCGCCCCATAGCGGCCTGTCGCCGGATCCCAAAACGTCAGGGTACCCACCCCGGCCGCCGGATCCCGCAAGTAGGCGCCAATCAAATACCGCGCCCCCCTGCCGCTCGGGTCTCGCCCCAGGACGGGCCGGACTTCCAGCCCCACCTCTTGTCCGTTCCGCCGCACAATGAGGGGCAGGGGCTTTCCCTCGCGTCCAAAGCGCTCCACAAGCCGCTCCAGCTCCTCGGGGTGCTCAATGGCGATGCCGCCGGCCTCGACGATGACGTCGCCGGCCAAAAGCCCTGCGGCCTCGGCGGGAGAGCGCTTCGAACCGTCGGCGAGGGTGACCGGCGCCGTGCGCACGACGAGAAGCCCGCGCTCGCTCATCAGAATTCCCACCGCGTGGCCGCCGGGCACGACGGACATCTTGGGGACCACCTTGACCAAAGCCCGTCGCACGGGAAGCCAGTCCAAGAACCTGAGCTCAACCTCGTACTGGCCGAGCTGGCCCTTTTCGCTCTGGCCCGCTTCTGCGGAGCCGGGCGGCAACGCGACGAGGGAATAGAGCGGCGACGTGCTAAACCTCACCGCCTGCCCGGGATACACCATGAACTCGTCGGGAAAGGACAGGACCACACCGAGGTGCACAACGGCTAAGACGACGACCAAAACCCCCAAGGCGGCGATGCACAGCCGCCGGCTGTACGGAGCCCAAACGCCCACGCCACACCACTCCCTGGGGCGTAGGATGCCCGGGCCTACGAGCAGCTCCAAACCTTATTAGCTGGCGGTTTTGGTTTGCCGGGCCATGTCAAGCAGCGCTTTCGCATGCTCGAAACTGGTCCGAGTCGCCTGGCCGTCGAGCATGCGGGCGATCTCCCACACCCGCTCTTCCCCCGAGAGCGGTCGGACGGCCACGGTCGTACGCTCACCCTTGACCTCTTTCACCACGGCCATGTGCCGGTCGGCGCGGGCGGCGATCTGGGCAAGGTGCGTAACGACCAAGACCTGGCGCTTCTTGGCCAGCTGGACCAAGGCGTCGGCCACCCGCTCCGCCGTTTCGCCGCCGATCCCTGCGTCCACCTCATCGAACACCAGTGTCTCGACCGGATCCGCCTCTGCCATGGCCGCCTTGATAGCGAGAGCAACCCGCGACATCTCGCCGCCGGAGGCGATGCGAGCCAGCGGTTTCGGCGACTCTCCAGGGTTTGCGGAAAAGAGGAACTCGACCCGATCGATCCCTTTTCGCGTCACGGCCAATCGCCTTTCGCCGCAGTCGATCCCTTCGGGATCCTCGTCTACCGAAAACGCCACCTCAAACCGGGCCCGGGGCATGTTCAGAGCGGCAAGGCGCGAAGCGATCTCGGCGGAAACCCGGGCCGCCACCTCTCGGCGAGCTCGGGAGAGCTCCAGGGCCTTTTGGGCCAGCGCTTCGTCGAGGCGGCCAAGTCTTCTTTCAAGCTGGACGAGGAGTTCCGCCGAGCTCTCCAAGGTTGCAAGCTCCCGCTCGGCCGCGGCCGCAAACGCCAGTACCTCCTCCAGCGTCGCGCCGTACTTCGCTTTGAGCCGGCCGATCCGGTGCAGGCGCTCCTCCACCTCGCCCAGCCGCCCGGGGTCAGCTACCAGCCTCTCCTGGTAGCGTTTGAGGTCGCGGGCCGCCTCCTGGATCGCGACGAGGCCTTGTTCCAGTGAGCGGATGAGAGGGAGTAGCCCCTCGTCGTAGGCCGCAAGCCCCTGAAGCCGCCGCAGCGCTTCGCCGGCCAGATCGACGGCGCTCGCTCCTCGTCCATCGCCCTCGTACAGCGCGGCGTACGCTTCCGCTGCTCCTTGAGCAAGTCGTTCGGCATGGGAAAGCCGGGCGCGCTCCGCCTCCAGCTCCTCCTCCTCCCCGGGCGAAAGGCGAGCAGCCCTAATCTCGTCGATCTGGTAGCGGAGGAGGTCTTCGCGGCGAGCCCGTTCCCTTTCGCTCTCCTTGAGATGAGCGATCTCGGCTAAAAGATCGGTACGCTCCTTCGCAAGCCGGCTCACCTCTTCCCGCAAGGGAGCCAGCCCCGGTCCGCCCAAAGCGTCGAGGAAGTCGATGTGGCGAGCAGCGTGGAACAAGGAAGCGCTCTCATGCTGGCCGTGAATGTCGACGAGAGCCCTTCCGATTTGCGCAAGAGCCGCGACGGTGGCGAGCCGCCCGTTCACGCGGCATTTGCTCCTTCCGGCGGCCGAGATCTCGCGGACGAGGATCAGCGCCTCGTCCGCATCGTCCGGGACCAGGTCGAGCTCCGCCAGGATCTCCAGAACGTGGGAACTGGGAGAGAACGCGGCCTCGAGGATCGCACGCTCCTCTCCCTCTTTGACGTCGCCCGCTCCCGCCCGCCCCCCAAGGACCGCCGAGACGGCGTCGACGATGATCGACTTGCCGGCGCCCGTCTCTCCCGTGAGCACGTTGAGCCCCGGGCCAAACTCGATTTCCACGTCGCCTGCTAGAGCGAAGTCGCGGATCTTGAGCACCTGAAGCACTTCGATCCCCCCTGTGCCACGTCAAGCGCCGCGCCACTCACGGAACGTATTATAGACGCGGCTTGCGATCCCAGGAGGAGGCTCCTTTCGCCCGTCGGCGAGAACGACCAAGATGGCGTCATCGCCGCCCACAGTGCCGATGACTCCCTCTAGTTCCAGATCGTCCAGCGCTGCGGCGACCACCTGGGCGCTGCCGGGGAGGGTCTTCACCACCAGGAGATTTCCCGAGAACGCCACATCGACGACAAACTCGCGAAAAGCCCGCTGCGCCCGGCCCAAGGCGTCGGAGGGCGGGTTCGTCGGCGGCTCGGCGTAGCGGTAGCCGCCGACGTCGTCCGCCACTTTCACCAGGCGAAGCTCGCGGATGTCTCTCGAGACGGTCGCCTGCGCCACGTCAAAGCCCTCCCGGGAGAGAAGCGCGGCCAACTCCTCCTGGGTGCCCACGCTTTGCTCGCGGATGATGCGCAGGATCGCCCGGTGTCTTTCTGCCTTGGAGGTCCTCGCCACGCGCCCTTCCTCCTACTCTTGGCCAGAGCGCAGGCGATCCCGGATCAAGGAGTAAAACCCGCGCTCCCCGAAGCTGACAAGTCGCGCCGGCTTGCTGGCCCGCTCGACCACCACCTGGTCTAAGGCCCTAAGCGGTTCGCCCACCTGCCCGTCGACGGTGAGCATGGCGTCTTCCCGAGAGAGGATACGGATGGTCACCCTCTGGTCCGGCATGGCCACCACGGTGCGGGCGCCGATGGTATGCGGGCAAATCGGGGTGACGATCAACGCCTCGACGCCCGGGTGGACGATGGGCCCCCCTGCCGAAAGCGAATAGGCGGTGGAACCGGTAGGCGTCGCGACGATGACGCCGTCGGCCAGAAACGTACCGATCAGTGAGCCGTCGATGCGGCTTTCAAACTGGATCACCCGCGCGAAGGTGCCGCGCGTGACGGCCGCATCGTTGAGGCCGCAGAACGTCTGGATCACTTGGCCGTCCCGCTCGACCCACGCCTTCAACATCAGCCGCTCTTCGATGATGTACTCGCCCCGGAAGACGCGGGCCAAAGCCTCGTCGACGCCCGCCGGCTCCACCGCCGTCAAGAACCCGAGTCGGCCCAGGTTCACCCCAAGGAGTGGGACGCCGTAAGGCGCCGCCGTGCGGGCCGCTTTCAAAAACGCCCCGTCCCCCCCCAGCACGAGGACCACCTGGGCCTCGGCCAGCAGGTCCACCGGCCGCACTAGGTCGGGCCGTCCCAAGGCCGCAGCAGCGTCGGCCTCGAGCCATACGTCGACCCCGGTTTCCGTAAGGCGCGCGATGAGATCCCGGGCCAGGCGGAGCGCGGCTTTTTTTTGCGGATGTGGCATGATCGCGACGAGCACGGACGATCTCACCTTTGCCGAAGGAATCAGCCGGGGGATGCGACTACCACCCGGTGGGCCTCTTCGACGACGCTTGCCACTTTCGCCGCGTCGACGTTCGAGAAAGCCCCGGCTCGCTTCCACCAGACGAAAAACTCGATGTTTCCCTTGGGCCCTAAGATAGGCGAGTAAGTGAGTTCCACCGCCGCCCAGCCGTCCTGGGCCGCCTCACCCAGCAGTGTTTCGATCACCTCGCGGTGGATCCTCGGGTCTCGCACCACGCCTCCTCCCCTGGCCACCGCCTGACGGCCCGCTTCAAACTGCGGCTTGATCAACGCCACCACGTCACCCCCTTGAGAAAGGGTGATCCGGGCCGCCGGCAGCATCTTGAGCAAGGAAATGAACGAGACGTCGATCACGATCAGATCGACCAGCGGGAGATCGCCCGGGCGGATGTAGCGGAAATTGGTCCGCTCGACGACGACCACGCGGGGATCCTGGCGCAGCTTCCAATCGAGCTGTCCATATCCAACGTCAACGGCGTGCACGCGCGCCGCCCCTCGCTGCAGTAGGCAATCGGTGAATCCCCCCGTCGACGCCCCCACGTCGATACACGTCCGCCCGGCGACCGGGATGCCGAACACATCCAGAGCGTGCTGCAGCTTGAGGCCGCCCCGGCTCACGTACGGGTTGAGGGGTCCCCGCACCTCGATGACCGCGTCGGCGCGGCAGGCCGTACCGGCTTTCTCCACCCGCCGGCCGTCGACGTAAACCACCCCCGCCAAGACCGCGGCCTTCGCCTTGGCCCGAGTGGGAAACAGCCCTCTTTCGACGAGGAGTTCATCAATGCGGACGCCCTTCGTCACGTGACAACCTGCCGCCCGCGGCCTACCGTCGACTCACGAGCGCCGACCAGCTCCAATGCGGCTTGGCGGATCCCGGCGGGAGAGAGGCCGCACTCGGCAAGCTGCGCCTCGGCCGTCGCGTGTTCGATGAACCGGTCGGGCACTCCGAGCCGCTTTACCCGCACGCTCGTCATCCCCGCGTCGGCGAGGCATTCAAGGACCGCCGAACCAAAGCCCCCCATCAGGGCGTGCTCCTCGATGGTGACGATCCTCCCCACCCTGGCGGCAAGTGCGAGGATCAGCGTCCGGTCGAGAGGTTTGCAAAAGCGAGCATTGACCACGGTGGCCCGAACCCCGTCGGCTTCGAGCAGCGCCGCTGCTTCGAGAGCCGGCGTCACCATCGAACCGAGTGCGAGGAGCACCACGTCGTCTCCCTCGATCAACACTTCGGCCTTGCCCACTTCAAGGGTGCGAAGCTCAGGATCCAGCGGCACGCCGATTCCGCTCCCGCGAGGATAGCGGACGGCTGCGGGACCGGGCCACTCGACCGCCGTCTTGAGCATGTGGCGCAGCTCGTTTTCGTCCTTAGGGGCCATTACGATGATGTTGGGGACGGTGCGCAAAAAAGCCAGGTCGTAAAGGCCATGGTGCGTCGGCCCATCGTCGCCTACGAGGCCGGCCCGGTCGATGGCGAATGTGACGGGAAGCCCCTGCAGACAGACATCATGAATCACCTGGTCGTAGGCGCGCTGCAAAAAGGTGGAGTAAATCGCGACGATAGGCTTCATACCGCCGCAGGCGAGCCCCGCCGCCAGCGTCACCGCGTGCTGCTCTGCGATGCCCACGTCGAAAAACTGCTCCGGAAGCTGGCTTGCGAGGACCGAAAGGCCCGTCCCGTCGGGCATCGCGGCCGTGATCCCCACGATCCTCTTGTCGGCCTTGGCCATTTCCAAGACCGTTTCTCCCACCACCGAGCTGTATGCGGGAGCCTTGGGCCCGGCTTTCACCGGCGCCTTCAGGGGTTTCATCGCGTGCATTTTCCCCGGATCCTGCTCCGCGGGGCGCCAGCCGCGGCCCTTTTGCGTGACGGCGTGAATCACCACTGGACCGCCCCGCCTTACCGCATCGCGGATCACCCGCTGCAACAGGCCGATGTTGTGCCCGTCGATGGGACCGTAATAGCTAAAGCCCAGCGCCTCAAAGAGCGCCCCGGGCGTCATCATGCTGATCAAAGTGTCCTTGATCCGCTCGGCGGATCTGACCACGGGGACTCCGATGGCTGGGATCTTCTTGATCACCGCCTCCAGGTCGGAGCGCGCCTTGCGGAGCGTTTGGTCCATCCGAAGGCGCGTCAAGTACGCGGAAAGGGCCCCGACGTTGGGTGCGATGGACATCTCGTTGTCATTGATAATCACCACGAGATCGGTCCCTACATGCCCTGCGTGGTTCAACGCTTCAAAAGCCATCCCCGCCGTCAGCGCCCCATCGCCCGTCACCGTGACCACAGCGTATTTGTCACCGGCCCGATCGCGAGCCAGAGCGTATCCCAAGGCGGCAGAGATGGACGTGCCGGCATGACCCACGCCGAACGCGTCGTATTCGCTCTCGGACATCCGGGGAAAGCCGCTGATGCCCCCGGCCTGGCGCAACGTCTTAAACTGGGCGAGCCGGCCGGTGAGGAGCTTGTGGGGGTAAGCTTGATGGCCCACGTCCCAAACGATCTTGTCCCGCGGCGCATCGAGGACCGAGTGCAAGGCCAGCGTCAGCTCGACCACGCCAAGGCTTGCGCCTAGGTGCCCTCCGGTCTGAGAGACGGTGGCGACAATCTCCTCCCGGATCTCCTTGGCCAGTTGCGTCAAAGCCTCGATGCCAAGCCCTTTCAGATCCTTGGGCGAAGCGATTCCGTCCAATATCCTGGGCACGGATTCCCCTCGCTTTCCCCGTGCATTGCTGCTTCGATGTTCGCCGTGCTCTTGGCTTATCCTTTCCCGGCAACAGAGGAGGGAAAACGCAAAGAAGCCACCGGCACCGGCGTGCGGCGGCTCACACAATGCGCAAAAGCTTGTACAAAAAAGAAAATGGCTAGGTGGCAGCCTTGCGAGTAAAGATTGTGGCTTAAGGTCCAGCAGGTTTTCCCAACGGCCCTCCGCGACGTCGCCGTCCCGGCGGTTTCCCCTTTCCGGCCGCTTTGCCGCGTCACCGCAAGCAAGGCTGGATTACCACTAAGACCACACCGCAATCCCCGCAAGGCCTCCCCTCCCGGGGAACAGCCTAGGAGTTTTCCTCGGCAGAAACCACGCCTTCTAGCCTCTTTTGCAGCCTGGGTTTCAAGCAGCAAAGGTCACCGCTCCGTGGCCTTTGGAGAAGGTGACTGGCCTGCTATCCCACCCAGCCCACTCAAGGCAGGCTACGCTGTACCCAACGCCAGGGCGGACGGCGAACCGCCCGCCTTTCGCATCGCGTACAGGTTCACCCCATGCCGTAGTTTGCCGCTCCCGCCGGACACCTCCCCCAACGGAGGGCCGGCGCGGCGCCCCACGCACATGGGTCTCCGCGGCGGCGGGGTCAACGCCTACATGCCATTGTAGATCGCCCCACCGCCTTAACCCCCAGCAGCAGCCCCCGACTGGGCGTCGATGGCCACCACCAGGGACTTCATCGATGTGCCCGCGACGGATTTTTAGGCCCGTCTTCAAAGGCGTGGTCCCTGACTAGGATACTGCACCACCTATCCTTAAGCTACTTAATATTATAGCAAACGCTCCCCAAACGGTATAGAGCCACCGCCTGGGGAGCCAGCCGGCGAAACCCTTACCGCTGCCGCCGGACCACGTAATCCACCAGCTCAAGGAGAAAGCGGGCAGCGTCGCCAAAGGAAGAGACGGCCTCCTTCGCTCTCTCCACGTGTTCCTTCGCCATCCGGCGCGACGCTTCCACTCCGTAGAGCGCCGGATACGTGAGCTTTCCTTTCTGCTGGTCGCGCCCGGTCTTCTTGCCGAGCTGCTCGGCGTCGCCTTCCACGTCCAAGAGGTCGTCGACGATCTGAAAGGCGATGCCAAATCCGTCGGCGTATTCGCTCACCCGCCGGAGCGCCTCGCCGCTGAGGCCCGCAAGGATCGCGCCGCTCCTTAGTGAGGCGCGAAACAGCGCACCCGTCTTGTGCGCGTGAATATACGAAAGCAGCGCAGCCGGATCATTTGTCCCATCGCCGCCGGGACTTTCCGCCGCTCTGCCTTCCGTGAACCGCCCCTCGGCCTCCAGGTCCACGACCTGCCCGCCGATGAGCCCCACGGTGCCGGCCGCGACGGCCAGCTCGCCCGTGACGGCCAGGGTCACCTCCGGCGAAACGCCGGCCCAAGGAAGCCGGGCCAACACCTCAAAGGCCCGGGTGAGAAGGGCGTCCCCTGCCAGGACCGCCATCCCCTCGCCAAACACTTTGTGGGTCGTCGGCCTTCCCCTGCGCAGGTCGTCGTCGTCCATGCACGGAAGATCGTCATGCACCAACGAGTAGGCGTGGATCATCTCCACGGCCGCGCTGAGCGCGCCCACCCCCCCTGCAGCCCGCATGGCCTGAGGGGTCACCTCGACGGCCGGGGAAACGCTGGCTCCGGGAAGAGACTCCAGCAGTGCACCGCCCAAGCGGGCGCCCTCCCGCACCAGGATCCCGCGCAGGCGCTTTCCGCCTCCGAGGGTGCTATAGCGCATGGCTTCGTGAATCACTTCGGGATACGCGTCGGCAGGCGGCAGGAGCAGCTCCAACGCGGCTTCCACCGCCCGCGCCCCTTGTGCCAATGCTTCTTCGAAAAGGCTCTGTGCCGGTTTCACGATGACGCCGCTCCGGGAAGTTCGAATGGAATCTCTTCGACGGTCCCGTCTGTATTCTCAAGCAGGCGCTGGATCTTTCCTTCCGCCGCGTCGAGCCGGCTTGAGCATATCCTCGCCAGCTTCACGCCCTCTTCAAAGAGCAGCAGCGACTCCTCAAGCTTCACCTCGCCGCTTTCCAACCTGCGCACGATCTGCTCGAGTCGTGCGAAGGCTTCTTCAAACGTCAACTCTCTCTCCTCGGTTACGTCGTTCACGCCGTCTCATCCCCCTGTAGGGAACATCCCTTATGCCATGGGCAGGCTCGGCTGGTCAACCGCGGGGCTTTCGCCGAGCGCCTTGCACAAAAGCTCACCTTCCCGCACACGCACTTTGAGCCGCTCGCCGGGGCTTACCTTAGAAGCGTCCGTCACCACCTCGCCCGTGGCGGCGATGCGACAGATGGCGTATCCCCGCGCCAGCGTGCCGAGCGGACTCAAACCGTCGAGCTTGCCCGCTAGCGCTTCGAGGCGTCGCCTTTTGCTTTCCATCGTGTGGCGGACGTTGATTTCGGCGCGGTAAAACAGCTCATCCAGCTGCTGGCGGAGCTGGTTGACCCGGTCTGTGGGGCGCGTGAGGGCAACGCTCCTTGTAAGATACCCCAGTTTCTCGCGCCATTGCCGCACGCGCTTTTGCACGGCGAGAAAGAGTCGCTCCTCCTGGCCGCGAAGCTCTTGCAGCAGCACCGTCCGTTCGGGCACGGCGATCTCCGCCGCCGCAGACGGCGTCGGCGCCCGCCGGTCGGCGACGAAGTCGGCGATGGTGAAGTCCGTCTCGTGCCCGACCGCGGAGATCACCGGAACTCTGGACGCGGCGATGGCCCGGGCAACGCCTTCGTCGTTGAAGGTCCAAAGCTCCTCTAAGGAGCCGCCCCCACGCCCTACGATCATCACGTCGATGTCGTCCCGCTGGTTGAGGAGTTGGATGGCCCGGATGACGCTGGCAGGCCCCGCCTCCCCTTGCACGATGGCAGGCGCCAGGACAATGTTGACGTTGGGGAAGCGGCGTCGCAGCACGCTCACCATGTCGCGGATTGCCGCGCCCGTGGGCGACGTGACGATGCCCACTGTGCGAGGAAGTTTGGGCAAGGGCCGCTTGCGGGATGGGTCAAAGAGCCCCTCCGCCTGCAGTTTCGCTTTGAGCTGTTCGAACGCGAGGTATAACGCACCCTGCCCGGCAGGGTAAAGCTCTTCGACGTACAGCTGGTACTCGCCGGCCACCTCATAGACGCTGAGCGATCCACCGGCGATGACGGTGAGCCCGTCTTCGGGACGAAAGCGAAGGCGCACGTTGTGGCTGCGAAACATCACGCACTTCAGGCGGCTGTTCGCATCCTTGAGGGTAAAGTACATGTGGCCCGAGGTATGATGTTTGAAGTTGGAGATCTCGCCCTTGACGAGGATCCCTCGGAAGCGCGCGTCGCGCTCCATCGTCTCCTTGATCGCCCGCGTCAGCTCTGAGACAGTGTAGACCGGGCGATCCCCCATCATCTCACGCGCTTCTGGTTCTTGCAGCTTCCACTCTTCCAAGTCAACGCCCCGCCTTGTGTCCGCTGCGGATTGACGCCTGCCCGAGTGGAGGCGGCGCTTCAGCGCGACACGGCACACTTCGGCGAACAGGCCGGCCATCCCTCTTCTACTGGTCTGCCGTAACCTGGGCTCCTTTCTTCTTCCGGCCGTAAGCCTCCACGAGATAACCGGCGACGACGCCCACGACGACCCATAACCAGTAGCCGGGAGCCACGAAATGTCCTACCACAAGGCCTGCCACCGCTCCGACGGCCAGCTTCCACCACATGGCGATCCCTCCCGGGTGTTGACGTCCGTCATTAACCCCTATATGAACCGCGGAAGGGGAGTATGTCAGTCGCGCCGCTCTTGGCCCGCGGCCGAACCGCCGGCCGCCTTAAGAGGGGCGCGCTTTTTCAGGACGGTGCCGAGAATGCCATTGACAAACTTGCTGGACTCGGCGTCGCCGTACAGCTTGGCAAGCTCGACGGCCTCGTTGACGCTGACGCTTCCGGGGACGTCGTCCTCATAAAGGATTTCGTAGATCGCCATGCGAAGGATATTCCGATCGGTCTTTGCCATGCGCTCGATCGACCAATTGGTCGCACACTCTCGAATGATCGCGTCGATCTCCTCGACGTGAGCCAGCGCTCCTTCGACAAGTCGCCGCGCAAAGGGCACGTATTCTTGCGCAAGGCCTAGCTCCTGTACGTTGTACTCCAGCGCTCGATGCGGCTTGGCTCGGCCCACATCCACCTGGAACAACGCCCTGATGGCCACTTCTCTCGCTGCTCTTCTGCTCACGGCCAGATCCCACGCTGCTCCTTGTCCATTCGGCTTCCAAAAAGGTAGCCCAACCCGACGCACAGGGCGACGAAGAGCGTCTTGATCACACCGTACTCGATCACCATCCAACCGAGGACGAGCCCAAGGAGGGTGCCGATCACCTTTCCCCGGTGCCGGACCATATCCCAAAGCAGCCGGGCGATGCGTTCGTCCAACGCGCTTGCCCCCTTTTACTCAACCCTAGGCCTGCCTTCTGCTACGATGTTGCGGATCGAGACAGACACGTCGCCCACGTCCACGCCCACGGTCTCCCGCACCTGAGCGCGGACGCGCCGGCCCACCTCCTCCGAGATGACCGGGATCGACACATCAGGATGGACGACGAGGAAGAGCGAGACGGCGACCCCTTCGGGACTGGGGTGGACCGCAACGTCGACCTCTCTCACCCCTTTGACCCCGGAGGCCAGGCGCCGGACCAGGTTCTCGATGGCTCTGAGCGAAATGCGCACGTGGCCCATCTCAGTCTCCTGCCGGATCCCGTCGTCCTCCTCCTGCCTCAACCCCAAGAAGACGAGGTAGAGGCCGATCGCGAGCAAGAAGAGCCCGCCCAGGAGCCCCTCGACGAGCCCGCCGCCCAACAGCTCAAGGACGGAGCGCAAGCTGCCCGCGCCCCGGTAGCCGAGCCCGCTCAAGGCTATTGCGGCACCGAGGAGGGCGAGGATCAGCCCCGCCGAGGCGACCACGACCCGGTCCAGCGTGCTGAGCTCTCTGCTACGCGCCCCCTCCACATCCATCACCCATCCTATTTCACCCGTTGCTCTTCGACCCGCTCTTCACTGGGGAAGTGGACGCCCTGGATGTGGACGTTCACCTCCACCACTTCGAGCCCCGTCATGTTCTCGATGGCTCGCTTCACGTTCTCCTGGATACGCCAGGCAATGTCGGGGATGCGGACGCCGTACTCGACGACGACAAAGAGATCGACGGCCGCTTGCTCCTCCCCCACCTCGACCTTGACGCCTTTTGAAAGGTTCTTCCTTCCGAGCAACTCCGCGATGCCGCCTGCGATCCCGCCGCTCATACCCGCGACGCCTTCGACGTCGGTAGCGGCAAGCCCGGCGATGACGCCGACGACTTCGTTCGCAATCCTGATGTCACCAAGCTCTGTGCGCTCCTTCTTTTCGGCCACGTTGGATCTTCCTTTCGTTGGATCACATGGGCGAAGAACCCATGTAGGTCTCGATGAAATCCGTCGAGAGCTCGCCCGCCTGAAACTTCGGGTGTGACAAGAGCTCGCGCAAGAAAGGAATGTTGGTGGCGATCCCCTCGATGCGAAATTCGGCCAGCGCGGACAGAGCTTTCTCGATCGCCTCGCGCCGGTCGGACCCGTGGACGATGAGCTTGGCCACCAGCGAGTCATAATAAGGTGGAACCACCGAGCCGGCGGCGACGCCCGAGTCGACCCGGATCCCAAAGCCGCCAGGGGCGTGGTAGTACTGAATCTTACCCGGTGACGGCAAAAACCCTCGCGCGGGGTCTTCGGCGTTGATGCGACACTCGATGGCGTGCCCTTTCATCTTCACCTCTTGCTGCGTCCAAGGGAGCGGCTCGCCCGCGGCGATCCGGATCTGCGCCTTGACGAGATCGATCCCGGTCACCCACTCGGTCACCGGGTGCTCCACCTGAATGCGGGTGTTCATTTCGAGAAAGTAAAAATTCCCGTCGGCATCGAGGAGAAACTCGACCGTGCCGGCGCTGGTGTAACCCACGGCTTGGGCCGCTCTCACGGCCGCCTCCCCCATGGCCTTGCGCAGCTTGGGGGTGACGGCAGGCGATGGCGCCTCTTCGACCACCTTTTGATGGCGGCGCTGGAGCGAGCATTCGCGCTCGCCGAGGTGAATGATGTTTCCCACCTCATCGCCGAGCACCTGGATTTCGATGTGCCGGGGATGCTCGATCAGACGCTCGATGTAGACGGCGCCGCTGCCAAAGGCCGCCTGCGCCTCGCTTTTCGCCGGCTCGAGCACCCGTATGAGCTCCGCGCGGTCGCGGGCCACCCGCATCCCCTTGCCGCCCCCGCCAGCCGCCGCCTTGACCATGACCGGATAGCCGATCTCCTCAGCCAAGGCCACCGCTTCGTCCGTCTCCCAAATGGGCTCGAGGCTTCCCGGGATCACCGGTACGCCGGCCTCCGACACCGTCCGCTTCGCCGCGACCTTGTCCCCCATTTTCTCGATGGCCTCAGGCCGCGGCCCGATGAACTTGATGCCGTGCGTCTCGCAGATCTCCGCGAAATGGGCCCGCTCGGAAAGGTATCCGTACCCGGGGTGGATGGCGTCGACACCCGCCAGCACCGCCCCGCTGATGATATTAGGAATGTTGAGATACGAGCGGGCCGAGGGACCGGGGCCGACGCAAAACGCCTCATCGGCCGCCCAAACGTGGAGCGAGTCACGATCGGCCTCCGAGTAGATCGCGACGGTCTTGATACCAAGCTCGCGGCAGGCCCGGATCACCCGCAGGGCAATCTCGCCCCTGTTGGCAATGAGCACCTTAGAAAACACAGAAAGCCTCCCGAAGTTTTTCGCGCGAGTGGACATCAGTCACACTCACAAAGGTTCGATGAGAAAGAGAGGTTGGCCGTACTCCACGGGCTCCTCGTTTTCGACGAGGATCTTGACGATACGGCCTTTCACCTCAGATTCGATCTCGTTCATCAACTTCATCGCTTCGATGATGCACAAGGGTTGCCCCACCTCGACGACGTCGCCCACCGAGACGTACGGCGGAGCGTCGGGCGCGGGTGCCCTGTAGAACGTGCCTACCATCGGCGCGGTGACGGTGACGTAGCGGCTTTCATCCACCGGTTCTCCGGTGGGCGCGGGCCTGGGCTCGGCCTGCTCTTTCAAAGGAGGCGCCGTGGCGGCTTGCGGCTGGACTACGGCCGCCGGCGGAGCGTAGGCAGCCCACTTCTTGATGGAGATCTTGACGCCCTCCGATTCGACGCATAGCTCCGCGATGTCCGTGTGATTGAGTATCTCGATCAATTCTTTGATCTGGTCGATATTCATGGGGTGATCCCCTTTCGCTTTCCGGTAGTCCGCGCCGAACAGGCAAAAGACCGCCGCCACAGGCGGGCGGCGATTATCGTTCCCCAGTATGGCCGGTTCCTTCCATTCCCGACATTGCGTCACCTTTCGCCTAGGCCGCCTTGTTTCCCTCCTTGAAACTAGAACGCCGGAGCGCCGTCGACGATCACGATCCGCTCGAGCGGCACCCCCGCAAGCCTCGCCACGACGTCGCCGATGCGACCAGCCGTCTCCGGATCGATGACGTCCGGCACGATCACCTCCGCCCCCTGCTCGCCGATGACGACGAGGGCGTCGGAAAGACCGCGGGCGATGATGAGACCCTCGGCCTGCCGCTCGATCTCGTCGAGCTCGACCAGGGAGAGAAGCTCCCTCTGGATCGCCTCCCGGGCAGCCTCCGACAGGTCCTTCCGGGTGAGGGCCTCCTCCAACGTCTCGATCCGGCGCGACCTTCCTTGAAGCCGTGCGATGCGCACCAGGTCAAACTCCCGGGCGCGAGTGAGGGTTTGGCTCAGCACGGGAGCGGCCTCGTCGATAGCCGCACCTACGGGTGCTTCCCCTCCTCCGGGCACCCTTTCCGCCGGTACGCCAGCCGGTCTGTCATCCCCTGTTTCGTCGGCGTTCGCCTCTTCCCCCGCCCCCCGCATGCCAAGGCTCGAATCCGGATCTGCCGGCATTTGTGGAATCAGGATTGGATCGAGGAACACAAGGCTCGCCCCCGGCCGGCTGGCCGGCTCTCCGGCCCGTGAGTACAGGTAGTAAGCCCCCGCGGCCACGAGGAGCAAGAGGACGAGCAGCCCTTTTTGCCACATCGAGCGATCGATCACCCAAAACACCTCCGTCACCTACCTCTTTCTCTCTACGATTTGAACCCGGTGTGGGGGAACGCCCAAGGCGGTCGATACCGCCTCGAGGAGGAGCAGCCTCACGTTGGGATCCTCCGCTCCTTGGGCGGCCACCAGCACTCCGGCGATCCGGGGACGCTCTCTGTAGCGGACCAACGCCTCCTCGGCCCGGCCGTCTCCGGCCCGGTAGATCACTGGCCTCCTCGTGAGCTGCTCCTCCGTCGTGTCAACGCGGGTCGCCCCGCTCTGGGGCTGGCTTTGACTTGAGCTCCTCCGCTCGGTCACCTCCTCGGCGAAGACCAAGACCTCTGTGGTGGCGGGAACGATCAGCACCTCGACGCTCCCGACGCCGGCGATCTGAGAGAGGAGCGCGGCCACCTCCCTTTGTAACCGGTCGATGGCTGCTGCCGGTTCGGCCACGACCGCGACGGCCTCATCCTCCACTGCGGGAGCGCCTGACGGGACGGCGGGCTGCTGCCCGATCCGCTCCCCAAGCAGCATCAGCAAGGCCCCGAGCAGAATCAGGAGGATAAGCCCTCGAGGCGACGGCGAGCCCGTCCGCCCCCCCTCGGCCCCGCCGACCGGGGCC
>NICF_comb_assmDRAFT_10000419_pt1 | contig 36430 bp, 40 predicted proteins | sample NewIslPassag4_SG_FD_11279 | JGI IMG/M metagenome (IMG submission 11279)
AGTTTATTATATTTTCCAAAACAAAAAAATCGGTTAATTGTAAAATCAAATAGGACTTTGAAATAAAAACCATAGCGAAACCCATCGATGTTATGGTACGGAGGATTAACTATGGGTCCATCATTCTAGACGATAATGAAAGGATAAGCGCTTATGGCAGAACCTTTACTTCGATTTCTTAATGTTGCAATTTACCTTTATTTTTAAGTTTTAGGGATACTCCACTAAATTCTTGACTATCCTCCTAACTCCCCCTCTAGGATCTTCGATATCACCTTTATATCTGGGAATTAAATGAAAATGCAGATGGGAGATGGTTTGTCCCCCGTAATAACCGATATTAACCCCGATATTATAACCATCCGGTTGAAATTCTTTATCCAAAATCATTTTTCCTTTATGAATTAAATCGTGAATAGCCATAATTTGTTCGTTATCAGCTTCAAAGTAAGTTTCTACATGTTTTTTTGGAATTATTAACAAATGACCTTTTTGTACCGGATATTTATCGTAAAAAGCTAAAGCATGGTCATTTTCAAGAACAATTGATAGCATTTCCTGTCTACAAAACGGACATTCCAAAAATATCCCTACCCTTTTTTCGCATATTTTCTTTGAAAATAATAATGTAAACGATATTCACATATTTCCTTTGTACAGCTATATAACATCTCATTATGTTGAGGATGGACCTCTATATTAATGAAAAAATAATCATTGTTAAAAGTAATTAATCCTTTTGAACTTCCACTCCATTTTGTCATCGGCATACGGGCGATTAGCCGACTTACCTTTTCTTCATCATAATTCCAAAGAGTTTTTCCGGTTTGATCGGAAAAATCTATATTTTTCCGGTAATCCTTTTCCGTCAAATAACGATGAAAATGATAAGATGCTTCAATGGGACTTATTGGTTTTAGCCAATTTTCTGGCCCCCTATCCAGCATTACTTTTAATAGTACCATTTTATAACTTTTTGACATCGGTGTTTTTTCAACTTCCACCAACCAGTTTTCATGAAGTTTAAAAACCTCTTCCTCTATGCCTTCCAGTTCATTTGCCCAATATAGAAAACCCATATAGGAACCAAATTCTTGTTTATACGCGATGGATTCAGAACGACCCATTAAATGCAGTTCTAAATAAGTTGGCCGCCTTCCTAATTGATGCTTTAGCCAAAAATAATCCTCCCGCAGTTTTTCTCTTCTTGGCTGTTTTTTTCTTGCCATTTCCTCCAATAGATTGATGACTTTCAAATCTAATTCTATCATACATCCTGAAGGTATAATCGGAACAACTTGACTTTTTCTTTTCCTCTCATTTGTTTCGCTTACATCAAACAGTCTTAATTTTAAGTCTGCATTCCTATAGTTACCTATTAAATCAATTATGACGCATTTTTCTTTATCTGGATGTAATCTTAATCCCCTTCCTATTTGTTGAGTATATATAGTCAAAGACTCTGTTGGTCGAACAAAGAGTAATGTATCTACTGCCGGAATATCTACTCCCTCATTAAATAGATCAACTGTAAATATGGCATCGATTTCACCTTTTTCAAGCAAAAGAATGGCTTTCTTTCGGCTAATGTTTTTTTGCAAGGAATGTAGCGGAATTGTTTTATATCCCTTTTTATTAAAATAACTGGATAAAAAAATTGCTTGGCGAATGGAGGAACAAAAAGCTAATGTCCTAGTTTGCTTATATTTTGTCCAAGCTTCCAGTATTTTTTCTGCCATTTCTTCACGTATTTGGACCTTTGACAACTCTTCTTCATCGTATTTGTAACCTAGCCAAGGGATCCTTGAATAATCCGTATCATCATAAATGCCGTAATAAGCAAAAGGTGCAAGCCATTGACGCTGAATCGCCTCCAAGAAATCTATTCTATAAGCAACATTGCCATTACAGATCGCATAAATATCTTTATTGTCTGTGCGATCAGGCGTAGCTGTGATGCCGAGGAGAAATCTCGGCTGAAAATACTCTATAACCCGTTGATAGGTTTTGGCTGCTGCATGGTGAAATTCATCAATGATGATTAGTTCAAATTCATTTGGACGAAAACGTTCCAAATGTTCTTTTCGACCTAAAGTAAATACAGATGCAAAAATGAAATCCGCTGATGGATTTTTCTCTTTTCCGGAAAAAATCCCTGCATGTTTATTCGGCATAATCCTCAAAAAGGAATTTTTCGCCTGGTGCAAGATCTCGTCCCGATGGGCAATAAATAAAACCCTTTTAAAATATTCGGAAAAGAATCCTGCCAAATAAGTTTTCCCGAGCCCGGTAGCCATAACAACCAATGCTCGATCATAGCCTTCTTCCATCGTATTTTTTAAGTTTTCCAATGCCTCTTGTTGAGCAAAACGGGGGGTAATAATCTCATAGTTGGGAGCTTCTTCTTGAACCAATTGTTCCTCTTTGTTCAATTCTATGGATGGTAACATAATTTCAATTTCTTCTGCTTCCGTCCATATACGAACTAAATTCGGATTTTTCCGGTGGTAGTGATCATAATTTTTTTTGTACTCTTTTAAGCTTTCTTTATTGACGGGAATCGTCTGAGGTGAATAAAAGTAATTTTTTAAAAAAAGAGTTACCGCATTTTCAAATATGTCTGGATCAACATCTTTCCCCATTGAAAGGTTCCATTCGATTCCTGTGGTTAATGCAGACCGGGATAGATTGGATGAACCTATAACTAAAGTTCCATATTGCTGATTCTCTATAATATATGCTTTCGGGTGAAAACTAACTCCGTTTGATTTCCAGAGTCGGACTTCAATGTCTTGATGTATATTTGTTAATGCTTCCAAAGCTTCGGGTTGGGTAATATAAAGATAATCTCCTGTACAGATTTTAATATCTGCCCCATTGACGGCAGCTTTGTGCAAAGCGTCCTGTAACAATTCCACACCAGATTTCATTGCAAAGGAAGTCAAAATATATATACTTTTTGCTGAAGAAAGTAGTGGAAGGAGATGATTATGTAATTGCTCAGTAATTAATTTTACTTTACTCATCTTTAACCTCAATCAAAAAAATCCTTTTGTCAAAACTTCCACGTTCTTCAGCTTTTTTGTATCTAATCTGTTCAAGTTGATCCATATTGGTTCCATGAACTTTTACGAGGGAATGGATTATTTCGAGCAGATCCGCCAATTCTTCCAAAGCATCTTCATCCGTATTGGTGCTAAAATACTCCATCAGTTCCTCACGGATTTTTCTTCGTAATTCTTCTTTATATTCTTCATCAGATAATTGCCTAGTAATAGCCCACTTTCCGGAGTTATTAATTATTTCCGGAATACGGTCACGAACAAGTTTATTATATACTGGCATATGTAAATCCCCCATTATGATAGCATCTTAATATTTAAGTGCTTTCTCAATATGCGTTTTCGATTTTTTATCATGCCTACCAAATATTATATCATGACTGCTCTATGGACTTGCTTTAGACCTAGAAGGTAGATACAAAATTTTTTTCCTTTGAAGAGGGAATGATTTTGATAGGTTAAAAATCGAAGGCATTAAAAAATGAAAATGAGATTAGCCTAAATTTCCCCTTGATGATCAGCTATTTTAGCAAAAAACAATATATTTCATGGATACAATGGAAAATACATATTCCACCCCCGCTCGCGCAACTTGCCTTAAAAACAGACCACTTCCTTTTCAATAAAAAAGAGGCTTACAAGCCCCTATAATTTTTCCTATAAATAGGATCACCCAATTTTCAATGATTTTTGGATGATGGTTCCTTTGATTTTGGCGAATGCATGTGATCCTCTAATATAAACATCCTCGAGTTCCATCGGAGATTTTGTCAAAAATTCATAACCATCCTTTGTTACAAGAATGGTATCGGAATGCCGGTAACCACCTACCCCCTGAATGTAAATTCCCGGTTCGATCGTAATGACCATGTTTTCTTCCAATATTTCATCACTGCCCTCCGCCACAAAGGGGGCTTCATGGTTGCCTAACCCGACACCATGTCCGGTGCGGTGAAGGAGAAAATCTCCAAGACCTTGCCCTATCAAGTATTCCCTCGCGGCACAATCCACATCCTTTGCTTTTACCCCTGCTTTCAAAATCTTAAGCGCACTTCTCCTGGCATTCATCATGTGCTGAAACAACTCCGTCTCTTCTTTTGACGGCTGTTCCAGGAAAAGGGTTCGTTCGCATTCAGCGGCATATCCGTTAATGCGGAAATAGGCCATTGCCACATTCGGTCCGCTCCCTAACTTATCTTCCAGATGAGGAATGCTATGGGGCATAGCGCTATTCGGGGCTGGCCAAACGGCAGTAAGGAGGGAAGTGGTAATCGGGTCAAATTCTTTCATTCTAATAAGCTCTGTTTGAATGCTTCGGGATAAGGCAAAGGGTTCGATGACACTGGCCCCTTTGTATATGGATCCAAAGATCCTTTCCATCGCTTTATCCGCCATTTTGGAGCTCCAACGAATCTTTTCCAGTTCATAGGCACTTTTTGTCTTCCGCTCTTCCTGCACAAACTTTAAGGGAATAAGCTCCTTTGCTTTAATGTTNAAAAAAACCTCCGCTTTCACATTATCTTCAATCCCTATTCTCTCAAATCCCTTCAGGAAATCTTCCAATATTTCATGCCATCCTTCCCCCTTTGGAGACGGATAATCCCAATAGGAGATGATCTCACAATCTAAAATCCCCTTTTGCACATGAGCTTCTTCAAGTTTAGGTACAACAAAAGATGGTTCTTTATTCGGCATAATGATTAGAAAAAAGGGTCGTTCTTCTGGCTTATACGTTATATTGGTAAAATACCAAATATCCTCTTCCGCAGTAATAATATACGAATCAAAGGATTCTTCCACCAGTCGGGTTTGCAACCTTTTTATCCGATCCATCAATTCCTGTTTTAACATCATCACCCCTCCTTTATTCTCGTAAATGGGATAGAATCTTTCTCAACTTAGAATTATGCAAGTTATGATTTCTATTTTTGTGCCTAATTATATTTTAAATAATCTGAATAATTAATGAAAATACTTTTTTATAACTTAGTAATACTTTTTTGGGAATGATCATAGGAGGGGGGATGAATAAGGGTTATTCTGATCTCGACACAACCCTTGAAGTTTCTAAGATTTGGAGAAATTCCCTCTAATTCTTCCGTTTCCTATCCCATAAACAATCTTCCCAAATTAGCCCAATTGCATAATGTAGAGAAAGGAGGAATTGGGTATGAGCGTTGGAAGGTTACGGATTTCAGGCATTTTCCTTTTCATCACCGGGATTTTGGTTGCTTGCAATATTTATACATTGATACCTTTATATGGAGCAATCGGATCGGAAATGGGAATCCCCGGACAACAAGTGGCTAACGGAAGCACGTTTTTTACGTTGTTTTACGCATTTGGACTTTTGATCTTCGGTCCAGTCTCCGACCAGGTCGGAAGGAAAAAAATAATTGTCGGAGGGCTGATTTTTTCTGCCTTAACCACCTTTTTGGTTGTTTTGGCAAATGTTCCCATAGAATTATTCCTCTACCGTGGTTTGCAAGGATTTACCCTAGCCAGCTTCGCACCTGTGACGTTTCTATATGTGTTTGAATTATTTTCTGGTAAGGAGCGAACCATGTGGCTAGCTTTAATTAATACCGGTTTTTTGATGGCGGGAATTCTCGGCCAACTGGCTTCCTCTTCCATGCTTGCGATCGGCACTTGGCACTCCGTATATATCCTTTTTTCCTTTCTCTATATCTTGCTCTTCTTGCTGAATTCTGTGATTTTGCCAAAGACGAAAGTCCAATCATCTACCACCCATCCCACAGACATCCTTCGAGGAATGGTTACCGTGTTGAAAAACAGGGAAATGCAAATGATGTATATGATCGTCTTTTCCATTTTGTTCGCCTTTGTTTCTTTCTATGAAGCTTGGGGATACCAAAGTTCCGGGGAAAGTAACATGATGATGTTACGGGGGATTGGACTATTTGGAGCCATTTTATCGGTTTTCACTGGTATATTCATCGAACGATTCGGTGCAGTTAACACCCTTTTCGTCGGGATTATCCTAGGCTGGGGAAGCATCTTCATTCTTATGTTTGTGCATGATGAAGGATTTCTTTCCTTGATCTCCGTATTTTTTGTTTCCTCCATTGCCCTTTTGATACCGACCATTATACATTTAATCGGGGGGAAAAGCGGAATTTTACGAGGAAAAGCCCTATCCTTATATTCCTTCATTTTATTGCTTGGGGCAAGCTTCGGTTCCTTCATGGCCTCCCTTCTATCGTATAAAGCGATGTTGACCATGATTCTCGGCTTTTTTACGCTGGACTTATTGCTTGCATACCAAATCGGAAGGAAAGAAAAATCGCTTAGGATTAAACAAGAATTTTCCTAACGCAACGGTAACCCATAACTTGGATCATTAAAAGGTTCAGAAGGAAGTTGCAAAGGCAGACAAAGGCCAGTACCGTATGCCTACTTTACCGATGACAGCATCCATCGGCACAAGACCAAATTCGCGGCTATCATAACTATGTTTCCGGTTGTCTCCCATTACAAATATGTAACCATCAGGAATGACTTTCAGGCCGGTTACCGATTCCAGTGTAAAATCATTGGTAAACTTCGTTAATCCTTTTTTCAACATTGGATCAATGAAAGGCTCTTCCACAGGTTCCCCATTAATGTAGAGCTGGTCATCCTTATAGGAAATTTCATCTCCAGGAAGACCAATTACCCTTTTCACATAATCTTCTTTTTCATTGGCATGAAAAACAATGATATCAAACCGCTTAATGTCATTGAAACGGTATGTAATCTTATTGATGACCAGTTTATCCCCGTTTTCAAGGGTCGGAGACATAGACTCTCCATCAACGACATAGTTTGTAAAGAAAAAGGTATGAATGATGAAAAAACAGATGGATCCAATGATGATGGCCTTAATCCATTCAAGGCCTTCTTTCTTTAATTTTTCCATATCTCCTTCTCCCTAATTCCAAGATTTATGTAAATTATTCATGACTTCTTTGGGATTCCCTTTGACTTTCTTTCTCCATTTTCTCTTCAATGGCCGCTTCCACCCTTTTTCCGGCAAACCAAAGTACAAAAATAATGATTAGCAAAAAGATGGTTCGTTCCGGATGGTTAAACAAGGATGGAATATCATGTCCAATATAGCTAATGGAAAAAATCATGACCATTTTTCCCGCCATTACCGCAAGACCATATTGGTAAAAGCTGACTTTAGAAAGCCCTGACACAATATTTACCACTGAAGAAGGAGTAAAGGGAAAACAAAGAAGCAAAAACAATAAGGAAAAACCTTTTCGATCTACCCAATCAACAAATCGGATCACCTGTCTATGGTTATTGACAAAGGCTAAAAACCGTTTTTGGCCGAATTTCCGAAAAATAAAAAAGACAAGGAAAGCACCGATAACGGAACCCATCCATGAATATAGAAAGCCTAGTCCGAGGCCGAAGGCATTCGCATTGGCCATAACAAAGACAAAAAGCGGAAGGAAGGGTAAAAACGCTTCAATCATCGGTAAAAAAATGGCTGCCAACGGACCAAAAGCGGCATATTCATCGATTAATCCCATAATATTTTCCAATGTGAACCATTCTTTTACTACGGAAAAATCCATATAAGTTCTCCTTTGTTGACAAAAAATCATTTACCCATATTACTTATTGCAATTTTTTTGAGAATTCTAATCAATAGTATATCATAGATTCCTGTTTTGAATAAAACTCAATCTATATATTAGAAAAAATTTTTCCTAACTTGTTTCAAAAATTTCAGGAGTATGTATACATTTTTCGGTTACAATGACCAAGCTTCCAAAGGAATGGTCATAAATATCTTAACGGATTTTTTCCCTATATCTAATTTTCTCCTTTTTTCCGTCCGTTTCCTTTCCATTTCCTGTTAGCTTCCAACTTCTCCCTATCCCGAAGACAACTCTATTTGCTAAAATCTTTTCTTTGGGGTTGATTTTCCCTCCTTTTTCATATAATATTATAAAAAACAAACGTATGTTCGCATTTTTTGGAAGGAGTTGGGACCATGACTAAAATCCCTTTCGAAACCCGGGACATCATGGAAAAAGTCATCTATTATCCAATGCTAATCAAAGTATTAGAGAGGGATCTTTTGGTCGTTTCGAAAAGCCCCTTTAAACTAAAAAGGCCTTATGAAGAGTGGATTGAAAAAACCATCCAAACCGTTCGGAAGGAACTTTTTCATATAAAGCGGGAAATGAAAAAGGAAGGATTAAAAGTGGAGGAAGTAAAACGGGATGATACCTTCACCACCTACTTATTCATTTATAAGGGATATGAAGAGTACCATAATTATTTCAATCCACGATTGCGCAACCGGGTAGAGGAACTGTTAGCTTATTTTCTCTTCAAAAGATTTTTGTCCGAAGAGCCGAATGCTCAAGCTCTTCGTATCCAGTAATCCCGATAATCTTCCATTGCTGCCTTTGCAGAAACAACCCGCATCCGATCATATTCCGAAACCCTTTGAAGCATTTTCGAGCGAAGAAGAGCTGTCCGCAAAAGCTGATTTTCAAAGGAATTGACGGAAATCGGGAAAACATGGACTTGGCGGTTCCGGAAGGTTACCTCCGTCTCGTACCGGTCCCGTTTCCGGTAACTGTCTACATGTTCTAAGGATATCCATGCACACTCCGCCTTTGAAGGTGAAGCCGTAGGGAAAAAATAAATGGATTGAATAGGATCAATGACAATCGGAGCCTTATGGGTAACACCAATCAGTTCCCTCGTCCCTTCTTTTCTCCCTGCAAAACTGGAGGCATAAAAGCGGCAACTTTTCTTTATGATATCAAAGGGTCGAAAGGGCGATAATAGCTCGTCATCTACTTCGACAATTTTCGAATAAATTTTGCTTCCATAGGGAACAGGGATGATGGCCATGGTTAAAGGTGAAAGTTCGAATTCCTCATGAATCCGATACTTCTTCTCTCCCACTTGATCCACCCTTTCTACAATTTTCTACAAAATTCCACCTGTATAATAGCATAATTTCCGACATTTGCCAACTATTTTCCCACTATTTTAAACAGAATATATTTATTTTAATTTATGAATTTTTGAAAAACCGATATTGAAATATTATAGAATCTTTATTAAAATAATAAAAATGAATTTTTAACCACCGACAGAAAGGAGGATCAAAATGGGTGAAAAGGACTTTTTTTCGGAAATGACCATTGCCTATGCCATGGCCTATATGGAGAGGAAAGAAAAATACGTCCAAACCCTTTATATCGACATGCTGATTAGGGAATCCATTTTAAAGGAAAGAAGAGAAAAACTGAAGCAACAAATTGACGAAGCAATTGACCGGAGAGACGAAAATCGTTTTTACCACCTCGCAAATGAATTAAAAATGGTGGAAGATGAATTAAACGCATGAAAGCCGATCATCATCCCGCCTGCCTTTATCTCCCCTATTTCTCCTCTTGCTAAACAACGATCTTACATCAGATCTTTAGCGACCATAATCTCCGGCTTCATTTAATTTGTAGGTTTGAACAAAATGAATTCGTTCCAACATTGTCGGATGGGTATAGCGAAACCATTTCACAAGGACCGGGGGATTAACCTGGCTTAACCCTGCCTTTGCCAACTGTTGAAAAGCTGAAACTGCCGCATCCCGATTTTCCGTCAGTTCAATTGCATAACGATCCGCCCGCATTTCCTGATAACGGGAGATCGCATTTACCGCTGGAGAAGTTGCAAAGGTAAGTATGGAAAAAATTAGCAGCAACATGAGGAATGACCTGAAGGATCGTTCCCTTCGAATATCTAGAGTTTCCCCAAATTCACCTACAATCCAGCGGTATATTGCACTAATGGTGTAAAACATAAGCAGTGAGGCGATTATATAACCAAATAACCCAAGATAAATATGTTTTTCGACGTAATGCCCGATTTCATGGGCAGTGATAAATAGGATTTCATCCTCATCCAATCTTTCAAGCATCGTATCCCATAGAACGATTCGGGAATTTGTCCCGATTCCGGTTACATAAGCATTTATTGCATTTGTTTTGTCCGACATATTTACCTCAAAAACCCTTTCTGTCGGTACTCCCGATTTTGAGGCAAGGGAAATAATTTTATTTTCCAATTCCTTGTTTTCTAAGGGATAAACTTCATTATATAATGGTTCAATCAATACCGGCTGAAGGTAGAAGGCCAATAGAGCAAGGGGGATCAAAAAAAGCCACGTCCGAAACCAAAATGTTCTTTGGTATTTTTCCATCGTATAAATGACAATGAGTGCAACTACAAAAAGAATTCCCCAATTTAGCAAATGATCTATAAATCCTTCTTTTAGCCAAGAACCAAAGGTTTGTTGCGAAATGCCATATTCCTTCGAAAAATAATATTTGGCATATCGATAAGGAAATAGAAGGATAAATCCACAAAAAGTTACCAAGAACGTAAAAACAAGGCATCTGATTAGCTTTGAACGGGCGATTTTTTCCGTCCAGGTTTCAAATCTTTGCCCGATGTCCGTAAAAAGAAGGAGCAAATAAATGCCCCATTCCAAGGGAAATCCCAAGAAAAAAAGAAAATCCCGTATGGGGGCATATTCCTCCACCAATTCCAAGCGATCCTTTCCCAGAAAGGTTGCCGGATCCGCTGCTGACCCAATAAATTGAGCCGGCAATTCCCCTGATTTGAAAAGAAAAAGGTACAGATAAAGAAAGCCTGTATACACAAAAAATGCAAACAAAAACCAAAATAGAATTCTTTTTTTCACCGGAAATCCTCCCCAAAAAATCCCGACTAGGACAAATCTATAGAAAAAAATATGATATTGAGGAAAGGAATAGAATCGAACCAATCACAACGATAATGATATTCGCCCCAAGATAGGATAATAAAAAGGCGATCGTGGCTCCCAACAGGCCAAACCACATTTCATCGTGGATGAAAAAAATCCCCGGAAAGATGAGCGCACCTAAAATTGCATAGGGAACATTTTTTAATACCCCTTGCCAAAAGTTAGGAAAGCGGATTTTTTCAAAAACGACAAGAGGAAGCATCCTAGGAAGATATGTAACGATTCCCATACCGATAATCATCCAAAAAAGTTCAGTCATCTATTTTCCCCTCCCTAACTTGTCGTAAAAATACAATCCCTTCCACCAAAACCGCAGATATTAACGTAGCAAAAACAATGGCCCATCCGGAGCTGAATAAACCAGACGCAATGAAAAAGGTGTGGAAAATACCAGCTATCAATGCCAGAACAAGCACTTTCCGATTTCCCTTCATAGAAGGCACCAAAAGTCCAATAAACATAGCATAAAGAGCAACGGCCATCCCTTCTTGAAAAAACTCTGGCAATACCCTTCCAACAAAATACCCAAACCCAGAAAAGATAACCCAACTAAGATAAGCGATGATATTTAATCCAAACATATACGGTGCCGATAGTCGTTCCTTTTGTACGGCAGCTACCGAGAAAGTTTCATCTGTTATCCCGAAGGCATAAATTGCCTTTTTCCAAAGGGGAGCCTTTTCCGTTTTTTCATTTAAGGAAGCCGACATTAAAAAATGACGGATATTTACGATGAAAGTTGTGATGACAATTTCTATCATTCCAATATTTTTGGAAATCATGTCCAAAGCCATGTACTGGGAAGCGCCAGCGTAAACAAAAACACTCATGAGAATGGTTTCCATGAAGGAAAGACCCGTCGATTTTGCAATAAAGCCGTAAGTAAGGGCAATGGGCATGTATCCGATCGCAATGGAAACGCCGTTATGAAGTCCCACTCGCCACTGGTTGACTTCTTTTTGCACAGTGGTTGCTAGCATTGTCTCCTCTACCTTCCCTAAGTTAAATGAATATACATATTATATGGACTAATCAAAAAAAATTCAACCTTTCATGATTCGGGCTTTCACCCTATATCTAGGGGTGTCATAAAATAGGATTAAAGATATTTAAGGAGGTGGATCAATGAAAACAACGCCGGTTCCTTGGCCCCCATACATGAATCGATCCATGAAGAATCATTGTTCCAGCAATCAGCAATTTTTTATGACGAGCCCCCTGACTGAATTTATGAAACGGCAGGAGGAAATGAATGTACTGATCAGCGAAACTTTAGGGAAACTCCAGGAAACAGGCGACCGCCTCAGGAGCGAAATGAAATCCGTCGAAGATAAAATGATTACGGGTTTTTCTGATATAAACCAGTTGTATACAAAACAAGAACAGTCAATATGCAATGTCAAAAACCAGTTACAAATAGGCTTAAAAAATTGGGATACTCTACAAAAAAAATTCAAGGATCGTCATGAGAAAATCTGGAATTTTCTCTTAAATATAGAGCGGAAATTAACAGGGTTGGAAGAAGAGCAAAAATCCTCTATTACGGAGCAATTGAAATCCCTTTCAAATACCATCCTTACCTTGTTCAATACTTTAACCGCTCAAAATGAGGTTTTCCAAAAGGAACTGCAAAAAATCGATCATGTTTTGGAAATGGCCAAACAGGATCATCAGATGTTGGAAAATCAGATGAGCCATCTGGCTGATCATCTTCACGAAGCGAAACAGGAAGTATTGCAAATCTTAAATGAGCTCCTCCGTTCAAAAGTAGCTTTAAAGACTGTTTTAGCATTGCTTCCTTCAAATTATCCTCTAAATGCCATATCTGTTGGTCATTCCATGATATCGGTAGATCGCTTTGTCTTTTTTGACCAGAAAAAAAATATCATCCATTTTTTACAGGGCAGTGACACCATTACCGTAGATGCTGACTCAATTACAGCCATCCATTTTCGCCAGAATCCGTAGTTTCAGAAAAATGCCCCCGGTTTATTCCCTAAGACAAATCCCCTTTTTTCCAAAAAGAGTGACAAGTTCCTATACAATAATAGTTTCATTGCAATATATTATAGTGCATTCGCAAAGGGAAAATGAAAGGGGGTATGACAATGAGCTTCCCGGGTTCAAACAATAATAGCCATGCCATCTGTGATCTTTTGGCTACTCTCCCTCCGCAAACACCCGTTAATGCTGTCGTGACGGACGGCGGTGTCATTCCTGCTACATCCTTTATTACTTTGGATAAGGAAAATAACCGCGCTTTCTTCTTGAACGGAACGAACATTTCTGTGTATGACTGTAGGGAAATCAACATGGTCCAATTCCCGGCACCATAAGTCTATAAATTGAAGCTGCACCAAGGGATTTGGTGCAGCTTTCTACTTTTCTTATCGATTATTCAAGAAACTCAGCCATTTTTTTCCATTTTTCTTTAATGGTAATGCCCATTTTCTTCGCCGCATCCGGATTGATGAGCAAAGTCAATTTTTGCGGGTATTGGGCTGGCAATTCGGAAGGTTTCTTGCCATCCTTTAAGATTTTCACTGCCAATTCTCCTGCTTCATATCCGATATCATAATAGTCGAATCCGTAGGCTGCGAACCCACCCCTTTGTACAGAGTCATGTTCTCCGACAAAGAGAGGGATATCATGTTCTTCCGCTACGGAAATGACCGATTCCAAAGCCGATACAACGGTATTGTCCGTAAAGATAAAGATTGCCTGGACTTTACCTACCAAAGAGTCCGCTGCTTGTTTAACTTCTGATGTATTAACTACCGAGGCCTCGACAAGATCAACCCCAGTCCCTTGAAGGGACTCTTTAATAATGTCCAATTGGGCAACCGAGTTTTGTTCACCCGCATTGTAAATTGTTCCGATGGCCTTTACACCATCCAGTTCTTCCACAATAAATTTGACTGTGTTTGGAATTGCATCCGGATGCATATCGGCCGTTCCTGTTACATTTCCCCCTGGTTTTTCCATTGATTCGACGAGCTGAGCACCTACCGGATCTGTAACGGAAGTAAAGACGATGGGGATTTTAGAGGTTTCTTTCTTCGCTGCTTGGGCACTCGGTGTCGCATTGGCAAAAATCAAATCCACCCCTGCACCAACCAGGTTTTTTGCAGCCGTAGCGGTATTGCTCGTTTCTCCAAGGGCATTTTGCTCGTTATATTCCACCTTCAAACCGGCATCTTCCAAGGCCTTTTTAAATCCTTCCGTAGCCCGGTCCAAAGATGGATGGGTGGCAAAAACCGAAATTCCGATCTTATAGGTCTTGTCTCCACTGCTGCCCGTTGAGCCACAGGCTACTAAGGCTAATAGGGCAATAATAGATATGATAACTCCTACGATTCTCTTTCTCATTTCTCTCATCCCCCCATATGGTAAAGTTTAATTCATATTTATCATATTTGAGTAATGGACGCAATATATATTCTAACTTTTTTTAAGATTGTTAATTTTTAGTAAAGGATAGTTGAATTCCCTTTTAATTTTCCATACAAAAAACCCCTAGTGTATAACTAGGGGCTTGACGATATCCCTATAATTTTAATAGATTAGGTTGATGAAATCTTCTTTTTCAATGTTTCCAAAGTAATATTTAATGTCAACATCTTTCAAGGCTTCTTCAAAGGCTTTTCGGTCATAACGGACACCGGTTAGTTTTTCTTCAATATCCTTGACATCACCCCAGCCAAAGAAGTCCCCGAAAATTTTGCAGTTTTGGACGATACCTTGATCTACATCAAAACGAACATCGATGGTACCAACCGGGAAGCGTTTTGAATGCTGAATGTTGAATTTAGGCGATTTTCCATAATTCCATTCCCAAGTTTGGTATTTATTTTTAGAAATCTCGTGGATCACTTCCCAATCCTTTTCAGTTAATACATATTCTTTAATTTCTCCGCCTTCTTCTTCAAAGACACTCTTTAAAATAAATTGTTTAAACTCTTCAATGGTCATCTTTTCATTAATAAAGTCGGAAATATTTCCAACCCGGGCACGAACGGATTTAACTCCCTTTGATTCAATTTTTTCCTTTTTCGGACGCAAAGCTTTTTGGACATCGTCCAAATTCGTATTCAACATTAATGTGCCGTGGGTGTACATCCGACCCCCAGTGGAATATTGGGCAGTTCCAGAAACTTTTTTCCCATCTATTTCAATATCATTCCTGCCCATCAAGTTGGCGTTAGCCCCTAGTTTACGAAGAGCGTTTATCACCGGTTTGGTAAATTTCTTAAAGTTATCCTGCAGGCTGTTTCCTTCATCCTTTGTTATAAAGCTATAATTCAAATTTCCGAGATCATGGTAAACCGCTCCGCCACCGCTCATTCTCCGAACAACAATGATATCATTGGCTTCCACATATTCCGTATTGATCTCTTCGATGGTATTTTGGTTTCTGCCGATAATAATGGATGGGCCATTCACATAAAAGAGCAGGTAAGATTCGTTAATATCAAGGTTTTTCAAAATATGTTCTTCAATGGCAAGATTGATGCGTGGATCTGTAATTCCTTTGTTATCGACGTATAGCATTGCTTTTTCCTCCATCTACTGTATTAAGTTAAATAATCAAAACTTGACCTTCTTCTGCAAGGGAAATCGGTCCATTATATATTTCACCGGCTTCCCTTACCAAATCTTCGAGATTTCCCGCATGGGGAAGATGGGTAAGGATTAATTTTCCTACCGAGGCCTCCTTGGCTATCCTTCCTGCCTCCAGGCTATTCATATGTCCTGCTTTGGAACCGTCCATGTGGGCATAAAAATTGCATTCAGAGAGCAAAAGGTCTGCCCCTTTGGCAAAATCTATCATTGCCTCTTGATAAGCACTATCGGCAGTATAAACCAAGGTTTTCCCGCCAGCTTCGATTCTAAAAGCATAACACTCCACCGAATGAATGGTCTTTAAAAAAGTAACGGTAAAGGGACCAATATGTAATGTTTTTTCTGGCTCGTAAGGAATTCCCTTCGTCACATCCTTATAAGTCAATTTTTCAAACTCATAGGATTCATAAGGATGCCCATAAATATCAATTTTCCGGTTATGTTTTGTAATAAACTTTTGAACGATCAAAGCATGCTGCAAAACTCCAATATCCGCAATATGGTCTGCATGGTAATGACTTATGATACAGGCGTCCAAGTCCAAGGGAGATATGTAATTTTGCAGCTTAGATATAACCCCGCTACCACAATCAATTAAAAGGCGAAATCCTTCTTCCTCCAATAGGTATCCGCTCGTTGCCCCATTCACTTTCGGATATCCGCCCCAAAAACCGATCACGGTCAGTTTCATCCCCACCACCTCCTTTAATTACCTTTATCACACAAATTATACTATATAACTAAAAAAACAAAAAATCTAATCATTGAATATTGTTTTATTACAGTGTATCATTTTATTATCTGTTATAATACAATATCTATATATGAAACGGAAAGGAGTAAGGTCATGCTTCCAAACATACTGGAATTTTTCAGAAATCTCCCCCAAAAATTTTGCATGATTTGCGGATCGAAAATTGAAGAACAATCGGAATGTTACAGCAATGTTTGCCATTCTTGTATTGGTCTTAAGGATCTGTAAAAAGGCCTTATCGGATAAAACTCGTCTTGTCCCTCCAGACCTTTATGGATTTCTTTTTACAAAAAGGATTTCTGCAAATAAAATATAAAAAAAGCAACTACAATCCTTTAGCTCGAATCTTTCTATTTTCCTTTTCCTAAAGGAGGGACAATTTTGCTCAAGGTATATATTGCTTCAGGCACAGCCGAATATCTTCAGCGGATCATGCAACAATATAAAGATACAGCTTTAACGATTTTCCATGGGAAAGATCATTCCCTGTTAGTTCAAGAGACTGGCGGGAAGACCATTTTCCATTATCCAAAAGTTTATGTCCCTGTTGAGTCCGTCGGAAAATTACCTGAAAAGGGTTGGGCTAAATTTTTCTATATCCCTGTCCTTGAAGAATTTCAGCCGGTCTTTGAATACGAAATAAAAAAACATCTTTCTTCCTTTTTTCATATTCCAGGCTTTATCTCCCTTCGATTTCTCAAGCCTATGAATGGAGACACTTACGCCTTTTTCGTTACTGCAAATACGGAAGCGTTGTTTCAAGAATCAAGCGGGCGTTGGAAAAAAATTTTTAAGGAAGGCAAAAAAATTCCCTATCCCCGTCCGGGATATTCAATGGAATACCGGATCGGCGAAGAAAGGGAAGATGAAAAAAACGGCGATTTCGGTCCTGAATGAAAGGAAATTCCCTTCTTTCTTGGCGACCAAAACGCCGTTTTTTTAGAATTTATTTTTCGGATTTCGGACAAGACCATGACGATTGGCATAGACTGCAGCTTGAGTTCGGTCCTGGACATTCAATTTGTTCAAGATATTGGAAACGTGGGTTTTTACCGTTTTGATACCGATAAATAGTTCTTCGCTGATTTCCTGATTCGTCATGCCTTCAGCAATTAAGGTTAAGACTTCCAGTTCCCGTTCGGTTAAATCATCATGGGGCATTCGTTCCCGTGGTCGGAGCCGGTTCAACATTTTATTTGCAACTTTCGGTTCAATAACGGTTTCACCTTTGACCGCCTTCTTGATGGCAGTAATAACTTCATCTGCCCGAGCTGTTTTTAGCAGATAGCTGAGGGCACCGGCTTCTATGGCTGGAAAAACTTGTTCATCGTCATAAAAACTTGTAATGATGATAATCTTACATTCCGGATAGAAGGAAAGGATTTCCCTAGTGGTTTCAATACCATTTCCATCTTCCATAATTAAATCCATCAGGACAACCTCCGGCCGTTTTTCCTTAACAATCCGAATCGCCTGTCTTCCGCTTGCAGCCTCCCCAACCACTTCAATTCCCGGTTCTGTAAGTAAATAAGAAATCAAACCTTTCCTTACCATTTCATGGTCGTCTACCACCAATACCCGAATGGGATCCATTGCGATTCCTCCCCGAATATAATAATCTAATTTCATTTCCGTTTAATGGGTACCCTTACTTCAATATAGGTGCCTTTTCCTGGTTGGGACCTTAATGTAAAAATCCCACCGATTTCTTCCGTCCGCTCCCGCATGTTTTTCAATCCATAGGATACTTTTTTCGTCAGCTCTGTATTAAAGCCCTTTCCATTATCCCCTATGAAAAGATACACATATTTGTTCCGTTCAGTTAATACCAATTCTATTTTATCGGCTCCCGAATGTCTAAGAATATTGGACAATGCCTCCTGAACAATCCGGAAAAGATGCTCTTCAACAGCAATGGTAAGCCCCTCAATCTCATCGACACTTGCGGAAAAGGTTAAATTTGTTTTAACCCGCAACTCCTTCAAAAGGGTTATGACTGCTTCAGACAGGGACTCCCCATTCAGTTCCACCGGACGTAAATGTAAAAGGAGTGCCCGCATTTCCCCTTGCGCCTTGGAAGCAATGAAGGCAAGCTGTTCCAATTGTCCTGCCAGCGCATCCGGGTTTGTTTTTAGCATACGGACTGTTGCCGCCGACATCATGCTTATGGCAAAGAGCTGTTGACTGACAGAGTCATGGAGTTCTCTTGCCAAGCGCTGTCTTTCTTCCATTACCGCTGCCGTATGAACTTGTTGGTGCAACTCGGACTTTTCATTCGCTAAACGTTGCATCGCTTGGGCCTGTTCCTCCATTGTCATTGCTAATTCATTCAGTTCCTTGGCAATAATGGCAAAATCCCGTACTTTTCCTTCATCAAGACGTTCTGCAAATTTCCCCCTTCTTAATGACAGGGCGAATTTCAAAATGGATCGGTACTCTGCCTGGATTTCTCCAGCACTCCGAAATCCAAAATAAACAGATGTACTTAGAGAACTAAGGAGAACGAAGCCAGTGATGATAAACGCTTCCGGTACTGATATTCCGGTTTCAGGTACCAAATACATATATATTTGCAACAAGACAAATACGAGTAAGGAAGTAAAGACCGTACTCAGAAGAAAATATTTCATGAACCGGTTGAAAAAGGTCGATATCGTCTTCATAAGTCACCACCTTACACCCGGTCAATTTGGACAGAGCCAATGGACAAATGGATTTCCAACTTAATCTTCCTTGAAGCTAATTCATAATCCGGGCTTTCATAGAAATATTCCTTTCCGGATCCAACGGCAGGATAAGAATTATCAAAAATGGTAACATCCCCCACAGAATTGTAAACGTTAATTTTTACCGCAAGATCCTCAGGGATCAGCACCTCGATATCGCCCATTTTCCCTTTTAAAACAATCGGGGTTTCGCCTTCAGGGATAAAAGCTTTGCTTAAATCAATGAAATAATTGGCAACCGTATTTTCCAGAAAAATGGGCTCCAAGGACCAATTCGGGCTGTTATATTCCACATCACCGATTTTCATTCCAAAAACATTTACTTGCAAATTGTTATCTTTCGCACCTTTTTTTGTTTTACGATCGCTGATTTTCATGACTTGCTTTAAGTTTTCTTTGGACAGACTATGATCCAGCGTTTCGATAATCACCTTTTTTAGATTTTCGTCCGAAATGCCTTCTACTTTGCTAATCGCTTCTTGAATGGCAGTCCTAACTTTCTCCTCGACTCTTTCCAATTGTTCTTCATCAGCATTACTCTCCTGATATTCAACTTCAACTTCTTCATTGAGGGAATTCTCTTTCTTCTTGTCCTTTCTCCCGGTATGAATGTGAATGACTGGTCCAAAATCATCCATTTTATCCTGATATTCTATTTTAACGGGCATTTTTTTCCCAAATAAGATCCGAAAGGCGTGATAAATCAATATAAACGGCCATAGTTTCCAAAAATCCCAAAAGCCAAAATAGATATAACCTAATCGGTCAGCAATAAGAAAGCAAGAAAACAAGAGCATAAACAATCCCCAAAACAATTTCCCGCTTTTTCGTTTATTCTGTACCCATTGCAGAAGCCAGAACAAACTTAAAACCAGCAAAAGATATGGAAATAAATTGTAAAATATGTTCATTATTTCCAAGGAAATCAAATTTAAATTGACCAGCAGCAAAACACTTCCCGTTGCTAAAAGGAATAGTGCAAACAAAAATTTCGAGGAGCTTAATTTTCTCATCGGTATCCCTCTTTCCGTAATCTCTACTAACATTCTATTTACAATTATAAACGGGCTGTTTCCAAAGAAAATCTTTATTCAGGAGGAAAAAATCTCCGTCTTGAGACGGATTTTTTAAAAAAGGAGTTTTTTAATTTAATATTGAATAATAATTTACTAAATTTCAATAGAAACTGCATGGGGATTGGAAATATTTGCTAAGGAAATAAAAGTTAGGAGGTAGCATGATGTTACAGGAGATTTTCCGCTTTCTGGAAGAGAATTATCCCGAGATGGTGAGAATCCGGCGCCATTTACATCAGTACCCGGAATTGTCCTTTCAAGAAAAAAACACAGCCCGATTTATCGCTGATTTTTATAAAAATTTTGGAATACCATATCAAGCAAACGTTGGCGGGGGTGGAATTGTCGCCCGAATCTCAGGAAGAAAACCTGGCAAAGGAGTCGCATTACGAGCCGATTTCGATGCCCTTCCCATCCAAGACGAAAAAAATGTCCCTTACAGATCAAAAATTCCTGGGGTTATGCACGCTTGTGGACATGATGGGCATACCGCAATGCTTCTTACCTTAGCCAAGGCCCTTTTGAATTTCCGGGATCATCTTGCGGGAGAGTATATCCTCATCCATCAACATGCGGAGGAACTAGCACCCGGTGGAGCCAAACCCATGATTGAGGATGGCTGTTTGGAAGGAGTGGATGTAATATTCGGTACCCATCTTTGGATTACGGAACCTGTCGGCCGAATTCTCTATAAAAGTGGACCGGCTATGGCAAGTGCCGATCATTTTAAAATTACCGTGCGCGGAAAAGGAGGTCATGGGGCATATCCCCATACAACCATCGACCCGATTGTAGCAGCCAGTCATTTGGTTATTTCCTTACAGCAAATTGTAAGCCGGAAAATAAATCCCCTAGATGAAGCCGTCGTGTCCGTTGGCACTTTCCATGCCGATGGAGCCTTTAATATCATTAGTGAAAAGGCGGTTTTGGAAGGAACCGTCCGGACTTTTCGGGAAGATATCCGCACGATGGTTGAAACGGAAATCGGCAATATTTCCTTGGGTATAGCCCAAGCCTTTCGATGCCAAGTTGATTATGAATATTTACGTGGCTATCCGGCTTTAGTTAACCATGAAAAGGAAACAAAGTTTCTCGAAGAGGTGGCCAGAACGGTACCTGGAGTTACGGAAGTCATTGAAACTCAACCCCACATGGGGGGAGAGGATTTTGCCTATTATTTACAACAGGTGAAGGGAACTTTCTTTTTTACAGGGGCGAAACCGCAAAATCCCGAATATCAAGTAAACCATCATCATCCGAAATTTGACATCGATGAACGCAGTATGCTAATAGGAGCCAAAACCTTGGCTGCGCTAGCCCTTTTATATCATGATCAAGCAGGTTGAAACCTGTCCCTTCATTTTCCCAATGTTGAATTTAGAAATGAATATCTTTAAAGGGTTTATCGTAATTTTTCCAAATCACTTTTGGAAAAAGTGGCTTTCATTCCCTGATATGCTTTAAGTTTTCGAAATACCGGAGACGGTAGCAAAACTTCGCCGTCTCCCCTAATGTATCCAGCAATTTGTAGTTTGCATATGCCCCAACAGCCGCACCAACTCCTGGTAGCATCTGAAACAGCTTTGCCAAATCAATGTAGTCGCGATATTCCTGCTGAAAAGATTGCCAATCGATATCTTTCAAGTTCTTCTTTTCGTTCTCCCAGTTTTCCACCTTTTTTAACGTTTCATATTTTTTTTCATCGGAAGAGTAGGCAAGTTGAAAAACGAGCAATAAAAACAGTCTTTCTTCATAATCTTTTATATGATAACCATGGATTTGTGCAATATCTGCCAAAAATTTGACTTTTAGGGATAAAAGGAGGGGAAAATCCGCCAATCCAAGTAAAATCCCTCCTGCACCAGTTCCGGCACCTTCCACGGTGGCAAGTTTGCGATATTTAGCCAACGTTTCCTCCAGCAATTTTTCTTTTTCTTCCAGGGTATAGGCTTTCGGAAAGCTTTGTTTCGATAGAAGGTTCGCACCGGCAAGAACACTTTTAATCATCATTTTGATCGCATTGGTCATTATTTGATGGGCTTCTGAAGGAATAAAACGATTTATATTGTTTTGCGCTTTTTTGGACAACCTGGCAAAAATTCCGCTTTTTTTCCGGAGTTTCATTTGCCACTGGACCAATTCTTCATAAGCCTTCTCTTCATATTTCACCCATGATTCCCCCTATATGTTCAACCGCTCACTCATAAATTTCCCTTTCCCATTTGTCGATTTTCCACTGTAAAAAACCAAAAGCAAAGACAAAAATATAGCCCAGCCCGATTATCCAAAATAGGAATCCTTTAATTCCTGAACCTGATAAAAAATGGAGAATCGTGAACATCCCCAATTCCACCGATAAAATGGTCACCAGCATACGGCGAAAGGATTGCTTTTTGAGAGACTCCGGAACAGGATAGAGCTGCGGCCATATACTTGATTCAAAATGGCGATAAAGACTAAGAAGTTGGTAGCCTGTCAGGTAAAGAAACAAAAGGGCAACCAAAAGGGCAAAGCCGGAACCTTCAAACCACCATATGAAAAGACCGCCAATGATGGTTAACCGGGTAAACATGCCCAAATAGTCACCGCTCCTTAAAAATGCCCGAACATAGAGAAAGGAATAGGTCTGTTTTTTCCCGAAAGGAATCCCTTTGACAAAAGGATCAAGAAATCCCCTTCTTTTCACCTCATTCTGCAAATGAGGTACATCCGTAAATAAATTGGCAATCCGGTAAAATTGCCCCATCCTTCTTCGTTCATTTTCAACCAGACGTTCCCAAGGTATTCCATGTCCCCTTGCTTCTTTCCAAAAATATAGACCATAAATTACAAAAAGGCCTATAACAACCAAATATAAAAGGGAGCCTTTGATAAACAGGTAAACGACAGACCCGTTTAAACATAAACGCACTAGCGTATCAATCATATGGGTTTCCCGCTCTTGTTGGTAATCCACGTACCATTTAACCAAAAGGTTCCACGTTTTCAATATGACAAGGACAAGAAGAAAACCAATAATGGTAGACGATCCCACCGTTTGACTATAGATAGGGGCGAGAATGAGAAAAATAATCCCCACGATAAAAGCATGCCAAAGGCAGCTGAAAGTGGCCGATCGTTTGATATATCCCTTCAACTTGTTTTCGACAGGAAGCAAATATACAATATCCGCTTCCTTAAAAAAGGTTATAACATTCCCAGCAACGAGAATGAAGGAAAACAATAGGGCAAATAGGATGGCTGTCGGAAAATCCGGAGTCAACCCCTTTACCCAACCTTGATAATAATATCCTCCCCCACCAATGGCTATTAAAAGGACAATTAAAAGATGATCATTAAACATATACCTAGCATAACGGGCAATTTCCTTGATCCGTTCGGAAAACCTTCGATTCCACAGGAGAACGCTATTCATGGCCATTCTCTCCCTTTGTTAATTCCATATAGATTTCATCTAGGGATGCTCCCTTCAGTTGGAAGGCTTCCCGTAGTTCTTCTAAAGTTCCTTGTGCTTTTACTTTTCCGTTATGTAAAATCACAAAACGGTCGCAATATTTTTCGGCGGTAGCCAAAATATGGGTGGACATCAAAATCCCCGCTCCAGCTTTTTTCCTTTCTGCCATCAAGGAAAGAAGACTGTTAATGGCAAGGGGGTCAAGACCGACAAAAGGTTCGTCAATGATAAAGAGATCCGGTTTAATTAAGAAGGCAGACATGATCATTACTTTCTGCTTCATCCCCTTTGAAAAATGGGAGGGGAACCACTTCATTCGTTTTTCCATGCGGAATTCTTTTAATAAATGAGGAATCCGCTCTTCATACTCCCTTTCTTCCAACCCATAAGCCATCGCAGTTAGTTTTAGATGTTCCTCCAAAGTCAACTCATCGTATAAAATGGGAGATTCGGGAATGAACGCGAACTGGCTACGGTATCCATCCCTATTCTCTTTAATCGTCACTCCATTAATTTTTATGGAACCCTTTTTCGGTTCCATCAATCCGATAATATGCTTGATCGTCGTACTTTTTCCTGCGCCATTCAGGCCGATGAGGGCCACAATTTCACCTTTATTGACAGAAAAGGTCACGTCTTCCAATACATTCCGTCGGGTGTACCCGCCAGTTAATGATTCAATTTCCAACAAAGCCATTCTTCTAACTCCTTTTCGCCCATCCGGCTTGTTTGATTAATTTTAGTTTAGCAAAATCTTGGAAAAATAAGAACGTAAAAATTTTATTTCACCCGTATAATAACGGAATTACGGGTTATGATAAAGAACGAAGGGAATAGGAAAAAGCAAATGGGGTGACGGCGAAAGACCTGTAAACGAAATGAACTAACTCATTGAAGATGCAGGTTTCAAGATCATCAACCGGAAACTCAATACTGAGAAAAGACGGGGGATGATAGGCTTGAATGCTCTAGTTGAGGTAGAAAGCCAGCAGTAACCGCAATACCCCAAACATTCCCTTCACACCAGGGCAGGACCTATTGAAAAATGGGTCTTGCCCTCCTTTTTGTCTTCCTTTTCCCTTTCCAACAAACTATGTTAAAATATGTACCAAAATGAAATGTTGGAAAGGATGGAAACAATGAGTGACTGCATTTTCTGTAAAATTATCAATGGGGAAATCCCTTCTGCAAAGGTATACGAAGATGAGCATGTATATGCCTTTTTGGATATTAGTCAGGTAACAAAGGGGCACACCCTTGTTATCCCGAAAAAGCATGAGAAAAATCTGTATGAATTATCCACCGAATCCGCCCGGCATGTTTTTTCCGTCGTACCAAAGATCGCCAATGCAATCCGGGAAGCTTATGACCCAATTGGCCTGAACCTTCTGAACAATAATGAAGCTCCAGCCGGACAATCCGTTTTCCATTTCCACGTCCATCTCATCCCTCGTTACGGCGAAGGGGATGGATTCGGTGCAGTTTGGAAAAACAACAACGATAAATACACCAATGAAGATTTGCAACAAATCGCCAAAAATATTTCATCAAAATTATAACTTTTTAGAAAAAACACTTTTCTGTCAAAAAGGTTTATGATATACTGTTTTTAAATTTTTAGACTTTTCCCGACTTTTTGGGAAAAGATGAGAAGAGTTTAGTTGAGAAAAGATGAGAGGAGAAGAGGAAGAATGAAAACAAGAAATTTAGTGATTATGGCTTTATTTGTCGCCATTGGGTATGTGCTGCATGCGATATCCCCTGCAATCGGACAAGGGGGAATAAGGCCTGACTTCAGTCTCATGATGATGTTTTTGGGAATATTGCTTTTCCCAGAGAAAAAATCCGTTCTGCTTTTAGGTTTGGCAACGGGACTCATCTCAGCTCTTACAACCAGTTTTCCTGGTGGTCAAATCCCTAACATCATTGACAAACTGGTTACAGCCTTTGCCTTTTATGGCATGTTTTTACTCGTCAGGCAAAACCGGCATATTGTCACCATCGTTATATTAACGAGTGTAGGGACATTAATTTCAGGGTTAACTTTTATCACATCGGCATATTTGATAGTCAGTCTACCAGGACCTTTTACGGTGATCTTTATGCAGGCTGTACCAATGGCTATTGTCATCAACAGCGTAATCATGGCTGTTCTCTATCCCACCGTTTATACAATTGCCAAGCGGGCAAAGCTTTTGCAGTTAGCCTGATCAAATGATCATTAAGAACCAATAAGGAGCTATCCAGAACAGTGGATTTTCCGTTACTGGGAGCTCCTTTTTTAGTTCCATCCATTCATTCAGAACGCTAAACCCATCCTAACTTTCTCTTGAAATCTCCACTAATATCCATGAAAGGCTTTTACTTTTCCCCAAAAATTTTATAAAAATTTTATTAAAATAAAAAGGATTTTTCCATTATATGTAGAATTTAAGTTTTTTAAAAGGATTTCGGGAACCATCCTGATCGGATAACCGTATGTAATATGTGTCAGCATACCTCTACTTTTTTACGGATAATTTTTTGTAAATTTATTCGTGTCTTTATTTTCGCTTTTTTGCAATAATAAGTCGAGTGAAAAGAAGGTGAGCTTATGGAAAAGGATTACTCTAAACTGGAAGCTTTGATTTTTACACAGAAAATCGCCCAGCTCGGAAAGGCTCTTTGGAAATCCATTGAAAAGGATTGGCAACAATGGATCAAACCCTATGATTTGAACATTAATGAACACCATATTTTATGGATTGCGTATCATTTGGATGGGGCATCAATTTCTGATGTGGCAAAATTTGGGGTCATGCACGTATCCACCGCATTTAACTTCTCAAAAAAGTTGGAAGACCGGGGACTATTAACCTTTTCCAAAAAAGTTGAGGACAAGCGAAACACCTATATCCAACTGACCGAAAAAGGGGAAAAGGTTGTCCTGGAATTGCTGCAAAATTACAATCCAGAAAAACATATTGTACTGCAAGGAGCGCTTCCATTGAAGGAAATCTATGGTAAATTTCCGGATATTTTGGAATTGATGGCCATCGTTCGCAATATCTATGGGGATGATTTCATGGAGATCTTCCAACGATCCTTTTCCCATTTATCCCATATTTATTCCCATACCCATGCAGAAGAAAACAGAGAACCTTCAACCAAAGAAGTCGTTTAATGTGAAGGCAAGTATTTTTTAAGCTCTGACATTAACTCAACATGAAGTTTTTCTTCCAAGCAAGCAAAAACCGTCGCCTTAGCCTCCAGCTTTTTATTAAGGCGTTGGGTAAATTCTTTGAAAAGCGGAAGAAAATATACAAACCCCTCCGCTTTTTGTTCTTCCAATTTTATGCTCAAATCGTCACATAGTTGATGGAATTCTTTTACCTCTTCCCTTGATAATTTTTGTGTAATGATAAGTCTTGTAAAGGATTTGCCGGAAGAATTCACCAATCTCAATAATAATTCCTGATAAAATTCCAATTTTTCAATCCTCTTAATCAAATCTTCCTCCATACATCTTCCGTCCTTTTTTAGTTTTTCATCCTTTACATACACTTTCGCTAATGGAAAGGAAAAATCCTGCTAGAAAAACATGATCGTTCATTTAAACGAACCATTGACTATTTCATGTTCTTCCTTTAATGGTTTTAGTTAAAAAACAACCCTTTCACTGATGATATTTCCATTAAAAGATGNTAATATGGAAGAACAATGAATGCAAGTTTTATAGCATGATGTNTTTTTTTCGAAAAATACCGGGCCGGTAAAATNGGGGAANTTTTGATGGGATCCAAAAGATGAACAGTCCATAAGTGACCATTACCGCCCGTATTTGGATTTTAGGAGGGGAACAATGGCAATTGTTTTTATAGTTCTTTCTGCTATTATTCTTTTTTATATGAATAAGCTAATGGAAAGCTTTTGTGAGGGGGCAGAAATCCCAGAAGATAAAAAACCCCAAGTTTTCCGCACTGCAAATATACTAACAACCCTATTACTGATTTCCACATATCTTGAAATGTTATTCTATTAAAAGAACCCTCTTTTTATATCAAAAGGGGGGATGTCCTTTAAATAGGTGGTTTGAAGTTTTATTGGTGGACAGTTTACACTTGGAGAAAACTTTTTTCTGCTTTGTCAATGCTGGTTTAACGGCGCATACCTCTGATGCTTTCATCCCAAATGCTTTTTTCCGTTTTCTGATAACAAATACGTCATTCCCATTGTTCAAGGCAAAAGCCTTTTACCTTCTTCCGCACCTGCAGCTAATATCAAATTCCCCCACCTTATACCTTTTGGACATCCCCTTCATGCATTAAAAATAAGCTAAAGCAACGACAAGGACGAGAACGAATACGACAATAATGAAAGCTGTTCCTTTTCCACCATTATAGCTGGACATTTAATCCCCCCAATTGCTGCTTTCCTTGAAGCAGACAGGTCCTTCCTGTTCTTCTATATTTTATGCCTATAAAAGGAAAATGCCCCCCATTTTATATATCCTCCCTTTTCGGCAATAAAAAAGGACGGATTCCTCCGTCACAAGATTTATGCCTCCGATTGGACACGTTTCCGCTTTTCCCGTTCCTCCCGGATGCGTTCCAGATAGATTTCACCTTCCCGTTCAGCTTCCTCCAATTCCAGTTCCCGTTCTTCGCGATTGGTCCGAATCGTCATATAAGCGCTAATAAAGATACCAATAACAACAAGCCAAACCCAAAAAGGCATGCTTTCCCTCCTTTACGATCCGTGTCATCAATTTCCTGCGTTTCTATAATTAAACTATTCGTAGAGGAGGAAAATATGACAAGCCTATGAATCTTCAAATTTGTAAAATTACATTTCAAAGGTTGGTTTATAGAAGGCACGGTTGTCCAATGCAAAAATCCGTTCGGTAAATTCTCCAGGTTTTGTTTTATCCAAGGCCCGATTCAGCATGTTGATCTTGGCATCCAAATTATCGATATAATGAAGGACCTCCGCTTCACGAATAAGGGGCGGCTTCGGACTTCCCCATTCTGCCTTTCCATGATGGCTCAAAACCAAATGCTGCAGGACAGTAACCTCTTCACCTTTTATCCCGAGTTGTTCTGCCGCTTTCCCAATTTCATTCACCATAATTGAGATATGCCCCAATAGAGTCCCTTCTACCGTATACGCGGGAGAAAGAGGTCCAGATAGTTCAATGACCTTTCCCAAATCATGCAATATGACACCTGCATAAAGAAGATCTTTATTCAGCGAAGGATATAAACCGGCGATAGCCTTTGCCAAATCAAGCATTGATACAACGTGATAGGCAAGTCCGGAATAAAATTCATGATGGTTCTTTGTAGCTGCCGGATACTCCAAAAAGGGATCCTGATATTTTTTGAATAAGTAGCGAGTAATCCGCTGTATATTCGGGTTTTGCATTTCAAAAATATATTTCGTAATTTTCTCCAGCATGTCCGCTGGGTTTTCGGGAGCCTTTTCAATGAAATCCTCAACCGGGATCTTTTCCTGCGGTAATAAGGGGCGAATCTTCCGGATGCGAAGTTGTAATTTCCCCCGGTAATTTTGGATGTCCCCAGATATTTTTACGATTTTTTGCGGGGGATACATCCCTTCCACCTCATCGGTAACATCCCAAAGCTTGGCTTCAATTTCACCGCTTCGGTCTTGCAATATAAGGGTTAAAAAAGGTTTACCGTTACTTGCGGTCCCCTTGGCAACACTTTTTATGAGCATGTACATTTCGACCTGCTCCCCGGCTTCATAATAGCGAATGCCTTTTCTCATAGTCTCCTCCTGGTTTTGTTCCCTTTCCATTGTCTGCAAATTTTTTATATTCATTATATCATAGCCTTTCCGTTCGTTTTCTAATCCTGATGAATTAGTCTAATTGAAGAACATTTTCCTCTTTGAAATAAGGCAATAGCTTTTCATGACAAGTAAAGAATAGGATTTGCCGTTTTTTGGCCACCTCTTTAAGCAAACCCATCATGGCTTGAAGCCGTTTTTCATCAAAATGGACAAAACCGTCATCGATTAGGATTGGAACTGGAAGCGTGTCCGTTGTACATTCAGCAAGGGCAAAACGAATGCTAATGTATAACTGTTCCTGGGTAGCCTGGCTCAATTCCTCAGGAGAAAAGATTTGTCCATCCNTTCGTTCGACAATCATTTCATCCTTTTCGGCATGTAAATAAATGTGCCGGTAGTTATGNTCGGTAATAGCAGAAAAATAACTTTCCGCTTTTGTTAATAAAGCCGGAAGTTTTTCCCCTTTAAAGGTCTCCATACTTTTTTGGAGAAGATACCGGGATAGACTTAATGAAGCCCATTTCCTTGAGATCTCATTAAACTCATATTTTTCCTCATAGTACCGATGAAGCCACTCGGTAAAGGTTCCCCCTTCTTCCAACACTTCCACCTGATGTTTTAGGCTAGCCCGTGTTTCCTCCAGGTTTTGGATTTCTTGACGTATTTTTTTGCGCTCATCATCGATATCCTGAAATACCGATTCAGGATAGGGCCCTTGCCCTTCTTCCATCTCCTTCTTAAAATCAAAGGCAGCTTTATCCAGTTCCTCTATCGCAAGAGCACATTGTTCTTCGAGCCTTTTACACATAAATCGATTTTTTCCCAGCTCTCGATAAATTCTTTTTCTGACGATGCACTTGCATCCCTAAAAAGCATTTGAATTTCCTGATCGATCAAGGAAATTTCTTTCTCACAAACGTCAATGTCCTCTTCAATTTCCACCAATTTTTCCTTTATTGTCCGTATTTTCTCTGCTTTTTCCTGCTCCTCTTGATACCATTTCTTTAGTTGGACGATTTTTGCATCATTGTCCTTGCCATGGGCGTTGAAAAGGTCTAGATTATCTAATCTTGATTCATAATTGAAAACTTGTTCCTCCAGTTTTCGGACTTTATCAAAGGCGTTCCTTTTGGCATGTGCCTTTTCCTTCATTTTTTCTAACAGGTTTAAGGATTCGAATAAATAATGCTTACTTAAATAATCCGAAAGAAGCAAAGACTGTCCGATTTCAACCAAGGATTGCTCATTCTTCTTCCAAGCGGCTTCCCATTTTTCATTTTCCTCCCGAAGTTGCTGGAATTGTTCTTCCAAATGGTTTCTTTTCAACCTTTCCCGTTCCAATTCCCCTTGAATCTCAAGATGTTGAGCCAGTTTCTTTTCCGCTTCTTTTACTTCATCCTCTTGGAAAGGAAACGCTTGTAACCTTTGTTGCAAACCTTCCTTTTCTTTGTTGAGCATTTCATAAAAGGAAGTTTCTTGGTCCTTCCCTTTTTGATCAACAATTAGGTATGCGATAAAGACAAAAAGGGAGATCATAAGACCTAAAGCGATTTCCCTTTGATTGATGAAAAATAGAATGAAGGAAATCAACAAGATTAATGGTATGAACACATATTTTTTCCATAAAGTTTTTTTCTTTTTGGAAGACTTTTTTGTCAAAGGCAAAAGCTGTTGGTTAATCCATTCCAATCGTTCTTTGATTACCTTTCGTTCCTCTTCCCTTTCCTTCATTTTTTCGAAACGGATCCGATCTTCTTCCGATAAGGCTTTCCTCATTAGATCAGATAACCATTTTTCTTGGGTTTTTATCCTTTCAAGAATCCCTTCCTCTTCCTTATCCAATTCCCTTCTTTTTTCTTTTAGCCTATGCTTTTCTTGTTCCAATTGATTGATCGTATCTTTTAAGGCAAAATTTAAGTTCAGTTCCAATAAATCTGCTTCTGGGATCTTGATCCCTAATTTTCCCGAAAATTCTTCCAGTTCTTCCGTAAGACGGGAAATTTCCATCCTCTCTTCTGACAGAGCTTCCCTTTGATGACGATAACCCGGATATTCCTCCAATAAATTCTGGATTTCCTCCGATTTTTCAAGCAGGTTCTCATCCGTTTTAAGGGGTTCAAGTTCCTGTTTTGCCCTTTCCATCCGTTCCTTTAAGAGACTCAACTGTTTTTCCTTTGTCTTCTTTTCCGTTGTCAGCTGCTTGTAACGTTCCATCCCGTCTTTAGGAAAAGGAATGTTTTTCAATTCTGCGATTTGGTTCTCCAATATATCCTTTTTTTTCACATATGGATAAATCCGATTCCATTCCCTCTTCCTTTCAAAATCCAGGTCTAAGGTATCCAAGCATTCTCTGAATTCTATTATTTTCTTTTCGGTTTCATTCAGATCTTTTATGACACTTATGTATGTGTCGTTCTTTGCTTTCAATTCATTCAGCCTTTGTTCGATTTCCTTTAACTGTTTTAGGCGGTGATTAAGCTCCGGTTTTGTGCCATTCGGTTTAAAAAGTTGATCCATTTCCTTTTCAATTTTTGTTTGAATCTCCATGATCTTATCTGAACCGACGGCACTGGAGGAAAGCAAGAAACGGTTCAGTTCCTCACCCTTTAACCGCTGGATATTTTGCAGTCCATGAATGTCGAAGGAATATACCGATTGGAATAAGCCCTTATCCAGTTGGCCGAGCAAGGCAGAAAGGAGTTCCTCCTCACCATAAGTTCCATCCTCTAAAAATACCGAAACATCCCCTTGGGCTTTCCCTTTGACCCTTTCTACTACGACCCTGCCATATTCGGGATGATAAAGAACGATCTTTCCCCCATATTTGGCATGGTTTTTCGGTTCATAACGGGGTTCGTTTTGGTTTTTCATCGGAAATCCGAACAAAATGCTTTGGATAAAGGAACGAAGGGTAGATTTTCCCGCCTCGTTTTTGCCAAAGATGACTTGAACTTGCTGTAAATTTTCCAATCTATAATTCTCAAATTTCCCATAACCGTAAATATGGATTTCTTTAATCACCATCAAACCTTCATCCCTTCAAATACTCGGCTATGATCCTCAGCGCCTGTTCCTTTATTTCCTTTTCTTCCTCGGGGGTTAATGGATCGATAAACTTTTTCGTCCGGGGATGGTCAAATAAAGAAGCAAGAGCTTCATCAAGTTTTCCAACCCCTTGGGCAATCTGTTCAAGGTCGGAAAAGAATAAACCGTTAAAAGCCCTATTATGATTGGTCGCCTTTTTCACCTTTATTCCGTAAATCCATATGAAGGGGGTTAACCTTTCTTCCCCTTCCTGCAGAAGTTCGAGAAATTCATCATTATATAGCCAATGATGTAACGGACTTGCTACCTTTTCTTCATCCACTACAATCTGCAAAAAGATCGCTTTTCCCGCTTGGCGCAGTTCTTCTTTCATTTTTATGCACGTGTTATATAATGCATCAAAACTTTCCAATTGTTCATTGGTTATTATTTCCTTTTCCAGCCAAACAATTGGAGCCGTTTCCATAAATTCCAATTTCGTACCGTAACGCCCCAAGGTTACATAATAGCAACCCTTTTTCCCGTTTTCTTGTCTATGTCGTCCTTGGATATTTCCCGGGTAAAGAATGACCGGATCTTCATGGAGTTTCGATGCTTGATGGATATGACCTAAGGCCCAATAATCAAAATCTTTCTTAAGCAGTTCCGAAATGGAAAAGGGAGCATAAGGATAATGTCCGCTATTCGTCCGATCATGTCCATGTAAAATCCCGATATGATAATCGGCTCCATCCTTCTTTCTGTATTGATCCGTCATTTTCTCCAGCAAATGCCTTTTCGGATAACTAAAACCATAAAAATGAACCTTTATCCCATTTTTGGTAAGAAAAGGAATGGTCTCTACATGCCCGGGGAAAATATGGACGTTTTCCGGCATCGGAAGTTCTGTCCACGAACCTGATAAATGATCATGATTTCCGTGAACCACAAAGGTAGCAATATTTGCCTGCTGCAGTCGTTCCATTTCCCTCCGAAAGAAAATTTGAGCGCGAATACTCCGGTCTTCCAGATCAAAAAGATCACCGGCTATAATAACAAAGTCCACTTTCTTTTCTATCGCTTTATCCACGATCGTTGAAAAGGATTGAAAGGTGGACTGCTGTACCGCTTGATAAATGGGCTTTGGAAGGGTCTTTAAGCCCACAAAAGGGCTATCAAGATGGAGATCGGCTGTATGTATAAAGGTTATCGTGCTCATACATAACGCCCTCATTTCGTTTGAAATTCATTATGTTTATTGTAACACCTACAAATACCGAATGCACGTTCTTTCCTTCCGGAGAAATTCGGAGAAAAAGGAAAAGCACCCGGTCTGGGTGCCCATGGATCCTTACTTCATTTATGTGATTTATGGATTGCTCTTTTTCGTCAATTGCATAGCCTTCTTCAAATCTTTAAAGATTCCGGAAGATCCATACATCAAAACGCCGCCTTTGTATACCCTGGCGCCTAGAATCCCAAAAAGAATGATTGTTCCGATCATGACCCCAATCCCCAAAAGCGGTTCCCATAAAGGTAAATCCAATAATCCGACCCGCAAAAACATTAGCATCGGAGTAAAAAACGGGATGTAGGATGAAATCGTTACATAAGCTGCCTCTGGGGTTCCCAAACCAAAGACGGCTAACATGAAGGCGATCGCAATTAGCCAAATCAAGGGAGTAATCACTTGGTTGGCATCTTCAATCCGGCTCACAAGGCTGCCGAGAAATGCGGCAATGGTTGCATACAGTAAAAATCCGAGTAAGAAGAAAAGAATAGCATATATAATTGTGGATAGGGAAGTATTCCCGAAACCGAACACATCAAAGAAACCGCCGGTAAGTTCATCCAGATTGTTCCGGATAGATAAATAACCAACCCCAAGCCAGATAATCAGCTGAGTAAGGGCTACAGCAGCCACACCAAATATCTTTCCGAACATATGAATGACAGGATGAACACTGGAAATCAAAATTTCCATGACCCGGGANGACTTTTCCGTAGCCACTTCTGTNGCGATCATCGTTGCATATAAAATAACGGCAAAATACATCANGAACAATAGCACATAAACAAGGCCCCGAGCTTGGCTTATTTCTTCTTCGGTCTTAACATTGTCACCGATTGCTTCCANCGAAAATTCAACCTCGGAATTTAACTGGAGGAGTTGTTCTTNCGTTAAATTCATTTTTTCTGCCACAACCATCGTTTTTAGCTGNTGCAATGCTGCTTCAAGCTGACCGGGCAATATATAGTCCGTTAAGGATTGGGAATAATAGACTGCCTTTGGAAGACCTTCATTATTCAAGGTGAGAAGGATATACCCTTCCAAAGATCCATCCAACACTTGATTTCTTAAACCTTCCTGATCCGTTTCCGATGTCTCTACTTCCAAATCCGGGTTGATGGAAACCAAAATATCTTTTAAGGGTTCTCCTAAACCATCCGTTTCATCAATAAGAGCGATCCGCGTCTTACCATTTCCGCCCGTAAGCCCATCAATCGCGTCGATAATCTTCGTTATATTCGCCAAACCTAAAATTAAGAGTAAAGTTATGACCGTTGTAATAATAAATTGTTTCGATTTGATTTTCGTAACATAGGTGTGGGAAAAAACTACCCAAAAATTATTCATATTGGGCACCTACTTTCTCAATGAAAATATCATTAAGCGTCGGTTCATCAAGGACAAATTTTCGGACAAACCCTTTTCCGGAAAGCTCGTTCCAGATTCTCTCCGCAACATATTCGCCTTCAATTTGAAGAGAAACTCCTTCAAATATATCCTTTGCTTTTAAGACACCTGGGAAAGTTTTGAGGAAGGAAAGGTCAAAATCTGCAGTAATAACGAGATTTTTCCTGCCAAAGGATCGTTTGATTTCCTTCAACGAACCGGATACGACTGTTCTTCCTTTATGTAATATACATAAATTTTCACAAAGCTCTTCCACATGATCCATCCGGTGGCTGGAAAATACAATGGAAGTACCGTCATTTTTCAGTTCGATAACAGCTTCCTTAAGCATTTCCACATTCACTGGGTCAAGACCACTGAACGGTTCATCTAAAATCAAAAGTTTCGGTTTATGGATCACAGCGGCAATAAACTGGATTTTTTGCTGGTTACCCTTTGACAGTTCTTCAATCTTTTTATGTTTGTATTCCGGGACTTTAAACCTTTCCAACCAATAATCCAATTCTTTTAACGCTTTTTCTTTGCTCATTCCCCGTAATTTTGCCAAATAGACAACTTGTTCAGCTACCTTTAATTTCGGATATAATCCCCGTTCTTCAGGAAGATAACCGATATAAGGACTTACGGAATAATCAATTTCCTTCCCATTCCAAGTGATTTTTCCTTCATTTGCATCCAAAAGACCTAAAATCATCCGAAAGGTTGTCGTTTTACCGGCTCCATTGGGTCCAAGAAAGCCAAACATTTCTTTTTCCGGAATGGTTAGAGACAAATCATTTACCGCGAAGAAATCCCCAAATCTTTTTGTTACATTCTCTAACACTAAAGTCATAACATTCCCTCCTTCACCTTTTCATATACGTTTATCAAAGAAATAAGTTTCCAATATGGAAAAAGGAATTTAAATTTTTCTGACGAAATCATAAATTGGAAAAAAGAAAGTTAAGAACGGGAGGGGATCGCTTGGCCATCTACATATTAACCGCCTTTGAACCTAATGGAGAAAAAATAGTTGAGGAACGGATTGAAGCCAGTAGCGACCAAGAAGCAAAAGCTAGGGGAGAACAATTTTTATCGGAAAATCAGCTTCAAGATAAAACCCATCGGCTTGTCTCTCCGGAAGGGAAATTGCTTTTATTTCATGTATAAAAAAGTCGGCTATCAATAGCCGACTCAGCTTGTAGACAAAGTCCCTAACTAGGGGCCAAATCTACAGGCTTTTTTTGTATAATAGGGATAGAATTCTTGGTTAACGGGGGAAATTTAGGATGTTATCGAAGCGTACAGACAATAATCGAAATCAATTGGAAATGGTGGCTCTTGATCAATTGGTTCCAGAAGATCATTTGGTAAGGAAGATTGAACAAGCCATAGACTTTGATTTTATTTACG
>NICF_comb_assmDRAFT_10000429_pt1 | contig 36015 bp, 33 predicted proteins | sample NewIslPassag4_SG_FD_11279 | JGI IMG/M metagenome (IMG submission 11279)
GTGGCGGTGGCGTGGACGGGCTGCAGCGCCGAAGACCTGAAGATCATCGCGAACAACCCGGCGTTCGAACTCTACGACCCGGACTTCCTGCTCAACCCGCGGTACATGAGCCAGAACCGGAACATGACGTCGATCAACAGCGCGGTCGCGGTCGACCTGCTGGGCCAGATCGCGAGCGAGTGCCGGTTCGGCGGACACATGATCAACGGCACGGGCGGGCAACCCGACACCCACATCTCGGCGATGCTCTCGCCGGGTGGCCGGGCCATCACGGTGATGCGGTCGACGGCGCTCGATGGCACGATTTCGAAGATCGTGGCCCGCCACGAGGCTGGCACCCTGGTGACGATTCCGCGGTACCTCGCGGACACCATCGTCACGGAGTACGGCGTCGCGCGGCTGCTCGATAAGAACCACCGCCAGCGCGCAGACGAACTTATCAGCATCGCCCACCCGGACTTCCGGGCGGAGCTTCGTCGAGAAGCAGAACAACTCGTCGGCAAGCTCTAGTTCTCGTTTTCGGAAGCACGAGTGGCGGAAGGGCGGCCGGAGATGGCCGCCCTTTCGCCATGTCACGAGTACCGGGCCTCCGACAGCCGCCAATACGGGCTGCCGGTATGATGAGAGGCCATCTGAGACGTGGAGTGAGCTATGCCGACTGTTGACGGCGCGACGATTATCGCCCGTGCGCTTCGCGACCAGGGTGTAGAGCACATCTTCGGAGTGCTCGGCGTCCCGGTGTATCCGATTGCCTACGCGGCGGAGAAGGAGGGCATGAAGTTCTATGCCTTCCGCAACGAGCAGGCTGCGAGCTACGCAGCTGCGGCGCTGGGCTACCTGACGGGCCGGCCGGGGGTGTGCCTGGCGGTTTCGGGCCCGGGGATGATTCACGCGATCGCCGGGCTTTCGAACGCGTGGGCGAACTGCTGGCCGATGCTGCTCATCGGCGGGGCGAACGACTCGTACCAGAACGGGCTCGGGGCGTTCCAGGAGGCGCCACAAATCGAGGCGGCACGCCCCTTCGTGAAGTATGCGGCGCGGCCCGACAGCATGGCGCGGATGCCGTTCTTCATCGAGCAGGCCGTGCGGCACTCGATGGCGGGGCGGCCCGGGGCAACCTACATCGACATTCCCGGCGATTTCATTTCGGGGGAGATCGAGGAGGAGCAGGTCGTCTACCCGCAGAAGTACGAGGAGGCGCCGCGCCCGTTCGCAGACCCGAACGCCGTGAAGCGGGCGCTCGATGTGCTCAAGAGCGCCGAGAACCCGCTCGTCATCATCGGGAAGGGCGCCGCGTATGCGCGCGCCGAGAACGAGGTGCGCGAGTTCATCGAAACGACGCAGCTGCCGTTCCTGCCTTCGCCGATGGGCAAGGGGCTGCTCCCGGATGACCATCCGCTCGCGGTTTCGGCGGCGCGTTCGTACGCACTCCAGAACGCGGATGTGGTGTTCCTCATCGGGGCGCGGCTCAACTGGATCATGCATTTCGGCCGGCCGCCGCGGTTCCGGCCGGACGTGAAGATCATCCAGGTGGAGATCTCGGGCGAGGAGATCGGGAACAGCGTGCCGGCGGAGGTGGGCCTGATCGGCGACGCGCGGGCGGTGATGGCGCAGGTCAACGAGGCGCTCCGGGAGGACCCGTGGCAGTACCCGGCCGAGACCACCTGGCGTGTCGGGCTCGCGCAGAAGATCGCGGAAAACGAGGCCGGGACCGAGCCGCTGCTCAACGACAACAGCGTGCCGATGGGCTACTACCGCGCCCTCCGCGAGATGCGGGACGTGATGCCGCAGGACGTGATCTTCGTGGCCGAGGGCTCGAACACGATGGACATCGCGCGGGCGGTCATCCCCAGCTTCCTGCCGCGCCACCGGCTCGACGCCGGGTCGTTCGGGACGATGGGCGTCGGGCTCGGGCAGGCGATTGCGGCCGCGGTCACGCACCCGGGCAAGAAGGTTGTCTGCCTGGAAGGTGACTCGGCGTTCGGCTTCAGCGGGATGGAGGTCGAGACCGCATGCCGGTTCAAGCTGCCGATCGTGTTCGTGGTGTTCAACAACAACATGGGCGGCGGCCAGCGGTATGTTGTCGGCGCGCGGTACGAGAAGGTCATCGAGGCGTTCGGCGGGAAGGGATACCACGCGGAGACGCCGGACCAGCTTCGCGCTGCGATGCAGTCAGCGCTCGCGGACCCGACACCGAGCCTGATCAACGTGGTCATCGACCCGAAGGCGCAACGCCGGCCACAGCAGTTCGCCTGGCTCACCCGCTAGGCGGCGCATCGAAGCCAAATGGAAAGGGGCGGGCTCGAGGGCCTGCCCCTTTCCCATGCGTGGGAGGCTGTGCTTACTGGCCGCCGACGGCGCTGACCGGCTCGGGCGTGTGCTCGGCGGCGGCTGCCTTGTTGCGAACGGCAGCAGCTGCGGCGGCGGTAGCCCGCGAACCCTTTTCGGCCACCCGGTAGACGAGGTTCGTGCCACGGGCGAGCTTCCACTGGGCATGCAGCGCGGGCAGGCTCGCGAGGAAGAACGTGATCACGGCCATCAGCGGCCACATCAGGAAGCTGAAGACGACGTGATACCACTTCACGTAGTGGGGCCGTGGGCCTCGCTGCGCGTACTCGATGGCGATGAGCACCAGCAGCGGGATAAGGCAGAAGTAGACCAGCGCGGTGACGATCGTCAGCGACACCCACCAGTCGAACGAGAAGTCGCCGGTGGCGAGCGTCCAGGGCTGCCAGTTCGGGCCGGGGAGCGTGATGACGGGCTCGCGCCACCAGCGAGGCAGCGGCGCACCCCACTTCGCAGCCATGAGCAGCGGCACCTGCGTGCCGAGCGTGACCAGGTACCACTGCGCCATCCAGAGCGCGTGCACCTTGGTCACCGCGCCCGAAAGCAGCAGGCGGCGCTTCAGACTCAGCGGCGAGCGGCGGTTCAGGGTGGCGCGCCAGGCATAGGGGATGTCGCTCGCGCCCCAGGCGTGGCGAACGCTCTGGGCGTAGTGGGCGCGAATGGTCTTCCAGTAGCCGTCGGTGAGGACGCAGTCGTTGCCGAGCGGCAGGAAGATGGGCTTCACGTGGACCCGGTCGCCCAGCATGAACGAGCATTTCAGGTAGAGGTGCCAGTCTTCGGGAATGACCTCTTCGTCCCAGTAATCGACGCTGTGCAGCATTTCCCAGCTCAGCGAGTAGCACGAGGTGGGGAAGCGCACGCTGCCGATGAGGCAAAGGTTCGCGAGCCGGTTGATGCCGGAGAGGCCATCGGGCAGGCGAAGTGGCGCCGGGATGTCCCAGATGTTGTTCGAGTTGAAGATGGTCGGCTGCCAGAAGGCGCGGTAGCGGTCGGGGTGCGTGAGGAAGAGGTAGTTGAGCGCCTCGAAATGGCTCGGGTGGAACACCGCGTCGGCGTCGCAGCTCGTGACCGTGTAGCGGAGGATGTCATCGCCGCCCTGCTCGATGAGGCGGGTGTAGGCCTCACGCGCGGCCCATGCCTCGTTTGAACCCTTGCCGGCGGTCTCGCCGGGGAGGTTCGCGGGATGGTATGTGGCGAACATGTCGGCGAAGTGCTTGCGGTAGCGAAGGAGCAGGCGAGTGGCCTTGGCGCGAGCGCCCGGCTCCCGGGCCTCCATAGCGAGCACGACGACGAGCTGGTTGGCGTTCGCCTGCGCGGCGAGCGACTCGATAGTGCGCGCGAGGCCCTCCTCGGATTCCTTGTAGTTCGGGATGATGACGAGGTGGCGCGGCCAGTCCCATGCTGGCGCGCCGGGATTGCCGGGAAGCCACTCGCAGTACCGGGCTTTCCAGTTCGTCCGCTTCCAGCGGCGAATGCGAACAAGCCCGATAAGGCAGGCGACAGCGACCGAGTACGACCGGATGAACCAGTAGGCGAAGAAGAGCAGCATCCCCACGGCGAATGCCGTGGGCGCCCAGAACGGGCCCCAGAAGATCGTCGAGACGAGCGTTATCGAGAGGGTAAGCGGAAGCAGGTTCCAGAGCCGCTCTCGAATGCGGCCAGGCGACGAGACATCGAGCCGGACCGGGTGAAGCTGGGTGACACGCGCCTGGGGCTGCGGGGTTGCCCGAACGGCCATAAGGAAGTTGTGCCTCTTTTGGAGGTTCTTCCTACGCCGCCGAGGTTAGCTGTCGGGCTACGACCGGAGATAGCCGTTCCGCCATCATCCCGTCACCCCGCTGGTAACCGGGACCAGGACGGATTCGCCCCGAGATTTGGTTCCCCCGTCCCGCTTGTGCGGGCTAGGCGTGCGGGAAGTACCCGCGTTGGTCAGAATTCGGCCTCTTCGGCGCACAGTCAAGCAGGGAGTAATACGAAATCATCGCAATTGAGACACCTATGTCAAGTAGTTTGAGTGTGGTTAACGAAAGAGATCCGCACGCGGGTGTTCGGCGTAGTATGAAAATGGGTCCTACGCGATGCGGGTACGGGAAGAACTAATCGGTGAAGTGCGGGAGGTCCGCTACTCCCTGGACGTAAACGGGGAGAGCGTACCGGGATTGCTGGCTCTGCCTGTCGGCGAAGAAAGCCCGCTGCCACTTGTGTTTCTGCAGCATCCTGCAACGAGTTCGAAAGACGACTATTTCGTGCGGGATGTCGCGTTGCGGTGGGCACAACGAGGGTGGGCCTGCGCAGGCATCGATGCGCCACTCCACGGCGAGCGCACAACCTACGACCCGATGAGCCTGTTCCGCGACCGCTCCCGCTACCCGGAAGTCGTGGCACAGTTCGCGACGGAACTCTCGGCAACCATCGACGCGCTCGCCGAGCGGTTCCCGGTAGACCTGAACCGGCTCGGGTATATCGGGTACTCCATGGGGAGCATGCTCGGGATTCCCGCCGTCGCTCGTGATGGGCGGTTCCGGGCCGCGGCCTTCTGCCTTGTGGGCGAAGGCGGGATGGTCGGCCCGGCTTCGGGTGAGGGTTCGGTGCTGCCGGGGCTGAAGAACGTCGCCGTTCGGATCGTTGGCAAGGCGAGCGACGAGCTCATCCCGCGTGACGCGACGCTGGCGCTCTATCACGCCCTGCCGGGCAAGAAGGACATCGTGTGGTTGCCCGGCGGCCACTTCGAAATCGGCCCGGACGTCATCAGCGCAGCCGAAGACTGGATCCGGAAGAACATCTAGCCTGACGTGCAGCATCGAGCGTGATCGCCCACGGGACGGTCGCAACCTGTAGACTGTTGGGACGATGGCGCTTTATGACACGCTCGAAAGGCCCCTGCGCGACCTGCGCATCTCCGTCACCGACCGGTGCAACTTCCGGTGCACCTACTGCATGCCGAAGGAGGTGTTCGGGCCGGACTACGCCTTCCTGCAGCGCTCCGAACTCCTGACCTACGAGGAGATCACGCGAATTGCCCGGGTCTTCGTGCGCCTTGGCGTCGAGAAGATCCGGCTGACCGGCGGCGAACCGCTCGTTCGCCGTGACCTTCCGGAACTCGTCCACCAGCTTTCGCAGATCGAAGGGCTGAAGGACCTCACGCTCACGACGAACGGTTCGCTGCTGCGGCAGCAGGCGAAGGCGCTGAAGGACGCAGGCCTCAAGCGCGTCACGGTGAGCCTCGATTCGCTGGACAACGAGGTGTTCCAGCGGATGAATGACGTCGGGGTGACGGTGGAGCGTGTGCTCGACGGCATCGCCGCGGCGGACGAGGCGGGCCTGCACCCCATCAAGATCAATGCCGTCGTAGAGCGGGGCGTGAACGACCACGGGATCGTGGACCTCGCGCGCTACTTCAAGGGCACCGGGAAGATTGTGCGGTTCATCGAGTTCATGGATGTCGGCACCACGAACGGATGGGAGATGGACCGCGTCGTGCCGGCGAAGGAGATCATCGAACGCATCAACGCCGAACTGCCGATCGAACCGGCAACGCCGAATTACCGCGGCGAAGTGGCCAAGCGGTGGCGCTACGTCGATGGCACCGGGGAAATTGGGGTGATCGCCTCGATCACGCAGCCGTTCTGCGGTGACTGCACGCGCATGCGCCTCTCCCCCGAAGGCGAACTGTTCACGTGCCTGTTCGGCGCGCGCGGGTTCGACATCCGGTCGCTGCTGCGTAATGGCGCGAGTGATGCGGAGCTCGAGGAGGCCATCGGCAGGGTCTGGCGGCGTCGCGCCGACCGCTACTCGGAAATCCGAACAGAGGCCACGACGATCCCGCTCGAGAAGGTCGAGATGTCGCACATCGGCGGCTAGTTCGGCACCGCCCGGCGCGTGCGTTCGTCGTTAGAAACGAACCAGGGTTTGAGTTCCCAGATGGTCCCGCCGTCGTCTTCGTAGACGCGGGTGTAGCGGCTGTCCTGGTTGAGCGACCTCGTGAGGGTCGAACAGCATTGCACGCCTTCGAACCGCGGCACATAGATGTGCGTGAACCGGCCTTCCGGGTAGTCACGCAGCCACTGGTCGAGGCAGGCAGTCGTGCGGAAGCCGCATTCGTAGGCGGCCCAATACATGGCCTGGCGCTCGCGGAAGCCGTCGTCGGGCACCCATTCGTAGCCCTGGACGGTGGTGACGCTGAGCCGCTGGGCGAGCACCGGGAACCATTCCCCTTCCTTGTCGGTCTCCCAGCTCCCGCGCGGGATGACAAGCACGCGGGCGTCGGGGTCGGTGTGCTCGGCGACCCAGGCCATCGCGTCGCGTTCGCCGTGGGAAAGCGGGCGGAGGAAGTAGCCCTCGCCGGCGAGGCCCGGCTTCGTGACCAGCGAACCCACCAGCGCAAACACGAAGAGGACGGCCAGCACGCCCCCGGCGGGCGAGCGTGCGATGCGAACGAATTCTGCCGGGATACGCGACGCGCGATGCCCATTCCCGCTGCCATTGGCCGGGGGAACATCGTCCCCGGTCGCCAGGCGCGCCAGCGTCGGAACCAGCAACTCGGCGATTGCGATGCCCGCGAGCAGTGACACCGGCAGAGAGACCAGAGTCGGGAACGCGCGCGGGTCGAGCACGATGATGGCCACCCACCACGCGAGCAGGTAGTAACGCCGGGAAACGACCGTGACAAACGCGCCGAGCAGCCCGAGCGTGCCGAGGAGCGGGTACCACGGCTCGCTGGTAGCCACGACCCGGGCAAGCGAAAGCCCGACGTACATGCGAACGCCGCCGTCGGTGAGGGCATTACCTCCTGACTGCTGCGCCGCCCGGAACGGTTCGAGCCCATCGTGCAAGGCGATGACGGTGACCCACCACGGGGCGGTGAGCACCAGCGTGCCGAGTGCGAGCGCCACCGATGGGAGGATCGACTGGCGATACCGCCCGAAAGTGGCCCAGAAGATCGCGATGGAGAAGGCGAGGAACCAGCCGGTTTCGACGTGCGAGAGGACGGTGGCGGATGAGAAGAGGAGTGCGAGAGGCAGATAGCGGCGCCAGTCGCGGCGGGCGTACATGCGGTGGACTGCCCACAGGGCGAGGATGGCGCAGAGCAGGCCCAGCGAACGGGTCAGCCCGCCACCCATGAGCGGCCAGATGTAGCTGCGCGGGGTGAAGGCGAAGACGAGCACGGCGGAGACAATGGCCAGCCGCGACCTGAGCAGGTCGCGCGCCAGCAGCGCGAACGCCACAACGGTGCCGGACGTCGCCAGCATTGGCAGCAGGCGGAACAGGGTCATGAGGCCGATGGGCGTCACGTCGTCGAGGAGTGCCGCCACGTACATGGCGAGCGGCGGATAGCCGAAGGGGATCTCGCCGCCGTTGAACGAGGTGAACGCAGGAATCCGGTAGTCGTTGGCCTGGAGATCCCGCGCCATCGTGTAGAAGAGGCCGCCGTCGTTCAGCGGGAAGTCGTGGCGCAGGACGTGGAAGGAGCGCACAGCGACGCCGAGGAGCACGGCTGCGACCAACGCCACGCGGTAGAGGAGCACCTCGCGGGGGTCGCGCACATCGCGAAGCCGCGGCTCCGGGCGCGAAATGGTTCGAATCCGTACGAGCATGAGCCTCCCGGGAAGCGCTACGTCGAAGGGCCGTGGGCTCACCTTAACACCGCCACCGGCAACTCTCACAGGATCGCCGTGCGGGGTTGGCGCAACGTTGCGGCGCGCGTATGTTTCCCGACCGCAGGAGGGACACGTCATGGCGACCATTCACACGGCCACGGGGCCCATCGATACCGCTGACCTCGGCTTCACGCTGATGCACGAGCACGTGCGCGTTGGCTGGCCGGCGATGTATCAGCAGTACCCGGAGCTCTTCAATCGAGAGGAAGAGCTCGAGCGCGCAGTCACCCGGCTCACGGCTGCGCGCGAGGCCGGCGTTCGAACGATCGTCGACCTCACGCCGATCGACCTCGGGCGGGACGCCACGCTCATCGCTGAAGCGTCACGGCGTTCGGGCGTGCAAATCATCGTGGCGACCGGGTTCTACTACTCGATCCCGTTCCACTTCCTGATGCGGCCGGACGAAGAGATGACAGCGCTGATGGTTCGCGACATCACGGAGGGCATCAGTACCACGGGCATCCGTGCGAACGTGATCAAGTGCGCCACCGAACCCGAGCTCACGCCGATCAACGAGCGGGTGCTTCGGGCATCGGCGCGGGCGGCGCGCGAGACCGGCGTGCCGATCTGCACCCACACCTACCCGGCGAACCGCACCGGGCTCGACCAGCAGCGTGTATTCAAGGAAGAGGGACTCGACCTGGGCCGTACGGTGATCGGCCACAGCGACGACTCGGACGACATCTCGTACCTGGAGCAGATCATCGAGAACGGGAGCTACTGCGGGATGGACCGCATCGGCATCCAGCGGCCGCGAACGTCGGAGCAGCGAGCCGACATGGTGGCGAAGCTCGTCGAGAGGGGCTATGCAGAGCGCATTACGCTGTCGCACGACTCGTGCTGCAACTTCCACTGGGCGCCGCAAGAGCTTATCGACAGGAATGCGACCACGTGGCGCCTCACGCACATCCCGCAGGACATCGTTCCGATGCTGCGCGAACGGGGCGTGAGCGAAGAGGCCATCCGCACGATGACGGTCGAGAACCCGCGACGCATCTTCGAAGGCCGGAAGTAAGCCACAGTATCGAACCGACGCGCGGCCCTGCAGCGTCCTTCTCGTTATGGCAAACTGCGCCATTCGCGAGGAGGGAAGGAGCATGCCCAACGGTCAACCGCGCGTGACCCGGCCACACATGCCGGGCTACGGCATCCCGGCAAGCCTGGAAGGGGCGCTTCCGTGGGAGTGGGCCCGCGAGCGGCTCGAACGTTCGCGGAACTACTTCGTGGCAACGGTTCGCCCCGACGGCCGGCCACACTGTATGCCGGTCTGGGGTACCTGGATCGACAATCGCTTCATGTTCAGCACCGACGCGAACTCCCGGAAGGCAAGGAACCTAGAGCAGACGCCTGAATGCGTGGTGACCACGGAGGGCGCGCGAGAGGCCGTCATCGTCGAAGGGCGGGCCAGGGAAGAGCGCGACGAGGAACTCCTTGCACGGTGGCGAACGGCGTACCAGGAGAAGTATGGCTGGGCGATGGATTCGTCGGGGGCGTATACAGTGCTCCCCCGGCGGGCGTTCGGGTTCATCGAGTCCGACGACTTCGAGGCGACGGCGACGCGCTGGCTGTTCTGAGGCAGTAATCCCGCTGCTCCGGTAGGATGCGGCAGCGGCTGCGGCCGCATTCCAGAGCACCGGGAGGTAGAGTTGGCCGACTTCGAATACACCGTCGACGGCGCCATCGGCGTCATGCGCTTCAACCGCCCCGAGAAGCTGAACGCGATCACCTACGAGATGCTGGGCCTCATCGAGGAAGCCGCGAGGCAGGCAAAGGAAGACGATCGCGTGCGGGCGATCGTGCTGACGGGCGTCGGGCGGGCGTTCAGCGCGGGCACGGACCTGAACCAGCTTTCGCAGCAGGCACCTACCACGGCCCGCGCGGAAGCCTACGCATCGACCTACGACCCCGATCGGCCCGCACCGTGGACCTTCCCGGCCATCAAGAAGCCCGTCATCGGCGCGATCAACGGCGTCGCGGTGGGCCTGGGTGCAGAGTTCACCCTCCAGTGCGACCTGCGCATCGCCGCGGAGTCGGCGCGCTTCGGGTGGGTGTTCGTTCACCGGGGGCTGGTGCCCGACACCGGCGCCGGCACGTGGCTGCTTGCACGCATCGTGGGCCTGCAGAATGCGGCGCACCTCCTGTTCAGCGGCGAGATCATCTCGGCCCAGCGCGCGAAGGAGATCGGCTACGTGCTCGAGGTCGTGCCCGACGCTGAGCTGATGGACCGCGCGATGGCGCTTGCGCATTCGGTTTCGAAGGGTGGGCCGCTGGCGACGGGTCATGCGAAGCGGCTCCTCTACCAGGGCCTCACGCGCGACGCCATGGAGCACCTGCGCGACCACACACAGACGCTCTCCGGGCTGTTCGCGAGCGAAGATTTCCGCGAAGGCGTGCGGGCGTTCCTGGAGCACCGGGAACCGGACTGGAAGGGCCGCTAAGCGGCGAGGAACCCAGGGGCGGAGCCGAAATCCCGCCCTTTGTGCACCCCGGTTATGCGGGGAGGCGCGCCCACATGAGGATGCGCTTAAACGGGTAGAAAAACGGCCGCGAATCCGGAAGGGCACGAAGGAGGCGGCCGGTGTATTCGGCGAGAAACTGCTCGTAAGTTTCGGGCGCCAGGCGCTGCTGGTAGTCGGTGAGCAGTGTGCCTTTCACCCACTCCACCACCGCCTCAGGGCCGGGGAGCACGTGCGGGTACACCTGTAGCCGGACGTGCTGGCGTTCGAACCCGAGGCCGTACAACAGTTCCGCGTACTGCTCGGGTTCGAGCACCGGCACCTGCCGCACGTAGCCGCCGAGCTCACTTGCGAAGGGCTCGTCGCGGGCGAGCTCGTGAGCAACCAGGTGCGACGGGTGGTCGTGGTTCGCGGGGACCTGGATTGCCAGCTGACCGCCGGGCGCGAGGCCCGCGACCAGGCGCTCGAACAGCTTCGGGTGGTCGGGGACCCACTGCAGCGCTGCGTTCGAAAAGATGAGGTCAAAGGGCGTGCGGGGAGCGAAGCGAAGGATGGTCCCAAGCTTGAACCTGAGCCCGTTCCCGGCGAACTGCTCGCTCTTCGCCAGCATCGTCTCGGAGTTATCGAGGCCGATGGTGCTCCGGGCGCCGACGCGTTCGTGCATAACTCGCGTGAGTTCGCCGGTACCGCAGCCAAGGTCGATCGCACGGCCACCGGGGACCGGCTCGACCATGTCCAGGAGGTCGTAGAAGGGCTGGCTCCGCTCGTTGCGGAACCGTTCATACTGCTCGGGATTCCAGGGGCTTGCCATTAGCGTCTGTATAAACGAGGGGTGGCCGCTGGGGCCACCCCTTGTAATGAACTCTTCGCCGGAAGACTACACCAGGTGGTAGTCGGCGGGGTTGGGTTCGCGTGTCTGCTGCCAGTACTCGATGAGGTTGAACGGCCAGTTCTGGGCAACGCGACCCTTTTCGTTCTTGTACCAGCTGTTCACGTTGGCGACGCCCCAGACGCGCTGGAGGTTCCCCTTGTCGATGCGCTCGTTGTAGGCGTCGTGGACCTCTTTCTTGCAGTCCATGGCCTTGTAGCCGTTATCGAGCAGCATCTTCAGGCAGCCCATGATGTACTGCACTTCGCATTCGGAGAAGTAAATGATGCTGCCGTTTACGACGATGTTCGTGTTGGGGCCATAGAGCAGGTAGAAGTTCGGGAAGTTCGGCACCGTAATGCCGAGATAGGCGCGGGCATCGCCATCCCACTGCTGGTGGAGATCAATGCCATTGCGGCCCACCACCTTCATCGGTGTGAGGAACTTCGACGCCTGGAAGCCAGTGCCGTAGATGATGACGTCGAATTCACGTTCCTTGCCGTCAGCGGTCACGACACCGCGGGGCGTGATCTCCTTGATGCGGTCGGTGAGCAGTTCGACGTTGTCGCGCTTGAGGGTCTGTGCCCAGACACCGTTGTCAAGGATGATGCGCTTCGCCGCAGGCGGGTACTTCGGCATCACCTTTTCGAGCAGGTCGGGGCGGTCGGCGAACTGGGCCTGGAGGTAGGCGGCGAGGAGCGTGCGGAGCTGCTCGTTTGCCTCGCTCACCGAGCGGTCGCGATGGGGCCAGTTCTCGTCGACGCTGGCGGCTGGAAGCAGGCCCTCGGTCGTGTTCCAGAAGAGCCAGAACCGATACCAGTGGACGTAGTGCGGCACGTGGCGGAACAGCCACTGGAGCCCGGCGGGCACTTCGTCCTGGTAATGGGGCACGGGAACGAACCAGTTCGGGGTGCGCTGGAAGATCGTCAGGTGGCCCACCTTCTGCGCGATGACCGGCACGAACTGCGCGGCGCTCGCACCGGTGCCGATGACAGCCACGCGCTTCCCCGTCAGGTCGACGCTGTGGTCCCAGCGGGCGGAGTGGAAGGCGGGGCCTTCGAAGCTATCGCGGCCGGGGATGTCCGGGTATTGCGGCCGGTTGAGCTGGCCGACGGCGCTGATGACGGCGTTCGCTTCGATGGTTTCGCGGGTGCCGTCCTTGCGGCGAACGTGGAGCTGCCACATCGCGCGCCCTTCGTCCCATTCGACCGACTCGACCTCGGTGTTGAACTGGACGTTCTCGACGACGCCGTATTCGTGCGCGCAGGAGCGGAAGTAATCGAGCAGGACTTCCTGGCTGGAGTAGTGGTGCGGCCAGTCGACGCGCTGGGCGAACGAGTAGCTGTAGAACGCGTTCGAGACGTCGACGCGGGCGCCGGGGTAGGTGTTTTCGAACCAGGTTCCCCCGACGTCCTCGTTCTTTTCGAGGATGACGTAGGGGATGCCGGCCTGCTTGAGACGGATGCCGGCGAGGATGCCGGACATGCCTGCGCCGATCACGGCGACGAAGAAGGGCCTCTCCGGGTCCTTCCGCCAGTCGGGAGCGCGCGGGTCGACGTCGTTCGGCGCGAGCTCCTCGAGGAGGAGCGGGAGGTAATCGTCCGCGGCGGGCGTCCCGGTCATCCATTCGGTGGCGCGCATGAGCGCCTCTTCGATGGAGATGGTCCTCGAGGGGGCGCGCCCATCGCGGATGGCGGTGATGACTTCGAAGGCGAGTTCGCGCGCGGCCTGCTGCTGCTCGGCGGTCATTCCGCCCTGTTCGACGCCGAGGGCGATCCGCGGCGATGGGCGGAGGTCGTCGCGCAGCAGCGAAAGGTCGCCAGTAGCCTGCGCTAGAGCGGGCAGGAGCGCGGGAAGGAACGCGTCCTTGAGCGCGGCGCGGATCTCTTCGTCGGACGCGGAAATCGGTTCAACAGCGCGGGCAATGGCCATGCCGGACTCCTTCGGTATTTTGCCTCTGGCGAATTATCGCGCAGCTTACCCCGTTTGCTACAAATGGGCCGCATAAACGAGGAATATAGGCCGAAACCTTTTCGAAGATAGAGCCCGGGAGGCCGGGAAGGTCAGTGGGTCGAAACGCGATCCGCAACCGGGCTGAGGCGCACAGCCTCGGGGGCGGCAGGTGTGCTCTCGCGCTCGGCGGCGAGCCGGTTGACCTGCCGCAAGGCCGAGCTGGTCGCGAACATCAGGATCCCTATGGCGAGCGTGAGGACGCAGGCGCTGGCGACAGCGATCGGCGCGCCGGCCCATTCGGCAATCGCGCTCACAAAGAGCGTGCCCAGCGGCGTGAGCCCGAACGACATCATGATGAGGCTCATCACGCGGCCCCGCATTTCGTCGGGGATGAGCACCTGGATGATGGTGTTGTTGAGCGTCTGGAAGATGCTGGCGAACGCGTCGGCAACCAACACCAGGCCGAGTGCGGCGAAGAACCACGGGGACACTGCGAAGAAGAAGAGCGTGACGGCGAAGCCGACCAGCGAAACAAACATGACGAGCATCTTCTCGCGGGTATCGCCGAACCGCGCGACGAGCAGCGCACCGACAAGCCCACCAAGCCCTGCCGCCGCCTGGAGCGTACCCAGCCCGCGCGACCCGACGTCCCAGACGTCCTCGGCGAAGACGACCAGCATCGACTGGAACGGGAGCGCGAGCAGCATGGGCACGAGGCCGAGAATGAGCAGCGTCCGCACCGGACGATCGGACCAGACGTAGGCGAAACCTTCGCGGATGTTGTCGAGAACGGTGGTGGTTCCTGCCTGTGCGCGCGGGTAGGAGCGCTGAACCCGGGACATGCCCAGCAGGGCAACGCCGTACATGCACACGGCAATCAGGTATGTGGGCGTGATGCCGATGAGCGAGATGAAGAACCCGGCGGCGGCCGGCGCCACGATACGCATGGCGTTCATCGAACCCATCTGGAGCGCCATGGCGTTGGCCAGGTTCGCGCGCCCGACGATTTCAACAGCGATGGCCTGCCGGGCGGGCATGACGAACGGGAAGGCGATCCCGCTGACGAACACCACCGCCATCAGGTGCCAGAACTGGATCAGCCCGGCGAACAGGAGGAGGAAGACTACTGCGTCGGCCGAGAGAATTGTCGCCTGGCCCGCCATGATGAGCCGGCGCTTCTCGACGCGGTCGGCGATTGCGCCGCCGAACGGCGAGATGACGAGCATAGGCAGCGCCACGGCGAGATTCACGAGACCGAGCGCGAGCGGGCTTTCAGTAAGGTCGTACGCAAGGTACGAACGCGCCACGAACTGCGCGTTCATTGCGTAGAAGAACGCAGAGTTACTGGCGAACAGCCAGCGGAATTGCGGCAGGCTCAGCGAACGGAAGGTGGATGATGCCAAACGACCCCACAGGCGCTCCCGGGCGGAGCAGGTAGTCTGATTGTGCCGAATTTCGGCCGAATCCGCATAAATGCCGCGGGAATCCAGGCAGAGGATCCGCCGAAAGGACGAGGTCAGGCGGAACGTCGCGCCCGCGCAAGCGCGTGTTCGAGACGAGTGCGAATGTCGTGGACGGTGAGCGACGCCTTCGCAGGAATGGAGATCAGCGACGGTTCCCAGCTCCCGTCAGGCAGGCGCCGGCCCTCGCGAAAGGAGAACGGCTCCACGGTAATCGAGCCGTCGTACCACACCGCCAACACACTCCCATCCCGTTCCTGCTGCAAGCGAGCATGCAACTCTTCCGCGAGTCCATCGAGGTCCATGCCTCAATTAGTACCGCTGGCGCCAGGTTCTGACGCGGGTACAACAAACTCGCGTTTACCGCTTTCGGAGCGATGAATCGCTCCGGGGAGACGGTCAGGGAACGGCGATATCGAGGCGGATGAAGACGTCGCCGACGGAACCGCCGGTGTCGAACACCTGGCCCGCAACCCTGATGCTCACGGCCGCGCCAGCATGGTTCGCGCAGCCGGGGCCACCCACGCCGTACTCGAACCGGTAGACGCCGGCCCGTTCGGTTCGGATTGCGGGGCCTGCCTTGCCATCAAAGAGGATCTGCACGATCGTTCCGGCGCCGGCAGGGATGCCGCCGATAGTCAGGTTGCCGGTCACGACATCGTGGTTCGGCGGGCTGGGCGGACTCGACGGTGGCACCTCGCAGTACGACGGGTCGGCCGGCGGCAGCGGCTCAACGACGCCATCAGAGGCGAGCATCGGGAGCGTGGAGCGGAACACCTGGTCGCTGTCCTGCGCCGTCGCTGCGGGGAACGAAACCGCCGACCCAACAAGAGCAGNGGAGAGCACGAACCCGGCGAGTACCGAACGAGAACCCTTCACGAGGCACCACCTGCACTGGTTGCCGACAGTTTCGGCGACTGTGCGCGCACAGGGAAGCACTATGGGAAGGCATGGCAGCGCCCCGGTGCGCTGCACAACCGGGGCGCCAAAAGAGGAAGGGCCAGGAGAAAGTGGCCTTCCACTTTCTGAACCGTTCGACCTGGCCCCTGTGTTACGGGTTCAGACCTGGCCGGGCGGGAGAATTGCGTTCAGCGCCTCCTGGATCGTTCCCTGCCAGACAATGACCGAGTTCCAGCAAACGCCCGCACACCCCTGGACGACGTCCACATCGTTCACGCTGATCTGCGTGTTCGACTGTGACGCGGAGCCAGCGGCGGGCTGAGCCACCTGGGCCACGTCCTCCGCAACGGCCGCGGCGGCGTTCAGCGCGAGCTGGACGGATGCCTGGAGAATGATGGCGATATTCGAGCAGTTCGTATTGCAGAACTGCTGAACACCGGCTGCGTTCACCGATACCTGGGTGTTGGCCTGGGCGAGTTCGGCGGCAGCGTTCGCGGCGGCGAGGTTGGCGCCCGTCAGGTAATCGCCCTGGTAGATGAAGACGTAGTTCACGCACCAGTCGATGCAAACCTGGGAGACGTAGGCATCGTTCGTGGAGACCTGGGTGTTCGACTGTGAAGCGCCTGCGCCGCTCGCGACATTCACCTGGGCGGCGGTGCGGCCCGCGACGTTAGCGGCCTGGAGCACGGTCTGCTGGCCGATGACCGCCTGGTTGGAGCAGAGCCGGAGAGTGCAAACCTGCTGCACACCGGCAACGTTGGCCGCGGCCTGCGTGTTCGACTGCATGCCGCCCGCCAGCGCGGCGTTCCTTCCGACCATCCAGATCAGCTGCTGGATAGTGGCGAACTTCCGCCAGAGTGGCTCGCGCGACCATTCCGGGTAGAGCCGCGGGGGCGCCGGGTGTTCGTGTGGGTGGCGAACGCTGTGCGGCGCGAGCGGATCCTCGTCGTCGTGCGACGCTAACGATTCGTCGTCGTGCTCATCGGCATCGGGAGGCGTGTCCCCGTCATCCGCGGTGGAGTCGTCCCCGGTCGCTGTAGAAGACGGGGTACCGCTCGGTGTGGGCGTCGCGGTAGGAGCGTCCGCGCTCTCCGAGGCGTTGGATGCCGGTGCGTCGTCGTCGTTGACCGCTGGCGGCCCGGTGGGCTCGGGTGACGGCGTGCCGGTGGCTGTGGCTGGCGGTTCGTTCGTGGCGTCGTTCGAGCCCGTGGCCGCCTCAGCAGGGGTTGATTTCGCTGGTGTGGGCGACGGGTCGGCCGCGGCCGTGGCGGCGGTCTCCGTCGGCTTCACCGTGGCAGCGGGTGAGGGCGTCTCCGATGGCTGGGTGGCAGTTTCGGGGGGAGGGTGTCTCCCTTCGTGGCGAACGGCGGCGGGGCGGTCATGGTCGTGGCCACTCCCGGCATCCACCTGTTGCGGGATGAGGATTGGCGCCGAGATGGCGGCGAGTACCGCCAGCGCCCGGACGCACAGTCCCGGACCCTTTCGATGAAAGGCCAACATGTTTTTTCCTCCTGGCCCTGTTTTGGCCGCTAACGGGGGCTCGCGCCCGGGAGAGCGGGAGCCTCCGCAGCAACGCCTGCTTCGTGCCTTTCGACGCGATACGCCCGTGCAGCGGTGCGGGCTGTCACCGAAAGGCATGACCGACCGCAGTCGATGACACCTCCTGGTCCCACGAGGTCTGTGCCGCCGGTTCGCTGGACGGCGAACTCGCCGGAAGCGACGAGCAACAGGCGCGTACCCGGGTGCAGCGGGTCCGGGTAGGCCAACTCCGCAGGACCGTAGTCGTGGAGGGTGAGGTCGAAGGAGATGCCCGCTTGGGCAGCCGCGGGCTGTTCCTGGGCGTTCCAGAGCCGCCAGTACACCCCGCGCCGTGCGAGGAGCTCGGCGTGGGTACCCTGCTCGACCACCCGGCCGTCTTCGAGCACGGCGATGGCGTCGGCGGTGGCGGCGCTCGCCAGGCGGTGGGTGACCATCACGACCGTCTGGCTTCGGTCGAGCCGGCGAATCGCGGCGTTGATGGCAGCCTCGGCTTCGTGGTCGAGCGAGGACGTGGCTTCGTCGAGCACGAGCACCGACGGTCGCCGAACCAGCGCGCGGGCCAGCGCCACGCGCTGCCGTTGGCCGCCCGAGAGCTGGCTGCCGCGCTCACCGACCACAGTGTCGAGTCCGTTCGGCAGTACCTGCAGCACTTCGCCAAGGTGGGCCGCGTTCGCCGCCGCCAGCACCTCGTCGTCGGTCGCGTCCAGGCGCCCGAGCCGGATGTTCTCGCGAATCGTGGTGTTAAACAGGAAGTCGTCCTGGAGCACGACGCCGAACTGGTCGCGAAGGGATGCGCGGTCGGCGTTCGCAATGTCCCGGCCGTCGATCTCGATGCGGCCCTCATGGGGGGAATAGAGACCGAGGAGCAGCGCGAGGAGCGTGGATTTCCCGCATCCGCTGGGCCCGACGATCGCGAACCGGGTGCCGGCTTCGATAGTGAGCGACAGGCCACGGACGACGGGCTGGCCGGGCACATAGCCGAACGTGACATTGCTGAAGACGATGCGGTCGCGGACGGGCCCGACCGCGTACGCGCCCGGGGGATGGGGCTCGGCCGGCAGGTCCAGGAGTTCCTGCACGCGCTCCATAGCGCCGGATGCCTGCTGCGCGACCTGCACGAGGCCCGACATGTTCTGGACCGGCACGATCATCAGGCTCAGGAGACCGACGAACGCCACCAGGGTGCCGAGCGACAGGTCGCCGCGGATGACGAGCCAGCCGCCAATGCCGAGCACGCCCAGCTGAATCGCGGACGCGAGGCTGTTGCTCGCCACGCCGAAAATCGACGAGACGAAGGTGACGCGAATCGAGGAGCGGAAGAGGCGGCTGAGGCTGCCGGCGAACCGGTTCGTGGCGTGGTCTTCGAGGCCGAAGACGCGAACGACGGGCTGGCCCGCGAGGTTCTCCTGGAGTTCGGCGGTCATGGCGCCGAGATCGCGCTGGCGTTCGAGCGCGGCGCGTGCGGCGCGGGGGCCCATGACCCGGCCGATGATGATGAACCAGGGGAGGCCGGCGAGCGCGATACACCCGAGCCGCCAGTCGAGCCAGAACACAGTCCCGATTGCGGCGATGAGCGTGAGAACCAGCCGCAACCCCTGCCCGAGCAGCGTAGCGAGCGCGAATTCGACCAGCGCAAGGTCGCTCGCCATGCGGGCAGAGATGTCGCCCGGCTGCATGCGGGCGAGTTGGGCGAAATGGAGATGCTGGAGATTCGAGAACACGCGCAACCGGAGCGTTCGCAGCACACTCCCGGAGATGTAGGCAACGAGGTAGGTCTCGCGGAGCGCCAGGATCGAGGCGACGATGAATGCCCCGCCGAGGATGAGCATCAACGCGAGGAGCACCTCGCTATCGCCGGGGTGCCCGAACCCGGGCAGCGCATCGTCGACGAGGATCTGCTGGGCTTTTTGGAGTCCAACCAGGAACCCGACTGCGACGCTGCTGCAGACCAGGACCTGCAGCAGCCGCCAGCGCTGGTTGCTCATATAGGGTCGCAGCAACGTAAGAAAGCGAAGGAATCCGGCTGGCGCCCCACCGGGAGCCAGGGCGGGTGCCGGGGTGCGAAACCGGGGCAGCGGCAGGCGCCGGCCAGCGGATCGATCGTTCATCGCTGACATTGGCCCGGACGATACAAACGGGTTTGTTGGCCCTGAACATGAGACGCGTAAGGACTTCATGAGGTCCCGGCGGGAGGATGGTTGCGCCCCGGTTGCGTTTCTGACCCGGGCGGCAGGGGCAGACGAACAGATTTCCTAGGGTCCTCTGATGCTGGCGAGACAGGCCTCGCCGCAGCCTTGCCGGACAAGGAGGGCGATTCGGTATGACTACACGGAGCGCACTCTCCGTCGCCGGGCAGAGCGAGCGGGAGCCCGAGAAAGCGCAACTCCTCTTACGAAGTCCACTTTTCCGCCACCTGGACCGCCAGGAGGCGGAATTCGCGGTGGAACACCTCGTTCCGCGCCGGTATCGGAAAGGTGAAGTGATTGTTCACCGGGACGATCCGCCCGGGGCGCTTCACGTCATCGCCGAAGGATGCGTGAAGCTGAGCCTGACGTCGGAAGAGGGTGAGGAAGTCATCCTCGGGATGCTTGCCGAAGGCGACTGGTTCGGCGAAGTGGCGACCCTGGATGGCGGCCCGGCGCCGGAGACAGTCACAGCGGCACTGCCGACGCTGACCTATGCCCTGCGGCGGGAGGTGCTGCAGCAGCTGCTTCGGAACAACCCGCGGCTCATGATGTCGTTCGTGGAAGCGCTGGCACGGCAGCTCCGTGGGCGAAACGAGCGCATCGAAGAGATTCACCTGTACGACCTCTCGACGCGCATGGCGCGGCGGCTGCTCGAACTTGCCGAACGGTATGGGACGCCGGGCGCGAGCGGCATCGAAGTGCCGTTCCCGCTGACGCAGGCGGAGTTCGGTGGGATGCTGGGCGCCACGCGGGTGCGCGTGAACCTCGTCCTCGGGAGTTACCAGGACGCCGGCGTCATCGGCTGGACCGCGGGACGATCACCATTCTGCGGCCCGGAGAGCTGCGGAGACGGGCGCTGCACGTTACCTAGCCGTGGCTCCAACCGTGCACCGGTAGCGACCTCGCAACGGGAAGGAGCGTATGCTCCGGTCTCAGCGGCCGGGGGAAATCCCATGCCGCGGCTGCACCGGACAGGGCGCCGCGGAAACCGTGCGAGTGGAGTTCCCCCCGAAACCACCCGAGGGGACGGCATGGCGTAGTGTTCGGGGACATCTCGGAGCGGCGGCGTGGCCTATGAACCAGCGGCAGGACGAACGGGATGAGCGGGGAAAGGCTCAAGGCGAGGAGGCAGCCTCGCGCAGCCGCCCGGAGCCGGCGCCCTCCCCGCTTCGTGTGTTGCTGGTGGGCGCCGAATCGCCGGGCATCCTGCTCCCGGGCATCACCGACTCGGCCACGCTGGACGTGCGGGCCGCGCCCGGGATCAGCGAGGCAGTCCATGAAATCCTGGGCGACCCGCCGGACGCCGTCGTACTCCTTGGCGACGAAGCGCAGGCGGCTGAACAGGTGGCGGTGCTGCGTGCGCTGGGCCGCTTTCCCATCGCGGTGGTGCCGCGGCTCCTTTCGGAGCAAACGGTGGTAGCGTGCCTCGACCAGGGCGCGGACATCGCGCTAACTCAGCCAATCCCCGGGCACGAACTCATCGCGCGCCTTCGCACGGCGCTGCGGAGGTCCCGTGCGACCAGCCAACCGCTCGAAACCGGCCGCCTTCGCGTGGACCTCGATCGCGGGGAAGTGATGCTGAACGGGGAGCCGGTGAACCTCACCCCTACCGAGTTCCGGCTGCTGAGCGTGCTCGCCGAACGTGCGGGGCAGGTGGTCGCAGCGGAGGATCTGCTTCGTGCCGTGTGGGGCGAGGACTACGTGAACGACCTGCACTACGTGCGGCTGTATATCGGCTATCTACGGGCGAAGCTGGAAGAAGACCCGACCCGCCCACAGCTCATTGTCACGCACCGATCGCTCGGCTATCGGCTGGCGATTCAACCACCCGAGCCATGAGCCCACGGGTATCCGCCTCGAGCGTGAGGCGGCGCTGCCGATCGGGCGCGACGAGCCGATAACCAATACCCCAGACGTTCACCAGGCGGCGTGGCCGCGAAGGGTCGAGTTCAATCTTTTCGCGGAGCTGGCGGACGCAGAGGCGCAGGCTGTGCGCGGACCCACGTGAAAACCCACCCCAGATGGCGGTAATGAGCTCCTGCTGATTGCTGGTCCGGCCCTCGGCGCGCAGAAGGGCGAGCAGCAAGGCGTGCTCGGAGCGGGACAGCGTGAAGCGGCCCCGGGGGCTGAGCACGATACGGCTGTCGAGGTCGACGACGGTTTCGCCCCACATGACCCGGCGGCAGAGCGGGCGGCGGCTTTGTGCGGTTCGGCGGATGATCGCCGCCACCCGGGCAGCGATGGCATCGCCGCCCAGCGATTCGGTGATCACGTCTTCGGCGCCCCGCTGGAGAAGCTGGATGACGTCGTCGCTGGGCGCGCCGGGCCACAGCACGACGATCGGCACGTTGAGGTCGTCGTGGGTACGCCACACAAACTCGAGGTCGGCGCGTGCAGTGGTCGCGAGGTCGATCACGATAGCGTGTGGCGGGTCGTCGATGAGGCGCGCACGTGGCGAACGGGCCGGCTGCAACCGGCGACGCGCCCATGCCGCCGCCGGGACTGGCGGCGAACCCACGACGGCGATGCGATAGGAGACCTCGGCGCCCTGGCGCGCACCATTCGCTGTTGTCATGCCCACCTCAATGGCTCCACAGTGTACACACCGCTTATGGAAACAAAAGACGACTGTGGAGTCGGGTAAACCGAGGGGCCTGATCGGCAGCAAGCGCGCATCACGCGCATTACATCCCGGCAAGAACAGCGCGGAGATTGCGAAGGGCACGAAGCTGGAGCTGGCGCACGGCGCCGTGGGACTTGCCGAGCACGGCTGCGGTTTCCTCGCCTGAGAGCATCCCGAAGAAGCGCAGGAGAACGACGGCGCGTTGGTCGCGAGGAAGTTGCGCGATGGCCCCGCGAAGCTGTGCAGAAAGATCCCGGCCGGTTACCTCGGCGCTACTGTCAGTGGTTGCGGCGACGTTGCTTGCGGCGTCGAGGTGAACGAGGCGGGCTCGGGAACGCTGCCGGTGGAAGTCGGCCAGCCGGTGGCGAGCGATGGTGTAGAGCCAGGATTCGACCGCCGAACCGCTTCGCCCGAAGCGATCGATATCGCGGTAGGCGCGGGCGAACGTCTCGCTCACGATGTCCTGGGCGACGGTAGGTTCGCCGGTGGTGTGGAGCGCGAAGGCATAGAGCTTGCCGGACCAGGCGAGGAAGAGTTCCTCCCACGCGCGCGCATCGCGCCGGCGCAGGCGCCGGACGAACTCCTGGCGGGCGACAGCGAGCCCGCGGCGATAGCCCGACTCGTTCGGCATGGCGGCCTCCCGCGATTGGCGAAGCCGGTGACAGCCCGGCCCACCTCAACAGCGTGCGGACCAGCGATGCCGACAGGTGTTACCGACATGACGCCGAGAGAGTCGCGCGGGTGACAGCCGCGCGGCGCCCACCTCGTGATACTTGGAATCGCGCTGCAGGGTACCCGGCAAGCCAAGGCAGAGAGAAAGCGAGCGAGGACACGAATGATCGTTGCCCCCGTCATCAATGTTGGCATTGTGGTTCAGAACGTGATCCAGAATGCCATGAATATCAACGTGCTCTCTCTAGGGCCCGTGGTGCAGAACATCGTCCAGAACGGACTCAATGCCGCGGGAGTGGCCCAGGGAACGGGCTAGCTGAGCGAGCGCAACGAGGAACGAACAAGAGCGGTCAGGGTGCCCGCCCGGCCAGCTCACCAGATTCCCCCCGGGATAACCCGGGGCAAAAACGGAGTGAGAGGACAGGAATCGAGATGTTTAATTTCGGAGTACTTCTTCAGGGCAACTGGCAGAACGCCTACAACGTGAACCTCATTGGTGCATTTGTCGCGCAGCAAAACAACCAGGCCGCAGCGAACGTCGGTTCCGTCACCCAGGTCAACCTCATTGGGCTGCCGTAGGTCCGACGCCGGCGCAAGGGGAGCGTGCTGCGCAAGCTGATATCGTGCCCGCTCGCACCCCCATTGCACGAACCTGAAGGCCCCGCCGGTGGCGGGGCCTTCTTCTGCCTCGGGTTACTGCTGGCGCTGGCGGCGCTCCCATTCTTCGTAGAGGTCGGGGCGCCGCTGTTTTGTGCGTTCGATTCGTTGCTCGCGTCGCCACTTCTCGATGTTGGCGTGGTGGCCGCTCAGGAGGACTTCGGGCACCCTCCAGCCCCGGTACTCGGCGGGGCGGGTGTACTGCGGGTATTCGAGCAGGCCTTCGGCGAACGACTCGTCTTCGGGGGAGGCTTCGTCGCCGAGGGCGCCGGGAATGTGCCGCGCGACCGCGTCGATGAGCACCATCGCCGGGAGTTCGCCGCCCGTCAGGACGTAGTCCCCGATCGAGATCTCGCGGTCGACGCAGTGTTCGACGAACCGCTCGTCGACGCCTTCGTAGCGGCCGCAGACGAGCACGAGGCGGGGATAGCGGGCGAGTTCGCGCACGATGCTGTCGGTCAGGCGCTCGCCCTGGGGAGTCAGGTAAACAACGTAGCCCGGTTCGCCATCGAGCGACTGGACGTGCTGGAGGGCGCGGTCGAGGACATCGACGCGCATGACCATGCCCTGCCCGCCGCCGAATGGGTAGTCGTCGACGCTGCGGTGACGGTCGGTGGCGTGATCGCGGATGTCGTGGATCGCGAGGTCGAGCAGGCCGGCGTCGCGGGCGCGCTTGACGATGGAGACGTCGAGCGGACCGCGAAACGCCTCCGGGAAGATGGTCAGGACATCGATACGCACAGGGAGAGTGTGCGCGGGCGGGAAGGTAGATGCGACACCGCCCCGCGGGCGCGGGCTAGCGAAGTTCGTGCCCGGTGTCGGCGGCGGTGCGGTGCTCCCTGGGGCCGGAGAGCGTTTCGGCGATGTGCCCGAGCAGGGGGATGAGCACGTCGAGGCCCTCGTCGACCGCTTTCGGATTGCCGGGCAGGTTCACGATGAGCGTGTTCCGGCGGAGCACGGCGACCCCGCGGGATAGCACGGCGTAGGGCGTCTTCTCCAGGCCTTCGATTGCGAGCGCGATCGGGATGCCGGGAACCTGGCGCTCGGCAACGTCGAGCGTGGCCTCGGGCGTGACGTCGCGCGGGGTAAGACCGGTGCCGCCCGTGGTGATGACGACATCCACCGTCCCGGAATCGCACCAGGCGCGGAGCTGCTGCGCGATGGCGTCGCGGTCGTCGGGAAGGATGACCTTTTCCACGACGTCGTGGCCTTCTGCGCGAAGGCGGCGGACGGCAAGGTCGCCGCTTTCGTCCTCGCGCTGCCCGGCGGCGGCTTTATCGGAGGCGGTAAGGACAGCGATGCGAGGCATGCAGGGAATGGTACTCCCACGGGGCGAACCGCTCGAAGCGTGTTTGTAACGTGCTCCCTTTCCAAAAGTGGTTGACACCCTTCCAATGGGATCTCTACCCTGCTGTGGGGGGAAAGTGGGGAGATGTGGAAACCATGTCCTACCCACGAAATAGCCCGGGGACGCCCGGGGGGCCCCAACAGGAGACGGTCTGGCGATGGAGTTCAGCGGGTATTGGGAGTACTCCGTCGACGACCGGAACCGTGTGCCCATTCCCCCGATTTACCGGGAGGCATTCGGCATGAAGGCGTTGCTGGTGCCGGGTCCCGACCGGGTCATCGAGATCTACACGGAGGAGGGCTGGGAAGAGCGGGCTGCGCCGCTGAAGAAGCTTCCGATGACGAATGCGCTGGCCCGGAAGAAGGTGCGTGCGTTCTACGCGAACACGGCGCCGGTGGTGCCCGACGCGCAGGGCCGCCTGGTGATTCCGCCGCGGTTTCTGCAATACGCGGGCATCAAGGACGACCGGAAGGTGGTCATCGCGGGCCGGCGGACCTGTCTCGAAATCTGGAACAAGGCGGCGTGGGACGAACAGCAGGGCGAACTGGACGCCGAGGGCTTCGACATCCTCGACGATCCGGACCTTTTCGCCGAACCCGAACCCGAGGGGGAGGCCGAGTAGCATGGTTGTTATGACGACTTCACGCCCGGTTCACGTCCCCGTCCTCCTGGAGGAGGCGCTCCACTACCTCGCGGTTCGCGAAGGTGGGCGTTACATCGACGCGACGACCGGACTTGGCGGTCACAGCGAAGCAATCGCCCGTGCAATGGGAGAGCACGGGCGGCTGCTTTGCATCGACCAGGACCGGGAGGCGCTGGAGTTCGCGCGCACAAGGCTGGCGCCGTTTGGGAGGCGGGTCAGCTTTGTGCACGGGAACTTCCGCGACCTTGCGGAAATCGCCCGCAGCGAGGGCTTCGAGGCCGTGGATGGCATCCTGATGGACCTCGGTGTCTCTTCGCTGCAGCTGGGCAGCGCGGAGCGGGGCTTCGCCTTCGGGCTCGAAGGTCCGCTCGATATGCGCATGGACCCGTCGGCCGGTGGCATCACCGCCGCCGACATCGTGAACACGTGGGACGAACGGGAGCTTGCCGACCTCTTCTTCGAATACGGGGAGGAGCGGCAGGCCCGGCGGATCGCGCGAGCCATTGTGCAGGCGCGGCCGCTCCGGACCACGTGGGAACTGGCTAGAGCCGTCGAGCAGGCTGTGGGGGGCGCGAGGGGCCAAACCCAAATTCACCCCGCCACCAAGGTCTTCCTTGCGCTCCGGATCCGCGTCAACGGTGAACTCGACAGCCTTGGCGCGGCACTTCCGCAAGCCCACAGCCTGCTCGGCTCTGGAACCGATGACGCACCGGGCGGGCGCCTGGTCGTCATCTCCTTTCATTCGCTGGAAGACCGGATGGTCAAGCAGTACTTCCGGCGCGAAGCGAGTGACTGCATCTGTCCGCCGGAGTTGCCGGTGTGCCAGTGCGGTCACAAGGCGACGCTGCGGGAGCTGACGCGCCGGGCCATCCGTCCGAGTGAAGCCGAGGTAGCCGCGAACCCGAGGGCGCGCAGCGCGGTATTGCGCGCCGCCGAGCGAATCGGCTAGCGGTGCGCGGCGCTTTCCCGCCCTGTCGGGGCATTTCGAACCACCTGCAACAGCAGGCCAGCCGAACCAATGGAGGGCGCGATGGCGGCGATTAACCATCCGATACCCCAGGCCCGCCGGATCCCCATTCCGGTTCGGGTAGGTGGCGCGATCAACTGGTGGGTGCTGGGCGCCATCGCCGTGCTCGGTGTGGGCGCGACGCTGCCGGTGCTGCAAAACAGCACGGCCACCAGCCGCGGGTTCGAAGTCCAGGCGCTCCAGGCGCGCGAGGACGAACTGCAGGGCGAAATCAAGCAACTCGAGTCGGAAGTCGCGCAGCTCACTTCGCTGCAGCGCATTCAGCGGCGGGCGGAGACCCTGGGCCTCGTCCCGGGGACCGACCCGATCTACATCGAGGTTTCGGAGCCGGGCCCGGCCCCGGCAAAGATCCCATCGGAGTATCTCCCCGGGCCCGTTCACGAAGCGAACGAGCCCGATCCCTGGTGGAAGTCGCTCCTGGGCTGGCTTTCGCTGGGCAATTGATTTGAGCCGCAGGCTGGTGCCGCGGCCGGAGGCGCGTTCGGAATGACACAGCGAGTGCACGCGACTCGTCGTGTGTGGCTGCCTGCCGCTTTGTTCGGGGCGTTTGCACTCGTTATCCTCGGCCGCCTTGTGCAGCTCCAGATCCTGGAGCACGAGGCCTACGCCCAGGCCGCGCGTTCCGAGCTCTTCGCCAGCAACACCATCTACGCGACCCGTGGCTCGATTCTTGACCGAAACGGGAATGTGCTCGCCGCAAGCGTCGACACGTGGGACATTTATGTAAACGCCCGAGCGTGGAAGGACGAGATGCGTGCGAACAAAGGTTCCGCGGTGCTTGGCCGCGCCCTCGAAATGGACCCTGCCGAACTCCGGGCGATGGTCGAGAACGCGGAGACTGTCGACGTCCTCATCAAGCGTGACGTCCCCTATGAAATCGGCAAGCAACTCCTCGACCAGGAACTCGAGGGGGTGATTTTCCGTTCGAATACCGACCGCGTGAACCCGGAAGGCGACCTCGCCGCAGGTGTGCTCGGGTTCATTGGACTCGACAACGTGGGGCTGGCCGGCATTGAGGCCGCCTACAACGAAGTGCTGCAGGGGAAGCCGGGCCGGGTCATCTTCGAACGCGACACGACGAACGACTTCATCCCGTTCGGCGAGTACGTGGCGAGCGAGCCCGAGCCGGGCCGCGACGTCGTGCTCACCATCGACCGGTACCTTCAGCAGCTCTGCGAGGAATACCTGGCCGACGCGGTCGAACGGCACCAGGCGGTCGACGGCGGCTCGATCATCATGATGGACCCGAACACGGGTGAGCTGCTCTGCCTGGCGAACACGCCGAGCATCAAGTTCAGCCAGCTGGACCTCTCGGACCCGTCGATCCTCGAGCTCATGAAGAACCGGGCGGTCACCGACCTGTATGAGCCCGGCAGTGTCATGAAGGTGATCACGGCGGCTGCCGCGATTGATGTGGGCGCCGTGACCCCAAACACAACCTACGAAGACACCGGCGTCGTCGACGTTGCGGGTATCGAACTTCGGAACTGGCGGAACCGCTCCTATGGAACCCAGACGATGACCGGTGTGCTGGTGGACAGCATCAACACCGGCGCGGTGTTCATGCTTAACGCGATGGAAGCGACCTCGCCGGGGTCGTTCCAGCGGTACCTGGAGGCGTTCGGGTTCGGGAAGCCGACCGGAGTGGACCTCCAGGGCGAGGCGACCGCCATCTTCCGAACGCCGGACGACGAGGGCTGGTCGCCCGTCGACGCCGCGACACAGTCGTTCGGTCAGTCGATCAGCGTGACGCCGATCCAGATGCTGACCGCGATCGCGGCGACGATTAACGGTGGGAAGCTGCTTCGCCCGCACCTCGTGAAGGCGATCATCGGCCCCGATGGGACGCGGCAGGAGATCCAGCCGGAGGTTATCGGGAACCCAATCACGCCCGAAACCAGCGCGCAGGTCCGCGAGATGCTGCGGGCCGTTGTCGAGGCGCCGGACCGCGACCACCCGGGCAAGCCGACGAACTACAGCGCGGGCGGGAAGTCGGGCACGGCGAACGTGCCCATCGGCGGTTCGTACAACGACACGCAGATCGCATCGTTCGTGGGGTTCGCCCCGGCCGAGAACCCGCGGATCCTGGTGCTGGTCAAGCTGAACGAGAACCAGGACCTGCAGACCGGCACCGAGGCGGCTGCACCCGTCTTCGCCGCACTTGCCGACGAGGCGCTGCGCTACCTGAACGTCCGCCCGGAGGCGAGCCGATGACCGGGCTGACGACAGGCTGGGTCGCAAGGGCAATGCGTGGTCTCGGGTACGAGGTCCACGAAGGGCCCGGCGTGCCGGTAACCGGGGGCGCCGCGGATTCCCGGAAGGTACAACCGGGCAACCTGTTCACGGCGTTTCCGGGCGAGAACACCGACGGCAACCTCTACGTCGCTGACGCGCTTCGGAACGGCGCGGTGGCCGCAATTTGCGAGCGCGCGCCGGAAGGCGAATGGCCTGACAAGACGATCGTCGTGGTCCCGGATGCGACCCGGGCGATCGGGGAACTGGCGCAGGCATGGCGCCGCCACTGCAACGTGCCGGTGGTTGGCATCACCGGGACGGTGGGAAAGACGACCGCGAAGGAGCTCACGGCGGCCGCGCTCTCGGCCACGTTCGCGACGCACCGCAGTGAAGGGAACCTGAATTCGCGCGAGGGTCTCCCGCTCGCGCTGCTCACCCTCCGGCCGGACCACGAGGTCTCGGTGCTCGAGATGGGGATGGACAGCGTGGGCGAAATCGCGCGGCTGTGCGCCATCGCCGAACCGCGAGTCGGCGTGGTCCTGAACATCGGGCTCACGCACGCGGAGAAGCTCGGGAGCGTCGAGGCTATCGCGAACGAGAAGCTGTCGCTGCCCCGCGCGTTGCCGCCCGACGGCACAGCCGTGCTGAATTTCGATGACGGGCGCATCGCGCCGGTTGCGGCGGAACTGCGGTGCCGGGTCATCGGGTTCGGGCGCGACGAAGGTGCGCAGCTCCGGGTCGGCGACATCCGCGACCACGGGCTCGACGGCACCGAATTCGAGGTGACGTTCGGGGGCAAGACGGTCACCGTTCGCTCACCGCTCCCGGGCGCGCACGTGGTCCCCGCGGCGCTCACTGCCATCGGCGTGAACCTGGCATTCGGCGTCCCCCTGGAAGATGCGGCGGAGGCGGTTCGAAACGCACAGGTCGAAGGCAGGCTTCGGCGAATTCGGAGCGTGACCGGCGCAACGATCCTCGACGACCGGTACAACGCGAGCCCGGCTTCGGTCGCGGGGGCGCTCGGGCTGCTCGCGCGGCTGCCCGGGCGGCGCATCGCGCTGCTGGGGAAGATGGCCGAACTCGGTGAGCACGCCGAACCGGAACACCGGCGCATCGGCCGCATCGCGGCGGAGAGCGTCGAGGTGCTTGTCTCGTTCGGCGAACTCGGCCGCTACATCATCGACGAAGCACAGGAAGCGGGCCTCGATAAGGCCTGCTGGTTCGAGACGAAGGAGGCGGCTGCTGCCGCCATCCGCGAGCTCCTGCGCGAAGGCGACACCGTGCTGGTGAAGGGTTCGCGGAGCGAGGCGCTCGAAACCGTCATCCCGGTGCTGGGGGGCGAGGCATGATCCACGCCCTCTACTCGGGAGTGATTACGTTCTTCCTCTCGCTGGCGCTCGGGTACCCGATCCTGCGGTACCTCCGCGCGCAGAAAGCGGGCAAGCAGATCAGCGAGTACCAGCCGAAGTCGCACCAGAAGAAGGCCGGCACGCCAACGTTCGGCGGGCTCATCATCTGGGTGCCCACGTTCATCGTCACCGCCGTCGCGGTGGACTGGTGGAACCACCAGTCGATCCTGCTGCCGCTCGGGATGATCGGCATCACGGGCGCGGCCGGGTTCGTGGACGACCTCGGCACACTGCAGCACCGCCGCCAGGGCGGGCTTTCGTGGCGCTTCAAGATCGCGTTCCTTACGCTGCTCGGCCTCGCCGCGGCGATCGTGCTCTACGAGCACATCGAAGTGCAGTCGATCCACATCCCCTACGTCGGTTCGTACGAACTGGGGCTCGTCTACATCCCGATCGCCGTAGCGGTCATCGTGGGCACGACGAGCGCGGTCGCGGTAACCGACGGGCTCGATGCGCTCGCCGGGGGCACCACCCTCATCGCGTTTATCGCCTACGGCATCCTGGGGTTCATCCAGGGGCAGGAGTTCGTCGCGACGTTCGCGTTCATCATCGCAGGCGCGAACCTGGGCTACCTCTGGTACAACGCCCACCCGGCGATGGTGATTATGGGCGACACCGGCGCGCTGGCGCTCGGTTCGAGCCTCGCCGTCGTCGCGCTGATGACCGGCCAGTGGCTGCTGCTCCCGGTCATCGGGATCATCTTCGTGCTCGAAGCGCTCAGCAACGTCATCCAGATCGGGTATTTCAAGCTGACCGGGGGGCGCCGCGTCTTCAAGCGGGCGCCGCTCCACCACCACTTCGAAGAAATCGGCTGGGCCGAAACGCAGGTGGTCACCCGCGCGTGGCTCATCGCGATCGTCGCGGCGATGCTCGGCGTGGCCCTCGCGCTGGAGGTGCCGGATTGAGCGCGGTGCTTCGCGGCGGCATCCCCGACGTGCGCGGCAAGCGCGCGCTGGTCTACTCCCTCGGCATCGAGGGGCGAGACCTGGCAGCGTGGCTGCTGCGCAACGGCGCGTCTGTGACCATGTCGGACACGCGGTCGGAGGAGGCGCTCCGGGCCGCCGGGGCGACCGCGCCTGAGGGCGTCGAACGCGTAGTGACCGGCCAGCCGTTCCTCCCGCCTGACGGCTTCGACCTGCTCGCAGTGTCGCAGTCGGTGTTGCGGCACGACCCGATGGTTGTGCGTGCGCGCGAACTTGGCGTCCCGGTGGTGTCGCAGATGGAACTGTTCCTGCGGCTCTGCCCGGGCCGGGTCATCGGCATCACCGGTTCGAGCGGCAAGTCGACGACGACCGCGCTGGTCGGCGCGATGGCACGGGCAGCCGGCATCGAGCACATCGTCGGGGGCAACATCGGGGAGGCGCTGCTCGGGCGGCTGGACGAAATTCGCGACACCACGACCGTCATCCTCGAAATCAGCCACACGCAACTGCAGTACATCGACCGCGGGCCTGACATCGCCGCCATCACGAACATCACGCCGAACCACCTCGACCAGTTCAGCTGGGATGAGTACGTGGGACTGAAGCGGCGGATTCTCGAGACGCAGTGCACCGAGAGCGTCGCCGTCTTGAACGCGGACGACGAAACGAGCCGCGGCCTGTTCGAAGACGTGCGGGGCGAGCTGCACCTGGCTTGCCGGCGCGAGTCTCCAGGTACGCACGACGGGGCCCACCTCGGCGACAGCGCGATCTACCTTCGCAAGTGGGGCACCGTGGCGCGACTGCTGGACAGCAGTGAGATCCAGCTTCGTGGCGAACACAACCTTGCGAACGTGGTGATGGCGTGCGCCATCGCGGACGCGGCCGGGTTCGACCGCACGGCCATCGCGGAAGGCGCGCGGACGTTCCGCGGGGTGGCGCACCGGCTCGAGGTGGTCGGCCAGGTGGACGGCGTCACCTACGTGAACGACAGCATCGCGACCTCCCCCGAGCGAACGATCGCGGGGCTGCGCGCGTTCGAAGAACCGGTCGTCCTGCTGCTCGGCGGCAGGGAGAAGCACCTCCCGCTGGAGGGGCTGCGCGAGCTGGTGCGCCGCAGGTGCAGGGCGGTGGTGTGTTTCGGCGAGGCCCGCGACCTGTTCTTCGAACAGGTGGCTGCTGCAGCGCCGCAGCAGGCGCGCGTCGAGACGCTGGAGGAGGCCGTTACCGCCGCGAAAGGCTTCGCGCAGGCGGGCGACGTTGTGCTGCTTTCGCCGGGGGCGACGAGCTTCGACGCCTACCCGAACTTCGAGGCGCGGGGCGAAGAGTTCCGGACGCTGGTTCGGCGACTGCCCGGATTCGAGGAGGTGCCGGCATGGCCTCGCTAAATCGGCCCTCGGAGTGGGTGCCCGGCCGCCCGGACTATGCGCTGCTGGCGCTCACCGCAGTGCTGACCATCACCGGGCTGATCGCCGTGTACAGCGCGAGCTTCGTCATCGGGCTCGCCCGCTTCGGCGACCCGCAGTACTACGTCATCCGGCAGGGCGTGTGGGCGTGCTTCGGACTGGTGCTCATGGTCGCAGCCATGCGAACCGACTACCGGCTGTACCAGAAGTACGCCGTCCCCATCATGCTGGCGACGGTCGTCGCGCTCACCGCAGTGCTGATCATTGGCGTCGAAGGCGGTGGCGCGCGGCGGTGGCTCGGCGTCGGCGAGTTCACGATTCAGCCGGCCGAGTTCGCGAAGCTGACCGTGACGCTCTACATCGCCGCGTGGCTGGCGTCGAAGGGCGACAACATCCGCACCTTTGGGCAGGGGCTCGCTCCGTTCGTGGTGATCATCAGCGCGGTCGGCGTGCTGATCATGCTCGAGCCCAGCCTCGGGACGACGTTCATCATCCTTTCGATCACCGTGACAATGTTCTGGGTCGCCGGAGCGTCGCTGATGCAGATGGTGACGCTCGGCGTCACCGGGTCCATCGCGATCGCGATCCTGGCGACGGTCGCGGGCTACCGGATGGACCGGCTCATGGCGTTCTTCAACGCCGAGCTCGACCCGCTGGGCAACGGCTTCCAGACGCTGCAGGCGCTGCAGGCGCTCGGCAACGGCGGCCTCAATGGTCTCGGGCTCGGCGCGAGCCGCGGCAAGTTCTTCTACATCCCCGAAAGCCACACCGACGGGGTGTTCGCCATCGTCGGCGAGGAGCTCGGGTTCATCGCGACCTGCGCGGTGCTGAGCCTCTACATCATCCTGATGGTTCGCGGCTACCAGGTCGCCCGGCGTTCACGCGACGACTTTGGGATGCTGGTCGCGACGGGGATCACGACGTGGATCACGATCCAGGCCTTGCTGAACATCGGCGGGATCACGCGGGTTATCCCGCTTACCGGCGTGCCGCTGCCGTTCCTGAGCTTCGGCGGTAATGCGCTCGCTGCCGTCCTCCTCGGGATGGGCGTGCTGATCAACATCTCGCGATACCGCGTCGAAGAGCGGCCCGTGGCAGCGGAGGCGAAGGCGAAGACGCCAGCCCGGCCGCGACACGTCGTCCGGAGGGCGCGGCGATGACTCTCCGGATTGCGCTCACGGCTGGTGGTACCGGTGGCCACATCTTCCCGGCGCTCGCGGTGCTCGACGCGCTGCAGCGCGAGGGTGGCATCGAAGCGGTACGGTTCTTCGGGCCCGAAGACCGCGGCGAACGCAAGCGCGTCGAGGCGGCGGGACTCCGGTTCGAAACCGTCCCGGCAGCAGCGGTTCGCGGGCGAGGCCCCATTTCGCTGGCCCGGAGCGTGCTGCGGCTCGGCGTGGGGACGTTCACCGCTGTGCGAAAGCTCCGGGCGTTCAAGCCGGACGTGGTATTCAGCACCGGCGGATACGCCAGCTTCCCCGGGAGCGTGGCGGCTCGAATCCTCCGCATCCCGCTCGTGGTGTACCTGCCAGACGTGACGCCGGGCTGGGCGGTGAGCGCTGAACAGCGGCTGGCCACACGGATCGCAACCACCACGGAAGCAGCGCTCGAGCATCTGCCGCGCGAGAAGACGGTGGTAACCGGCTACCCGGTGCGGTCCACGTTCTTCGAAGTGAGCCGTGAGGAGGCGCGCCGGAAGGTCGGCGTTGAGGGCGATGAGCCGGTAATCCTGTTCGCTGGCGCGAGCCAGGGGGCCCGGGCCCTGAATCGCGCGGTGTTCGAGAACCTCGCCGCGCTCGTGAAGGTCGCGACGGTGTTCCACGTTACGGGCGAACACGACGCGGTGCAGGCGCAGCGAATGCGCGGCGAACTCTGGTCGGAGGCCGACCGGTACCGGCCGGCGGCGTTCCGCGACGACCTGCCGCTCCTGATGCTGGCGGCCGACCTCGGCGTCATGCGCGCAGGCGCAAGCGTCCTGGGCGAACTGCCCGCAGCAGGCCTGCCGGCGATTCTCGTGCCGGGCACGTTCGCGGGGGGCCACCAGCGGGACAACGCGAACTGGCTGGCGCAGAACGGCGCGGCGGTAGTGCTGGAAGAAGCCGACATTGCGCGGCTGCCGGGCCTGATCCAGGAGCTGCTGACCGACTCTGCGCGCCTGCAAGGGATGCGGGAGGCCGCGCGAAAGCTGGCGCGCCCGAACGCCGCCGCGGACATCGCGAAGCTGGTGAGGGAGGTGGCGAAGCGATGACCACCCTCCCGAAGTCGGTCCACCTGATCGGTATTGGCGGCATGCACATGTCGGCCATCGGGCAGCTCCTGCTCGAACGCGGCGTACGCGTGACCGGCAGCGACCTGCGGCCCTCCAAGTTCACACGCGACCTTGAAGCGCGAGGCGCCCGGGTATTCGAAGGCCACGCGGCGGAGAACGTCGGGGACGCCGAACTGGTAGTGACCACCGCGGCAGCGAGCGACGACAACCCGGAGATCACCGAGGCGCGACGGCGCGGTATCCCCGTGATCATTCGCGCCCAGATGGTTGGGCGGCTCATCGCGGACAAACGCGTGATTGCGGTCGCGGGGGCGCACGGAAAGACGACGACGTCGAGCCTGATCGCGTTCATCCTGCGCGAGGCAGGCCGCGACCCGATGTACCTGCTCGGCGGCGAAAGCATCGACCTCGGCGGGCACGCGGCCTGGGGCGAAGGCGACCTCTGTGTGGTCGAAGCGGACGAGTACAAGCGCGCGTTCCATGAGTACACGCCCGAGGTGGCGGTCATCACGAACGTTGAGCCGGACCACCTCGACTACTACGGCACTCCGGAGGCCTACCACGAGGCGTTCGTCGATTTCGCGCGAAAGGTGAAGCCCGGCGGGGCGCTGCTCACCTGCTGGGACGACCCCGGCGCCCGTGCGGTCGCAGAAGCGGTTGAAGACTCCGGGATTCGCGAGGAGTCGTACGGCATCGACGGCACGCGCTTCTGGCAGGCGACGGACATCGAGGCCGGGGAGGATGGCACGTCGTTTACCCTTCGGCGGGGCGGGGTGCCGGTGGGAACACTGCGGGTCGGCGTTCCCGGCGACCACTTCGTTCGCAACGCGACAGCGGCGGCGGCCGTGTGCCTTGGGCTTGGGGTGGATTTCGCGGCTATCCGGGACGCGATCGCGCGGTTCCGTGGGGCGCGACGCCGGTTCGAGCGCGTGGGCGAAGCGGGCGGTGTGCTCGTGATGGACGACTACGCGCACCACCCGACCGAAGTGCGGGCGACCATCCGGGCAGCACGGACGCGTTTCCCCGGCCGGCGACTCATCGGGGTGTACCAGCCGCATACGTACAGCCGCATTTCGTACCTGTGGGACGAATGGGTTCGCTGCTGGCAGGGGCTGGACGAGCTGGTTGTGCTCGAAACGTACGCGGCGCGCGAACAGCCGCTGCCCGGGCGGGGCGCGAAGGACCTCGCGGAGGCGATCGAGGAGCCGCGGGCGCAGTACGCGGCGGACTTCGACGAGGCAGCGCGCAAGGCGGTGGCGCTTGCGAAGCCGGGAGACGTCATCTTCACCATCGGCGCGGGCGACGTGACCGAGGTGGGGCCAAAGATCGTGGAGTTGCTGCGATGAGCGCGCTCGAACGGCTGGCAGCCATGCTCGAAGGGCACGGCGAACTCCGCCGGAACGAGCCGATGTCGCGCCACACCACGTTCGGGATCGGCGGG
>NICF_comb_assmDRAFT_10000431_pt1 | contig 35938 bp, 23 predicted proteins | sample NewIslPassag4_SG_FD_11279 | JGI IMG/M metagenome (IMG submission 11279)
GCCATGGCGCGAGCCGTGAAACACATCGCCGATCGCCACTGTGACGGACGCCTGGTGGCGGTGCTGGAGGGTGGCTACAACCTACACACGTTGCCCTACCTGGTGCTTGCCATCATGGATGAGTTGGGGGATCTGGGACTCGACGTAACCGAGCCGGTGCCAATTCCGACGGCACCGGAGCCTGAGGAGGCAGCCGAGGTCATCGCCCAGGTGCGTAAGGCACTCGCACCACACTGGACCTTCTAATCCAGGCAAATGCCGTGGTGACGCGCAGCACACGCGAACCGGGCATGCGGACCCAGATCTGCGCCTGTGTCCAGCAGCGGCAGCGACCCCCACATCAACGACGACCTGGCACGAGGCAAGAGGGGAGCGGGGGAGAGTCGCGCTGTCGTGGTCCTCACCCCGCCCCAACGGGGCCGATCGAAGACCGCGGACGGTGGCCGCCCGCGCTGGCCATCCGACCACTCCAGTGGATCAACCGATCGGTTGCCTCAGCGCCGATGGCATGGTGCCATCATCATCGCGGCAGCACCGCACGTTCACCACTCGTCGATGACCGTCAACGTAAACGGGAGGTTACCCATAATGTAGGCGCCGTCCTCCCGGAACATGAGCATGTCCACCACGAAGTTGATACCGGAGTGATGCGGCGTAAAGAAGTTGGACTCGTGATTGACGACCATTCCCGGCCGGAAGACCGCGTCGCCTGGATCGGTCCCGGCATCGTAATAGAACGGACCGACCCAGTCCGGCGGGAACGCCACCCCGAACTCGTAACCTCCCACCCAGGCCCGCTGTTCCCAGATGCCTTGCTCCTGGTAGTAGCGCTTGACGGTGTCCAGCAACTCCGCTACGGGGAGCTCCGGCCGGAGGATGCCGCGGATCACATCCCAGACTCCGGCCTGTCTCTCACAGAACTCCCGGATATCCGGATGCGGCTCTCCAATCGAGAAGGTCCGTGCAAGGTCAGCATGGTAGCGATGATACACGCCGGCCACATCAACGATGACCAGTTCGCCGGGCATGATCTGCTTCCGCGACGCGAGTGCATGATACGAGAACGTCTTGGAACCCGAGACGACCGGCATCGTGATGCCCGGGTTCTCGCCGCCGGCCCGTGCCATAGCGGCCACCATTTCGCCATAGACCTCGAGCTCGGTCACGCCCGGGCGAAGGGCATTCCGCGCTGCCTCCATGCCGATGTGCGCGATGCGGTCGGCGATCTCGATGTAGGCGAGCTCCTGTGGCGACTTGATCGAGCGCACGGACCGGACGATATCCGTCCCATCGACCACCTCAGCCCCCGCTCGCTCGAAAGCCGCCTGAAGGAGCTCCGACACGGCACGGTTCGGCCGGTAGCTCCATAGCTCAAAGCCAACACGACCCGGGAGCCAGCCTTGAGCCCGCAGCTCGTTGACGATGAAGTCAATGCCCGGTGAGTGCTGCGGGCGGGGGAACAGCCGCACGTCGCGCGCGATGGTGTGGTAGCGCGAGAGGACCGCCTCGGCAACGGAGTTGAAGAAGATGAAATCATCGTGGTCGACGTGAACTGCGATGCCTGAGAGCGGCATCCAGTCCTTCGGACTTTCCGATTGGTACCACTCCGCCGCGTACCCACTGAGGTAGTGCTGGCTCTCCGGCGAGGTCAGCCAGAGCATATCGATGCCCGCCTTGGCCATCTCCTCCCGCACCCGCTGCAGCCGCTGGCGGTACTCCCCCAGAGAGAAGGGGACCTCCATCTCGGGCCATGCATGCTGGAGCACGTGCTCCAGCCCACTCAACCGGCGTACTCGCGGCTGGGAACCCTCTGCCATCGCCTGTTCCTCCCATGACCAGCGGACAGCAAGACCCCGACTCCACCCTCCGCCTCTGCGCCAGGTTCCCCGCTGGGCACAACCACTGCCGACTGCTCCGCCAGGACGACGGCCCTGACGGCCGGACGCCGAAACCAGGCTGTCCCTGCCGCGCGGCCCACAATCCGCCACTCGCCCGTCCACCCGGGCAACGTGACGATTGAGCGGCTCGTCCGGGCGTGTTACCCGGCGATCATTACGGCGTGTTCTACCCAACCCAGCAAGCAGGCGAAGTATCTCCCACGGATTTTCGGAGGGCAAGATTCAAGGAGCTCGCAAATCCTCAGCGCCGACCTAGCCCGGCCACCGATGGTACCTTCACCAGCCCGAACCGCGGAAACCGACCTCGATTACCTGGGATTGACGCTTCCGATTGTTCTTTCGACCGCATGGAGAACGTCCGGACGTGTGCGGCTTGCTCTCACCGACGCCGGTAAAGGACCAGACCTCACCCGCCTGCTTCCCGACATCCGGAAGTCGCGTGCCCGTTCCGAAGGCGCAAACGGCGTTGCTAGGACGAGCTCGGCGCCAGTGTTCGCTGGGAGACCAACATCAGCCTCCCGGGACTGGCGCCCAGCTCGCCAGTCATGAGGTGCCTTGCGAGGTCTTTCCTAGACAGGCGGTATCAGGTGCGCCCACGGCTGCGCTGCCTCGAACGCCGCCGACGCCCGCAGGCAGAGAGCGTCCTGGTGCCACGGGGCGATAATCTGCAACCCAACCGGCAAGCCCTCGCTGGTCAGTCCACAGGGTACAGACGCTGCAGGCCACCCGGTGACGTTCCACGGGAACATCAGGGCCCACCGGCCACCTGGCGTCTCCTGGATCATGGTGCCCTCGATCTCGCCGGGCTGCCCGTCGTAGCGCCACGCCCCGCAGGGCATCGCTGGCGTGAGTAGGAGATCGAACTGATCCATGAACTCGCGCGCCTGATCGTAGAACTTCGCACGCTCGGTCAGGGCGTTCATGAGTTGCGTCGTGGTGATCTGCTTCCCGAGCTCAATCAGGCGGGCCAGGCTCGGATCAACCCACTCTGGCCGGGACTCGGCCTGGTCACCATACTTCGCGGCGATCCCCGCCCGGTACAGAGTCGCGTGCCACTCGGCCGGGTTGTCCCACGCCGGGTTGGCCTCGACAACATCACAGCCGAAGTCTTCGAAGCGTCGAGCCGCGGCCTCCGTGAGGGCCCGCACCTCTGGGTCAACCGGCGCGTATCCCAGATCGGCACTCCAGGCGACACGCAGGCCCCGCAGATCACCGCCGCAGGCTGCGAGGTAGTCCTCCGGTTCCGCGTCGATAGAAATCGGATCACGCCGCTCCGGTCCGGCCATGACGGACAGGAGCAACGCTGCGTCACGCACCGTCCGCGTCATCGGACCAATGTGCGAGCGCGTGGTCCAATAGTCCTGGCTAGGCCAGAAGGGGACGCGACCCAGCGATGGTTTCATCCCGTAGATGCCACAGAGCGCGGCTGGGATGCGGATCGATCCCGCTCCATCGGATCCGAGTGCGAGTGGTCCCTCGCCAGCCGCAACCGCGGCCCCAGCACCACCACTAGAGGCCCCCGACGTCCGATCAAGCTTCCAGGGGTTTCGGGTTGCGGGCATGATCAGGTTGTCGCAGGTGTCTTTGTGGCCGAAGGCTGGGGTATTCGTCTTGCCAAAGATGATCCCGCCAGCACGGCGGATCCGCTCGACAGCGACCGCATCGTAGTCCGGGACGAAGTGCTCATAGAACTTGGAACCATACGTCGTCCGCATCCCGGCAGTCGCGAAGAGATCCTTGATCGATACCGGGATCCCATGAAGCGGGCCGAGCTCGTCCCCCCGCATGACTGCATCCTCAGCGGCCTTGGCCGCCGCTCGCGCACCCGCCTCATCGATCGTGACGAAGGCGTGGATCTTGGGCTCGACCTCCTCGCAGCGTTCCAGCACGGCCTCCAGCAACTCCACCGGCGAGAGTTTGCGGGTGCGGATCATCTCACGCAGCTCGGTCGCCGGAACAAAACACAGCTCGTTCGCCATCGCAGGCCCTCCTCCCACAGCCACGCTCCCACCAGCGGCTGAGATATCCATCAACCCGAATTACACAAGCGCGCCAGCGCGCTAGCGCGCAACGCCCTTCCACCACTCGCGGATTTCATGGGCGATCCCAGGACCGTCGAGATGGTAGTGGGCGTAGAGCGCCGCCGGCGGGCCGATCAGTGCGAACTCGTCGTAGATACCGTGACGGCGGAACGGCACCGCGATAGACTCCTCAGCCAGCACTTCCGCGACGGCGCTGCCAAGACCACCCGTGATGTTGTGCTCTTCGACCACGAAGATGCCGCCGGTCTCTCGTGCCGCCGCGATGATTGCCTCGCGGTCGAGCGGCTTGATGGTGTGCATGTCGATGAGCCGACAGTCCAGCCCTTCGGCGGCGAGCGCCTCTACAGCATCCACTGCTGCTCGCATCGTAAGCCCATGAGTGATAACAGTGAGGTCACGCCCGTCCCGGAAGATGATGGCCTTACCAAACTCGAATCCGGGGAGGCCACGCTCATAGACCACTCGCTCACGGCCACGGCCGAGCCGGAAGTAGATCGGTCCCGGCCAGGTTAATGAGGCCTCGATACCAGCCCGAATGCTTGGCGCGTCGGCAGGGCAGAACACGGTGAGATTCGCCATCGTGCGGGTGATCGACAGATCCTCCAGTGCGTGGTGGTTGGTGCCGTAGTAGCCCATTGTGATTCCGGAATGATGAGCCAGGATGCGCACCGGGAGGTTGTTGTACGCCAGGTCAGTGCGGATGTGCTCAGCACACAGCAGCGCAACGAAGGCTGCGAACGTCCCGATGAAGGGCATCTTGCCGCAGGCAGCCATACCCGCTGCGACTGAGACCATGTTCTGCTCAGCGATCCCGACGTTGATGAAGCGCTCTGGCCACTCCTCAGCAAAGTCGCTCAGGCGATTCGAGTACTTGAGGTCCGCGGTCAACGCCACGATTTCTGGATGCTGGGCAGCAAGCCCAGCGAGTGTCTGCCCCGCGACCGCTTCGGAAGATAGGCGAGCCGAGGTGAGCAGGTTCCAGGATGCATCATCCCGGAGGTCTATCGCTTTTCGTTCCGTAGGGAGCGAACCCGACCCATCACGACCCGAAGTCGGGCGCAACGTGCCTGTGCACTTTGGCCTTGGCCGCGCACTCTGAGCAGCGCGGTGAGCCTCGGCGACGGTTGCATACTCTCCGTACTGCGGCATGGGATCGCCCCCCAGGAGCTCCTCCATCGCACGGTCGTAGTCCGCACCCGCGAGAAGACCAAGGTGCCATTCTCGCGAGAGGTCCATAAAGGACAGGCCGAAGCCCTTGCGTGTATGGGCAATGATCGCCAACGGCCGCGGATCATCACGGACGTCGATCCGGTCGAACGTGGTGACGAGAGCCTCGAGATCATGGCCGTCGACCTCCCACACCTCCCACTTGAACGCCTGAAACTTCTCTACGAGTGGTTCGATCGGCATGACCTCTTCGGTGAACCCGTCGAGAGACATCTGATTGCGATCGACGATGGCGACGAGGTTGTTGAGCTGGAAGTTGCCGGCAGCCATCATCGCTTCGTAGACCTGTCCCTCATTCATCTCCCCGTCGCCGAGCAGGCAGAAGACGCGATAGTCACGGCCGTCCATGACACCTGCCAGTGCCATCCCAACGGACACGGAGAGGTTGTGGCCAAGCGATCCGGAAGAGAAGTCGATTCCCGGGATCAGCTTCATGTCTGGGTGGTCGCCGAAGGGGCTGCCGACGCGGGTATAGGTATCCAGCAAGGCCGGGTCGAAATAACCTAGATCCGCGAGGATAGGGTACAACCCCACTGCCGCGTGGCCCTTACCGAGCAGAAATCGGTCGCGGTCGGGCCAGTCAGGATCCTCAGGGCGAATTCGCAGCGCATGGTAATACAGCGCTGCGAACAACTCAGCGCAGGAGAACACGCTGGTATAGTGCCCGCTCTTCGCGATCGCGATCAGCCGCAGGGTCTCGGTGCGAACGAACTTCGCACGATTCCTCAGCATCGCGAGAAGCTCGGACCGGGCAATCGGAGACGGCCTGGTATGGTCCATCCCGGACATAGGTTCTCCTCTCTTAGGTCCCGACCACCCACCACGTCGCACAGAGGTCGTCGCTGTGTCGCCACGGCACTACTGTCCAGCAGCGCTCCGGGGCAGCACAGAGTCAGCCTTCGCCGTGTACCCGCCGCACGATTTGAAAAGCGATATCGGTGATTTCCAGCGTCGTCTCGACGTCCTCCTCCGTATGAGCAGCAGAAAGAAACCAGTTGTGCCACGGGTGTAGATAAGCACCGCGCTTGGCCGCTTCAGCGGTGAAGGTGAAAGACCGTTCGAACGCTTGGTCACTCTCGAATGTCAGGAATGGCATCTGCACCGGCCCGGACTGACGAATGCGCAGGCCATAGGACCGGGCTTGGGCGTCGAGCCCTTCTCGGAGCAGTCGACCGATGCGTTCCATGTGCGCGATCGCGTTTGTCGCCCGCAACGTCTCGATCGTCGCAATGGCTGCCGCCATCGGACCACCGGCGAACCAGAACGACCCCGTGGCGAACACTTCCTGGGCAGCGGCTCGCAACACCTCCCGCCCTACGACCGCAGCGAGCGGGTAACCGTTGGCAATGGCTTTGGAATAGGCCGAGAGATCAGGTGCGACGCCGAGCGGGGCCCAACTTCCCCTGAGATCGATGCGGAACCCGGCACGCACATCGTCTAGGATGAGGACCGCGCCAGTCTCATCGCAGATCGCCCGTAAGCCGTGGGCAAAGGCGGGGTCGACCTCCTCCTGATCGAACCACGCATCATGGCGGAAGGGGGTAACGATGATGGCTGCAAGGTCATCGCCGACTTCGGCGACCGCTTGCTGTACGCTCTCGAGGTCGTTGTACGTGAAGAAGCGCTGGTTCGCCGTGTCCTCAGGCGTAACGCCGGCCGGTTTCGGCGTGCACCACGGTGCCGAGCCATGATATGAACCCCGCGCGCGCAGCAAGTACTTCTTGCCGGTGTGCGCCCGGGCCACCATGACCGCAAAGGTCGTGGCATCGGTCCCGTTCTTGGCAAACCATGCCCAGTCCGCATGGGGCGTGATCTCAACGAGCAGCTCAGCAAGCCGAACCCAATACTCCGTCGGGCCATTGAAACACGTGCCGAGCTGCTGTTGTTCCGTGACCGCGCGCTCGACCGCCTCGTGCCGGTGTCCGAGCACGATCGGCCCAAACGCGCACATGAAGTCGATGTACTCGTTCCCATCGACATCCCAAACCCGACTCCCCTGGCCGCGTGCAAAGAACTGGGGAAAGCCTTCCGGTAGTTGCGCGGCCGACTGGTGCCCGTAGACCCCACCGGGTACCACCCTCTTAGCGCGCTCGCACAATGAGGCGTTCCGCGCATATGTGTGTACCTGCACGCGTTACCTACCTCCTAACCTCCACGCAGCGCATCGTCGCACTCCGGTCAGCCTCCGCCGCGAGCTCTCGGCAGAATCCAGTAGATCCCTGGCTTGGACACCTCTGACACCCACGGCATCGGCTCCACACTTGAGCGAGCTAAGGAGCAACCCGGCTGAGGCGGAAAGCGCGCGCCGACTCGCGGTGCCGATGGTGAATCGGCTCGTCCGAGCGCTATGGTTCAAGACCCACCATCGGCCACACCTCCCCGATCTCATTCGCTGCAGCGATCGTGAGCTCGATCACTCGTTGGTCCCGATGGATGGCGCGATACGCCGGGGATACGACGCTGACTGCGCCGACTACCTGGCGCTTCGGGTGGTTGATCCAAACCGGTGCGGCTACCGCGACGACTTCGTCACCGGTTTCCTGATCGTTGATGGCATAACCCTGTTCGCGGATCTTGCGAAACTCGCGCTGCAGTGCGGTCAAGTCGGTGATCGTGTGCTCTCCGAGCTTCGGGGTTCCTCTCTCGACAAGGATTCGGAGTGCTTCGTCCTCAGGGAGATTGGCCAGCCACGCTTTTCCGCCGGCACTGGCGTGCAGAACGAGTTCCTCGCCGAAGTAGTCGACCACCTTGACACGTCGTGGGCTCTCCGCCTTGGCCACGAGCACCAAGCGACCCCGATGCAGCCAGTTGAGCTCCGCCAGCTCCCCGGTGTCGTGCGCCAGCCTCCTCAGAATGGGCTGGACTAGGTCGTACATCTCCAGCGATCGGACATAACGGAACGCAAGGCCGAGCAGCTTGCTGGTCAGGCGATAGCGTTGGGTTAGTTCGTCCTTGTAGACGTAACCATCAGCGGTGAGACTGGCGAGGACACGGTGGACCAGGCCCTTATTGATCCGGAGCGTCTCGCTGAGCTCGGTCACGGTCAAACCGTGCGGAGCGCGAGAGATGGCGTCGATCATGGCCATCGCTCGCTGGACAGCCGCAATGCCGGAGTAGGACTGGGATGCTCCAGAGTCGTCGAATAGGGACTGCTCGTGGATTCTCATCGTATCGTGCACCCTCCAACAAAGGGGATACCCACACGCGACGCTCATGTGGTCTGTGACGAAACCCCGTGATTCACGACCGCTTCTTGCTTGCTGAACCTAAGAGTGGCACAAGCAACGGACTCGCGTGGATAAGAACCAGTGCAGGATGAACCGTCGCGCGCCACTCTCACCGCGCCATTGACAAGAACGTTCGCAGGGGTCTATACTACCGTTGTCTAGTGTAACGCTGTTACTCCTTGGAACGCAAGGGCGCGCATCGCGCCACACATGACCAGGTGAACTCCTAACGCGAACGCCACCGCCGCGCGTGGCAGGTTGATCCCGGCGCGGAGGTGGGTGTCTCCGTCACAACGAGGGAGCACCGCCGTCCTTGCGTTTCCAGCGCGGACGAGGAAGCGGGACGTATCGCTCGAGCGCCTTGGAGGGTTCCCGCACATCCGTCTACCGAGAAGTGGCCGGGTATGGGAACGCTGCCGATGAGCACGAGCGTTGTCACCAGCCTTTCGAGAGACGAGCCGAGCTCAGCTGATAACTGGGACGCGATAGACGCTGCCAGTCAGTCCGGTAACCGGTGGCACTAGCACCACGTCGTAGCTCCTATGTGACGGGCGGGTCACGATGTGAGACCGGTGGCGGAAGAGGAATCCATGTTCGCCATCAACATCACGCGTGACAAGGCACGGCCGGAACGGCGCAAGAACGTCGGGCCTCCGGTCCCTCAATGCCAGGGCACGTCGGTCATTGCCTTCGATGCTTTTCCAGTCTCCGGGGTCATGAGGATCCCATCAGGTCTGTTCATATGCGGGTTCGCGCTACCCGCCAGTAGTAGCGGAAGGAGGACGGCTACACCGCCGCCAGTGATAGATACCTGAAGGCTGGTCAGGACCGCACAAAGGTCGTGGGAGCGTCGAGAGACTGCGTGGAGGAGGAAAACGATGATAACCGATGATCGGGCAGTCCCCCGAATCACCCGCCGCCGATTGCTGCAGCTCGGGGCAGTAGGTGTAGCCGCCGCAGCAGGTTCACTTCTGGTCGCCTGCGGTGGTGAGAGCTCCGACGGCGCTCCCGCGGCAAACGCCACATCAGAAGGCGGCAGCACCGGAAGCACGAGTGGAACGACCGTGCCCTCCGGGACCGACGGCACCCCGGGGTCGAGCGATTCCGGCGAGGGCCAAGATGAGCAGGGTCGCTATGGAGGCGTCTTCAAGGCCGCGACCGCGACACCGCCACCTTCGCTCGATGTGGCGATCAATGTGACGGCGGCTTCCCGGGAAGCGACCCTCTTCTTCCTAGAGACGCTGGTGACATACAGCGAGGACTATCAAGTGATCCCGATGCTGGCCGAGAAGTGGGACAGCTCGGAGGACGGGACCACGTACACGTTTACCCTACGCGAGGGCGTCAAGTTCCACAACGGCAAGGAAATGACGTCGGAGGATGTGGTCGCGTCGTTCACGCGGTTCTTGGACGTCGCGGTCCGGAAGACGTCCTTCGACATGATCGAGTCGTTCGAAGCGACGGGGCCGTACACGGTCGACTTCCATCTGAAGTACCCCTCCCCGGCAGTCCTGGACGCGATCGCCTATCCGGCGGGCTACTGCGGCATCTATCCGGCGGAGATCATCGAGGGGAAGGGAGCCGATCAACTTCAGGACACCGACCATATCGGCACCGGCCCGTACAGGCTCGTCGAGTGGAAGCCCGACCAGTACGTCAAGCTGCAGCGCTTCGACGACTATCAGCCCCTGCCCGGTGAGCGGAACGGGCTCGGCGGGGCGAAGATCCCGTACTTCGACGAGATTCAGCTGATTCCTGTACCCGAAACCGCGGCACGGATCGCAGGACTCCAGACCGGCGAATACGACTACGCAGCCTCCCCGGCGACCACTGACTACGATGTCCTCAACGATAATCCCGACACGACCCCGTACATCATCGAGGACTCGACCTGGGTGGTCCTGCTCTTCAACTTCCGCAACCCGATTTCGTCCAACCTGAAGTTCCGACAGGCAGTGCAGGCCGCTCTCGACCACGAGGCTTTGGCGCAGGCCATCACCAACGGGCGGAGCGACTTTTACCGACTCCAGCCCTCCTTGTGGTTCCCGGTTTCGCCGTTCTACACCGAGATCCGCGCCGAGCTGTACAACCAGAACGATCCAGAGAAGGCGAAGCAACTCCTGGAGGAGGCCGGCTACAACGGCGAGGAGATCGTCCTGGTGACGAACCGCAACTACGACTACATGTACAAGGTCATCGTCACCGCGGAACAGCAACTCAAGAACATCGGCATGAACACCAGGGTCGATGTTATCGACTGGCCAGCGCAGCAAGCCCGGTGGACCGAAGGGGATTGGCAGATCAGCACGACGGGGTACCTGTCCCAGGCACTGTTCGCGCCCGACGCATTCGGCGCCTTCTACGGTGGCGGCGGTGGTGACGCGGGCGCGGGCTACAACAACCCCGAAATGACCCAGGCGTTCGAGAATGCCGCACGGGCGACCACGCTCGAAGAACGGAAAGCGGCGTTCGTCGAGGTGCAGCGGATCTTCTACGACGATGTCGCCGGGATCAAAGTGTGTGACATCTATGCCTTGACCTCACTGCGGTCCGAAATCAAGGGGTACACCCCATGGTACAACACGACTCGCTTTTGGGGCTGCTGGCGAGCGACCTAGGGTCGTGACGGAGGCCGCGGGATTCCGCGGCCTCCGTTCCCTATCGCATCTGGCCGCCTCCGAGGGATGGTGGGTACTTACATGGGTCGCTATATCCTGCGCCGCCTCATTGCGTTCATTCCGACGCTCATCATCGTGTCCTTCCTGATCTTCATCATGATCTATCTCATCCCGGGTGATCCCGTCTCGATGATGCTCGGCGCGGAAGCGTCGGCCACCGAGGCGGACGAGTTGCGGAGGCAACTTGGGCTGGACCAGCCGTTTCTGGGGCGGATGAAGACCTGGTACTCAGGCGCAGTGCGTGGCGACCTGGGGCACTCGCTGTTTCTTCACCAGCCAGTGACATCCGCGCTGTTAGAGCGGTTGCCGGTGACCCTCAGCCTCACGTTCTGTGCACTGATGATCTCGGCCACGATCGGGATAACCGCAGGCGTTATCGCGAGTTTGCGGCAGGGTAAGTTCACCGACTGGGGCATCATGCTGCTCGCCATCATCGGCATATCTATCCCGATCTTTTGGCTCGCTCTCAACATGATCTTTCTCTTCTCGGTCCGACTCGGCTGGTTTCCGACCGGCGGCTACTCACCGATCTCTGAGGGCCTAGGATCTTTCCTCAAGCATCTCTTCCTCCCGAGTCTTGCGCTCGGGCTGGCCTATACGGCGCTGATAGCGCGGATGAGCCGATCGAGCATGCTCGAAGTGCTTCGTCAGGACTATGTGCGCACCGCACGCGCGAAAGGCCTTCGCGATCGTGGCGTCATCCTCGTGCATGCCATGCGAAATGCCCTCATCCCGATCGTGACGATCCTCGGGCTGACGGTCGGCGAACTATTGGCTGGGAGCGTCATCACTGAGACGGTCTTCAACCTGCCCGGCGTCGGACGTCTGGTCATCGATGCGGTCAAGCGTCGCGATTATCCCGTCGTTCAAGGCGGCATTCTGATTATCACGTTCACCTACCTCTGCGTGAACCTGCTGGTCGACCTCGTCTACGGGTGGATTGATCCACGTATTCGGTACTCGTGAGTGATGCGGGCTAGGAGGGTGCGCATTGGCAGCCCAAGCGACAACGACAGCGTCGGGCGTTGCGTGGCCGAGTGCTAGTCCCAGCCGACAGATCCTCAAACGGCTGCGACGCAGTCGTTCAACCCAGATCGGGCTCTTCCTCACACTGATCGTCGCCGTTCTCTCGCTGGGAGCGCCCATTTTCACCGATGTTGATCCCAATGAGATGACGCCGAGTGCGATCCTTCAGGCACCCAGCAGAGCTCATCCGTTCGGGACGGACGATTTCGGGCGTGACATCTTCAGCCGCGTGCTGCACGGCGGCCGCATTTCGCTCCTCGTCGGCTTCGTGGTGTCAGGCGCCACTGCCGTCCTCGGGTTCCTCGTTGGCACGCTAGCCGGGTACTATCGCAGGCTCGACAACCCGCTCATGCGCGTCATGGACGCGCTCATGGCCTTTCCGGCGATACTCCTGGCCATCGGTATCATGGCCATCCTTGGCCCCCGTCTCCTCAACATCCTCATCGCTCTAGTCGTCGTCTATACCCCGCGCACCGCCCGCGTCGTCCGGGGAGAGATCCTGGTCCTTCGCGAATCCGACTTCGTTCTCGCTGCCCGTGCACTCGGGGTATCGGACGCCCGGATCATGCTCCGGCACCTCGTCCCGAACAGCTTGGCGCCGGTCCTGGTGCAGCAGACGTTCATCCTCGCAGTCGCCATCCTGGCGGAAGCCGGGCTGGGGTTTCTCGGCGTTGGCGTGCCGCCCGATGTCCCCACCCTCGGGGGAATCTTGAGCGATTCCCGTACCTTCCTGCGATCCGCCATCTGGATGTCGATCTTCCCCGGCACGTTTATCACCGTGTTGGTTCTCGGCTTCAACCTGCTAGGGGACGGTCTCCGGGATGTCTTCGATCCGCGGATGCAACTGTAGCGGCCTGAGCATCTGTGGGCGGGAGGTGATGGAAGGATCAAGCAGATCCGTTGAGCCAGTGTAGTGGACCGAGAGCAACGAGAGAGAGGGTGGCGAGTGAACGAGGTTGGACTTGGTCAAGTCGGCGTCGGGACATGGGGCCAGGTGATGCTCAACAGTTGGTCGAAGCATCCCAAGGCACGCATCCTCGCGGTCTGCGACGCCGACGGCGACCGAGCACGGAAGATCGCACAAGAGTTCGGGATTGACGCGTACTACGACAACGTCGAGGAGTTGTTGCGCCATCCAGGCATAGACGCCGTCGGTGTTGCGACCCCCGACTACGCGCATCGCGAGGGTGTCGTGCGGGCGCTCGAGGCAGGTAAGCACGTCCTCGTGCAGAAGCCGATGGCGACGACGGTCGACGACGCAAAGGCGATGGTCGAAGCCGAACAAGCATCAGGCCGCTACCTCATGGTTGATTTCCAGCATCGATGGGGCATCGGGTTCGCCGAGGCGCGCAAGGCGGTCGAGAGCGATAGCTTTGGGCAGGTAGTGCATGGACACATCCGGATGAGCAATAGCCAGCGCGTCCCGCTGCAGATGCTCTCATGGGCAAGCCAGTCAAGTGTCTTGTGGTTCCTCGGCACCCACACTCTGGACTTGCTTCGCTTCGTCCTTGGGAGTGAAGTGAAGCGCGTCTTTGGCGTCTCGCGCCGCGGTGTTCTGGCATCGCGCGGCGTGGACACTCCGGACTTCTTCCAAGTCACGCTCGAGTTTGAGAACGGCGCCTGCATCCAGATGGAGAACTCCTGGGTACTCCCGGAGGGCGAGGTCGCCGTCATTGAGTTGAACATGGAGCTTTACGGGGCGAATGAATGCGTGCGGGTCCATCAGGCGCCCAACAACGTGATCCAGAAGACGACCAAGGGTGGCCTCGAGGTACCACTTGGCGCACGCTCCGCCGTGATGGCTCGTGGAACGTCGCTGCACTACTTCATCGACTGCGTCGCGAGTGGCACCCGCCCGTCGATCACCGGTCACGACGGCTTGATGAACACCGCAGCCCTAGTGGCCATCGAGAAGTCCATCGCCGAGGGTCGACCGGTCGACGTCGCGGAGGTGCTGTAACGATGGTGACGCAGAACCAACTCGTTGAAACCCGGAACGCAGCACGCGAGGCCATCGACCGTGCCGTCGAGTGGCTTCTGGCACAGCAGAGCTCCGACGGGTCATTCGAGCCGCTGGATGCTGGACTGTATTGCTACTACAAGTCACCCATGGCGCTGGCCTGCCGTGGCGAAGTCGAGGCCGGCGTTCGGCTCACGAGCTGGATCAAGGCCAACGCACTCACCGAGCAAGGTGATCTCGGCGGGCGCTACGGTCGAGGCTTGATGGCCTTCAACGCCACCTATCCGAACGCCTGGGTCACCTGCGGTGCCCATCGCCTGGGCATGTACGACGTCTCGTACCCCGCGATCCGCCACCTTTTGACCCTCCAAGATCCAGACACCGGGGGGTTCTACCGAGTTCGACCCGATACCCGGCCGGAGGGCGAACCATCCCCCGCCGGCGTCTACACCGGTGGGATTGTCCCGGGCGGTCAGGATCTGCTCTGCGCATCGATGGCGGGCCTCGCGTGCCTTGCAACAGGCCACGTGGATCATGCCGTGAAGGCCGGAGCATTCCTCGATCGGATGTATAACATCCAACCAGCGCCCTCCGAGCGTGTCTACACCCAGGCACGGAATGGCGAACTGATCACCGAGTTCCCCGCCGACCAAGCGGTCGCCTTTGTCATCGACGGTCGCGAGACGGGGCAGAACTATTTCCAGGTCGGCATCGCGGCTGCATTCCTGGCACGGCTCTATCAGGCCACGGGGACGACGCACTATCTCGACCTGGCCAAGAGCTATCTCGACTTGACGGACCATTTCGGTCCCGATCGCTATAGCGTCGGGAAGTCGGGCAAGGTCGGCTGGGGCGCGGCATACGTCTACCGCTTGACGGGTGAAGAGCGGTATCTATCGATTGCCCTGGCGGTGACCGAAGCGCTTATCAAGCTGCAAGGGACCTCAGGTTCATGGGTCGAGTCGGCGCCGCAAGCGACCCGCATCGAGGTCACGTCCGAGTTCATCACCCTCCTGACCGAGATGCAGGCGGCATTCGTCTAGGCGAGTGATGTCAGCTGAGTGAGGCAGGAGGAGGTCCTCCTGCCTCACTACGCGGCACGCGACAACTACCGGACGTCTGTACGAGGTTGGCTATGGCCCGGCTGGATCAGGAGGGGCTCGGATGGTGAGTGAACGAGTTAGTGCAGCCGTCGTAGGCGTCGGGATCTGGGGCCAGAATCACGCACTCGTCTACAACGACTACCACCGTAGCCAACTCGTCTGTGTGTGCGATCAGGACGAGGCACGCGCGAAGGAGATCGCCGCGCGCTTCGGTTGCGACTACACGACGGACCTGCACGAAATCGCGCGGAGCAGTGACATTGAAGCGGTGAGTATCGCGACTCCCGACTTCGCGCACTTCGCCCCTGCCATGACGATGATCCAAGCTGGCAAGCACGTTCTGATCGAAAAGCCCCTGGCAACCGACCTAGACGAGGCAATCGCACTGGCGAGGGCAGCACGCACCAGCAGCGCCAAGACGATGGTAGACTTCGGTAACCGCTGGAATCCAACCTACATGATGATCAAGGACGCAGTGACCGAAGGCCGGCTGGGTAAACCGTACATGGGATATGCCCGCCTGAGCGATGCGATCGACGTCGCAACGAAGTGGTTCAGCTGGAGTGCGCGGTCGGGCCCACACTGGTTCTTGCTCCCGCACACAATGGACATCATGCGTTGGTACTTCGCAGAAGAGCCCACCGAGGTGTACGCCCACGGTCGTAAGGGGGTCCTCGCGGCGCGTGGTATCGACACGTATGACTCTATCCAAGCACTGGTTCGATTTGATCAAGCATTTGCGACCTTCGAGACAAGTTGGATCGTCCCGAACTCGTCACCGAACGTCATCGATTGCTATCTTTCGATCTACGGGACTGAAGGTAAGGCCGAGCTGGATGCGGACTACGGGGGACTCGCGTTTGCCACCGACAAGTTCACCTATCCCTGGGCGCCAGTCGGTAAACGCAACATGTACGGAAAGCTCGATCATCGCATCTATGAACCGATCAAGTACTTCATTGACTGCATCGTCGACGATGTTGAGCCGTCAGCCACCTTGTTCGATGGCGTCGTCAACACGGCCATGATCGCCGCTACCATTCAATCGATTGAGGAGCGCCGCCCTATCCCCATAGACGTCGCTCAACTTCGGGATGCGGTTAGCTGACACCCGCGTATCACCGGCCATCCAAGAGTCGCCGTAGTGCCCGGCCGACCTACGGCTCGGCCGGGCACTACGGCATCGAGTTTGTTCGGCCTGAGTTGTACCCGGGATCACGGACATGCGGCCACGACGCCGCCCAGGTCACGGGGAGCGCCTTCGGGTCCCTCCCCATCCCGATCACGCCTAACACGCAGCTGTATCCTAGGAGAAGGCTGGACTAACGCACCAACCAGCCTGATTTCAGAGCAACTGCACCGCGCCACGCTGAGGGACGACCGATCGAGTCCCTGGAATTCCCACCGAATTGTGGTATACTTTCAACGGCGCTGAGCACCGGGGCGTTCAGTACTGCCGTGGTCTCGCATTCAGACGCCAGTCCATACGGGCCGCTAGCTCAATTGGCAGAGCAGCTGACTCTTAATCAGCGGGTTCGGGGTTCGAGTCCCTGGCGGCTCACCAACCAAGATCCACGTCCGAACGACGAAGCGAAGCAGGTGCGGCCGGAGTTCGGCCACCCCTCTCGAATTTCGGAAGCTACCTCTCCCAACCACGGTTGCTGCAGCAGGGTTAGGTCGAGTTCTCGCAGCCTCGCCTGACTACTACCCAGTGCGCTCCAGGTGGTTACAGGGCAGCTTGTTGGGAAGCAGCGTCCCGCAGGTTCCACAACTACCTTGATCAGGTGATAGGTGACACGTAAGACCGCCAGTCAGCCTAACCGTCCAACCAGGCGGCTGACACTTGGTAACGGCACGTACAGTTAACGACCGCCCAGCCCCCCAACCAGGTGGACCATAGTAGCCGCTGGCTACATCGATCTGCTCTCGCTGTGCTAAGCTAGGCATGCCGATCAAGACGTGGATTCTTCATCAAGAGAAAACTAGCGTGGGACAGGAGCGACCGTTCACATCATCTCGGAGGACAATTCTAGGGACGGTGAGGGAAATCTGCCGTGGAGGGCGACAGGGTGGCATCGGAGAAATTCCTCGTCGGGATCCCAGATGTTCGAGGTGATCCCACTCCACCAGTGGTGGCTAGCCGATCAGCAATCGTCAATGACGATGTACGCTTAGGCTTCTCCGGACATCAGACCTTCCCGTTTCGCTACGGCTGGCTGAAGAAAGCGGTCGACGCCGTCGTCCAAGATCCTGGAGTATTTAGACAACACGACGCCCTTGTCACGCTAGGCGTCGGTAAGAACATGGTCGAGAGCATTAGGCACTGGGGACTCGCCACACAGGTCCTGCAGCCCTCGGACCGCGGACGAAAGCTGACGCCAACTGGGTGGGGTAGATGGTTGTTCGTCGAGGGTGGTGATCCGTACCTCGAGGATCCCGCCTCGCTGTGGCTTATCCACTGGCTACTCGTAACGAACCCCGCTAAGGCAGGCACCTGGTTCCTTGCCTTCAATCGCTTTCCGTATCCCGAGTTTCGCAAGGACATGCTTGTGAACTTCGTAGTCGGATTCGCCGAGCGGCATGGAGTGCACAACAATCCGCGCACTATCGAGCGTGATGTCGACTGCTTCGTCCGAACCTACACGCCGTCTCGCTCGGGTGACCGGCAGTTGCTCGAGGATTCGTTCAACTGCCCCTTGGTCGAGCTCGGCGCCCTGCAGGTACTGCCCGACGGCGTCACCTACCAGTTTGTAATTGGACCGAAGCCGACCTTGCCCGTCGAGATCGTGGGAATCGTACTCCTCCACTTCTTCGAACTGACCGGTAACGGTCGCCAGACGCTGAGCCTACAGGAGTGCTTGTATCAGCCATATAGCCCCGGCCAAGTGTTCAAGCTCGACGAGTCATCGCTCATGGACTACCTGGAGCAACTCGAAGAGCTGACTAGCGGCGCCATCGCCGTCGATGAGACGGCCGGCCTTAGGCAGCTCTATCGGCGCGTGCCGGTCGACCCGCTCACACTGCTGCAACGGTACTACGAGGAGGGGGCCTAGCCATGGTCGAGCTGGCCATCGGCCATCGCTTCCTGCGCTCGGTTCGGGTTGACCGTGACTGGCGCGACGCCACCGCACTGAGCGGCTACATCATCACGCCGCAAGCCACACAGGTGACACAAAGGATTGCCGAGGCACTCACGCATCGCACGACCGAGCGTGCCTGGACAATCACGGGTCCGTATGGCACGGGAAAGTCGGCATTCGCCGTCTTCCTGATCCGCCTCCTGGCAGGTCCGGATATCGGAGCGGGTGAGCCATGGAGCATGCTGCAGCAGCATGCCCCAGAAGTGGCCGAGCAATTGCAAAGAGCCCTTGCGGGTCGGCGCTTCCTCCCAATCCCCATCACAGCTCGGCGCACGGCGCTGGCGCGGTGTCTGCTCGACGGCCTCGCTGTAGCCGCAGCCGACCTCGGCTCGACCGACGATTTAGCCGAGCTGCGCACATGGATGTCGTTAGACGCCGGTCAGGATCGCCGCGATCTGCCGGATGACCGCCAGGTGGTCTCCATACTCGAGGCGATCACGCGCCATGCTTGCGACCAGGGATTCGACGGCGTCGTACTGGTCATCGACGAGCTGGGCAAGATTCTGGAGTACGCGGCCCGGCATCCGGAGCAGGGCGATGTGTTCCTGCTTCAGGAGCTAGCCGAGTTCGCGAGTCGGAGTGGCGACCAGCCAATCCTCGTCCTCGGAATCCTCCACCAGGCTTTCGAGCAATATGCCCAGCACCTCGACTCGGCGATGCGGCGCGAGTGGGCCAAAGTTCAGGGACGATTCTCCGACGTCGCCTTCCTCGAACCGCCCGAACAGATGATGCATCTGGCAGCCGATGCCGTCGCCGCAGTGGGAAGCCACGGGCTCGATACCGCATCAATCAGTGTTGTGGCGGAACGATCCGCCGCACCGGCGCTCGGTTTGAGGCCACCTGGGATGGATCCCTCGACTCTTACCGATCTGGCCAACAGAGCCGCCCCGCTCCACCCGGTCGTGCTGGTTGTCCTTCCATACCTCTTCCGTAGGCTAGCGCAGAATGAACGCTCCTTATTCACCTACCTCTTGGGACAAGAGCCTTTCGGGCTTCAGGATCGCATCCGGGAGCGCCGCGGCGAGTGGGTGCGTGTGCCCGACCTCTTCGACTATGTGCTGGCGAACCTAACCGGCGGGATGCAGCGCTACCCGATCCACCAGCGCTGGCTCGAGGTAGTCAACAAACTGGACGAGCACCCAGAACTGACTGCACGAGAAGCAGAGGTGATCAAGACGGTCGGCGTGCTCGGAGTGTTGGCCGAGGGGAGTCACCTCCGCGCCAGCCCGGCACTCGTCAGCTTCGCGTTGGCAGACCAGCCCCACGACGCCGACGTTGCCACGGCTCTCCAGTCGCTGGAGGCCCGCTCGCTGCTCGTGTACCGGCGGTTCAATGGGAGTTATCGCGTCTGGGAAGGGAGCGACATCGATATCACCGCTCGGGTGGAAGAGGCGCAGCGCAAGACGGCCGGGCAGGTCAGTCTAGCGGCGGCCCTTGAGCGGTACCTGCCACCCCGGCCGCTCGTCGCCCGGCGCCACAGCCACGAGACTGGCGCGTTGCGGTTCCTTGAAGTCCGATACCTCGACGAACCCCTGCCCGCTGCACATCTCCAAACCAAGACCGCCAATGGTCTCGTCGTCTGCTGCCTCGCCGCGAACTCAGCCCAAGCCGACGCGTTCCGCACATGGGCAATGGAGGGAGAACCCGCACAGCGATCGGACATCGTTGTGGCCCTTCCAGAGCAGATCGGGCCCCTGAGAGAGGCAGCAGCGGACCTAGTCGCACTGCATTGGGTGCGCGAGAACACGCCAAGCCTTCGCGACGACCGGGTCGCACGCCGGGAGCTCGATGCTCGTACCGCCGAAGTCGAATCCGTCATCTCACAGTTGACCGAACGGCTGCTCGATCCGCGTCCCGCACCCACCGGCGCGGGTTGCACCTGGTACTGGCGAGGTGAGCAACGCGCCGTCAATAGCCTGCGGGCCACGGCTACGCTCCTTTCCGACGTCATGGATGCGCTCTATGCGCACTCACCGCGCATCCGCAACGAGCTAATCAACCGCCGCACACTCTCATCAGCCGCGGCCGCCGCGAGGCGCAACCTCGTTGAGCGCATGCTGACAGCAAGTGAGCAGCCTCATCTTGGGATTCGGGGCTACCCTCCTGAACGCGCGATGTATGAATCGGTGCTCCGTGCCACCGGGCTGCATCGAGAGGGAATAGACGGCCGGTGGACGTTCTCTCCGCCAGCCGACCATGATGGTGACACGGCGTTGGCTCCCGTCTGGCGGGCGATGGAGCAACGAGTCTTCGCAGCGGTCGATGCGCCGCTGGGCGTCGACACCTTGTTCGCGGAGCTGGCCGCCCCTCCATACGGTGTCATGGACGGCGTTCTTCCGGTCCTCCTCTGCGTCTTTCTCCAGGTACATCGCGACGCGGTCAGCCTTTACCGCGAGGGCACCTACGTGCCAGAGCCGAGCGTTGCCGACTTCGAGATCCTGATGCGGCGCCCGGAGCTCTTTGCCGTCGGGGGAGTGCAGCTTACTGGGGCGAGAAAGGTTGTCATCGAGAGGCTAGCACGCGGGCTCGGCGTAATCCCGGCTCTCTTCCCGGTGGTCCGTGCCCTCCTCAGGATGGTCCGAACGCTACCAGAGCACGCATGGCGTACTCGGGAGCTTCCACCGGAGGTCATCCGCGCACGCGAGGCGCTGGAAAAAGCCAGGTCACCAGAGGGTCTCCTTTTTCACGACCTTCCGCTCGCGCTCGGCGAGATGCCGTTTGTCGGTGTCGACGAAAGCCCCGAACGGGTGGAACGATTCTTCGAGCGCCTGAATTGGGCCCTCCAAGAACTGAACGCCGTCACACCGCGACGGATCGCTGCCGCCCGCGATGAGTTACTGCACGCATGCGGCCTGGCACCTGGACCTGATGGTCTTGCGGAGTTGCGAAGACAAGCCCGGGTTCTCGCACCGATCGTGACCCTGCCGATGCTGCAACCGTTTCTCCAACGCCTCGCTTCAGAGCAAGACGACGGGGTAGCGTTGGAAAGTGTGCTGGCGTTGGTGGCGAGCCGTCCGGTTCGGGCTTGGACTGATCGGGATGTAGAGCGATTCCGTACCCAAGTGCCCCTTATCGGCGAGCGTTTCCGCGAGATCGCCGCGGCTCATATGGTCCTCACCGCCGAGGAGGAAGCGCAGAGCGAGGCTCTGGCCCACCAGCTTCGGCAGGTCATCGGCGACGCTGTCCCACCACACGTACTCCGAGCCTCACTCCTTCGGTTGCTGAACGGTATCACGTCTGGTACACTTTTCCCGAAGCAAGGGATAAGCGATGATTGAACACAGCTCTCATGTGCGCCATATCCTGTCTTTGTCGGGCGGCAAAGATAGTACGGCTCTCGCTATCTACCTACGTGACCGTATCCCGCAGCTTGAGTATGTCTTCTGTGATACCGGCGAAGAGCTGCCAGAGACGTACGAGTATCTCGAGCGCGTCGAGGCTTATCTTGGGAAACCGATCGTCCGCCTGAACCCAGATCGGCCTTTTTCCCACTACCTTAACCTGTATCGCGGTGTGCTTCCTGATGCGCGAACCCGCTGGTGCACCCGCATGCTCAAGATCAAACCTTTCGAGAGATTCGTGGGCGACGATCCGGCCATCAGTTACATCGCCATACGCGCTGATGAGCCGCACCGTAAGGGCTACATCTCAACCAAGCCGAACATCACCCCCCGCTATCCGTTCATTGAGGACAACATCACACGCGTTGATGTGCTACGGATACTCGAGGAAAGTGGGCTCGGGCTTCCTGACTACTACCGGTGGCGCTCTCGTTCAGGGTGCTACTTCTGCTTCTTCCAGCAGCGCTCGGAATGGGTCGGGTTACTCCAGCACCATCCTGACCTTTTCGAAGCCGCCAAACGGTTCGAGAAGTTCGATCCGGTAACGAACGTGCGGTTCACGTGGAATTCGCAGGAGAGCCTTGAGGAACTCTCGAGGCCAAGCCGTGTCGCACAGATACTGGCGGAGAAAAACTCGCGAAAGACCATGACCCGACGATCGGCGTCTCTCCTCGAGCTGGTAGCGGATGATGAGGAAGAGGTCCCAGGTTGTCTGATCTGTCATCTTTAGCACCGGATCTACTCAGGGATCTCGAGCGTTTTCAGAGAGAGCTCTCAACAGTCAGGCGGTTTCGACGCGCTGGTCGCGCGAGCCTGCACAAGTTCGTCTTGATACTAGCGGTGCTTGATCTATTCGAGAACGGAACACTAACCGACAACAAGATCCTATTCAACGCTCATTTGAAGGAGCGATTCGACCACCATTTCCAACGGTTCTGTCGCGATGGTGACTGGAGGCAGGCGGCACCTCCGTTCTTCCACCTTCGTACCGCGCCATTCTGGGAACTGGCGCCTTTGGACGGTCGTGAAGTCGCGTATGCCACTCTCAGCACATCGGGCGGCGGATATCGCAGGATCGTAGAGAACGTTGCCTATGCCTACTTCGCGGACTACGCGTATCGAGTGGTGAGCGATCGCATCGCTCGTTCCCACCTCCGGAATTGGATCGAGGAGACCCTGTGGAATGAGTGGCGAGCTTCGTTCTAAGTGGCAAGACCAGCTCAGTCGCCGATCCGGGGTACGGAACTCCCTGCTAGGAGGGAGGGAGAGCGGGTGAGCACAAGAATCGGTCTCTCTTTTCACGAGACCTTCCCTCTCAATCGTTCCGCCATGCTGCAGCTCATAGAAGTTGCCGGACAGAATGATGGCCGCATCAGTCGGTCGTCACTGCGGAAACACACATCGTTGGGAACGAACTATATCAAGGCGATGCCACGGTACGGCGTTGGATGCGGCATCTTCTCGGGTTCGGAGCTCACGCCCTTCGGTCAAGTCCTGCTTCAGCATGATCCGACACTTGCGTCAGACACAACTCAATGGCTTATGCACTATCACATGAGTGCACCCCACGGGCCCGGACCGTGCTATTGGCACCATCTCGTGACCCACTTCCTACGCGCTGGAAATCGCCTCAGTAGCACCGACGTTGCTTCCGAGATCATCCGAACGATTCGGAATGATACGGGGAGCGAACCAAATCCGCGCACTGTTGGAGCAGCGGCAACCGTGTTTCTCCGCTCTTATGCCAAACCTGAGGGCTTCTGCCAGCTCCGCTTGATACAGGAGGTCGAGCGCGGACTATACCTCGTGACCGACCCCAGTCCAGTTCCCGTATGGGTCTTCGGCTTTGCCCTCGTGGATTATTGGGAACACCGGTGGGGTGACCGAATCACGGTTGATCTTGCCGCTCTCTTTGAGCCTGGTGGGTTGTCGAGCATCTTCTTCCTCGGAAGCGAGGCAGTCGACGAGCTGCTCGGGACGCTTCAGCGGGAAAAGCTGATCGATGTCTACCGCGTCGCCCCCCCGTATCAGGTCGTGCGGCAATGGGGACAGGACGCGCGGCAGATGTGCTTGGATCGAGCCTATGCTTCGAACTGAGCCTCGGCACCTCATCGAGAAGCTTCGAGACCCGTCCCTCCTCGTTAGGACCGGGGTTCTGCTCGTTCCTTCTGACCGCCTCGCTGATACTCCAAACCTTGCAGCCCGGCTAGGCGTCGACTCACTCGACGTCGTGGAGTGGACGCTCTCCCGAGTCGTTCCGGGGACTCGATTCCTTCGGCTTGAAGCGGATCGCTTTCTGGCGGACCTCGACGCGATTGCAGGGGAAAACTGGACGACAGGTTGCGTTCTACTCCTGAACGCCGACGTCTTGCTCGCCAATCTTGACGACGACCAACGCAATCATGTCTGGTTCTTTCTATTGCATTCGTTCAAGCGACGCCCACACGCGTTAATCTTGGTCCTACCTACCGAGGCGACGCACCTCTTCCCATTGGGACAGCGTAAGCGCTGGGAGGACGGTGGACGCGTGGCGGAAGTCGATGCGGGGGGAGGGAGAGCCGGTAGCCATGACGATCTCCGTTGGTGATCTGGTCCGCACCAATATCCACGGCGCGTTCCACAGCGACGTGCAACTGACGAGCTATTACGACCCTGAGCGGAATCGACAGCTCGCCGGGAGTTACATCTTCACGAGCAGCCAACAAGGGAACCAGCTCGGATCCGTCGAGCTGCTCCAGCGTGTGCAAGGTTCATTTGTCGACGTCACGAGCTCAAACCGCTTTATCGTTCTCGCAACATACGGCCACGGAAAGAGTCACTTTGCGGTCGCACTCGCAAACTTCTTCGGGAAGCCGCTCGACTCTGACGAGTTCCGTGCTGTCTATTCGCAACTACACCACACCCTTGGTGAACAACCTCTCTTACAGCACTTCAAGACCTTCAAGGAAGTGCACAAGCCATCATTGGTGATCCTGATGCGCGGTGACGAGTCGCCGCTGGATCTCCCATCCAAGTTCTACCGGGCGCTCGAACGAGCACTCGCAGCACACCCAGAGACACAAGGTGTTCGACCACCATTTTGGTTCGATCAGGCCACGAGATTTCTTCAACGCGTCGCGCAGGAGCAGCGTCATGCTGCGGACACCTTCCTCCGGCCATATGACCTGGATCTGTCGAGCTTGATCGAGTTGGTAGAGCAGCGGAAGGATTCGGCGTACGACCCGTGCCGACACCTTTTCAGCCATTTGTACGGGGTGCCGCCAGCGTTTGAGGGAACCACCAGCCTCCGTGAGATGGTCGAGTGGATCGCCGATCAACTGTGTGGCGGTGAGAACCCATTTGGCAGCGCACTGATCCTCTTCGATGAGTTCAGCACGTTCGTTCAGAACTACACCGGAGGCTGGGTAGTCAGTGCCGGCGCGCCATTGCAAGATCTGCTCAATGGAGTGGCGAACCGCAGAGGCAAGGTGGCCTTTGTCGCCTTCGCCCAACATGATCCACGCACAATCGTCGAGCGGTCGCTTGCTTCAGATACGCAGGTCTCAGGTGTCGAGAAGGAACTCGACCGTCTCGACCAGGTCTACACGCTCAAGGCAGTGCTCGAGGATGTCCTCGATTCCTATCTGCGCCAGGACGAGAACCTATGGTCGCAGCTGATGGCAGAGCCGGACTTTCGACAGCAGCTCAAGAGTGCCGCCCACCTCACACGCCGGATCTTTGGTAAGCGCTACGACGAGGAGCTGAAGTGGTCCCCCCAGCGGTTCGACGCCACGGTCGCGCAGGGCTGCTTCCCGCTCCATCCAGCCACAACGGCGCTCTTCTCCACGATCTCCTTCCGAGCCACAGAACAACCTCGGTCTGTTCTCCAGTTCGCTATCAGTTGTCGTGACAAACGCGCTTCCGAACCCGTCATCGACAACGGGCGGCCAAACTGGGCCCTACCGACAGAGCTCATTGACTACTTCAACGAGATGATCGGCGGCCGCTTCTGGGACGATTACCAAGCAGCCATCTCAGAGGTTGGCCCCGATGCAGATCCATCACTACGCCAAGTGCTCAACGCAGTGCTCTTAATCCTTGTCGGTGATGTGCCAACCAGGACGGTGGGCGTTGACAAGATCGTTGCGGAGTTCTGCGGTCTAGACGTTCCGCAAGCAAGCGCGGCCCTCAAGGAGCTCGAGCGGCGTCATGTGCTGCGCTATCAGCAGGCCGACGATCGGTACACGTTCTGGGGAGCTGGCGGACCCGCAAAGGTTGAGAGAGCACTCCGTGAGAAGCTGAAGAGGCTACCATTCCCTGAACCCGCCGCAAACATGGTTACCGAGAAACTTCGTCAGCAAGGCCTTCTCGTCCCAATCGCCGTGAGTGTCCCGTGGGGGTCTCCGCACGACTGGGAAGCCACTCAGAAACTTGTCTCCCGTGCTCATCTCACACGCCAGTTCCTGAAAGAGCAAGCCGAGAGCCTCATCGCGCATCCAGGTGAGAAGGGAGACTCGCGTGGGCTCGTCGCCTGGCTGCTAGCGGAGAGCCAAGAGGATCTCGTATGGTGCCGGAATAATGCACCGCGCTTACTCGATGAGATTCTGCAAGACGTCGGATACCCAGGCCTCCCAATCGTCCTCATGGTGCCGAGGAAACCGGTTCCTCACACGGTGGAACTGGCACGGAGCATCCACGGATTGCTCACCTTCGGGCCTCATGAAACACGGGACTTCGGTCAGGACGCCTACTACGCGCTCCTCAAGAGCTATGTCGAGCAGCTTAGCAAGCTCGTGCAGCAGATGCAGAGGGAATCGGACCCGATCGTGCCGGAACTGTTCCGGTCATTGCCGCAGCTTGCTCACACGCCGTCGATAGAGTCACTGCTCGAGGCCGTATTCAAGCGTGCCTTCGAGCGCGGTCCCGGGGAGTTCTTCACCCAGTATCGGACGAACAACTCAAGGTTCATCGACGCTGTGAAGCTCGTTGCTTCGCATCTGGCAACAGATAGCATGCTCACAGCAGCACCCACCCTTCGAAACAGTAACCCGATTGCACACGACTTGGTCGAGAAGTATCTCCGCTCAGGGAAGTGGGGCTTGCTCCATGCACGCCTCGGCCTTCAGGTGCCGTCGACCGACAGCCGGCTTTGGCACGGGTGGCAACTCCTGGAAGAGCGGATTCCGCGCGGAGCCACTGGTGTGCAGGTGCAGCCGGTGCTGACAACGCTCCTCAATCCGCCGTACGGATTCGATTCGCAGACTCTGACGCTGCTCTTTTCCGCTTGGTACGGTTACTACCGCTATGAGCTCGAACTCAGCGTCGACGGAAGGCTCCGAGAAGTCAGCGAGGTCATGCAGGACAACCGAAAGGGAGGCTTGCTCAGGCCCGTCGACTTCCTCGGCGCCCTGCGGAGAGCGACACTGACGCGACACAATCCGTCCGAGACGGACGAGGTCATCCGTCAGATCATCGAGCGCATTGAGCGCGTGGAGCCAGTCTCACGAGAGAAGACGGAGCACGACCTCGCCCTCATACAGAAAGCATTACAGGATCCGCGGATCGAACCTGCTCGGCGTTTGCAGCTCGGGAAGGCCCAGTCTCAACTTCAGAGCGATCTCGAGCGCGCGAGTACCTACGAGGAGCAAGCCCGCGAGCTCTTCCGTTTGGCGACAAGTGGCGATGAGCTAGAACCGGTCCTCAAGGGTGTCGCAGCAGTCAGCAAGCTAGGAGATCCCCCTCGGCTGGTCAAGGTGGAAGGGTCAACTCCGGCCGAGTTGGCGCAGGGGCTTCGTGCTCGCGCGGATCATCTCGTGCGCCTCGAGTGCGAGAGGCTGAAGCAGCTCCCTCGCCTCGATGTGTATGACCAGCACCGGAAACGCATCAAGGAGCTCAAGCACCTCCTCGCAACGTACAAACTGACAGGACCCCTTAGTGCTGTCTTGGAAGCGGAGAAGCAGCTCGAGCGAGAGCGCGACCGCCTACATGAGGTCGAGCAGGCACGTAAACACGATGAAGCCATCCGTGATGAGCTCCGCACGATGGCTGTAGGCTCAATCGTGGACCTCGCGACGTGCCGGCGACACCTCCAACGACTGGACGTTCTCCGGCCAAGAACTGAGAAGGTGCGCGAAGAGCTCGCCGCCAAGCGCCGAGAGATCGAGCAGCGTGCCGCCCTGCTCACAGACTTCGTGGCTGCATTGGTTCCCCGTTTGGATCAAGCGCACACGCTGGATGAAGTGAGGACGATCCGCGACGACGTACTCCGCCGCCAGTTCCTTTACCAGGGAACTGATGAGGGAGCCATCCTCAACCAGGCAGAAGCGCGGTGCGAGGTACTCGAGAGAGCCTTCACTGAGGCCGAACAGCTACGGACCTCGCCGCTCACTCACACGGATGATGTGCACGATCGACAGCAGCGCCTTGAGGTATTACTCTCGGAAACCGCTGCACACCTCAGCGACATCCAACGAGCCACGATCGCATCTGTTCGTGATGCAATCGAACAGCGGGCCGCAGAGATGACTCAGGAGGCGATTCGTTGGCTTGATGACAAGGAGGATGAGCTAAAACACACTCGTGAGCTCATCCAGCTCCGTGGACAACTCCGGCAGCCACCCGCATTCCTGCCTCCCGACGAGCTCCCTCGCCTTCAGCGGCTGCGGCAGCGTGTTCAGGAAGCGCTCGAGGAGGATGCGGAGCAGCAAGTCGAGTTCTACTTCCGCCAGATTCGCGATCGAGACAAGCGCAACAGGTTGCTGGCGCGACTGCAGAGCCTGGTGGAGGACCTGACGCTATCATGAGGCGTGTGATTTGGCTCGACGATCACCGCGAGTCTCCGCCACCCCCGAACACGCAGCTGATCGAGGACGAGGTGGCACTGCTTCGCGCAATCTCCACGGACGACTCGCTCTTCGTTCGTGGTAGGACTCTTTGCCGCTGGGCACGGAATATCGCACAGGGGCGCAACTGGAGGGTTTTCGAGATCGGTCAGCCGAGCGAGGACTTACGCGCGGTGTGCCCGAATCTCACGCCCGACCAAGCGAAGGATCTAGTCGACCGTCTGGGCCCCAGGCTGTGGGACCTCGATCGCCCACTGCTGCCGAGGGAAGTCGCACATGCCCTATGGCGTGAGGATTTCTGGATCGCGCCCACCGGGTGGAGCCATGCAGCACACTGGCTCTGTTGGTTGATCGATCACGACCCGACGGGTAGCACTGCGATACTGGTGCGATTCATCGGAGACGAGTGGCGTAGCGAAGCAGACGAGTCGATTGCCCGATGCTACCAAGCCAGCGACCGCCTCAGTGCCCTCGAAGTATTAGAAGAGTGGCTTGGTCTAGCAGTAGACGTACCTGATCGCGAGTGGCCCGTGTTCCCGTTGAGCCCCCTTCCCCAAGGCGTCTCGAAAGCGCTCCGTGAGCGGATTCGCCAGCATTTGATTCGCACCGACGGCACGATCACCGGCGAGTGGATGGATGAACCACTGTCCAGAGAGGTTACTCTTCTCGTTGCACGTGAGGCGAAGACATACTTTACGAGTCACCCAAACCAGCTGCAGAGTGAGATCATCGTACAACTCGCTCGCGTCCTGTCGCCGACAGACATGGATGAGTTGCGCAGACTCCGCCCCCCAGCAGATCCTGGCGACCCGCCTACGGACCTCCATGCCATCGTGACGTGGTATCAAGAGCACTATCTACCGTGGCGCGAATGGACTGTCGCGGCACAGGATCCTGGTGCACTCGAACGTGCGCGAGAGATCGGACGCCAGTTCGGCCTCTGGTACCTAACTGCGTATTTGCGCCTTTGGATGGGCGCCGAGGGACAGGAGTTGTTCACCTGGAAGCGGACGCAAGAGCTGCAGGAATCAACGCCATCTTGGGTGACTTTGCTTCTCGTCCTCGACGGATTGGGGAGCCGCGACCTTTCCATCCTGCTCGAACAGATCGCGGAAACCACCACACGGCTCGCGGTCCAGTCGAACGAGGTGAGCCTTGCTCCACTTCCGACCGTCACAGAGTTCGCCAAGCCTGCCCTACTGAGAGGGCTCCCACCCGATCGGGTTTCGTTCGACGAGGGTCCGCATACTACAGCGAGCCGGCTGACGGCTGTCATCGACGCGCTCAACACTGCTGAGCCTGGCACTGTGATCGCCTGGCGCCTACTCGAGCCGGACCGAACCTATCACCAGGCCCGGGACTGGTCTGAGCTGCAGCACGATGTCACCGGGCGACTCACCGCCATTGCCCGTCAACTTGCTGCGGTTGTGGAAGGCGTGTCAGCAGAGATCCCCCTCCGGATCGTGCTTACGTCGGACCACGGCCGCCTCCTTGGCCGATCGAAGCGAACCCTTCCCGTGCCCGCTGGCTGTCAGTCACATGGGCGCGCGGCATGGGGCCCCATCTGCTTGGGCCATTTGGAGTTCCCCACGGAAGGTTACATCGTCAAGAGTGATGTAGCGATCCTGGACGCCTCCACGTATCGCTTGCCTCAGGAGCATACCTACTTCGTCTCGCTTACGGATGCGTGCTTTGAGACGAATGACGGACGCGGGGGCGAGGAATGGTTCCCACACGGCGGGGTGTTTCCGGAAGAGGTGTTCGTTCCCTGGGTCGAGTTGACCCGGGACACAGAGATCCTCACGCCCAAGCTCGCGCTGACTGGGCATGGTCGCACCCAAGGAGTAGGACACCTCGAGCTGTCGATCCTGAACACCAACGAGTTCTCGTTGGTCGTCGAATGGATCGAGTTGCGAATCGGAGATCGGGCGCGTCGCATACCGCTAGGGGCCAAGGTCGGTCCTCATTCTCAGGAAACGATCGAGTCAGCGATTGAAAACTGGCCGACGAACGAAGAGTGTCAGCGCGCTACCGCTGTTGTGGGATATCGCCTGCCTAGTGGGGACATGCGCCGTCAGCCGGTAGGAACCGTCGATCTCGCCAGTGAGGCTCTGTACGAGAAGAAGAACATCCTGGAGGACCTACTGTGACGACCGCGGGCTCGATGGACGCGATCGAGGCACTGGCGGACAAGGCCGAGGCGACGTTCCGCGGGCTGGTAATCGACAAGCGACGCTTGCCGATGAGCCAACTCCAGAAGCGTGGAGTGCCAGCATATGTCGGCGAGTGGCTGCTGGATACGCTGGTACCCGGGCGTGGTCTGCTGACCCCAGAGGAGGCACAGAAGGTCCGCGAATGGGCGGCGAGGTATATACCCGGCCCAGGCGACCAGGAGATCATCAAACATCGGCTGCTTCAAGGCGAGACTATCAAGGTGCTCACGCCGCTCCAGGTAGAAGTGAACCTCAATCGCGGGACACGCTACGGAAAACTGAGCCTACTTGGGATTTACGACGCTGCCATCTCCGAGGATTTGCCAACGCTCTACCCGGACCTGCTCCGTCAAGGGATGTGGGGCGTGATCGAGCTGGTTAATACCGGAGATGGTGTCGCGATCCAGTCGTTCCGCCCGATGCAGGCCACAATCAACGTGCGTCTATTCAAGGAAGCCCGACGCGCCTTTACCCGCGACGAGTGGCTGCGCCTGATGCTGATCTCCATGGGTTACGCGCCCGAAGCGTTCACGGAAGCGGAGCAGATCCTGTTGCTTGCCCGCCTGCTCCCGCTCGTCCAGAAGAACTTGCACCTCATAGAACTCGCACCCAAGGCGACCGGAAAGAGTTACTTTTTCGAGAACATCAGCCCGCGTGTGCGACTCGTGAGTGGAGGCAATGTCACCCCGGCCGTCTTGTTCGTCAACAACGCCACCGGTCAATGGGGCCTGCTGGCACGCTACGCCGTGGTCGTCCTGGATGAGGTGCAGACGCTGAAATTCGAGCGACCGGAAGAAGTCGTCGGTGGCCTCAAGGGCTACCTTGCCAATGGCAAGCTGACTCGTGGCGGGTTACATGAGACATCGAGTGATTGTAGCTTCGTCATGCTAGCAAACATTCGACTTGACGAGAATCAACACCCTATTGTCAATCGGGTGCTCGTAGAGCACCTGCCGCAGTTCCTTCAGGAAACGGCATTCCTTGATCGGATTAAGGGCCTACTGCCTGGCTGGAAGATTCGAAAACTCAGCAAGGACGCCTTTGCCACTTCGGTGGGGCTGAAGGCGGACTTCTTCGGTGATGCGCTGCTCGCGCTGCGGGACGACCTCGAGATCGATCAGTACTGCGCGCGGAGGATCCGACTACGCGGCGCTCGGCCGTACACTCGGAATGAGGGAGCCATTCAGGCCATCGCAGCCGGCATGATGAAAATCCTCTTCCCTCACGGTGAGGTCACGGACTGGGAGTTTGAACACTACTGCGTAGCCCCCGCCCGTGAGCTACGGCAACTCGTGTGGGATCAACTGTACCAGTTAGACGGCGAGTACCGGCAGTGGGACTACCGAATCGACTGCGACATCATCTAGACGGGACTCCGATGGAAGCGCCGATCTACTTCGATTATCACGCGACGACACCCTGTGACCCCCGCGTCGTCGAGGCAATGTTGCCGTACTTCACACTGGAATTCGGCAATCCCTCGAGCGGACTTCACTCACTCGGGCGGCGCGCTGCGCGCGCGGTCGATACCGCTCGGGAACAGATCGCCTCACTGATCGGCGCCACGCCTGACGAGATCGTGTTTACAAGCGGCGCCACTGAGAGCAACAACATCGTGATCCATGGGCTGGCACTTGCACGATCTGAACGGCGGCGGATAGTGACCACTGCAATTGAGCATAAGGCCGTCCTGGAACCGTGCCGTAGACTGGCGGCGCAAGGGTTCGATGTGGCCGTCCTTCCAGTTGAACGCGATGGCACAGTCGATCTGCAAGCTGCAGAGGAGGCCATTACGGATGACACGTTGCTGGTTACCATCCAATTAGCTAGCAACGAGATCGGGACTATCCAACCACTCCGCGCCATCGCCGAGCTGGCCAAGAGGCGAGGCGCGTTGCTTCACACGGATGCGGCTCAAGCCGTTGGTAAGATCCCCGTCGATATTGACGCACTTCGCGTCGACTTCCTCTCCATCAGTGGACATAAGCTCTACGGTCCTAAGGGGATCGGAGCCCTCTTCGTCAGGTCAGGACTGCGCAGAAGGCTCGTGCCATTGGCGCAGGGTGGAGGTCAGGAAGCCGATCTCCGCCCCGGCACCCTGAATGTGCCCGGCATTGTGGGCTTAGGCGAAGCCTGCGCCGTATGTGCCGTCGAGATGCATGATGAGGCCGTGCGTGTGGCGAGTCTTCGCGATCAGTTGGAGGCCCACCTCGTCGCCGCGATCCCTGGCTTGCAGATCAACGGCAACCTCCAGAACCGCCTCCCGGGCAACAGCAGCCTCACCTTCCCGGCAGTCGAGGCAGATGCCCTGATCGCGAACCTTCCCGGCGTAGCGTTGAGCACGGGCTCCGCCTGTACCTCCGGCACCATCGAGCCGTCACATGTTCTCACAGCGATTGGTCTCTCCCGCGAGGCAGCCGATGCAACAGTCCGCATCGGACTCGGCCGATTCACCACTTCAGAAGAGATCGCTGCTGCTGCCAGGATGATCCCGGAGGCATGGATGCGGCTTGCCCTAGCAGCCTCCTGATCCTGCATAGCGGCACAGGACGACTGGTCGACTGGCATGTGGAGACGGTGGCCTCCTGCGCACTGTCCAGGTGCGCTGGTTCCAGACCTGTCTCCACCGATCCCTCTCTAGCTGGTATCATGACCGATACATAATCTGACCCCAGCCGTCCGCACGGTGCTCGAGGCTAGTCGTCGCCGCACATCGTGGAGTTTGGGGCCTTGTGGGATGAGCACCAACGTCGACAGCCGACGCACGGCCATCCGCCGCACCGCAGTGTCACGGCCCGTCGCCCTGGCCCTTTCGGATGGACTCCTCATTCCCGGACGCAGCTTCTTCGACTACGGGTGCGGACGGGGCGACGATGTGCAGCACCTGACTGCTCTTGGCTTCGTGGCTAACGGCTGGGATCCCGCTCACCGGCCCGATGGAAAGCGCCGACCTGCGGACATCGTGAACTTCGGCTATGTCGCGAACGTCATCGAGGATCCCGCTGAGCGGGTCGAAGCTCTGAAAAGTGCGTGGGCGCTCGCTCGCCTCGTACTTATCGTCACCGCGCGCCTCGAGTGGGCAGCGCGCAATGTCAACGGCAAGCACTACCGCGATGGCCTGTTGACCAGCAGAGGTACCTTTCAGAGGTTCTTCACTCAAGACGAACTGCGAACGTGGATTGACTCGACGCTTGGTGTCCAAAGCGTCGCTGCGGGACCGGGCGTTTTCTACGTCTTTCGAGAGGAGAGTCACGCCCAGAGCTTCGTCGCGACACGCGTCCGACACGGGCGATCCACTCTCCTCCGTCCCAAGTCCAGCGTGGCCATGTACCAAGCCAATCGCGACGTTCTTGAGCCATTACGGGAGTTCATGATCACGCGGGGGAGAGTACCGGATCAGGCAGAGTTGGCGCACGCTGAACCCATTCTGGAGCGATTTGGGAGTCTGACGCGGGCAGCCACTATCGTTCGGCAGGCGTTCGGTCGCGAGACGTGGGAACAATCGCAGCGGGCAGCAAGGAACGACCTGCTCGTGTACTTGGCGTTGGCGGCGTTCGGCGGCCGCCCCACGTTCTCGCAGCTTCCGTCCGATCTCCAGTCCGATATCACGGCCTTGTGGGGTTCCTACGATGCCGCCTGCCGAGCAGCCGATGATCGATTGTTCGAACTCCGAAACCAGTCCATCATCGACGGAGCCTGTCGCAACTCCCCGGTAGGCAAGGTGACCAAGGAAGCGCTCTACATACACGTCACAGCACTTCCACTGATCTCGCCACTCTTGCGCTTCTATGAGGGCTGCGGCCGAGCCTTGACCGGCACGGTCGAGGGCACAACGATCGTGAAGCTCCACCGGCTCGAGCCCAAAGTTGCCTACCTCGCCTATCCCACGTTCGACCGAGACGCTCACCCGGCACTGGCTAGTTCCGTGCGCGCCGACCTGCGGTGTCTGCGCGTGACATTCTCGGATTATGGGCGGTCGACGAACCCGCCCATCCTGCACCGCAAAGAGACCTTCGTCGGTCCCGACTATCCCGGGCGTGAGCGGTTCGCTCGGCTCACAGCACAAGAGGAGCGCGCAGGACTCTTTGATGGGTCGACAACCATCGGGACGCAGAACGGGTGGAACGAAGCGCTGCGGAAGCGACAACTCCGCATCCGCGGACACCGGTTGACGCGATCATCACTACCATTGAGAACGAGGAAACCCACCAGGACGGACGCTGGGTAGGCCCGCCTGTGGCGGACGCACGGCGACTTGTGCCCATGCCAGGGAACTCCATCGCGCGCAAATGCGAGCATTCGACAGGGTGAGTTCATGCGCGTCGCCGTAGAACTCCCTTCTGTGATCAAGCTCTTGGTACCTCCGTTTCCGTCACCAAGTACACCTTGAGCCCCTTATCGGCCACTGACTTCTCGCCTGACGCCTTGCGAATCGCGATGCGTTCGCACAGCCATAATCGCCCTACTCCTGGCCGGAGACTCCGAGAACAGGCAACGCGAACTCAACCACCACGTGGGCATAGCAGTGGCTGCTCCCTCGCCATCGCCCAGCGCGGTCTGTGCAGCCCACGACGAAACATCCATCGACGGGGTATGGATCGACGCGACCACGCCGGCGATCGCCGTTTGTCACTCAGTTCAGGCAATGGAGTGCATCGAGTGTATCCCCACCGGGCGCGCTGTGCCTGCATCTGTGAATGCGGACGGTCCGAGCAGGGGCGAGCAGCCAATCCGACGTGGCCAACTGCGAGCAAGACCCCGCCGTGCTTGTGCGCTGGGCTGAGCAGCGCATCGACGACCCGGTGCCCCCGCGGGATTGCCTCTGACCGAATGCCAAGTGCACGACATAACGCAATTTCCCCGACGAGTCGGAAAGCCCCGAGCTTGAGCAAGCTCCAGCAACCCACTCATTCGATGACGCTGTTGTGACGGCAGTCACCTAAGCGTGAGTAGGTGGAGGTAAGGGCCGCGGACGTCATAGGGCTGATCAGCAGTCTGACTAACGGAGCCTAACCCCACGGGTCGATCTCATCGCGGTCCACATCGACGTGTTCGGCGGCGGCAGTGCTCTATGGCGTGACGGGAAGAGTCTGGCTACTACCCGAGAAAACTCCAGGACGAGATGAAATTCGAGAACGCGAGCTTCGAGGAGGAGTAGACAAGCCGGGGGCGGTGGTCGCCCCCGGCGATCCGTTGTGAGGCATGCCTGTGGTTCGGGCGGACTCTACTTCGGCGTGGTCCAGGTCACGCCCTTGTCGGCGA
>NICF_comb_assmDRAFT_10000434_pt1 | contig 35856 bp, 30 predicted proteins | sample NewIslPassag4_SG_FD_11279 | JGI IMG/M metagenome (IMG submission 11279)
GCGGCGGATGCCGCGAGACGAGAGAGGCTCGGTGCGTGAGACAGCGTCCGAGCCTCTCTGCTGGTATGCTTGCGAATAGATAACTAATGACTATGGATGTACCGAGGAGCGCGCCAGTGCGAGAGGATCGGCTACCTGGCGATGAGGGGCGTATGGCGAATCGGGATCAGCCCGTGCTGGAGGCGCGGGACATCGAGAAATGGTTTGGGCCAGTCCAGGCCCTGAAGCGGGTCAATATGAGTGTCTATCCCGCTGAGATCGTTGCCTTGATCGGCGACAACGGCGCGGGGAAATCGACGCTGATCAACGTCCTGACGGGTGTGCTCCAGCCCGACGGCGGTCAGATCTTCTTCCAGGGGCAGCCTGTTCATTTCACCACCCCGCACGATGCCCGGGCGATCGGGATCGAGACGGTATACCAGGACCTGGCGATCGCACCGCATCTAGACGCGGTGGCCAACATCTACCTCGGCCGGGAGTTGCTTCGGCCAGGACTGCTCGGCAAGCTCGGCTTCTTGGATCGGAAGCGGATGAAGGAAGAAACCGCCCAGCAGCTGTCCCGGCTGCGGGTGCGCATCCCCGATCCTGAGCGGCGTATGAGTACCCTCTCCGGCGGCCAGCGACAGGGCGTCGCGGTGGCGCGAGCGGTGATGTGGGCGAGCAAGGTTGTCATCATGGACGAGCCCACGGCAGCGCTCGGCGTGGCTCAGGCGGGAATGGTCCTGGACCTCATCCGCCAGGTGCGAGCACAAGGTATCCCGGTCGTCTTCATCAGCCACAACATGCCGCACGTTTTCGAGGTCGCCGATCGGATCGTCGTCTTACGGCTCGGGGAAGTCGTCGCCGAGCTCGATCCTCAGCGGGACTCAATTGACGACGCGGTGGCTCTGATGACGGGTTCGGCCAAGGCCGGCGCGGCGACGGAGGTAGCCTGAAATGGCGGATGCGCGAACGGCGTCAGCCCAGGCCGAGGGGCGCACGCGGCGAGAGCTGATGCGCCGCCTCAACTTTCAATCGGGCTGGGTCTTTCTCGTGCTGCTCCTCCTGATCGCCGTCTTCACCGTCAGAGAGGGCGGAAAATTCTTCGATCCGGTCAATTTCCGGAACATTGCCCTCGATGCTTCCCAGCTGACGCTGCTGGCGGTCGGAGCTACGTTCGTCATCATCACAGCGGGCATTGACCTGTCGGTGAGCTCCGTCCTCGTCTTCTCCGCGGTCGTCGGCGCGAAAGTCATGGTGCGACTCTCGGGGTCTCCCGAAGAGGTCCGCAACTATCAGTTCCCGAACCAGGACATCGGCATTCCGGTCGGTTTGGCGGTGGCCGTTCTCTGCGGGTTGGGCTGGGGACTGGTCAATGGCTTGATCATCACCAAGCTGCGCCTGCCGCCGTTCATTGTCACGCTCGGAACCCTCGGGATGGCGCTCGGCGCCGCCTCGATCATCTCCCGAGGCGCGAGCGTTCCGTACGTGCCGTATGACGTGCAAACGAAGATCGGCGCACGGCGAATCTTCGATTTTATGCCGGTGCTGGTCGTCGTCACCGCGGTCATCGTCGTGATCGCGATCATCGCGCTCCACTTCACGCGTTTCGGCCGATACACCTTTGCGATTGGCTCGAACGCGGCAGCCGCGCGGCGGGCCGGCATTGATGTCGATCGCCACTTGCTCAAGGTCTATGCCGTGAGCGGCCTGCTCGCGGGCATCGCGGGCGCGATGGATATCGCGCGGTTCGCGACCGCCTCGGTGTCCACTCACTCGACCGACAATCTCAACGCGATCTCGGCCGTCGTCATCGGCGGAACCAGCTTGTTCGGCGGAACCGGGACTGTCATCGGCTCCGTCATCGGCACCTTCATCCCGGCCGTGCTGCGGAACGGACTCGTCATCGGTGGAATCCAGCCGTTCTGGCAGCAGGTCGTGATCGGCGCGATTCTGATCGTCGCTGTCTACGTCGATCAGCGGCGCCGGGCTGCCGAGGAGCGCATGTAGCGCAACGGGAACGAATCCGCCGTTTCCGATTGCGCGCGGGTGCGCCGGTTGATATATATCGCGCTACGCGAATCAACCGGCTCCCGGGCTTTAGGGAAGCTGCGACGGGGCGCACGCCCGTGTGCGCCGCGAGTAGCTATAGGACAGGAGGATGGGCATGTTCCGCATCAGACTGACGCGACGCGGGCTGGTCAAGGCGGGTGCCGCAACTGCCGGCTTGGCGGCCTGTAACTGCATCGGCTCGGGACGTGTGTCCGCCCAGGACCAGCGTTGGTCGATCACCCTGATCCAGGGCGTCAAGGCAGACGAGTTCTACATCTCGATGGCGTGCGGAGCGCAGCGAGCCGCGGATGAGCTTGGCGTGGATCTCACGGTGCAGGCCCCGGACGCCTTCGATGCGACGCTCCAGACTCCGATCCTGAACGCTGTCGTCCAGGCGCGGCCAGATGCCATCCTGATCGCGCCGAACGACCGGGTAGCGATGATCGCCCCGATCCAGGACGCGATCAACGCTGGGATTGCCGTCTTCACGGTCGATACCAAAATCGAAGCTGACATCGCGCTCGCCAACATCGCCTCCGACAACATCGAGGGCGGCCGGATCGCGGCTCGGGCGCTCGCTGAGCTGATTGGTAACCAGGGCAAGGTCTACGTCCAGAACGTCAAGGCCGGCGTCTCGACGACCGATCAGCGCCAGCAGGGCTTCGAGGAGGAGATCCAGAACTATCCGGACATCGAGTACGTTGGGTTCGACTACAACAACGACGACCCGACGACGGCCGCGGCGCAGACCGCCGCCAAGCTTCAGCAGCACCCCGATCTCGCCGGCATCTTCGGAACGAACCTCTTCGGTGCGGAGGGCGCGGCGACGGCGGTGCGCGAGGCTGGCAAGCAAGGACAGGTCAAGATCGTCGGCTTCGACGCCGGGCCGAAGCAGGTTGCTGACCTCCGCAACGAGATCGTTGACGTCCTGATCGCTCAGCACCCGTACGACATTGGCTACACCGCGGTCCAGATGGCCGTCCAATACCTCGAGACGCAGCAACCGCCGTCCGAGAAGGTAGTCACTACCGGCTATTCGATCGTCACCCGCGACAACGTGGATGACCCCGAGATCCGGCGTTACCTCTACGTGGCCGACTGCAGCGAGATCCCGGAGGTCGAGGCGACCCCGGCCGCGAGCCCGGAGGCAACGCCGGCCTAAAAAGTCTCGTGTGTTCACGAGCAAATTGGAGGGGCGGTGGCAACATCGCCCCTCTCTATCTGTTAGGTACCTGTCCGGACGGTTGCTGCTAATGCGGCGCGGATTGGGTGACGCAACGGTTCTTCGTCGGCGGTACCGGAAGGCCCGATCGGCTCGGGACGATCAGGCCGGACTGAAACATTGCGACGCGGCGGCAATCACCGCATGCTTGTGTCCAATGATGACGAGGTGCGACGCGTCTCGCGTGGTCACGCTCCGTCGGCGGTTTCGTCTTGTCGCGCGAGGCGGTGGGGAGCGCTCTGGCCCCAAGTCACCGTGGCCGGAAATTCAAGTGGAGTACTGAAGCCCCGTGAGTAATACCGAGCCGATCGAGGCGACAGAGATAGATGAGGCGCGGATGCCGGTGCAGCGCTCGCCACAAGAGGGCTCGCCCGAGGATGATCGTGCCCCGAACTGCCCGCGCTGCCACAAGCGCTTAGTCATTCTCTCCACGCATTGGTGGCGAGCCCCGTCGGGCGCGTCGATCCGCCGGCAGTTCTGGGGATGCCCCCGTGGGCATTCTTCCGCCTACCGCATGAATGGCATCTTTGGTCCGATCGAGGTCTATCCCGATGCCGTGGAGTGACCGCCGCGAGCGATGCGCCTGCATCAGGACTGGCGCGGCGCTTTCGGGCGCGGCCGGACCAGCGCGCTTCGCCAGAGTCTCCGGCCGGGTAGCGCGTTGATGGATATGGCGATCACGCCGACCGCGAGCAAGAACCCAATCCCCGCGCCGGAGACCCCTGCCCAATCCGCCCACGCCGCGATGGCGTGTTGACCCTCCGCGGTGAGCCGCGAGACCCCGTTCACGGTCCAGACGCGGGAGAGGTCCCGCGCGTGAATCGTCGCATCGACCATCACCAGCAGCGAGAGTAGACCGATCGCCGCGCTGACGGCTCTGCGGCCCGGCCGCGCTCGGGCCAGCAGCGGGCGCTCAGGCTGACCTGAGTGGCCGGAGCTCATTTCACTCGTGCGGGGCATCATGTACTCGCTCCTGCTCCTGGTCCCGCGGGGGAGCGGTCGCTCGATCTCTGAGTGGCGCAGACGTACCGCTTCTCGTTCCATCCTCTCTCTAGTTAACTCCGTTAGGACCACTCTATCAGGTCCAGGCTGCATCGTCTCAGCCGGATCGGGACCGCGAGCGCCGAATCCGCGGCGTGCGCTAGGATGTGCGGTACGTTGCATTTGCTGGTGGAGTGCGGTGAAACGCCAAGGAGGGTGCATTCGTGCCGCTGTGCCTGTATCGGAGCGCCGATGGCGAGGAGCCACGGCTAGGGTATGTCGAAGGTGAGAACGTCATCGACGTGGGGGCCGCGGGCGGACCCGGCTCACTCGCCGAGGCGCTGCAAATGTCGCTGGCCGAGCTGCGAGACCGGATCGAGGCGGTCCGCCGTAGCGGGGCGACCGGTGTGCCGCTGTCGTCGGTGACGCTGGCCGCGCCGATTGACCAGCAGGAAATCTGGGCGGCGGGCGTCACGTACCTGCGGAGCCGCGACGCTCGCATGGAAGAGTCGCGCGAGAAGACCGTCTACGACCGCGTCTATGAGGCCGATCGGCCGGAGCTGTTCCTGAAGGCGACGCCGAATCGCGTGTCCGGGCCGGGCGAGCCGGTCGCCGTCCGCGGCGATTCGACCTGGGATGTCCCGGAGCCCGAGCTCGCGCTCGTCATCAACAGCAGCGGCGAGATCGTTGGCTACACCGTCGGCAACGACGTCTCCTCGCGCTCGATCGAAGGGGAGAACCCGCTCTATCTCCCGCAGGCGAAGGTCTACATGTGCGCCGCGGCGGTCGGGCCGGTCATCGCGCTGGTCTGGGAAGTCCCGGACGCGCGAAACCTGACGATCCGCCTGATCATCCGGCGCGGCGGCGAGGTTCAGTTCGAAGGCGAGACATCGACGGCGCAGATGCACCGGACGTTCGAGGATCTGGTCGGGTATCTGCGTCGGTACAACGAGTTCCCGGCCGGCGTCATTCTGATGACTGGCACCGGCATCGTCCCGCCGTCCGAGTTCACGCTCGAAGACGGTGACGAGGTCGAGATCATCATCGACGGCATCGGCTCCCTGCGGAACCCGGTGATCCGACTCTGATCGACAAACGAGCAGCGGCCCCGGACTGACCGAGGGCCGCTGCTGTCAGAGTGTCGTTGATTCGAGCGCGTACTAGCGAGTGCCGATCCGCGTGACCGAGAGCCAGTGCGGCCGCGGGCGATCGACCGTGCTGTTGTCGCCGTTCAGGTAGTTCGTGCCCTTGCGCGCCTCGTCGGGCGCCGGCTCCGTGGTCTCGCTGGCGGGCTCGGCGGCTTCCGACGCGGCGATCGCGGCGAGATCGACCGGGGCGCTCGCCGGCTCCTCCGGCTGAGCGGCGACCTCATCAGCCGCCGGCTCCTCGGAAGACGCCTCGGCGGTCACGGCGACCGGCGCCTCACCCGTCGTCTGCTCCGGCGTGGCCTCGCCAGCCTCGGCCGTCGCGGTCGCGCTGGCGACGAAGGAATCCGTGGCCCCAGCGATGACCGGGTTCTCGGCCTGAGCGGGCGCCGCCTCGGCCGCGCCCTTCTCCTCGTCATAGCTCTGGAGCGACTCGCCGAGCCGCGCGTTGAGGCGATCGAGATCGGCGATCAGGCTCTGGACGCTCTCCGAGAGGGCGCTGACTTGGCGCTGGCTGGCGGCGAGCTCCTCGCGCAGCTGGCCGAGAAGCTTCCGGCTCTGCTCGCGCTCGGCGGCGAGCTTGGCCTCCATCTCCGCGCGGACCTGCGCGACCTCGCGATCGGCGACTTCCGGCAGCGCCAGCGCGCGGCGAAGCAGCTCGGAGGAGCGCTGGAGGTGGTCCTGGACGAGCTTGTCGAACGACTCGTAGAACTCGACCCACTCCTGACCGTGCGTCAGGGCGATGAACTCTCTCGGCACGCCGCTGGTGCCGGCTCCACTCTGGGGTTCCTGGTGATCCATGCGTTCCTCCGTCCGCTTGCCCGGCCGGGCTCCCGGCACGACGATTCCCACCATGCTTGGGACGCCTGCCCTTTGGGGGCCGGGGCGATGACCGACGCCGCGCTACCGAGCGATCCGACACGCTCGGCCGAACATGCCAGCGGTTCCTCGGGTTCAGACTATGACCGAGCGCGCTGCCTGACCTTACCCTACTGGACCGAATGGGGCAAGGAAAGGCGTTCGAGTAGCCCGTAAGTCATATCAGGGGCGCCGCGTATCCGGAGGGGTGACGGGGCTGTCCGGGGCGTAGCGGAGGACGATTCGGTCGAGGGATTGCTCGACGAGCGCGAGGCGGCCGCCTGGCCAACCCTGCAGGTCGGCGGCGGTCAGCGGGCGGCGCGTCTCGACCTCGAGACGAAGCTCGCCAGCGGCGTATTCTCGAGCGGCCATCGCCGTGACCGGCTCGAGACTCCCGAGGAATTGCTGGAGCGTCAGCGCGACGGCGACGCTCGGCACGTTCTGGATCACCACCAGCTGAGAGTTGGCGGTCATGGGCGGCGGCGTTTGTGCCGCCGGTTGCGCCCGCTGCGCCGCGGGCTGCACGGTGGGTGGCGCGGGCTGAGCCGTGGGCTGAACCGTGGGTTGTGCCACGGGCTGCGCCGGGGGAGGTGTGGCCGGCGCGGGGACGTGACCGTTGGCGTCCAGCTGGAAAGCGAGCTCTTCCAGCTGTGTCTGAAGGAGCGCGGCGGTGGCGCTGGTGGCGCTGGCGCGCTGGCGCAAGACCGCGAGGTCGGCGCGGAACGTCTCCAGGAGGCGCTGGTGGGCCTCGCGGTCGGCGTTGATGAGCGCCTCGCACCGGGTGAGCGCGGCGGTGATCTCCTGATGCGTGCGGCGGCGAAGCTCGACCGAGCCGCGCAGGAGATCGGTGAGCTGGGCGATCATCGCCTCGAGCTGGCCATCGAGTCGCTCGTAGGCGGTGAGGCGTTCGCGGAGCCGGCCGAGCTCGGCCGCGAGCTGGCGACCGGGGTCGCTGGCCGCTTCGGGCTCACCCTCTGCCTCGGGATGGACGGACATGGTTGGTTGAGCGGTGCTCATCGGTTGATCCTCGATCGTCCGGAACGCCGGCGCGACGAGCGCGGGGCGACGATGGGCGCCGCCGCTATGGTACCGCGTGGCGGGCGGTTCCGAAAGCGGCGGCGCGGATCAGACGTGAGCGCCGAAGGATTCGACTAGGCGACGCCGCACCAGGCCATGGTGACGGCGGCGAAGAGCTTGGTCGCCTTGATGAGGTCGGCGACGGGGAGGAACTCGTTCGTGCCGTGAATGCCGTAGGTCGGGTCGCCGACGCCCCAGACGAGGCACGGCTGGCCGAGCGGGAACCAGAAGTTGGCGTCGCAGACGAAGGGCGAAATCGTCACCGGAGGCGTCTCGCCGGTGACCTGCTGCATCGTCTCGACGATGGTCACGACGCCAGGGTGGTCGTGCGGGAGGTTGACCGGCTCCTTGATCCAGGGCGCGGCGCTCTCGGAGTCGAGCGGCAGGTCGAGGACCGGCGGGTGCTCGCGGAGCCAATAGTCGCCCTGGGTGACGCGGTCGATGGTGGCGCGGACTTCGTCCATGACCTCCTGCCCGGTGAGGTCCGGGTTGAAGAGGAGTGAGCCGGTGGCCTCGGCCGAGTCTGGAACGGAGGTGAGGGAGGTGCCGGCCTGCATGGTGTTGATGTTGATGAACATGCCACCGGGCGGGACGTGAGGATTGGACCGCCAGAGGTTCCACTGCCGCTCCAGCTCGAGGATGGCCAGCTGGTACTTGAGCATCAGGTCAATGGCCGAGACGCCGGGGCGCTCCATCCCGTGCGGGAGGGGCTGGTTGACCAGGTGGCGATTGCAGATGTGGGTTGACTTCCCGAAGACGGTGAGTTTGAAGTAGATCTCGCCTTTGATGGTCGGGTAGACCGCGAAATTCGACGGCTCGGGGAAGATGGCGAAGTCGGTGCGGTGGCCGCGGTCGAGGACGGTATTGCAACCGATATCGCGGCGGCCAGCTTCCTCGCCGATGGATTGGACGAGCTTGAGGTCGCCTTGGAGGGAGATACCGGCGTCTTTGATGATGCGGGCGGCCATGACGTAGGCGGCGATGGCGCCCTTCATATCGGAGGCTCCGCGGCCCCAGAGCTTGCCGTCGCGGACTTCGCCGGAGAAGGGGCCGGCGCCTTCCCACTGCTCGGCTTGCTCCGGCGTGACGGGAACGACATCGGTGTGGGCGGACCAGGCAAGGGAGCGGCCGCCGCCTGCGCCGGGAAGGGTGGCGACGAGGTTCGGGCGGTTGGGGGCGAGCTCCCAGTAGTCGATGTCGAAGCCGCCGAAGGAGGCGATCTGGTCGCGGAGCCACTCCTGGGCGGGGCGCTCGGCGTCGGGGTTAGGTTCAAGGTCCGGGTTGATGGATGGTTGCTGAATGAGGTGGCTGGCGAAGGCGACGATTTCGTCCTGGCGCGCCTCGATCATGGCAAGGACGCGGTCCAAGGCGGTGCTGTCAGTCACGGTGCATCCTCCCGCGCTGGGCTGTGGCTTGAGAACCGGATGACCCGCCCGTGGCGGGCCAGCATTCTGATGGGCGGCAGTGTAGCAAATTCACGGCCCCCACCCCCGGCGGGAGTCAGGGGGCGGTAGGGACGCGCTTGCTCGCTCCCTTCCCTGGGAAGGGAGGCACCAGTGGCGTCTCGATTCGTGAGGTGTCAGCCATCCGTGGGCTGGCAAACCGATCGCGCATGGACGATTGGCTCTCATTCCCCCGGCCCCCTCTTCCTCTGGAGCCGGGCGGTGCCTCGCGCACGCTGCCGCCGGGAGCGTGAGGAGCCGGGACTTGGAATGCAGGCGGCCAGCGTGTCGGAGAAGTCCGGCGAGGGAACATCGGGGCGAATGCCGGGAGAGCGCGACGCGCTATGCACCCGTTCCCACCAGGGAATGCCGTGTGGAAGCGACAGCGAGGCCGGGGGCTTGCCAGCGCCGCCCCGCGTAAGTGAAATGCGCATAGAGTTAGTTAGTTGGAAAGGAGTAGAGAGGTGCCACCCAATCTCCTCCGCCCGTCCTCCTCGCCCTCGCCACCTCCTGCGTCACGTTCGCCATCGCGGAATGGTGGCATGCGCGGCGAGCGCTTGGCTCAGTTTCGAAAGGGAAAAGGAGGCCGTATGAAGATTCGCAACGCTCGACGCAACCGCCTCGGCGCGCTCGCTCTGACGCTCGTCGCGGGCCTGGTCTTCGGCGCGGGCGCCGCCGGCACCGCGGCGCAGGACGCCGTCGACGATCAAGTGGTCGTGACGTTCGCGAAGCCACGCGTCGTCCCGGAACTCGCCGCCAGCTGGGTCGACACCTTCCAGGGGGCCTTTACTGAGGACGGCAGCTGCATCTACAGTGTCCGGTTCTCGCAACCGATCGACCAGGCGACGCCCCAGGTCGGCTGGCTTTCGAAGGCTGACTTGAAGACCTGCACGTTCGAGGTCACGAGCGGCATCCCCGCCTACGCCGTGTACCCGGCGGCCGATGGTGAGGAGAGCGACGAAACCAAGGCCGCGAGCCCCGACGTCGACTGCTCGGCCGTCCTGGCCGACGGGGATGACCACGCGCCTGCGGGGGTCTGCGATATCGAAGGGCGCGCGGCCGGCTGGGCCAAGCGGCTGTGGGCGTCGGCGGGCCCAGCGGGCGGGCTTCCTACTGTCTCGGATCGATACACGCACCTCAACAAGCAGGCGACCGTCTACTACGCCTGGGAGGACTACCTTGGCATCGACGTCAATCGCGTCCGGTCGCGGGTGAAGGACAACACCTCGGGTTCGACGATCCTGTCGGCGACTTGCGGGCACACCTGGTGGCGTTTGAGCGAGGACGGGTGGAACCGCGAGACGACCGGGTACTACGCGGGCTACGGCTGCGAGGCCACCTCAACGTACGCGGCGTCCTGGACCAACGGCCACTTCTACAACAGCATCTTCCCGGCGTGCACCTCGACCGCGCACACCTACTACGACCAGGTGGTCGCGGAGGTCACACCGTACGAATACCACTTCTGGGTCGGGAACATCTGGGCATCCGGCCCCAGCTGCATCAACCTGCTGCAGTGGTACTATGCCTGGTACCCGGGCGAGTACTGGTAGCGCGACGGTCCTGAATCAGCGGCGCACGGGGGCGCAGATCAGCCCCCGTGCGCGGGAGGCCAGACGATGCGGGCCCAAACGGTGATCCTCCTGCTTTTGGCGGCCGCGACGTGGGCGGGCATCAGCGCCCACGCCGGCGCGTCCGAACCGCCCCTCGGCATCGAACGGATCGCCACCTCGCCCCCGTTCCCGTGGACCGAATCGGACGCAGCCAGCCTGCGCCTCGAACGCGCCCACCTCCAGCCGGGCGCGATGATTGACATGCGGTTCCCCGGCCCCGTGCTGCTCTACGTCGAGAGGGGGGTGCTGACGCTCACGCTCAGCGACACCGCAGATGTTGCCGTCACCGGGTCCGACGGCGCGGCGATCGCGGGCGAGCCGTCGGTCGACGGCGTCGTGATGGACATCCCGGCCGGCGCCAGCATCTTCAGCGAATCCGGAGCCATCGGCAGGATCGACAACACGGGGACGGCCACGGCCGACCTCGAGGTGGTGTCCGTGGTGCTCGAGCGCGGCGGCGAGGCGACGTCGGAAGACGCGGAGGAGAGCGCCGCCGCGGCACCGCCCATGGGCAGCCCCATTGCCTCCCCGGCCGGCGCGCCCTAGGCTGGGATCGATGCGTCGTGGCGCTGGCGTTCGGCGCGCTCCTCGCGGCATCCCTCGCTTTGACGGTTCGCGGCTGGCGCGGGCGGGCCTGGCTTACGCTGGTGGGCGCTGCAGGATGCTCGGCGCTCTGCAGCCTCGCAGGGATTTGGACGCTGGGCGGGGCAGTCTTCCTGCTAACGTGCCTCCAACTCGGCCTGGCGATCGCGCTGCGAGCGCCGGGAGCGGCCGACCCGGGGCGCTGGCTCCTCGTCGGCTTCGCGACGTGGACCGTCGTGGTGCCGGTTCAGCTCCTCGGCGTGCGGTGGGTGCCGTGGATCGTCGCTTTCCCCGCCGTCGCCGTGGCCGGGGCGGTCGCGGCCGCAGTCCGACCGATGCTGGCCGCTCGGGGAGGTGGCGGGCACTAGTGCGCTTACCTGGTGCCTCATCGTACCTGACGGGCGAGCGCGGGGTGCGGGGGAACGCCAGGTGAGCGACCAGGTCGGGGCGCAGTTTCCTGCCCCGCGCGGTGGTCCGCCTTCGCAACCGACACCGTCGCGGTCTCGGTCGAACCCGTGCGGGTCGGCGCCGACCGCCGGGAATCGCCGCTAGAGGATGGCGCCGCAGGCGAGATCCGGGGCGGCGGGATGCAGACCGTCGGGTAGCTGGGGGCGCACGCCCCGCCGGGCGCGGTCATCGATATTTCGGTCGGCGTGGGCGTCTCCGGCGGCCACGGGGCGGGGACGGCCCGCACGTCCCGTGTTCCAGTTGGGCGATCATCGAGTGCCCCATCCCCACCCGCGCTGCGAGCGCCGCCTGGCTCAGCCCCGCCGCCAAGCGCTGGATCCGGAGCGCGTGGCCCAGGCTGGCCACGCCGCGCGGCGCTGGGCGGTGCAGCGTCGTCGCCACGCTATATTGGCCTTCTGAGTTCAACTCAAGGCTGTTGATAGGCGGAATCACCGGCGGGATCGTCATTTCGGCGTGTGTCTTTCCTTGAGAACGTGTGTTCAGGGATCGTAGGATGCCATTGGTTTGCCTGCGGAATCAACGTGCCCGCCGGGAGGAAACACGATGCTCTACGCGCATACACCGAATCAGGACGGGGAGTGGCACCTGCTGGACGACCATCTGCAACGGGTGGCTGAGCGGGCGGCTGAGTATGCCCGGGCGTTCGGCGGAGAGGAGCTCGCGTACTGGGCAGGGGCGTGGCACGACGCCGGCAAGGCGAGCGAGGCGTTCCAGCGCTATCTGCACCAGTGCGCGCGGGAGCCGGGGCGGCGGTTCCCGACGGTGGATCACAAGGGGGCAGGGACGCTGCAAGCGCTGTCGTTCGCTGATGCGCTGGCATTTCTCATCCACGGGCATCATGGCGGGTTGCCCGATCAGGGCGCGCTGCGGAGCCGGCTCAAAGAGCTGAATGATCCACGCTCGGTGCGTGGCGCCCTGGCGCGGGAAGCCGTGCAGCGGGTGCTGACGGACGGGGTGATTCCTGCCGGGGCGCGGTCCGGGGAGCCGGTGTTCCCTGACTTCGTGACGGATGAGCTGGCCTTGGAGAGCTTCCTGCGGCTGCTCTTCTCGGCGCTGGTGGATGCCGATTGTCTGGATACGGAGGCACATGGCGATCCCGAGGCCGCGGCACGGCGTGATGCTCAGGCCGATCTGGCGGCGCTACGCGATCGGGTCGTGGCGGAGCAGCAGCAGCTCATGGCCGGGGCCACGGGCCCGGTCAACGCGATCCGGCGGGAGGTCTACGAGGCATGCCTGGCCGCTGCCGCCCTGCCGCCCGGCTTCTTCCGCCTGACGGTGCCGACCGGGGGCGGCAAGACGCGATCGGCGCTGGCCTTCGCGCTGCACCATGCGGTGACGCACAACCTCCGGCGGGTGATTACGGTCTGCCCCTACCTGACGATCACCGATCAGACGGCGGATGTGTACCGCGCGATCCTCGGGGGTGAAGGGGCCGTGCTGGAGCATCACAGCGATGCGAGCCGGCACGACGATCCGGAGGGCGAACCGGCGCCTGAGGCGGTCTGGCGGCGGCTGGCGGCGCAGAACTGGGATGCGCCGGTAGTGGTCACGACGGCGGTCCAATTCTTCGAGAGCCTGTTCGGGCATCGGACGACGGCGTGTCGCAAGCTGCACCGCATTGCCAGGAGCGTGGTGATTCTCGACGAGGTGCAGACGCTGCCGCCGAAGCTTCTCGAGCCGATGTTGGACATGCTGCGCCGGCTGGTTGAGCAGTTCGGCGCGACGGTGCTGCTCTGCACGGCCACGCAGCCGGCGTTGGCGGATGCGCCGGGCTTTCGTGGCTTGCCGAACGTGCGGGAGATCGTGCCGGATCCTCCGCGTCTGTTCCGTGTGCTGAAGCGGGTGCGGTACGAGTGGCCAGTCGAGCCCTGGACGTGGGACCGGGTGGCGGAGCAGATGCGCGGCGCCGCCCAGGCGATGGCGGTAGTGAACACGAAAGCGGACGCGTTGGCGCTTCTGGATGCGCTGGCGGACCCCGACGCGCTTCATCTCTCGACCCTGTTGTGCGGCGCTCATCGGCGGGACGTGCTGGCGGTGATCCGTGAGCGGCTGCGGCGTGGGAAGCCGTGCCGCGTGGTGAGCACGCAGGTCGTCGAGGCAGGAGTGGATCTCGATTTCCCGGTGGTGCTGCGGGCTTTGGGGCCACTGGACCGGATCGTTCAAGCGGCGGGCCGGTGCAACCGGGAGGGACGGCTGGCGGAAGGCCGCGTGGTGGTGTTTCAGCCGGCGGAGGGGGGCTTGCCGGCGGGCGCGTATCGCACGGCGAGCGATGTGACGAGGCTACTCCTGCGTGCTGGGGGTGTGGACCCGGATCATCCGGACACGTTTCTCACGTACTTCGCCCAGGTCTTTCGCGGCGTCGATCTCGACGCCAGGCGGATTCAGGACCTTCGGCGACAACTGGCGTTCGAACGGGTGGCGCGTGAGTTCCGGCTGATCGACGACGACACCGTGTCGGTTTTCGTCCGCTATCGCGGAATAGGGAGAGTAGGTGAGGGTTTCGGTGCAGGAGGAGTGGACCACGAGGCGGTTACGCGGCGGCTGATGGATGAGGCGCAAAGCCTTGACGGTCGAGTGGCGCGCGCGTGGGCCGAGCGAGCGCAGCCGTACCTGGTGGCGCTGCCTCGCCGATCGGCTGAGCGATTAGCGGCGGACGGGGCGGTCAGCGAGCTGATCGGCGATATCTGGCTGTGGCATGGGGAATACGACCCGGTGACGGGTCTAGGACAGGTAGATGCGGCTCGTCTCGATGTGGCCGAGCTCGTTGTGTGAGGAGGGTTTCTGGGTGGCACGGGGACCATAACGGAGCGGGGTGATTGTCGTTCGGTGTGCAAGGAGGAGACAGCTACCGCGGGAATCAGAAAAGGAGGTTCGGCGTGGGGTATGACACGCCGCTGTCGGTGCGCGTCTGGGGGGATTGGGCCTGTTTCACCCGGCCGGAGATGAAGGTGGAGCGGGTGAGCTATCCGGTGATGACGCCATCGGCTGCGCGGGGGATTTTGGAGGCGATCTTCTGGAAGCCGGAGTTTACCTGGCGCATCGAGGAGATCTGGGTGTTGCGCCCGATCCGGTACTTCTCGATCCTCCGGAACGAGGTGAACACCCGGCAATCGCATCGTGCCGCGCAGGAGTGGGAGCGGACCGGAGGCGGCTACGTTGCCGCGGAGGATCGGGCACAGCGGCACACGCTGGCGCTGCGGGATGTGGCGTACATCATCCACGCATTTCCAATTCCAAAGCCGGGCGCAGCAGATGCGGCCAAATACCGGGATCAGTTCCGACGCCGGGTTGACCGAGGGCAGTGTTTTTCTCGGCCCTATCTGGGGTGCCGGGAATTCTCCGCTTGGTTCGGTCCGGTGGAGGGGACCGAGCAACCCGTGCCGATGACGGCGGATCTGGGCCGGATGCTCTACGACCTCGAGCACCCGACTGGCAAAAGTGGATCCGCGCAACCGCGCTTCTTCCATGCGCGGTTGGACGCGGGGATTCTCCGCGTGCCGCTTCGGCCTGACACGGAGGAGTGATCCGATGCTGCTGGAGCGGTTGCGCGAGTACGCGGAATCACGCCTGAAAGAGGACCTGCCGCCGGCGATGTATCAGCGACAGCCGATTCGGTATATCGCGGTGCTGGATAACGAAGGCCGGCTGCTGGGTATTCAGAGCCTGAGTGATCCACATGAGCGGCGAACCAAGCGCGGCAAGGAGATGCTCGCTCCGTACGTCAAGCGTAGTAGCAAGATCCGGCCGAAGCTGCTGGCGGACACGGGCGAATACGTCTTTGGGATCACAAAGATCGAGTCCAACAATGAGCGGAATCCGGAGCGCATTCGGCAGGCGCACGATCAGTTCGTCGTGCTCACGCGCGCATGCGCGGATGCCACGCGTGAGCCTGCTGTAGAGGCAGTAGCGCGGTTCCTTGAGCGGGCGCGCGATGCATCAGGGAACCTGCCACGCACGGTGGAGCAGCCGGGAGATCAGCAGCTGCTGGCACTCGGTATCGATCCGGATCTCCTGGAACTCCCGGCGGAGTTTGACCCAGGCGAACACGTGACGTTTCAGGTTGGAGACGTGTTGCCGATCGAACTGCCGGCCGTGCGGTCGTTTTGGGCGCGGCAGTTTGCAACAGACGACGCAACGTTGGACGACGACTTGATGGAGTGCATCGTCTGTGGCGAGCGGCGACCGGCTTTGCAGCGACATCCACTGAAGATCAAGGGAATACGGAAGGGGCAAACGAGCGGCACAGACTTGATTTCCGCGAACAAGAACGCGTTCGAGTCGTACGGCCTGGCCAACTCGCGGATTGCGCCGACGTGCCAAGCGTGCGCTGAGAAGTATGGGAATGCGCTAAACGCGCTGCTGGGCAGTGATGAGACGCACCTGCATGTGGCGGGGGTGGAGTACGTCTTCTGGACCGCGCGTCCAGCCACATTCAGCCCAATTCGATTCTTGGCGGCGCCTGATGCGAGTGAGGTGCGACAGCTTCTGCAGGCGGTTTGGACTGGGAGTGAAGCGGCGACGACCGGCGAGGATTTGACCGCGTGCTACGCGATGGTGCTTGGGGCGAGCGGTGGCCGGGCGGCGGTACTGAGCTGGATCGACTCGACGATCGGCGAGGCGAAGCGATGCTTGGCGCAGTACTTCGCGCTGCAGGAGCTGGTGAATACCGACGGGAGCGCGGGCGCGCCGCTGCCAGTCTGGCAGCTCGCGGCTGCAACGGTGCGTGACATGGCCAAGGAGTCGCCGCCCGAGCTGGTGCCGTCGTCACTGGTGCAGTTTGCGTTGACGGGCGCGCCATTGCCGATGGATTTGCTGTACCTGGCGGTGCGGCGCAATCGCGCGGAGCAGAGCGTGACGCGGCAACGCGCCATGCTGATCAAGTTGGTGATGGGGTCTCGAGACCAGATGGCACGGGAAAGGAGTGGGTGGATGAGTGAGCTGGATTTGAGCAACCGAGAGCCAGCCTACCTGTGCGGTCGGCTCCTGGCGGTGCTGGAGGCGATTCAAGCGCGGGCGCTGAACAATCCGAACGCGACGATCGTGGACAAGTTCTATGGGTCGGCGTCGTCCGCGCCGGCATCGGTGTTCGGCACGCTCCTTCACGGAGCTCAGGCGCACTTGAGCAAGCTGCGGAAGGATGAGCGGAGCCGAGGGGCCTACCTGGCGCTGGAGCAACGACTCGAGGAGATTCTGGAGCCGCTGCAAGAGTTTCCGACGACGTTGACGCTGCAAGAGCAGGGGCTCTTTGCACTGGGGTTCTATCACCAGCGGGCGGCTGACCGCCGGGCGCGGGCGGAGCGGTCGAGATCGCGTCAGGGAGCGGCCGACGCCGATGAGGTGACCGCTGAGGCAGCACACGAGGCGGACTAAGGGCGCGTTGGCGCCGGTGGAAACGACGCACGTGATGGACGTCCGGCTAGAAGCGCCGGAGCGAGGCCAGTGATAACAGAGGAAGGAGCGACACGCGATGAGCAATGTGGCGGTGGAACAGGCGGTTCACCTGGATGCTGCTCGGCGGCACGAGGCGGTGCTGCTGTTCGACGTGACGGATGGGAATCCGAACGGCGATCCGGACGCGGGCAACCTGCCAAGGGTCGATCCGGAGACGATGCAGGGGCTGGTGACGGACGTGGCGATCAAGCGGAAGATCCGCGATTGGGTGGATGCCACTCGGGGCACCGAGGCGCGATACAAGATCTACATCCAGAGCCAGGAGGCGCTGAACACCCTGCACAAGCGGGCGTATGAAGAGCTCGGGATCCCTGAGCGGGGGAACAAGCCGTCGGCGAAGGAGATCGACTCCGCGCGGGCGTGGATGTGCGACAACTTCTTCGATGTGCGCACGTTTGGCGCGGTGATGGCCATGGGAGTCAACGCGGGGCAGGTTCGTGGACCGGTGCAGGTGACATTCGCCCGCAGCATTGACCCGATCGTCCCGCTCGACCTGTCGATCACGCGGATCGCGATTACGCGGCCGGAGGATGCGCGCCGGGTCTCGGCGGAGGGAGAGGAGCAGGGCGGCAAGCGTACGGAGATGGGCCGCAAGGCGATAGTGCCGTACGGGCTGTACCGCGCGCACGTCTTCTACAACCCACTCTTCGCGGCGAGCACGGGATTCTCGAACGACGATCTGGCGGTGGTGTGGGAGGCGCTGACGCGCATGTGGGATTTAGACCGCTCGGCGTCGCGCGGGATGATGGCGTGCCGCGGGCTCTATGTGTTCAGCCATGAGAACAAATACGGCAATGCGCCGGCGCACGAGCTACTGGCGCGGGTCGAGGTGAAGCTCCGGCTGGGGGTGGTGGCGCCGCGCTCGTTCGCCGATTACGAGGTCACGGTGAATGACTCAGGCTTGCCGAAGGGCGTCACGCTGACGCCAGTAGTCGGCTAGAAAAGCCACTGTCACGGAGCATTCGGAGCGTATTGGAAAAGCGCCTCCTCTTGGCGCTTGCGCGACGGAAACGAACGCGCGTGCGCCGAGGGGAGGCGCCTTGATGGACGTTGCGGTCAGGAGCGGCAGGGCCGGGAGGGGGAGCGAAGGAGCCGACACGTATGGCGTGGCGGGACGATGAATTGGTCGTGATCTCGGCGCTCGAGCATTGGAGCTATTGCCAGCGACAGTGTGCGCTGCATCATCTGGATCGAATAGAGGACGAGAACCTATTCACCATGCGTGGGCATCGAGTGCATCGCCTGGTGCATGAGGCTGGCATTGAGACGGAGGGTGGGGTGCGGCTCGTGCGGGGAATGCCGGTATGGTCCGACCGGCTGGGACTCACTGGCAAGGCCGATCTTGTCGAGTTTCGAGATGGAGTGCCCTTCCCGGTGGAGTATAAGACGGGCCGACGCCGATATTGGATGCATGAGGCGGTGCAACTGTGCGCGCAGGCGATGTGTTTGGAGGAGATGCTACAGCGTCCAGTGCCGGCCGGAGCGATTTACTACTACGGCTCTCGGGCGCGGCGGACCGTGGTTTTTGACTTGAGCTTGCGAATGATGGTTGAAGAGGCGACGCGAGAGGTGAGGGCGATGCTGGCGGGGACGCGGTTGCCGCCGGCGCCGAATGACGAGCGTTGTCCGGACTGTTCGTTATTCGAGGCGTGCCTGCCCACGGTGACCGCAAATCCGGCTCGGATTCGTGGCTTTCAGGGTGCGCTGTTCCGATGTGACGACGAGTGAGAAAGGCCGGAAGCGGAACGACGATGCGACAGCTCCTGAACACGTTGTATGTCACGACTCCGCGAGCCTACGTCCATCTCGATCATGACACGCTGAGAGTTGAAGTGGGCCGGGAGCTCAAGTTGCAGGTGCCACTGTTGCAGCTGAGCGCAATCGTCTGCTTTGGCGACGTGCTAATCAGTCCGGCACTGCTTCACCGGTGCGCGGATGATGGGAGGAGCGTCGTGTGGCTCGACGAGCGTGGGCGATTCAAAGCACGGATGGAGGGACGGACGAGCGGAAATGTGTTGTTACGGCGGTCGCAGCATTTGGCGCTGAGCGACGAGACGCGCCGAACGGAGATTGGGCGCAACTTGGTGGCGGGAAAGCTGCGCAATGCACGGCACGTGCTGCTGCGGGCAGCGCGGGAGAGCAGCGGGGAGGACGCGCAGGAACTGCGAGGCGCGGCCGATCGGATTGCGGCCATCGTACAGCGGTTGCCTCTGCGGAGGGATGTGGATTTGTTGCGAGGGGATGAGGGAGAGGCAGCGCGGGTGTACTTCGAGGTGTTTCCGAGGATGGTGCGGGAGCAACGAGATGTGTTTGAGATGAAGGGACGGAACCGGCGACCGCCGCGCGATCCGATGAATGCGGTGCTGTCGTTTCTCTACACCCTCTTGCGTGTGGACTGCGAAGCGGCGCTGGAAGGGGTGGGATTGGATCCGCAAGTGGGATTCTTCCATGCCCTTCGACCGGGCCGGCCGGCATTGGCATTGGACCTGATGGAGGAGCTGCGGCCGGCGCTGGCGGATCGATTGGCGCTGACGTTGGTCAACCGGCGGCAGCTTGGGCCGGAGGATTTTGAGTGGTGGGGAGAGGAAGGGAGTGAGGGGGAGGATGCTGTGACACCAATACCGGCGGGCGCGGTCTACTTGAATGAGCGGGGGCGTCGAACGGTAATCGTGGCATACCAAAAGCGAAAAGAGGAGGAGGTGGAGCACCGGGTGCTGGACCGGAGGATCCCACTGGGGCTTGTCCCGCATATCCAAGCGAGGCTGCTTGCCCGGCATCTGCGGGAGGATCTGGCGCATTATCCGCCGTTTCTGATGCGATGAGGGGGCGTGGTGGAGATCGTGGTTGCATACGATGTAAACACAGAGACCGCTGCTGGTAGGAAGCGCCTGCGGAAAGTGGCGACGATTTGCTTGGGATTTGGTCAACGAGTGCAGAACTCGGTGTTTGAGTGCCGGGTGACGGAAGCGCAGCTCGAGGATTTAGAGGACCGCTTGTTGCGGGTCATCGACGAGAGTCAGGACCGGCTGCGGATCTACCGCCTGCCAGGGCCGCGGGAGCGGCTGGTGAAGGTGTACGGAGTGGAGCCACCGCATGATTTTCGGGAGCCGCTCATCGTATAAACTTCGAAGTCCGAAGTATTGCGCGAACCGGGTGCGGGAGCAAAAATTCCGGGAGGTTCGCGCGGAGCGAGAGCGGAAGTTGCAGAGATTTGCCGAGAATTTGACGTGTGACGAAAGTGGCGCGGTCGTCACGCGGTGGATGGAGGAAGGAGGAATGTCGAGATTTGCTCAGATTTTGCGCCGTTGCACTCTGCTTTAGGGCAGGGTGGGGATTGAAACCTCTTGCGTAAGCTCTCTGCCGCTCAGCCCTATGTGTTGCACTCTGCTTTAGGGCAGGGTGGGGATTGAAACAAGGTTATGAAATAAAAGGCGGTATCCCGCGTACTTCTGTTGCACTCTGCTTTAGGGCAGGGTGGGGATTGAAACCTCGCGGGATAGCTCGAGAAGGTTGACGTTGTACGGTTGCACTCTGCTTTAGGGCAGGGTGGGGATTGAAACACTTCGAGCTTCGGCGGGACGGGAAGGCGGTTGATCCGTTGCACTCTGCTTTAGGGCAGGGTGGGGATTGAAACACGCTTGATCCCCGCGACCGAACCTCAACACCAAGATGTTGCACTCTGCTTTAGGGCAGGGTGGGGATTGAAACAGTCGCTCGACCTCCGCGAGGCGCTCGTCAATCTCGGGTTGCACTCTGCTTTAGGGCAGGGTGGGGATTGAAACCAACTCCGGCCGGCGCGGGGTGGCCGGCCGAAACGGGTTGCACTCTGCTTTAGGGCAGGGTGGGGATTGAAACTGCGCGTGGGCAATCGGCGAGCCTGCAGCACGTGGTTGCACTCTGCTTTAGGGCAGGGTGGGGATTGAAACGTAATGCGCCGCACGCCGAACCAGTCGCGAATCCAATCGTTGCACTCTGCTTTAGGGCAGGGTGGGGATTGAAACGTATTCGCGGGCGAAGGCCAGCCGCGCCGCCTCGTCGGTTGCACTCTGCTTTAGGGCAGGGTGGGGATTGAAACTGCGAACGGTCTGGCCAGAGCTGCACCGGCGGCTCATGTTGCACTCTGCTTTAGGGCAGGGTGGGGATTGAAACGTGAACGGCGATACGGGCCTCAAGCCGATCTCCAAGGTTGCACTCTGCTTTAGGGCAGGGTGGGGATTGAAACGTCACAGGCGACGGGCCGGCCCTCGCTGTCCCGGATCGTTGCACTCTGCTTTAGGGCAGGGTGGGGATTGAAGCTTTTAGCAAAAGGAGTCAACCATGTGGTACTGGACAGTCACGTTGCACTCTGCTTTAGGGCAGGGTGGGGATTGAAACCGCACGCTGACGCGCGACCTTGAAAAGCTTGGCCGCACCTGTTGCACTCTGCTTTAGGGCAGGGTGGGGATTGAAACGTGGGGAACGATCCCACTTACGCCAACGCTCCCGAGTTGCACTCTGCTTTAGGGCAGGGTGGGGATTGAAACTTATCGAGATCGGGGCAGCACTCGAGGAAGTCCCCAAGTTGCACTCTGCTTTAGGGCAGGGTGGGGATTGAAACCAGCTCCGGCCGGAGCGGGGTGGCCGGCCGAACCGGAGTTGCACTCTGCTTTAGGGCAGGGTGGGGATTGAAACCGATTGATTGGGACGCACCGCCACACTTTGGGGCGGGTTGCACTCTGCTTTAGGGCAGGGTGGGGATTGAAACTAGCGGAGCGCCGTGTTGCCTTCTATCTCCGCCCGGCTCACGTTGCACTCTGCTTTAGGGCAGGGTGGGGATTGAAACATGGTGTCGTACTCGTCATAGAACGTGCCCGTCCGGTGTTGCACTCTGCTTTAGGGCAGGGTGGGGATTGAAACCTCGCCACCTATTGGGCGATGGAGCACGGGCTGCAGGAGTTGCACTCTGCTTTAGGGCAGGGTGGGGATTGAAACGTCACGCTCGACGGCTCCCCGACCGGCAAAATCACGGTTGCACTCTGCTTTAGGGCAGGGTGGGGATTGAAACTCGGAGGGCACGCGCCCCGTCATCTCCCGCATCGGCGTTGCACTCTGCTTTAGGGCAGGGTGGGGATTGAAACCCGTGACCGTCTCGCCGCTCCCACCGGCAACGGTCGGTTGCACTCTGCTTTAGGGCAGGGTGGGGATTGAAACTAGCTTGCGACCTTCGACCGGGCGCTAGTCACCTCGTTGCACTCTGCTTTAGGGCAGGGTGGGGATTGAAACTCGCTCGGCTCGAGAGCGGGCTTCCCGGATTTGGGTTGCACTCTGCTTTAGGGCAGGGTGGGGATTGAAACAGGTCGAAGGCCTGTGGAGGGATGTGGCATGAGCGCGTTGCACTCTGCTTTAGGGCAGGGTGGGGATTGAAACACGCGGTTCAGCCCCCTTGCGGTACTCTTCGACCGCTGGAGTTGCACTCTGCTTTAGGGCAGGGTGGGGATTGAGCGTGGGCGGTGACTCGTGTGCGGCTGCAAGGGGTGCCGGGTGGTGGTCAGCGAGCCTGGGACGGGGCCGCTGTTCGCGGGACGCAGGTGATCTCTCGGCCTGCGGCCGCTGGGCGGACACGGGTTACGCCCCTACGAAGGTTGGAGTCAACGCGCACAGATTCGAGGCTGGCGTCGGTTTCGCCCCAGACAGTGGGTTCCGACGATACGGTACGCCAGGCGGGCGGTCAGGAGACCCAGTACCAGTTGGCGAACTGGATGGTCAGCAAGATGAGGAGGGCGGTCGAGACGAGGGCGGCGGGGACGGCGATGACGCGCGCGCGGAGGAGCCAGGCGATCACGACGAACAACGGGAAGAGGGTGAGGCCGAAGCGCGGCATGCTCATCAGGATGTGGACCGACGAGGGCTGGAAGAGGGGGATGAGCAGGCCGGGGATGAGCCAGACGCTCTGATACAGCGGCAGGGCTTTCAGGCCGACGACGGCGAGTCCGAGAAAGAGCAGCGTGCAGACGAGCTCGAGGGTGTCGCTATCGGCGATGCCGCGGCGCCAGGTGGTGTCGGTGAGGAGCGACCAGCTCGGGTTGCGGACGAGCTGCTCCAGCCAGCTCCAGTCGGCGCCGGCCGGGACGCCGATCGCCTCCGCTTGCGGGCTGTTGGAGAAGGCCCAGCGGAGGGTTTCCCAGGGCTTGGCGGAGTGGCGGTTCCATTGCTCCTGGACGTCGCGCCACAGCCACGGATTGCCCCAGATGCGGTCGAGGTGCAGCGAGAAGAGGGCCGGGCCGAGCGCGGGCATGGCGACGGCGAGGCCGCGCGGGACGAGGTGGCGGAGGTAGAAGCCGTGCTGCTGCAGGAAGAGGACGGCGAAGGGTAAGCCGAGGAAGACGCCGTAGGAGCGAGTCAGCGCGGCGAGTGCGCCGAGGATGCCGGCGATCCACCAGTAGCGCAGCCGGGCAGCGAGGAGCGCGCCGACGGAGAGCATGAGGAAGGGCGCCTCGGTGTAGACGGCGGAGAAGAAGAGGGACGTCGGGAAGAGGGCGATCGCCCAAAGCGTGCGCCGCGCGATCCGCTCGTCGAAGTCGAGCGCGACGAGCCGGTACAGGAACATCAGCGCAAGCACAAAGCAGACGTTGGCGATGATGTAGCCGGCGACTTCCGGTTGCAGGCCGGTGATCCTGCTCAGGCCGCGCATGGTCCACGGGAAGAGGGGCCAGAAGGCGGCCTTGGGGGACCATTCGCCGTAGCCTTGCTCGGCGATCATCGTGTACCAGAGTCCGTCCCACCGGCGCATCGGCCCGACGAGGAGGTCGGCGAGGCCGTCAAGCTGGTTCGGGACGTACCGCTGTGGGCCGGAGGGCGAGGTGGAGGTGCCGTAGCGATAGGCGAGACTCGCAGCCACCTGGACGATGATGAAGTGGACAGCGGCGACGAAGAGCGGGAAGGCGATTGCCGATGTGACGAGCGGCCGCTCCAGCGTCGCCCGACGTGGATACGGGGCGTCGGAGGTCCGCAATGGGATGGTTTCCTGGTCGGCGCCGCGCGATCGCATGGCCATGCGCGCAAGGATAGGCGGTGGCGCGGGGTGCTGACAAAGATTGCCGGTTTGGGGCGGGCGGGTGGCGGCGGCTCCCGTAGAATGCCGGCGTGACGATGACTGGCGATCGAGCGGCCCGCGCGGGCCGAGGAGGTTGGAACGGTGGATCTGGGACTGAAGGGGAAGGTGGCGGTCGTCGCGGCGTCGAGCAAGGGGCTCGGGCGCGCGGTGGCGATGACGCTGGCGCGCGAGGGCGCGCTGGTGACGATCAACGGGCGGCATGAGGAGACGGTCGCCGAGACGGCGCGGGCGATCGCGCAAGAGTCGGGGCAGGAGCCGCTGGCGATCGTCGGGGATATGCGGAACCCGGACGATGTGCGGCGGCTGGTCGAGGAGACGGTCGAGCGCCGGGGCGGTCTGGATGTGGTGGTCTGTAACGCGGGCGGGCCGCCGGCGGGCCGGGTGTTGGATTTCCCGGATGACAAGGCGTGGCTGGACGCGATCGAGCTGAATCTGATGAGCGCGGTGCGGCTCTCGATGGCAGCGGTGCCGCACCTTGAGGCGCGCGGCGGGGGGAGCATCACGAACATCGTCTCGATCGCGGTGAAGCAGCCGATTCCGACGCTGGCGTTGTCGAACACGGCGCGGACGGCGGTGATCGGGTTCGCGAAGACGCTGGCGACGGAGCTGGCGCCGCGACAGATCCGGGTGAACAACGTTTGCCCGGGCTCGATTCTGACGGACCGGATCCGGTCGCTAGCGGCGAAGCGGGCGGAGGAGGCGGGGAAGACGGCCGAGGAGATCATCGCGGAGGATTCGGCGGCGATCCCGATGGGCCGGATCGGTGACCCGCAGGAGTTCGCGAACGTGGTGACGTTCATCGCGTCGCCGGCGGCGTCGTACGTGACGGGCGTCACGTTGTTGGTGGATGGCGGCGCGTACCGGGGGTTGATGTAGACGCCGAGGTTCGGGATGGCGGGCGGTCGGTTAGGGCGCGACGCCCGCCGTCATTTTCACGGGTCCCATCCCGACGATGGGTTGGCGGGCGCGGGGCCGGCGGAACCGATATTGGGCGCGGGTTCCGCGCGCGATTTGGGTTGCGGGTACAGGCGACGCTCGCGATGAATGGGCCGCGACGGCGGGTGATTTGCGCGTGGCGTGTGTGAGAATGCCGCGTCGGGATTGACCGTTCCGGTCTGAGGGCGTAGTCGAGAGGAGGGCGAGAACAATGGCGGCGGGTACGATTCCGCAGGCGCCGGAGGCGTCGGATCTGATCCGGCTGGCGCACGAGCACTGCATCTTCCCCTTGATTCACCAGGCGGATATCCGCGACTTCGGCCCGAGCGTGTACGTGAAGGGCGAAGGGATCCGGCTGACCGACGTCAACGGCAAGACGTATCTGGACATGATGGGCTCGCATACGCGGGCGAATTCTCTCGGCTACGGCAACGAGGAGATCGCGCGGGCGGTCTACGAGCAGCTGCGCGGGCTGCACTACATCGGGACGGTCGGGAACCTGAGCGAGCCGACGATTCGCCTCGCGACGAAGCTGGCCGAGTTGGCGCCGGGGCGGCTGTCGAAGGTGATGTTCGTCAGCGGTGGGTCGGAGGCGGTCGAGACGGCGATCAAGCTGGCGAAGCAGTATCACATTGCCACTGGGCGAAAGCCGCGCGCGTACAAGATCATCTCCCGCTGGTTCGCCTACCACGGCGCGACGATGGGGGCGCAGGCGGCGACGGACTGGCTCGGGACGCGGCACATCTCCGAGCCGGGCGTGCCGGGCTACTCGCTGATTCCGGGGCCGAGCTGCTACCGGAACCCATTCGGGATGCCGGATGACGAGTACGCGGATTTCTGCGCGACGTACCTGGAGCGGCAGATCGAGCACGAGGGGCCGGAGTATGTCGCGGCCTTCATCGCCGAGCCGATCATGCAGGCGAACGGCGTGCAGATTCCGCCGAAGCGGTACCTGGAGCGCGTGCGGGAGATCTGCACGAAGTACGACGTGCTCTGGATCAACGATGAGGTGATCACGGGCTTCGGACGGACGGGCGCCTGGTTCGCGATCCAGCACTTTGGGCTGGAGCCGGACATCATGACGATGGCGAAGGCGCTGACCGCCGGGTACATGCCGATGGGCGCGGTGATCACCAAGCCGGAGATCGCCGACGCGCTGCCGATCTTCCGGCACGTGCACACGTTCAGTGGACATGCCGGGGCGGCGGCGGCGGCGAACACGGTGATCGCGATCAAGGAGCGCGACGGGCTGATTCAGCGCGCGAAGGAAAACGGCGAGTACTTCGTGAACGCGCTGAAGCAGGAGCTGGAGCCGCTGCCGATCGTCGGGCAGGTGCGCGGCATCGGGATGTGGCACGCGGTCGACTTCACGTCCGACAAGGCGACGAAGGCGCCGCTCCCTGACGACGTGGTGCGGGCGATCGTGCGGCGGATGGCGCAGTACGGGGTGATCGCGAGCCCGATCGGGACGGCGTTCGAGATGGCGCCGCCGCTGATCGTGACGCGCGAGGAGCTCGATACGGCGGTCGAGGTTGCGTCGCGCGCGATTCGGGAGATCGCCAAGGAGCGCGGGTACGCCTAGTCCTCGCGGCACAAGTGTCTCGTGTCCCCCGGCGTTGTGCGCTGGCGGCGCGGCGCCGGGGCTCTTTTTCGGGGCTAGATGTCCTCCATGCCGCCGGACGCGGTGAGGTTTTCGAGGCGGCTGACGCCGTCGGCGGTCTCGGTCACGCGCCAGATCTCGGAGAAGATCGGTGCGGCGCGGACGTCGTCCACGTGGGAGATGATGAAGAGCTGATGAAAGACGTCGGCGGTGCCGGCGAGCGAGCCGAGCGTCTCGAGCACGGCAGTGCGGCGGTCACGGTCGAGCGCGCCGAAGACTTCGTCGAGGACGAGGAAGCCGGGCGGCCGATGAGCGCGGGCGCCGATCAGGCGGGAGAGCGCTAACCGAGCGCAAAGGGCGATGACGTCGCGCTCGCCGCCGGAGAATTCTTCCATCGGGAACTTCTCGTCCGCGCCGTCGTAGACCTCGATACCGTAGTTCTCGTTGAACTCGACCTGGTCGTATTTGCCCTCGGTGACGGCGCGGAGGAGCTCGCTGGTGCGGTCGGCAAGCTCGGGCGCTAGGCGAGCGGCGGCGTACTGCTCGAAGCGGGTGAACTCTCGGTACATCTGATCGAGGAGGTCGGCTTCGCGGGCGCAGGCATTGGCGCGCTCCGCCAGGCTGTTGATCCGGTTGTGCTCCTCGATCAGGCGCTCGCGTTCGGTGACGGCGAGGTCACGGCGACGAATTGCCGCGCCGCGAGCCTCGAGGGCGGCGCGCTCGGCGTCTTTCGCGGTCCGCTCCGCCGCCTGTGCCGCCTCCAGTGCTCGTGGGTCGAAGCCGAGAGCGGCTCGCGCTGACTCGATACGGGCGCGCTCGGCGGCGCAGCGCTCGAGCTCGGCGAGTGCCGCGGCGAGGGCGGCCTCGTGGTCGGGGCGCTGCGCGAGCTCTTGGTCTATCTGCTCAATGCGGGCCGCGGCCTCGCGCGCTTTGGTGAGCTCGTCGAGTGCCTGCTGATGGGCGGCGGCGTCGTAGGAGATTGGGCCGAGCTCAGCGAGCGCCCGCGCGGCTTCCTCGCGCTCGGCGATGGACGTTGCCGCGCGCTCGCGCAGCTGCTCCAGGACGGGGATGGTTCTGGCGACGCGCGCGTAGAGCTCGGCCTGGGAGCGCGCGGCCTCAACGGTGGCCGCGTCCGGTTCTTGGTCCAGGCCGGCGCGTCGGAGCTCTTCGGCACATTCTTGCTCTGTAGCTTCCAATTGCCGCTGCTGCTCGGCGATGACTCGGCGGCCCTCTTGGAGCCGGCCCATGAGCCGGGAGAGCTCCTGCTGGCGCTGTTGCGCCGCGCGCTCGCGCTGCTCGCATTCCTGGGCGCGGCGCTCCTCACGGCGCTGGGCGGCTTCGAAACGCTGGATCTCTTGATCGAGCGCTTCGATCCGGTCGCTTAGGGCAGCGACGGTCAGCTCCAGCTCGTGTGGCGTGAAGGGGCGGGCGCATGTCGGGCAGCGATCCTCGAACCGGCGACCCTGGAGGTTGGTGACGATCGACTGATACTCGGAGCGCTTCTGGCGGGCGTGCTGCGCGTTTGACTTCGCTGACTGGGCGGCCGCGAGCGCCTCTTCGCGCTCCTGACGCGCGCTCGCGAGCACTTCCGCCGGATCGCCGGCGGCGATGATTTCCGCGTGTTGGCGCTCCAGCTCCTGGAATTTCTGCTCGTACCACGCGAGCTTGGCTCGCTCCTCGTTGCGCCTGTGCGCAAGCCGGAGACAGCAGTCGAGTTGGGCCGCGCGATCGGCCGCGCCTTGCGTGTCGAGGGCGGCGGCGACCGAGATTCGGCGCGTGGCGGCGGCGATCGGATCGGCCGCGTCCTCTTGGCGCCAGGTCCAGCCCTCGATCTCGGACGCGTTCGCCTTGGTGACGGCGCTTTCCATGTGCGCGACCACTTCGGCGAGCTGGCGATCGGCGCGGCTCAGGTCTTGGCGGAGTTGCTCGGCCCGCAGATGGCGCTCGCGTTCGAGGGCGAAGGCGGTGACCCGCTCGGTGAGGGCCGGTACGCGCTCGGCCACGACGAGCAGCGCGGCACGGTCAGCTTCGGCCTTCGTGAGCCGGGCGAGCGCCTCGCGCGCGGCATCGTGCCTGGCAGCGGCGGCGCGCTCGTGTCCCGCGATCGTCTCCGCCTCCAAGCGGAGGTCTTTGTCCTGGCGCTCCAGCTCTTGGAGGCGCGTCAGGCGATCGCGCGCCTCGATCAAGGCCTGCGAGACGGCGGCGAGGTTGGCCTCGGCGGCGACGACTTCGGCTTCCCGCGCGGCGACCATCGCCTCGGCCGCTTCCCGCTCGGCCGCGAAATCGCGGTCGGCCGCTTGCTCTTGATGTTGGATCTGGAGCGCCTGAGCTTGGTTGCGGGCGGCGGTGCGCTCCTCGGCGATGAGCTGTTGGGCGCGGCGGATCGTCTCCATTCCGAGGAGCCGTCCGACTTCCCGCCGGCGATCGGTCTCCTTCAGGTTGCCGAAGAAGGTCAGCTCCTTCTGCCGCGTGAAGAAGGTGGAGACGAAGGCACGATGGTCCAGGCCGATCAGATGTCGAGAAATGTACTCCGTGACCTGCCGCGAGCCTTGCGCGATCGGTGTCTCAGGCTGGTCCTCGCGGTAGACCATTGCGGAAGCGGCGCCGCTGCGCTTGAGCTGCCGCTCGACGACGTAGCGGACGTCTTCGCGCGGGTCATGCAGCACGACGCGGACGACGGGCTGAGAGGCGCGGCCACGCGTCGGAATCTCCTCGGAGACGATCTCGCGCGGGTTGTAGAGGCACCACTCGATCGCCTCGAAGAGGGTGGTCTTGCCGGCGCCGTTCGGTCCGATGATGGCGACGATGCCCTCGGGCGGCGGAACGAAGCGGTGCTCGCCGTGGAACTGCTTATAGTCGCGGAGATAGAGCTCGGCCAGGATCACGCGACGGCATCCTCCGTGGCTCCGGCGGCATCGGCTTCCCGCATCGCCTCTTCGAGCGCGCGGCGGCCACGCTGGCGGAAGGCGGCCGCGAAGGCCGGGTCATACTCCTTCTCGCGCTCGGTCACGAAGGCGTCGAACATCTCGCCGATATCGGCTGAGATCGGCTCACCTCCTCGGCTAAAGGGAGCGAGGATGTCCGCGGGCGAGTAAACCTGAAGCCACCAGACGAACTTCTGCGCCTCGTTCCGGAGGATGCGCTCGGCTTCGAGGCGGATCGGGCGGGGCGTGTGGCGTAGCTCGACGCGCGCGATGGCGTCTGGCTGCCCGAGATCTTCAAGCATTTCCAGGACGCGATCGGCGATATCGCGAGCATCGTATCCCTCGCCGTTGACCGATGGCAGTGTCCGCATCGGCCGGGTCTCGATGGGAACCCGCGTGACCTCGGGCGGCTGGCCGGGACCGGAAAGCTCGACGAGCCAGTATCCCGGTTGGACGCGCTCGTCGCCCCAGCCCATCCGCTCCGTGGAGCCCGCGTACCAGGCGTTCTGGCGGGGCTTCATTGCTTCGTGGTAATGCCCGAGCGCGATGTAATCGAACTCGGGATCGAGCATCACCTCTGTCAACTCTTCCTCGCCAAGCTCGCGCTGGCGTCCCCGTATCTCCAAATTGGGGACGAGGCCGTGGGTGACGAGCACGTTGATGGCGCCCGGCTCCGGGAAAACCGTGGGCGGCACGGGCTCGGCAAGGCGACCGTGGGGCACGGCGCAGACGACGAGGTTCAGCGATTCATATGGAATCGTTTCCTGATCGTAGCCGGTCACGAAGCGCACCTTCGGCAGCGCCAGCTCCAAGACTGAAAAGACCGAGCCGCTGGCGCGCAGCCGGGGCGTGTCGTGATTGCCGGCAATGACGAGGACGGGAAGCCCGGCTTCTTCCAGGCGCCGCGTTTGGCGCACGAAGGCGCGCATCGCCGCGTAGGTCGGCCGCGTGTGGTGAAAGACGTCGCCGGAGTGGATGACCAGATCCACGTCGCGGGTCAGGATGTCGGAGATGACGGTCTCGTAAGCTCGCTCGACGTCGACCGATCGCTGATTGCGACCAGTTTGCGGATCGGCCTTGTAGAAGGCGCGATAGCCGAGATGCGTATCGGAAAGATGGGCGATCCGGACCGGTCTCATCGGCGGCGCTTTCGGCGTCGGCCGCGCCAATCAAGCGCAAGGCTCCGCGCGGCAATCGAACGAGTGTTCGGCAACTGTCCTGATCAGTGTACTCGATTCTCGCGGGGATTGCGGGCGGGACGCGGCAGACTCACCTTCGCTTGCGGGCTACGCAGATCGTCCACGGGAAGGAGCCGCCGAGCCACTCAATGTCAAGCATACCCGATTGGGTGACGAACTCGGCGAAGGCGCGCCGCGTCCAGAATTGCTTGTGGTCCGGATCCGATCCGCGCGGCCGGACGTCCAGGTTCTTCCCGCGTGCCATGTTCGCCAAGCAGAAATAGGGCTCGTGCGGGACGCTGAGGACGACCGCCTCACGCGCGACGCGGGCAAGCTCGCGCAGGGCCGGGGACGGATCGGTCTGGTGCTCCAGAACTTCGAAGCAGCCGACAACGTCGAAGCTGTCGTCTGGGAAAGGGATGTCGAAGATACTGGCCGTGAGGAAGGTGGCTCCGGGTACCTGGCGCTGGGCGACGGCGACCGAAGCCGGGTTGAAGTCGAATCCGGTGATCTGCATGCCCGGGAATTGGCGCAGCAAGACGCCCGCGACGAACCCTTCGCCGCAGCCGGCATCGAGGAAGGTGCGCGGATTGAGCTCCGCGACCCGCGCCGCGATGACATGGTGGAACCGATCAATGAGGCGGCGCTGGATCGGATTCGGGTGTGTATGCTTCCGGAAATTGCTCGTCTCAATCGCTGGAATCTGAATATCCGTGATCTCGGTCACGCGTCTCTCCGTCAGTTCGAGCGCAACAGCCTTCATCTATTCCGGGTCTCCCGGCGCGGTGAGCATTGTGCCATGAGATTGGGGGCCGGGGTCGGCCATCAGCCAGATCCGGACCGCGCCGTAGAGTATCGGGATCGCCGCGAAGAGAGCGATGCGATAGGTGACGGCGGCGACGAGTGCTTCCGAGGGGTTCGCGCCATAGGCGTCGGCGACGGCGACCATCAACGCCTCGCGGATGCCGGCGCCGCCGGGCAAGCCGCTCAACATGCCGAGGACGACCGGGAGGGTGACGAAGCCGAGCGCGAGCATCGGATCGCTCTCGCCGGTGACGGCGCGGAGCAGAGTCCAGAGCACGACGCCCTGCATGAACCAGTAGAGCACGCTAATCGCGACGGCGGCGAACGCCAGGGCGGGCCGTTTGCTCGGTGAGGTGAGGATGGTCAATGCGGCGAATTGCAGACGTTCTTGCAGGCGCGGGCGGCGGCGGATGAACGCGACAGCGACGAGCGCGCCGAGCAGCAGCACCGCGACGAGCACGCCGGCGGCGATGAACGCGTTGCCGGGGAGCGCCGCTAGGACGTCCGCGCCCTCACCGCTGAAGACGAGCCAGGCCGCGCCACCGAGCCCGAGGACGCCAACATCCGCCGCGACCTCCCAGAGGGCGACGGCGCTCGTTTCGGTGGCGCTCAGGCCGAGGGCGCGCTTGGTAAGGAGCGCGCGGCTGGCCGAGGCTACGCTGACGGGAGCGGTGTAGTTGAGCGCGACGGAGGTCAGGAAGGCCTCGGATGCGCGGGGCGCGTGAGAGGCGCCGTGGATCATGCGGACCAGGACGTGCCAACGGAAACACAGGAGCGCCAGGGCGGCCGGGTAGAGGATGAGCCCGGTCAGCAGGGTCGTGCGATCGGCCTCGCTGATGGCGGTGCGGACATCATCAATAGCGCCGCGATGCCAGAGGACACCGATGGCGATCGCGATCGCAACGGCGAAAACGAGCGGCGTGGGCACGCGTCGCAGCATGCCGAGGGGCGAGCGCTTGCTTGACGTTCGCGGGCGCTCGTCCGCGCCGTCGCCAGGTTCAGGCACCGATGGGTTCACACCGATTCGCTGAGACGCGTCCCGTCCGGCGCGAGCCCGATCGTTTCGCGCAGGCCGTGGCACGTCTCGTTCCGCTGCGACTGCGAGCCGTGGGCAAGGAACTCCCCGAGGAGACCGAGCCCGAAGAACTGCGCGCCGATCACGACCAGCAGCACGCTCAGCATCAGGAGCGGGCGCGTGCCGATGCGCTCGTCGAGGACGAGGCGCTCGAAGGTGAGGTAGAGCCCGAGAATGACACCGACCGCCAGCGCAAGCAATCCCGGAATGCCGAAGAGATGCATGGGGCGCTGGCGGTAATGGGTCAGGAAGACAACGGTCATCAGGTCAAGGAAGCCCTTGACCAGGCGCTTGTACCCGTACTTCGACGAACCCCAGCGGCGCGGGTGGTGCTTGACGGGAAGCTCGGCCACGCGGAAGCCTTCGGCGTCGGCGAGGACGGGAGTGAAGCGATGGAGCTCGCCGTAGAGGCGGATGGCCTGCGTCACCTCGCGCCGGTACGCCTTGAAGCCGCAATTGAAGTCGTGGAGCGGCACACCCGAGACGTTGCGAACGGTCCAGTTGAAGAGCTTGCTCGGGGCCGTCTTGCCGAGCGGGTCTTGCCGACGCTTCTTCCAGCCGGAGACGAGGTCGTATCCCTCATCGAGCTTCGCGAGGAAGCGCGGAAGCTCGTCGGGATCGTCCTGGAGATCACCGTCCATCGTCACGACGACGTTGCCCCGGGCGACGGCGAATCCATTTGCTAGGGCTTGCGCCTTACCGAAGTTCCGACGGTGGCGCAGGCCGATGACGCGCTGATCCTCAGCGCGAAGCTCGCAGATCAGTGGCCAGGTGCCGTCCTTCGAGCCGTCATCAATGAAGATGATCTCGTAGGGGAGGTTGATTCGCTCCAGCACCGCGGTGAGCCGGCGATGGAGCTCCCGGAGGTTCCCCTCCTCGTTCATGACCGGGATGACAATGCTGAGCGATGTGATGCGGGAGGCATCGGCGCCGGAGACCCGCCCGTCGGAGCGGGCGAGCGTGTGCTCTTCGGCGCGCTCCTTTGGCGCTGCGATTGGGCCGCTCGTGCCCGTGAGCGCCGCCGACTGATGGGTCGCGGTCCCCATGCTACTTTCCACTGAGGCTCCTCATCACCTACCCTTGCCGGTGTGGCTCGCCTCGCGCTGGCGCGCGGGCGGAGTGGACTATAGCCCCGTGCCCCGGAACGGCGCAAACGCGGCGGACTGATCTGGTCTGAGCGGTGGAGGGAAGGCCGTGCCTCAGGAGATCACGCGGGAACTGCTCGAGCGCGCCGACGCGGACTTCGATGCCGCGCGGACGGCCGAGGAAGTGCGCGCGGTGTTCAAGCGGTACTACACCGATCTGGGCTGGAAGCGGCTCTGCCGCATGTTCGTGCTTCGTCAAAGTGTGGACGAGCTTTGGCACGCCGAGCAGGAGCGAGCCAAAGCTCGAGAACGCGACGCCTAACCCGTCTACGGGCTTTGCATCAGGATTCCGTCGGTATCGTCCGTTGAGCCGAGGTTGGGGTCGATAACGGCGAAGAGGGCGTCGGCACGGGAGATTGTGTCGGACGTGCCGGCCGTGCTGTCCTGTAGTTGAGGCTTGACGTGCACGGACCGGTACATGGCGAACGGCCGGTCCAGGTCGAGCACCGTGACGCCTTTGCCCTCGGCATTGACGACAAGCTCACCGGCGGGCTCGATTGTACCCTGATGCGTTTCAAGCACGACGTCGTACCGGGGGTTACTGCCACTGAGCCGCCAGACCATCAGCATGGCCTGGTCCGTGTTGGGATTGGCGATGACTTGCCCGTAGGCGCCGGATGAGCCGGCCGCGGCGCTAGGCGTCATGACGTATGTCTTGGCATCGGCCGCGGCGACGAAGCGATCCATGCTTTCCAGGCTTTCGTTGAGGGCAGCGACTTGCGAATTGAGCGAATCTACCTGGGCAGAGAGCTGCTGTACCTCAGCGATGCGGTCGTTCAGCTCGACGCGCGTGTTGATTGCCCAGAGACCGACGATGCCCAAGGCGAGAAGCAGCGGGACCGTGGCGAGTGGCGCCGCGAATGTCCCGATCTCCCAGGCAGGTCGCGGTAGGCGCAGCCAGCTAGGTGAGAAGCGCCGGGTGGCAGGTTGGGCGGGTGATGGCGCCGGTGACGGGTTTGGCCGCGACGCTGGGAGCGTCAGCGTCCGCATGGACTCGGTGAAATCGCTGTAAGCGGTGGCAGGGCGAAGCTGACTCTGGGTGCGCGATGCCTCGTTGATGCGAGCAAAGAGCGCGGCCTTCGCCTTGGGTGATGGCGTGGCGACCGGGTTGGTGAGTCCCAGGAGCGCCGCCGAGGACCGGAATTGCCGGACGACGCGCGCGCAACTGGCGCAGAAGAGGATGTGCTGTTCGATGAGTAGACGCTCGTGTGTTTCGACGGCGGCTAACGCGAATGGCGCTGCCAGATCTTGCACGAATCGGCATTCGATGCTGTCGTCGTCGGTTGACGGGTCGTCAGTGGCGTGACGGACAGTCTGCCGAGCATCTGCAGTCTCACTCACGTTCGTCCACCTCGTCTTCTGCCCGCTCGACCAGCTCGCCGAGCTCGTCACCCAATTGCTCGCGTAGCTTTTGCATTCCGAGACGCATTCGCGTCTTGATCGTGCCGAGCGGTTCTCCGAGACGTTCCGCAACCTCGCGCTGGGTCAGGCCCTGGAAGTAGGCGAGCTCGATGGCTTCTCGTTGAGCGGGCGGCAGGGTCTCGAGTGCCTTAGCGATCCGCTCGCGGAGGGTGGTGAGCCACACCTCTTCCTCGATGTTCTGCGATTCGTCCGGCATGTCGGACAGAAGCGGCTGGTCCTCTTCGTGATTATTCTCGGCCCGTTGTGGCCGGCGGCGACGCTTGCGCAGCTCGTCGATCGAAAGGTTGTGGGTGATGCTGAGTAGCCATGTGATGAACGAGCCGCGCGAGGACCGGAACGCTCGTCCTTGTTGCCAGGCCCGGAAGAACACCTCCTGCATTAGCTCTTCGGCGACCTGGGGGTCACCGACGATCCGCAACGCGAACGAGTAGACCACGCGCGCGTACCGGTCGTAGAGCGTCTCGAGAGCGCGCGCATCCCCCTCGGACGCACGAGCAATCAACTCGGCATCGCTCGCCGCGGTCTGGTCGACGCCACGCTCGGCGTCAACGTCGGCGGACATGCGCGCTCCTTCACCCAGGGACTACGACCGGGCGATGAGCACGACGACCGCGTTCCGTTACGTATACGACGGAGGCAGCGATGTGGGATGTATCCATCCTCTCACCCGTGAGTCCTAGTACGCGGGCAGTCGTGATCGCACAGCCGTCCTGTGGGCCCGCTGCACCCAGTCTACATTAGGGGCGAGGGGTGTGGAGTTAGGGGATAAGGGGCGGGGGCGAGGAGTTAGGGGTGAGTGGCGGGGACTA
>NICF_comb_assmDRAFT_10000448_pt1 | contig 35427 bp, 36 predicted proteins | sample NewIslPassag4_SG_FD_11279 | JGI IMG/M metagenome (IMG submission 11279)
ATCCCGATGATGGATTCCTTTAGGGTAACGGTGGCCAGCGGTTTTAAAGGCTTTCCATTCAGCCATGCCCCCTCCCCTTTTTTGGCAGAAAACAGTTCGTCCCGCATGACATCATAAATCAAGCCGATTTTTCCTTCCCCATTTTCATAAATACCAATGGAAATCATGAAATTTCGATTTTGATGGACAAAGTTAACCGTCCCGTCGATCGGATCAATGACCCATATAATCCCTTCCAAAGTGGATATTTCCTCGCCATAGCCCTCTTCCCCCAAGATTTTATGACCTGAATAAGTTTCCCTTATTTTTTTCACAAAAAATTGTTCCGTTTCCCGGTCAACATTGGTGACTAAATCGTTGGCATTGGATTTTGAGCGAATCTCCAATGTATGGGAAAGGGAATCCCGAATCCGCTCTCCCGCTTCCCGGACCCATTCAACTGTGTTTTGATAAATCTGGTTCCAGTCCATGATGACTCCTCCTTTACTAGCCTGAGACATGAAACTATCCGCTCGGGCGTAATTTTAGGATTACGCTTCCTAATATGGTAAAATACAAGAAACAAAAAAGGAAAAGGATGAAGGAAATGCAATATGAAGGTTTCAATCGGCAAGACTTCGAAGTATTTTCCATTCCCGGTTTGGAAAATCGGATGAGTGCCATCCGCGAACGCATCCAGCCAAAATTCCAAACCTTAGGAAAAAGATTAACGGATGAGCTCGCCTTTTCATTAAGGCAAGAGATGTTTCTTCACATCGCAAAACATGCCCGCAGGACGGTCAACCCGCCGAAGGATACGTGGCTGGCTATTGCCGGAAATAAGCGGGGCTATAAGAAACATCCCCATTTTCAATTAGGGTTGTTTGATGATCATCTGTTTCTTTGGCTTGCCTTTATCTATGAACTGCCCAATAAAGGGGAAATCGCCGGCAGGCTCATACAGAACGTGGACAAGCTACAGGAGTTGATCCCGAAGGATTTCGTCATCTCCACCAATCATATGGAGAAGGAAGCGACACCGGTTTGGGAATTGGATTTGTTGGACGTCCTCCAACAGTTCCAAAAGGTCAAGCAACGGGAACTGTTGATCGGACGGCAGATCCCTCGGGAAAATCCGATAGTCCAGGACGGAGATCAATTGATTGCCGTCGCCCTCGACACTTTCCAAAGTCTTGTTCCGGTATACCAACTGGCCTTATCGAGCGACGTAGCCCCTATATCTAGCTGACGTAGCTGCCAATGGGCAGCTCTTTTTTTATTTTCCTGTCGGCATTTTGATAACTTGATCCTTTTCGGATTCCTTCATCAGCTTCACGACTTTATAGGAGGATAGGCCGCTTGATTCCTCAAATTCCTTGAAAAGCTTTTTTTCTTCGGCCATGGAAGGTACGATTTTTTTGAACTTCCGATATTGATCCATCAGATGCTCCCTTTGGACACCCTTTTCATAGGCATCCTCGATCAGGCTGAAAAATTTTACCACTTCAATGATTTCCTGGGTAGACCAATCGATGGATATCGGATATGAATAATCCATTTTCTTCACCTCACAGCATCCAACGTTTCCGGATTTCTTCCGCTTCTCGGATCATCCTGTCGATGAGTTCCTGAACGGAAGGAATATCCTTGATGAGACCGGCTACTTGGCCAGCCCAGCCAAAGCCTTCCTCTATTTTTCCTTCATTGGCGTATCTTTTATTCGCTTCTCCGGAAATATAATCCTTTAATTGCTCATAGTCGGCACCCTTTTCTTCCAATTCCAAAATGAGCTCCGTCCAGCGGTTTTTTAAGGCCCGGCCAGGGGCTCCCAAAGTCCGTTTGATCACAACGGTATCACTCGCGTCGCTCATAAGGAGGGCTTCCTTATACTTTTCATGGGCATGGACACATTCCTTCGTGGCGATGAAGCGGGTTCCCATTTCGATCCCTTCCGCCCCGAGGCTTAAAGCAGCCATAAGTCCCCGGCCATCACCAATCCCACCGGATGCAATAACAGGGATTTTTACCGCATCAACGACTTGAGGAACGAGAACCATCGTTGATAGATCGTCACGACCTAAATGTCCTCCCCCTTCCTGTCCTACTACCATTACCGCATCTGCACCAATGGATTCGGCTTTCAGGGCTTGCCGTTTGGAGGCAACCAAAACAAGCTTTTTGACAGGAACTCCTTCCAGCGCTTGGAAAAAGGGTACCGGATTTCCACCCGTTACGGAAACCACCGGCACTTTTTCTTCGATGGCCACTTTCAGATAATCCATAAAGGGTCTTCCATGCTGACCGATCGCGAAATTAACACCAAAAGGTTTATCCGTTAGCCCCTTTGTTTTCCGGATTTCTTCCCGCAACAACTCCGGATCTGGTAGGCTCATCGCTGTAATCTGCCCAAGCCCTCCGGCATTGGAAACGGCGGAAGCAAGTTCGCTATAAGCCAGATGGGCAAGCCCTCCTTGGATGATCGGATATTGAATTCCTAAAATTTCCGTTACTCTTGTCGACCAATTCATCACATTCACTCCTACATAACGATATACGTTTAGTATAGCAACAATTTCCATTTAGGGTAACGGTATTCTTTGATCATGTTGATAAAAAAGAAAGGCAGGCCCGATGGCTCTGCCCATACCGTTCTACATTTCATAATCCTATTGGGATTAACGTTCTTTTTTGTTTGGTTCATCGCAGCTTCCGCATTTCCCATACAATACAGAGACCTTTTCGTTTTCAAAATGCTCAATGAGTAAGCCGCAATCTTGGCAAACAAGGATACCCAAAGATCTCTCCCCCTCATATTAGAGTGTCACATTAATATAATATGATATACTATTTATGTATTATAATATGAATGTTGGTCCTATTTGTCAATGATAATGTATGGCATATTATAAAAATGTGACACAAAAATAAAAAAAGCATCCCCCAACAAGAGGATGCTTTTTTAGCATATTACAAAATATGAATCGGATGTCCGAGACCGACTTCGGCAGCTTCCATCGTAATTTCACCCAAGGTCGGATGGGGATGGATGGTCATTGCAATATCTTCCAATGTGACGCCGCATTCGATGGCTAAGGCAATTTCGGAAATCATGTCGCTTGCCCCAGGACCGGCGATTTGACCACCGATGACAACCCCATCTTCTTTACGGGCAATCAGTTTCAGGAAGCCTTCGGAATTGCCGAGGGCAAGAGAACGGCCATTAGCGGCAAACGGGAATTTGCCGACGGCAATTTCAAGTCCTTCTTCTTTAGCCTGTGCTTCTGTATATCCGACAGTGGCCAATTCCGGATCGGAGAAGACGACTGCAGGGATTCCAAGATAATCGACAACGGAAGGCAATCCGGCAATGGCCTCTGCTGCAATTTTTCCTTCATAGGAAGCTTTATGGGCAAGGGCTGGACCAGGTACAATGTCACCGATGGCGTAAATATTCGGCACATTGGTGCGGCATTGTTTGTCGACTTTAATAAAGCCTCTTTCGCCAACTTCCACGCCGGCAAGTTCCAATCCGAGTTCATCGGTATTCGGTCTTCTACCGACCATGACGAAGACATAATCAGCGGAAACTTTCTCTTCTTTGCCGCCAGCTTCATAAGTAACCGTTACGCCTGTTTCGGTTTCTTCTACACCTTTAGCCATTGCTTTGGTGACAATGTCTACCCCTTTGGCTTTCATCCGTTTTTTCACGATGGCGGTCATTTGTTTTTCATATCCGCCACCTAAAATGTCTTCGGCACCTTCCAAAATCGTTACTTTTGTACCGAAGTTGGCGTACACGCCTCCAAGTTCAATACCGATAACACCGCCGCCGATGACGACAATGCTGGAAGGCAATTCTTGAAGGTTCAAGGCACCGGTAGAATCGAGGACCCGTTTGGAAAATTTGAAGGACGGGATTTCGATCGGACGGGATCCGGTGGCAATGATGGCATTTTTAAAGGTATAGGTTTGGGCTGATGTTTCGGTCATCACACGCAAGGAGTTGCTATCGATAAAGTAAGCTTCCCCTTTGACAATTTGGACTTTATTTCCTTTCAAAAGTCCAGTAACACCGCTCGTTAATTTTTGCACGACACTTGCTTTCCAAGCTTGTACCTTAGAAAAGTCAACTTTCACATTTTCAGCGGTAATTCCATATTCAGCGGAATGTTTGGCATCTTCATATTTATGGGATGCATTGATCAATGCTTTGGACGGGATACAGCCGACGTTTAGGCAGACACCGCCAACTTCGCCTTTTTCAACGATTGTCACTTTTTGGCCTAATTGGGCAGCACGGATTGCCGCGACATAACCCCCAGGTCCTGCGCCGATAACGATTGTATCGGTTTCAATGGGAAAATCTCCTACTACCATGTTTTACGCCTCCATTAATAATAGATCTGGATCATTGAGCAAACGTTTAATGTGGTTCAAAGCTTTTTGGGCCGTTGCACCATCAATCATACGGTGGTCGAAGCTCAAGGAGAGAGCGAGAACCGGAGCTGCTACAATTTCTCCATCCCGTACAATCGGTTTTTCGGCGATGCGGCCAACACCTAGGATGGCAACTTCCGGATGGTTAATGACAGGTGTGAACCATTGGCCACCGGCAGAACCAATATTGGTAATGGTGCAAGATGCGCCTCTCATTTCACTAGGTGTAAGTTTGCCTTCACGGGCTTTAGCTGCCAATTCATTGATTTCCGCAGAAATGGCGAACACGGACTTCCGGTCGGCATGTTTGACAACCGGTACGAGCAAGCCTTTTTCCGTATCAGCAGCAATACCTATATTATAATAATGTTTCCGAATAATTTCATCTGTTGCATCATCAATGGATGTGTTCAAATCCGGATATTCTTTGAGTGCCGAAACAAGGGCTTTCACGATGTAAGGCAAGAAGGTGAGCTTAATGCCTTTTTCGGCAGCTGCTTCCTTGAATCTCTTCCGGTGGGCAACAAGTTTCGTGACATCCACTTCATCCAAGAGCGTAACATGGGGTGCAGTATGTTTCGAGTTGACCATCGCTTTGGAAATGGCTTTGCGAATACCGCTCATCTTTTCGCGGGTTTCCGGGAATTCCTCGCCAGCCGGTACATAAGGAGCCGGTTGGGCTACTTTTGCCGGTTGGGCTGAAACTTCCGCTTGGGCTTGAGGAGCTGCTTCCGTTCCTTTTGCTTCCGCTTGGGCTATTTGAACTCCGCCGGTTAGGAATGCATCGATATCGGATTTTAGGATCCGACCGTTCTTGCCTGAACCAGGTACGAGGGAAATATCGACGCCTTTTTCCCGGGCATATTTCCGTACGCTCGGCATGGCGATTACTTTCCGGTTCGGATCTACAGGACCGCTTACTACGGCTGCTTTCGGTGCTTGAGCTTGGGCAGGAGCTTCGCTTGCAGCTGGTGCCGGCTGAGGAGCAGCTGTACCATATCCTGGAGCATCAAAGGTAATCAAGGTGTCACCAACAACAGCGGTTTGACCTTCCTGTACTTTAATTTCGAGAACTTTACCTTCTACAGGGGAAGGAATTTCCACAACCGATTTATCGTTTTGGATTTCGCAAAGGACATCGTCTTCTTTTACGGTATCACCGGGTTTAACATACCATTTTACTACTTCCCCTTCATTGATACCTTCACCGATGTCATGCAATTTGAATTCGAAGAGGCTTACGCCGCCGGTTGCAGCCGGTGCTTGGGCTTGTGCAGGAGCTTCGCTTGCAGCAGGGGTTGCTCCTTCATGTCCCGGAGCGTCGATCGTAATCAAAACATCACCAACAACCGCCGTTTCTCCTTCTTGTACCTTAATTTCCAATACTTTTCCTTCTACAGGGGAAGGAATTTCCACAACCGATTTATCGTTTTGGATTTCACAAAGGACATCGTCTTCTTTTACGGTATCTCCAGGCTTGACGTACCATTTAACGACTTCGCCTTCATTGATGCCTTCGCCGATGTCATGTAATTTAAATTCAAATGCCACAGGTAACCCTCCTAATCTAGGTATGTTCATAATCGTTTTTCCTACGAATGAAAGGAAGAAGGGCAGGCTATTCTCCTGCCTTCTTCATGATCCATTAAAATGTCAGAACTTTTTTAGCAGCGTCAATAATGTCTTTGTAATTAGGGAGCCAGACAGACTCAGCTTGGGCAAACGGATAGACGGTATCCGGTGCGGCAACCCTGAGTACGGGGGCTTCCAAGCTCAAGATGGCTCTCTCATTAATTTCTGCAACTACATTGGCTGCAATACCTGCTTGTTTTTGAGCTTCTTGGGCAACGATGACACGGCCAGTTTTTTCCACTGATTGGATGATGGTTTCAATATCAAGAGGAGCAACTGTCCGTAAGTCGACTACTTCTGCGGAGTAGCCTTCTTTTGCCAATTCGTCCGCAGCTTTCAATGCTTCATGAACCATTGCACCATACGTAATAATGGAAACATCTTTACCTTCCCGTTTAATATCCGCTTTTCCTAGAGGAATGGTGTATTCTTCTTCAGGAACTTCTTGGCGGAAGGAACGGTACAATTTCATATGTTCAAGGAAAATGACCGGACTGTTGTCGCGGATCGCAGAGATCAATAACCCTTTTGCATCATAGGGAGTCGAAGGAATGACGACCTTCAAGCCTGGAGTTTGGGCAACAAGACCTTCCAAACTATCGGCGTGCAATTCCGGTGTATGTACGCCTCCACCAAAGGGGGAACGGACAGTGATCGGCATTTCATATTTACCGCCGCTGCGGAAACGGATCCGGGCCATTTGGGCTGCAATGGAATCCATTACTTCAAAAACGAAACCGAAAAATTGAATTTCCGGTACAGGACGGAATCCTTGCAATGCAAGACCGACAGCAAGTCCTCCGATACCTGATTCAGCAAGAGGAGTATCGAAAACCCGGTCTTCACCGAATTCCTTTTGTAAATTTTCGGTAGCACGGAAGACACCGCCGTTAACGCCAACGTCTTCCCCGAAAATGAGCACTTTCTCGTCTTTTTTTAATTCGTTACGCATTGCATCTGTAATCGCTTGGATCATCGTCATTTGAGCCATGTTTTACTTCGACTCCTTTTCTTTATATATTTCATACTGTTCTTTTAAATTATACGGCAAGTCTGTACCCATGAGGGAGATAAGATCCGTAACTTTTTGTTTGGGAGCTTGGTCAGCTTTCTTGATTGCTTCTTGAATAGCTGCTTTCGCTTCTTCAATGGTTTTGTTTTCCATTTCTTCATTCCATAGGCCTTTGTTTTCCAAGAATTTACGGAAACGTACGAGAGGATCTTTCTTGACCCATTCATTATCCAATTCTTTGGAACGGTATCTTGTCGGGTCGTCACCACTCATGGTATGAGGACCGTAACGATAGGTCAATGTTTCGATCAATGTAGGACCTTCGCCATTGATAGCCCGTTCTCTTGCTTCTTTGACCACTTTGTATACGGCAAGAGGATCCATACCATCGACTTGAATTCCAGGAATACCTGCTGCAACAGCTTTTTGTGCCAAGGTTTTTGCAGCGGTTTGTTTTTCCCTCGGTGTAGAAATGGCGAATCCGTTGTTTTGGACGATAAAGATGGCCGGAGCATTATAGGCACCCGCAAAGTTAATGCCTTCATAGAAGTCACCTTGTGAGGTACCGCCGTCTCCTGTATATGTAACGGCAACTGCCTTTGTACCATTTTTCTTCATACCAAGAGCCACACCAGCAGCTTGTACGTATTGGGCACCGATAATGATTTGGGGAGGAAGGGCATTCAAGCCATCTGGGAACTGACCGCCCATATAATGGCCACGAGACCATAGGAAAGCTTGATGGAGCGGCAACCCATGCCAAATCAATTGTGGAACATCCCGATATCCAGGCAGGATAAAGTCTTCTTTTTCAAGGGCAAAGTGGGAAGCGATTTGGGAAGCTTCTTGTCCGGCTGTCGGTGCATAGAAGCCTAAGCGTCCTTGTCTGTTTAAGGAAATGCTTCTTTGGTCCAAAATCCGGGTAAAGACCATCCGACGCATTAACTCTTGAAGTTGTTCGTCGGTCAAATCAGGCATTGCGCCTTCGTTAACGACTTCCCCCTCTTCATTTAGAATCTGGAAAGTTTGAAATTCTTTTTCAACGGCTTCCAACTGCTTATTCACATTCACAGCGTTTTTTGATTTCGTTGCCATTCGTCTCTTCCTTTCTATATCCTTTTTTACTTTATATAGTTTGCCTAAGGTTGTAAAAAAGAAACGTATTCTTTTAAAAATCGGAATCCATTTGTACCGCGAATTCTAGATTTTGTTTATCCTCTCCCCGATACCCTGTATTACTCTTTTTAAGAATGAAATTAATACAACTTCATCTTTGATACCAGTTTACACCATCCCGAATCATTCCGTCAATCACTTTGACTCTGAGAAAACAAATTCTTTCCATTTTTTTCTCCAAAAATCTGTATTACTGTAATTCATGGAACTGTATTATTCCATTTCCGGGTTTTCTAAGTCTGGGTAATCCTCCCCAAAAAGGGTTCTGATCCCATCGAGAACAAGGGATCGAGGTTCGTTTTTTCTGTCTGATCATGGAAAAATACGTTGTAACCGCTTGCATTTTGTCGTTTGTTTCATCGTCAGCGAAAGCTTCCTTTGCATACAGTATTAATACAGCGGATCTACCCCTTCATAAAAGGGAACCTTTTGGGTCCCCTTTTGCGTTTGCCTATTCTTTTATGTTCAGTCCGGCATTTTTGTAAAATTGAAGTTTGGCTTCGTTATATTGGGTTGTTGTTTCATTGAACTGTTCGTTCAAGTCATAGATTTCCTGGTACGTTTTGTTGATCTTTTCAATTTGCTCCTGCATCTGTCCGATGCTTGCCTTTTCCTTAAACATGTTGTAAAGCTCCTGATCGTATCCGATGGCCTTCACATAAACCTCGTAGAGCTGATCATGCAAATCATACCGTTTTGACATAAGTTCGTAAAGATTTTCCGCTTCCTTCTTCAAAGATTCGTCATCCAATTTCCCGATGAGTTCCTTAACTTTTTCAAATTCTGTTTCGCTGAGTTTGATGCTTTCCCTTTCTTTATCCAGCAGTTCTTTCCTTTGATTGCTGGTGCTGATGGATTCATCCGCCAATTCCGCAATTTTTTCCTCTTCTTTAAGTCCTATGGAAACGATGGTATCATACAGTTCCTTTTCTTTTTGCTCCAGTTCCAGCAATGGTTTTTGCTGTTTTTGAAAATCCTCTTCCAACTTGATTAATTTTTCCAAGGTTTCATATATTCTTTCCTCCACCGAGGCTCGATTTAAACAAGCTGTCAACATCAATACCAATGAGGAAAAAAGCACTATGATCCCTATTTTTTTTGCTTGTTTCATGTACGTACCCCCTACTCTTTCTATATATCACTATACTTCCTAAAAATTAATTCTTCAATCTTTTTCGATATACATAAATCATTCTTTTTTATAGAATATTTCATAGAAACCGGCGGTATGCCCATCGGAAGGAAGAAAAAACGTTCCTGTTAACTTTTCCAAAAAACTTTGATAGACTATTTGCATATAATGAAGCTAAAACATCCTGAGGATTAGGAGTGATGATAGATGATTACCATGAAAGACATTATTCGGGATTATCATCCGACATTAAGAAAAGTCGCTGAAGAGGTGCCGATGCCTCCCAGTGAAGAAGATAAAAAAATCTTGCGTTCGATGCTGGAATTTGTCATCAATAGCCAAGACGAGGAAATTGCCAAAAAATATGAGCTACGTCCCGGAATAGGACTGGCTGCTCCCCAAATTAACATTTCCAAACGGATGATTGCCATTCATGTGGAAGATGAAAACGGAAGACTTTATAGTCATGCTTTATTTAACCCGAAAATCATCAGCCATTCGGTGGAAAAGGCTTATTTGGCTAGCGGAGAAGGTTGCCTTTCGGTGGATGAAAACATTCCTGGCTACGTTCCCCGTTATGCCCGTGTCACCGTAAAAGCCTTCGATATCGACGGCAAGGAAATCCAGCTTCGGCTGAAGGGATTGCCAGCCATTTGCATCCAGCATGAAATCGACCATTTAAACGGCATCCTCTTTTACGACCATATTGATAAGGAAAATCCCTTTAAACCGATTGAAAACGGAAAACCAATTTGATTTTTTGCGGAACATTTCTATCATACTTAAAAAAACCTGGGCGATTCGATCCGTCCCCTGTCTACTTGACAGGGATCAGATCCTTACCCAGGCTTTTGTTTTTCTGCTGAAGTTGACCCATTGGTCCCGATCCATCTTAGGGATGGGTTCCGGCCCCATTTTTCCTAAATAAGCTGAATCAGATCAGTCCCAGTTTCTTTACCCCTTCGTACAAACCGTTTTCATCCACTGATGCGGTCACCAGGTCGGCTACCTTTTTCAAGGTAGGATGGCCATTTCCCATCGCCACTCCGGTTCCCACTGTCTTTAACATTTCCATATCATTCAGGCCGTCACCAAAGGCATACGTATCATCGATCGAAAAACCGAGGGCTGCGATGGCCTTTTTGATTCCGGTGGCCTTGGAACCATCCTTCACAACCATATCGCAGGCAAAGGGATGCCAGCGAACAAAGCGAAAACCAGGGAAATCCTCGGCGTAAACGGATTCTTCCCCATCTTCAGAAAACAGCAAAACTTGCGAAATCACTTCTCCCAAGTAGAAATCAGGAATGCATGGCGGATAAGGAATATTTAATGATCCCATGGCTAAAGCTATTCTATGGTCATTCTCTTTATTTACAACGAGACGGTCTTTAGCCATAAAGGCAAGACTATGTCCCCGTAAGGTTGACCTTTCTATCATCTTCTCCAAAACAGAGGAAGGGATTTTATATTGATAGATCGGCTTCCCGTCAACAACGACCATTTGTCCATTAAAGGCCACATAGGTGTCGATAGCGAGAGCTTCCCGAATGTCTTTAAACATATGGGGAGACCGGCCGGTAGCGATGGCTACATAAACTCCCTTTTCTCTCAGAAGTCGGACTGCTTCCCTGGTGGAATCAGGAATTTCATTGTTGCTGTCGAGTATTGTTCCGTCAATATCCAAAAAAACAATTTTCCCCATTTTACATACCTCTCGAAATGACTTTATGATCTTCTCATTTTTCCGTTCATTATCTCTAGCCTATCGGTTCTTATTTGGCTTGTCAAATCTAGGGAAAACCTTCCATCCCGCATTGCGAAATTTTGCTACCCATATTCATATAATAATGTTAAGAAAACGGCTCTTCCACCTGCTTTACAACAGCAAAACTTTCGATAAAATAAAAGTAAGGAGTGATCCACTATGTTAAAGAAGCTTAAGAAAAAGCTTGTCGAACGGTGGAGAGATTTGCTTCGGAAAAAAATGATCGCATAAATTGCGGGCTCGTCAATACTCTCTTTCTTTGACCTGCCCTTTTTTTTGATTCTTTCGGATTGGAAAAGTTACCTTATCATCCATTTCCAATTTTGGTTAATTTATGATAATCTATTTACAATACTATTCTGGGCGGGATTATTCCTTATGCGGTTTTTGCTGGGAAATGATCATATAGAAAAATCATCATAATTGATGCAGTTAAGGAGAGAAAGATCATGATTTTCAAGGTTTATGTACAGGAATTAAAAAACGAAGTCCCCGTTAGGGAAAGAACGAAATCGATTTTTGTTGAAGGAGAATCCGAACGGGATATTCGTGAAAAATTAAAAGAAACCCCCTATATCATCGAACATATTCAGCCGTTAAAAGATTCTCATGTAGAATTTGAGAAACAAAACGGTAATTTCAAACTATTGGAGTTATGACATGAAATTTTTAAAAAATGACCAAGTTGCCGTTTTCGCCCTCGGGGGTTTAGGCGAAATAGGCAAAAATACGTATTGTGTACAGTTCCAAGATGAAATCATCATCGTAGACGCAGGAATAAAATTCCCGGAAGATGAACTGCTTGGGATCGACTATGTCATCCCTGATTACAGTTATCTGGTAAAAAACGCCGATAAAGTAAAAGGATTGTTTATCACCCATGGTCACGAAGATCATATCGGTGGAATCCCTTATTTATTAAGGGAACTCAATGTACCTATTTACGGTGGGAAACTGGCCTTGGGGCTGATCAGAAATAAATTGGAAGAGCACGGATTGTTACGGACGGCCCGCTTCCATGAAATCAAGGAAGAGGATGTTATTAAATTCAGAAAAACATCGGTCAGCTTTTTCAGGACCACCCACAGCATTCCCGATTCCTATGGGATTGTCGTGAAAACACCGCCGGGAAACATCGTATTAACAGGCGACTTTAAATTCGATTTTACCCCGGTAGGTGAACCGGCCAACATCACAAAGATGGCGGAAATTGGTAAAGAGGGTGTGCTATGCCTCCTTTCCGACAGCACAAACAGTGAAGTTCCGGAATTTACCATGTCCGAGAGCAAAGTCGGGGAGAGCATTTCGGATATTTTCCGTCGGGTAAACGGGCGGATTATTTTTGCCACCTTTGCCTCAAATATCCATCGTCTTCAACAGGTTACCAATGCGGCTGTAAAGACCGGACGGAAAATTGCCGTCTTTGGACGGAGCATGGAAGCGGCCATTGAAATCGGTCAGGAATTGGGATATATTACGGCCCCGAAAGGAACCTTTGTGGATGCCCAAACGTTAAATCGGCTTCCGGCTAACCAAGTTACCATTTTATGTACCGGGAGCCAAGGTGAACCGATGGCGGCCCTTTCCCGGATTGCCAACGGGACTCACCGGCAGATCCAGATCGTTCCCGGGGATACCGTCGTCTTCTCATCTTCACCGATTCCCGGGAATACGACCAGCATAAACCGCACGATCAATATGCTTTATAAAGCGGGAGCTGATGTCATCCATGGTTCCCTGAACGATATCCATACCTCCGGTCATGGTGGCCAGGAAGAACAGAAGCTGATGCTAAGGCTGATGAAACCGAAATATTTCATGCCGATCCACGGTGAATACCGGATGCAAATCACCCATGCCAAGCTCGCCGTCGATTGTGGTGTTCCTGATGAAAATTGTTTCATCATGGATAATGGGGATGTTCTGGCAATATCCAAGGATTCTGCCCAGATTGCCGGAAAAATCCCATCGGGTTCNATCTATATAGATGGNAGCGGCATAGGGGATATTGGCAACATCGTCCTTCGGGATCGCCGTATCCTGTCGGAAGAAGGTCTTGTCATTGTTGTTGTCAGCATCAACATGAAGGAGTTTAAAATTGCCGCCGGACCGGACATCATTTCCCGCGGTTTTGTTTACATGAGGGAATCCGGGGATCTGATCAGCGATGCCCAGGACCTCATCTCCAAACATTTGCAAAAGGTCATGGAGCGGAAAACGACCCAATGGGCCGAAATAAAGAATGAAATTACGGAAATACTTGCCCCATATCTATACGAGAAAACAAAACGTCGCCCCATGATTTTACCGATCATTATGGAAGTATAAAAAACGGAAATCAAAAGGCTCGGTTGGTCAATGACCTTCCGAGCCTATTTGTGTAGAAATCCCCTCTATATGAATCTTATTCATGGATCAGCTTCTTCTCGAACCGGTTGATATCCTGATTGGCCCCGATGACAATTAAAATATCCCCCTTTTGGATCACTTCGGTGGCTTGGGGAGACACAATCAATTTATCGTTTCTTTTGATGGCCACGATATTCACGCCGTATTTTGCCCGCACATTCAAATCGATGATCGTATGCCCATCGATTTTGTTGCTTGCGGCAATTTCCACCAAACTATGTTCATTGGATAATTCCAGATAGTCCAAAACATTGGAACTAACGAGATTATGGGCAATCCTCCGTCCCATATCCCGTTCCGGATGAACGACTTGATCTGCACCAATCTTTTCCAGAACTTTGGCATGATAATCATTTAATGCCTTCGAGGTTACCTTTTTAACCCCCATCTCCTTCAGCATCAAAGTAATTAGGATACTTGCCTGAATATCGTTCCCTATGGATACGATGACATGGTCAAAGTTCCAGATGCCTAGGCTTTTCAATACATTCTCATCGACCGCATCCCCAACGACAGCATGGGTGACTACGCTGGAATACTCATTGACGACATCCTCGTCCTTATCGATGGCCAACACTTCTGCCCCCAGTTTCATCAATTCCCGGCAGATGCTGCCACCGAATCTTCCTAAACCAATTACGACAAATTCCTTTTTCACTGCAAATTCCCCCATGGGTCATAATCAAAATCACGCGGAAAAACTTTCCTACCTATTATCATCACCATTTATGCTGTTTGTAAAGCCCTTTTGGATAAAAACCGGATTTTTCTTTTTTGGGGAGAGTCCCCCTCTCCCCTTTGTTCCGGACCCATGGCTTAAAGGGCTTCAAGCATACGGAATTGGGCTTTTACGAGTTCGTAATAGGTTCCCTGCTTCGCCATCAATTCGTCATGGTTACCCTCTTCAATGATCCTTCCATGGTCCAAGACAAAAATGTGGTCGGAATCCCGGATGGTAGATAAGCGGTGGGCGATGATGACCGATGTCCTTCCCTTTAACAATGTTTTCAGCGCCCTTTGAATTTTGATTTCCGATTCGGTGTCGATGCTTGCCGTCGCTTCATCCAAAATCAGGATTTTCGGATCGGCCAAAATGGCCCGGGCAAAAGAAAGCAACTGACGTTCTCCAACGGAGAGGATATTTCCGCGTTCTTCCACTTCGGTTTCATAACCCTTCGGAAGCTTCATAATAAATTGGTCCGCACCGACCGCTTGGGCAGCCTGGATGACCTCTTCGTCCGTTGCCTCGGGACGGCCAAAACGGATATTTTCCATAATCGTTCCGGAAAAAATAAAGGTATCCTGCAAAACAATGCTGATGTTTTTCCTCAGACTTTTCAAGGAAATATCTTTTATATTGTAACCATCGATCAATACTTCACCAGATGTGGCATCATAAAAACGGCTAATCAGGTTAGCGATTGTCGTCTTTCCCGAACCGGTATGTCCAACAAGGGCTACCGTTTGTCCCGGCTTGATTTCCAGGTTAATGCCCTTTAAGGCGGAACGTTTATCATCATAGGAGAAGACGACGTCCTTAAACCGGATGTGCCCCTTTACACAATCCAGCTCCACCGCATCACTTTTATCGGAAACGATCGGTTTTTCATCCAAATACTCAAAAATCCGTTCAGAGGATGCCATGGCCATCAATAACTGATTATAAAACTGTCCAAGATGGGAAATCGGCTCCCAGAACATGCCCATATAAAAGGCAAAGGAGGCAAAAATCCCGATCGTAATGCTCCCGGTTTGCAACAAGTAAGCTCCGTAGGCGATTAAAATGACCGTACCAAGGGCGTTCGTCAGGTCAACAAAGGGGCGGAACATCGAATTTTTCCTCATGGCATATTGGAATTTTTCCAACGTATCGGTGTTTATCCCATCAAAAAAGGCGATATTTTCCTCCTCCTGGGTAAAGGACTGGGTGATACGAATGCCCTGCAAACTTTCATTCAAATGGGAGTTCAGCTTGGACTGGATGATGCGGACATCCTGCCATGCCCTCCGGATCTTTCTCCGCAATTTCGTGGTAATCAAAAACATGACCGGAATCACAATGACAATCGCCAAGGTCAGTTCGGGACTCAAATAAAAGAGGATCCCGACAATCCCAAAAAGCATCACGATATCCATAAGGAGATTGATGACACCATTCGTAAAAAGCTCTTGTAAGGAATTCGTGTCATTCATTATCCGAACCAAAATCGACCCTGCGGAGCGTTTATCAAAGAAATTATGGGATAATCCTTGGACATGGACAAATAAAGATTTCCTTAAATCATAGATGACATATTGCCCCAACTGGTTCGTCCAGCGGATCCGGAAATAATTGGCCAAATATTGGACCAGGAATAGAACACCGACAAGAAGAATCATCCCGAACAGCAATGAACCGTTTTTCTTTACCACCCCTTCCTGCAATACCCAATAACCGATGATAATGGGAATGGCCAAACGGATCACGGTATTTAACAGAACCGAAAAAATCGCTTTTGGCAACAGATTTTTCGAATATGGTTTCAAGAATTGGAGAAGCCGAACCATTTGGCTCCAGTTGAAAGGTTTTTCGATCGCATTTTCCTGGGTATAACGGAACCGGTTCAGCACATTTGGATTCACTTGCTTTCTTTGCTTTTCTTTCATTTTCTCACACCCTTTGCGTCTCAAGTATCGCCAGCTGGTCCTTATATTGGATGTTATAAATCCGCTCATAGGGTCCACCATTTTTGATCAATTGTTCATGCACGCCCCGTTCGACAATCCGCCCCTGATCAAGAACGAGGATTTCATCGGCATGTTTCAGGCTGGAAATCCGGTGGGCGATAATAAAGGTGGTCCTCCCCTTCATGACCTCTTGCATCGCCTTTTGGATGGCAAATTCCGTTTCCATGTCAACGGCACTTGTGGCATCATCCAATATCAAAATGCTTGGATTCATGCAAATTGCCCGGGCAATGGCGATCCGTTGCTTTTGTCCACCGGATAGACCCAGCCCCCGTTCACCAAGGAGGGTGTCATAGCCATCGGGAAGCTCCATAATGAAGTCATGGGCCTGAGCCCTCTTCGCCGCTTCAATGATCTCCTCCATGGATGCATCCGGATTCCCATAGGCAATATTTGCCTTGATCGTGGAAGAAAACAGGAAAGATTCCTGAAGGACGAAACCGATTTGGGACCGGAGGGTATTCAGTTCAAACTGTTTGACATCAATTTCATCGATAAGAATTTCCCCGATAGTCCGATCATAAAATCTCGGGATGAGATGAGTGATGCTCGTCTTTCCGGAACCCGTCGCCCCTAATAAGCCGATGACGCTTCCCGGCTCCGCTTTAAAGGATATATTATGGAGGGCTTCCTTCTTATCCCCGGGATACGTGAAAGATACATTTTTAAATTCCACTTTCCCCTTGATTTCCTTATCCTTGATCGGATTTTCCACTTCCACGATTTCGTTTTTCTCCTCCAATATTTCAAGAAGCCGTTCACCACTGGCTTTACCTTGGGAAAACATATTAATGATGAAGCCGAGGTTCATGATCGGCGTGATCATATATCCCACCAGGCTGTAAAAGGCCACCAATTCCCCCGGGTTCAGATTTCCCCGGATGACCAGGTATCCGCCAAAGGATAACAGTAAAAGGACCGAGAGATTCCCAATAAATTCCATCAACGGGAAATACTTTGCCCAAATATTGGAGGCGAAAATATTCCGGTCCCGATAATCCGCATTAAAATCATGGAATCTTTCAATCTCAAAGTCTTCCTTCGCAAGGGCCTTAACCGTCGCGATCCCGCTAACGTTTTCCTGCACTTTCGTGTTCAATTTCCCAAAGGAGCGCCGGACCGCCCGAAAAGCAGGATGGACAAGCTTATCGAATTTTTTTACGACAACAATCAAAAAGGGCAAAGATAAAATTGTGACAATCGTAAGCGGGATCGAGTAGTAGAGCATAATCAGGATGCTGATCCCGACAAATAAAAGGAAACGGACCACTTCGGTAATGCCGACCGCAAGAAAATGTCTGACTCCCTGCACATCGGCCGTTAACCTGGACATAATATCCCCGGTCTTTGCATTATCGTAGTACCTGAAGGGCAAAAATTGCAGTTTTTCATACAACCGTTCCCTGAGACGGTACATCGTATAGATCCCGAACATTTCGCCCGTATATTGCTGAATGTATTGGGCAATCCCTTTTAGCACCATTAATGAAAAATAGCCGACCAAAAGCATGGTGATGAGATCCGATCGGCCACCCAACATGACATCATCGATGGTTTTTTGCAGAAGCACGGGATAGATCAAGGTTATTCCCGTCGTTAAAATCATAAAAACAATCGATAAGACCAAGTATTTTTTGTAGGGTAAATAAAACTGTCTTAACTTTTTAAAAATATCCAATCTAACTTCCTCCCTCCGCCAGACCCCTTGTTGCGGAAATTTCATATTACATAAAAATATAACGGTTTTCGAAATATTTTTCCAGTGTTTTATCCTAGATCCGCACAAAAAAATGGAAAGCTTCTTCCATTTCCGAAAAACAAGGCAAGGGAACAAGCCCTTGCCTAAACCTATCGTCCCAAATTGTATTTGAATTTCCCATCCTTTCAAAAAGGTGGCGATTTTTCACCGCAAGCCTTGCTTCCGTAAATAGGTGGTAACCGCCCTTATACCGACAGGAATCGCCTCCATCTTTGGTACCAATCGGGAAGAATGAAGGCCATAGGGGCTATCAACCCCCAACCAGAACATGAAGCCCGGTATTTCCCGCAAAAAATAGCCGAAATCTTCTCCAGCCATCGTTGGCGGGCATTCCCGGTAAACCACTCCGGAATCATCCAGACTCCGACGGAAACTTTCCAATTTCCGGCCATCATTAAAAACCTGATAATAATTGGCACCGAAATCGATTCCAATTTGGCAGGATTGGCTGATTTCGATTCCCCGACATATATCTTTGATCCGCCCTTTGATGAATTCCATGGTTTCCGGTTTGAACGTCCGAATCGTCCCCTCAATCCGGGCATAATCGGATATGATGTTTTGGGCCGTACCGGAAGTAATCTTCCCGATGGTTAAAACCGCCGAGTCAAGGGGTTCGATATTTCTCGAAAGGATCGTCTGCAATTGGTTGACCAAAAGACAGGCCGCTACAACCATATCCTTGGCCAAATGAGGGTTGGCGGCATGGGCTCCCCTACCTTTTAGATCGATAAAAAGCTCCGATGTATTGGAAAAAAGGAGACCGCTTCTTGAGGCAACCGTCCCAACGGGATATTCCGGGGCAATATGCAAGGCGAAGATTTCATCGGGTCGGTAGGTTTGAAAAAAGGCGGATTTCATCATGAACTCGGCCCCGCCTGGTCCTTCCTCTGCCGGCTGGAAAATAAAGAGCACGTTTTCATCAATCGGCTCGCGCAAAATCTCCACCAACACCCCCAATGCCACGGTCATATGGAGGTCATGGCCACAGGCGTGCATTCGCCCTTCATGGACGGAAGCATAAGGAAGACCCGTTTCCTCCTTTATCGAAAGACCATCCATATCCGCCCGATAGGCAATCGTCTTTCTTGGATCCCTCCCCTTGACAAAGACGAAAATCCCGGTCCTTTCGGTTTGGACCGAAATCCGCTCCTTGGGAAGGTGTCGCAAAAACTCAAGGAGATAGTTTTGGGTTTTATACTCCTGGTATCCGAGTTCGGGAATCCGGTGGAGATCGCAATACACCTTTTTATAGTCGAATCTAGCATTCCCCATCATAATTGTCGTAACGCTTCCATTATTTCTGTTTTCGATCTAGTTTTTTCGTCAATCTTTTTAATTACCTTGGCGGGAGTTCCTGCCACCACCGTATAAGGAGGAACATCCTTTGTTACGACACTGCCGGCCGCCACTACCGACCCTGTTCCGACGGTAACCCCTTCCAGAATGACCGCATTCGCCCCAATCAATACGTTGTCTTCAATCGCCACCGGTTTTGCGGAGGGAGGTTCGATGACTCCTGCCAAAACGGCACCGGCTCCAATATGGCAATTTTTCCCTACCGTTGCCCGACCTCCCAACACCGCATTCATATCCACCATCGTTCCTTCCCCAACGACAGCCCCAATGTTTATGACAGCCCCCATCATAATGACCGCATGGTCTCCAATGGTTACCTGATCCCGGATGATGGCCCCGGGTTCAATCCGGGCATTGATCCTTTTCAGATCCAATAAGGGGATGGCTGAATTTCTCCGGTCATTTTCAATCACATAATCCGTGATTTTCCCCTGGTTTTCCGCCAACATTTTTTGGACGGCTCCCCATTCGCCGAAAATAATGCCGCTTTCGCCAAAGAGGAAAGTTTTCAATCCTTCCCCAAAATCGATCGACTCGAGATCCCCTTTCACATACACTTTAACCGGTGTCGACTTTTTGCTGTTCTGGATGAAAGAAATTAATTCATACGCATCCATTTGACTCAAGAAAATTCCTCCCCTATTTGAATTCCTCCAAAGAAACCTTTCCTTCGCCGATAAAGTCCTGCATGATTTCCAGGAAGGCTTCCACCTGCTTTAATTTAAAGGCGGAATGATAGCCCAGAAGCCATGTGTCCCTACCGATTTTCTCCCCCTTCTCATCGACGAGGGGAATCTTCGATAACCCTTCGTCCAAGCCATGCAACGTAATTTCCGGCAATATCGCATAACCGATTCCGTTCATGGCCATTTGCTTGCAGGTCTCAATCTGATCGACGACAATCACCCGCTTCGCCGACGTATCGAAACGGCGATGCCACCAATCCTGAATTTCCTGATAATAATTGGAGTCGCTTTTAAATTGGATAAAGGGACGATCCGTGTCAGGCAGATCATCAAGGGAAGTCAATTCCCGATCCACAAAATAAAAATGGTCCTTAAACAGGTGGATTTTGACCCCCTTCCAGTCGGGATTGCCCCGGATGATGCCGATATGAACCTGATCATCATAAACGGCCTTTAAAATATCGCTACTCCAACCGGTAATTAATGAGATTTTCGCCTGAGGATATTTTTCCACAAACCCCTTTAGCACCTTCGGCAACCAGTGTTGGCCCACGATGGTGGCACAGGCAATTTTCAACGTCCCATGGACCTCATTCTCCAACGCCTCAATATCTTCCTTTACCTTCTCCCTCATCTTTAAAACCTGATTGGAGAACTCCAAAACCAGTTCCCCCGCCGGGGTTAAGGTAAGGCCCTTGTTGGAACGGATAAACAACTCCTTTCCCCATTCCTTTTCGATGGTCTGTAGGCGTTGGGAAAGGGCTGGCTGGGTTACAAATAATCGTTCGGCGGCCCTTCGCATATTCATTTCCTGTGCCAACACAGATATCAATTCAAACTCCGAAAGATTCATGAAATCGCCCCTATAAGATGAACTTATTAGTAATTTGTGAATTTCATGTATTTTCATTATACCACTGTCGGCGATTTTCACAATCAGGACCCTACTTGCCCATGAATNANGAGGATATAGAAAAAGCTCCCTACTCGGGAGCCGATTGATGGTTCATTTCGTTGTGATAAATGGGCTGCAGAAAGGCGTTCAACTGTTTGAGAATCACCCTGCGGGTTAAAATCCCTTCAAAAAAACCTTCGTCGTCAACAGCACACAAAAAAGGATAGTTGATTAATAGTTTCAATGATTTAATAATTGGGTCGTTGCCATGGAGGGTCGGAATATCCCTCTTCATGACATCTTCCACTTTCAGGCTTTCCAATTTTTCAAATTCAATCCGTTCGATGCCCATGATTGCATCCAAGATCAGGGGACTGGAAATCAGACCATGAAGCTTATACTTTGTATCTAAAACGGGAATCGCTGTATAGCCGGATTTGGTTAGAACTAAAAGGGCATGTTCCAAATTATTTCCAATCTGCACATGGGCAACCCGCTCCGATGGGATCAAAAAATCTCCGGTCCTGCTGTATAACAGCTTGGCGTTTTCAATTTCCATCATCCTAATAACTCCCCGTAATAATTTTTCCATACAAAATCATTTTACCATATCCCCTGTAAAAATTCCTTCCAATTTCGAAAGGGTTTTCCTGCGCTTTTTCCGGGAAAGGGAGGGAGTCTTTGGGTCCGTTATTGTTCCATTAGGTCGAAAATTTCAATGGCCACCATATCGATGTTATCGAACTGAAAATTGTCCGTGGAACCATCTTCATTATAGATTTGCAATTCAAAGGAATCATTTTTGGCATTGTAAGTAACCTTGCACTTTTTCACACCGTTTTTTTCAAAATATCGTTCCTGATCTTCCTTTTTTTCTTGCATGTTCGAAAGTCTTGATAAAATCCCTTGCAGTAATGACATATGATTTCCTCCTTTAAGTGTACGGCTTTTCAAATTAGACATTTTTCTGTAAAATGAACATAATCATGAAAGGAGTTTGAACTATGAAAACCGTTATTGTATATACCCAGCCAAATTGCCCGCCCTGTGAGTTTGCCAAAAATTATTTTGCCGATAAAAAAATAGACATCATCATCAAGGACGTGAAAAAGAATCGGAAGGCCTACGAAGAATTAACGAAAAAATATAAATCCTATTCCACGCCTACCATTGTGATCGATGATGAAGTGATTATCGGATTCAAACAGGACCAAATCGAATCCCTTTTAGGGCTATCATAAAAAGTCAATGTTATTTTGCACATAAATGACGGGACTTATCACGAAAAAAGCTTGGTCAGGAAAAGAGCTTCCTGCACCAAGCCTTCGACAATTCCCCTTACTGTTTATTGGCCAAGGACTCATACAACTTGGACAATGCCCTTACGATGGTCCTTTTTTTATTATAGCCTTTCGCGGAAGCGACCATATCTTCAAAAGTGGCAAACACTCTACCGTATCCGCTTCCGCCTTGAAAACCGTAAATATATACTTTAATCATCCCGATTTCAGCAGGTATAAAAATCATTTCCATTTTTTTCATAATTTTTCCCCTATTTATGTTCTTTCAGCCAATAGTTTGTCTTATATTTTACTATAATATAGGATTCGATCGTTTTACGCAATCAAAAGGATGTCATTGCTTTGATTTTCAGACTGTTTTTTGATTTTTCGCCGGAGTATCCCAATTTATTTCCAATTCTCTATGCAAAATTCAGGAAATTTTGATAGTATAATAAGGTAGGGATTATGTATGGCTTTCCACAAAAATGAAAGGGTTTCCAGAAGAAAGTTTTTGAAAAGAATGGGAACAGGATTAGCCGGCGTCCTCTTATTTTCTGCCAGTCTCCATGGCTACGGAAAATATGTGGAACCGAATTGGCTGGAAGTACAACGATTCGATTTCATCCATCCAAATATCCCCAAAGAGTTTGAAGGTTTCACCATTCTTCAATTTAGTGACACTCATTTAGGATTCCACTTTTCATTAGAAAAATTCGAAAATATTTTAGGAACTATCCGCCGGGAAAATCCGGATATGGTCGTTTTTACCGGTGATTTGGTGGACAACCTATTATCCTTTATCAGCACGACGGAAACCATTGCCTTATTGGATTCCATCCATGCCCCTTACGGCAAATATGCCTGTTTCGGCAATCATGACCATGGCGGATGGGGAACGGAAAAATACCGGGATATGATGAGGATGGGTGGTTTTCGCTTGCTGCAAAATGAATGGGTTTTCATAAGAAAAGGGAATTCCCAGATCATTGTTGCCGGTATTGATGATGCCCTGCTGGGAAAACCTGATTTTCCGGGAACCCTTGGAAGTTTGGATGGCAATGATTTTACCTTGCTCCTTTCCCATGCCCCCGATTTGGCTGACCAAGCCCGAAATTTTCCGGTCCATTTGCAGCTGAGCGGACATACCCATGGTGGACAAGTAAAACTCCCCCTAATTGGACCGGTCATCCTTCCTAGAATGGGAAAGAAGTATTCAGAGGGGTTTTACACGCTATCCGACAATTTCAGCTTGTATGTCAATCGAGGATTGGGAATGACCGAACTTCCATACCGGTTTTTATCGAGACCAGAAATCACCCTTTTTACCCTTCGAACGAAAGATAGGAAAGGAGATTCTTATGGAATCAACGAATAGGGAAATAGATTTTTCTATAGAAAAGCTAGCCAAAGCGTTATTTATCATTAACCGAAATGCGAAAACGGCAACGGATGCCCGGTANTTGTACCAATTGAAACATGAGGCCATCAAAAAGATGCTGGAGGAAGGCAAGGCTACAAAAGTCGGANTGCATTTCTCAAGAAATCCAAAATATAGCCAGCAACAACTGGATGTTTTAGTATCCTGTGGAAATTATTATTTCCATATCCCCCCGACGAAAGAAGACATTAAAACGTTAAAACATTTGGGGAAACTGGATGATCATATCCGCAACCCTAAAACGGTCTTTCCCTTAAAGGAAGCAAAAAGGGTTTTACAGACGTATACCGGGCTAACCAATATGGAGGACCACAAGAACACCAATGATCGCACCCGTTATGGAAAACCTGTTTTNANAAGGCTTGGTGGATCCAATTCCTCGTCCTTCCCTCGTTCGTCGCGGTAAAATAGAAAAGGGCGGCAATGATCGACCGCCCTGAAATCATTTTGTGAAATGCTTTATTCCATGGATGCTTTCTTCAATTCCTCATATAATCCTTGGACATCCAATAGGTAATAAAGCTCNTCCCCGGATTTAATCCCTGTTGATANATANGGTTTGTCTTCNACATCTTCCTTTTCTCCAGCCGTGAAGATTTGCTGTACTTGATCCACGGATAAAACCATATTTCCGTAAGTTTTTGACAGTAGGATAAAGCGNTTTTCTTCGCTATCTTTCCCTTCCTGTCCAAACAGTTTTGCCGCATCAATGACCGGATAAACTTCACCACGGATGGAAGTTACGCCCAGAAGGAACGGGTGGGCCTTCGGTATAGGAAGAACCGCTTGTTTCCTTAAGATTTCTTCGACATCATCAATGGGCAAGCAAAACTTTTGATTTGCCAAGGTAAATTCTATGTATTGAAGTTCCATATTCCCGAGTTCATTTTCGGATATCATCTTAAGATCTTCCTTTCACTCAAGCTTGTTTCTTTTACTTTACCATGAAAAGGCAGAAATGGAAATAAAACGGAAGGAAATCGTCATGCCCTGTTTTTGGTGAAAAAGCTGTTTTTCATATGTGTTCACTGATCCATGCCGTTGTTGATCGGAAAAATGGAGAAAGTTGCCCAAAAAAGGACAACTTTCTTTGAAGATTTATTGGCCACCTGGATTAGGATTGCAATATGTTTTCGATTCTATCCAAAACATCTTGGGAAAGTTCAATATCCAGAGCTTTTACGTTTTCTTCCACTTGTTCTGGTTTCGATGCACCGATGATGGCACTGGCGACATTAGGCTGACGCAATACCCAGCGTAAAGCCAATTGGGAAAGCTTCACACCAAGTTCTTTTGCAATTTCATCCAGCTGTTCCACTTTCTTTAGGTTTTCCTCCGTCAAATAGCCTTCAATGGCCCGTTTCGTTTTCGGATGGGCAGCCCGGCTATCTTCGGGAATCGGTTGGTTCAAACGGTATTTCCCGGTAAGAACCCCTTGGGCAAGAGGTGAAAAGACAATTTGTCCAATCCCGTTCTTTTCGCTGACCGGAATGATTTCCTTTTCAATATAACGGTTAAACATATTGTATGCAGGCTGATTGACAACAATCCGGTCCAGCAGATAGTGGTCCGCCACATGGAGGGCTTCTTGGATTTGCTGAGCGGTCCATTCGCTGACTCCGACGTACAGGACCTTCCCTTGTCGAACCATATCATCAATGGTCCGTAACGTTTCTTCGACCGGGGTTTCCGGGTCATATCGGTGGCAATAATAAATGTCCACATAGTCGGTATTCAGCCGTTTTAAACTGGCGTGCAACTGTTCGAAAACATGTTTCCTTGAGAGACCTCTATCATTCGGTCCATCTCCCATCGGCCAAAATACCTTTGTTGCAAGAACATAGGATTCCCGGGGATAATTCCGGAGGGCTTCGCCAACGATTTTTTCCGCTTCACCGATCGCATAGACGTTTGCCGTATCAAAGGAATTTATGCCAAGGTCATAAGCCTTCTCAATCGTTTTTACCGCCGTATCCTTCTCCGTCTTTGTACCATATGTAAGCCAGCTTCCAAGGCTCAATTCGCTTACTTTCAAGCCACTTCTGCCTAATTTCCGATAACGCATATTCGAAAACCTCCATCCTATATATTTTCAATTTCCATTATAAACAAATAGGGGTTTTTTTCCTATTTTCTTGTTTTCTTGGCTTCGTCCGAAATACGGAAAGCTTTCCTTTTTCGTTCCCATGGTCTCTTAATCATCCCAATATTTGTATAAAGCATGGGTCCCGCTGTTTCCTTCCCCTTTTTCCGCCAATTCGCTGTACATTTTCTTGGCAAGTTCCAGACCCGGAAGATTTAGTCCATGCTTTTCCGCTTCCTCCAAGGCGATGGACATATCTTTTATAAAATGTTTGATGAAAAAGCCCGGCGAATAATCGCCCGCCAAAATCCGCGGGGCATAATTGCTTAAGGAAAAGCTCCCCGCTGCGCCGGTGGATATTGATTTCAGGACGTTTTCCACATCAAGACCGGTCCGTTTGGCATAAATGATGGCTTCACATACCCCGATCATGTTGGTGGCAATGGCGATTTGATTCGCCATCTTTGTATGCTGCCCCTTCCCCGGTCCTCCTTGAAAAACGATATTCGTCCCCATCGTTTCAAAAATCGGTTTCACCCAGTTATAGGCTTTCTCATCCCCACCAACCATAATGGACAAGCGACCTTCTCTGGCACCGATATCGCCACCGGATACGGGGGCATCGAGGACATGAATCCCCCGCTTTTTCCCTTCCTCATAGAGCTTTTCTGCAAGGGAAGGGGAAGAAGTGGTCATATCGACCAAATACGTGCCTGCCTTTGCATGGGGAATCAGTCCTTCGTCCCCTAAATACACTTCTTCCACATCCTTCGGAAATCCAACGATGGTAAAAATCACTTTGGCCTTCACCGCCACCGAACGGGGAGAGTCATGCCAGACGGCTCCCCTTTCAATAAGCCCTTCGGCCTTTTCCTTCGTTCTTGTATAAATATGTAAAGGGTAACCCTTTTCCAAAATCCGGCTGGCCATACTTTTTCCCATGACACCGAGACCAATGAAACCAACTTCCGGTAGATTCTGATTCATCCGACACCACTCCATAATCAAAGGATACATCTATTATAGCAAATCCGAAGAACAAAATTGGGTTCTTTCCTAAAGGAAGAAAAGACCCTGATTGCCAGCATTCCGGAAAACGGTGACAATCGGTTTATAAATAGGAAAAGCCTGGGCTTTCCAATGGGGACAGTTTAGGATCATCACCAGCTTTTATGAAGATTTTAAAAAAGACTGCCCCCAAAAGGAGCAGTCGTTGGATTTGTTGCTTAAGCTATTTATTTCACGGCTTGTTTAACCAATTCGATTACTTCATCGACGGTAGATTTTTGCAAAGCTTCTTCCGCCAATTTTTCCATTTCTGCTTTAGAGAGTTTACGGATGAGGGAGCGGGCTTTCAAAATGGAAGACGCACTCATGGAAAACTCATCCAAACCCATTCCTAACAAGAGCGGAATGGCGGTTTCATCCCCTGCCATCTCGCCGCACATACCGGTCCATTTGCCTTCCTTATGGGAAGCATCGATGACCATCTTGACCAGGCGAAGAATGGAAGGATTATATGGTTGATAGAGATAGGATACCCTTTCATTCATACGGTCGGCTGCCATTGTATATTGAATGAGGTCATTGGTTCCGATACTGAAGAAATCGACTTCCTTCGCAAATTGATCGGCCAATACGGCAGTGGAAGGAATTTCAACCATAATGCCGAGCTCAATGGAGTCCGATACCGGAATGCCTTCTTTAACCAATTTTTCCTTCTCTTCAAGGAACAAAGCTTTTGCTTTACGGAATTCATCCAAGGTAGCGATCATCGGGAACATGACTTTCAAATTCCCGTAGACGCTGGCCCGGAGTAATGCCCGAAGTTGGGTGCGGAAAAGATCCGTTTGATCGAGGCAAAGGCGGATGGCCCTGAAGCCTAAGAACGGATTCATTTCTTCCGGCAATTGAAGGTAAGACAATTTCTTATCCCCACCGATGTCCAAGGTACGGACAACGACAGGTTTGCCTTGCATACCTTCCAAAACGGTCTTGTAGGCTTCAAATTGGTCTTCTTCACTCGGGAAATCATCCCGGTCCATATATAGGAACTCAGTGCGGAAGAGCCCAACGCCTTCAGCACCATTATGGACGGCACCTTCAACGTCTTTAGGAGTTCCGATATTGGCAACGAGTTCAACCCGAACACCATCAGCGGTTACGGAAGGTTCATTGACCAATTTGCTCCATTCTTCGAGCTGTTTCCGATACTCTTCTTGTTTTTTCTTATATTCTTCAAGCAATTCTTCTGTAGGGTTAATATAGACTTCTCCGGATAGGCCGTCCAAGATGACCATGTCCCCATTGGAAATTTCCTTTGTGGCAACTTTTGTGCCGACGACTGCAGGAATTTCCAAGGATCGTGCCATAATGGCCGAGTGGGAGGTCCGTCCGCCGATATCGGTTGTAAACCCCTTCACAAAATTGCGGTTTAATTGGGCGGTATCTGACGGTGTCAAATCCTCCGCAACAACGATAACTTCTTCGTTAATTAGGCTAGGACTCGGAATCGTGACATTGAGCAAATGGGCCAAAACCCGTTTGGTAACATCGCGAATATCGCTAGCCCGTTCCCGCATGTACTCGTTGTCCATCGAGGCAAAAATCTGAACAAACATATCCGAAACTTCCTTTAAGGCCGCTTCGGCATTTACTTTTTCAGATTTGATTTTATCTTCGATTTGACCCATCATTTCCGGATCCATCAAAACAAGAATATGGGCATCAAAAATAGCTGCCTTATCTGGACCCAAGTTTTTCAAAGCATGATCTTTAATCGTTTCCAGTTCATCTAGAGATAATTTTACCGCATCGCGCAAGCGTGCTACCTCTTTGTCAACATCTTCTACATTTGTCTTTGTAAAAGACAGATCCGGTTCGACTAGTCGATAGGCTTTAGCGATCGCAATCCCACTTGACGCAGCAATTCCTTTTAGTAATGTTGACATTATTCAGCCAAACCCTCTTTTTTCATTAATTCATCGATTGTATTTAATGCGTTTTCTTCGTCACTGCCTTCAGCGGTAATGGTAATAACGGCACCTTTACCGATTCCCAAAGACATTACACCCATAATGGATTTCAGGTTCACTTTTTTCTCTTTGTATTCCAAACTGATTTCGGAATCAAATTTTCCTGCAGCTTGAACTAATAGAGTTGCAGGACGTGCATGAATGCCTGTATCTGCGATGACTGTAAAAGTTTTTTTAACCATCGTATTTCATCTCCTTATCCTTACAATGATATTTATGATAGTTCTTTTTTTCCGCACATTTTTGGCTAAAAAAATGATATGTAGTGCGGGTAAAAACTAAAATGGCATCATAAATAAGATAACATTTCGAAAAAAAACATACAATGATAATCCATTGAAATATTAAAGTTCTAATATAGAAATTTCATCAAATTTTCTGTGAAAAAATGATGGATTTTTTTCTTTTTCTATCATTGATTTTCCTTTTTTCCTTCTTCCTTCCAGTCTTCAAGGTTTTTTTGCAAAAAGAGTTGAAAAGTTCGCTCCTCCGTCTCCGATAAGTTTCCGTCCCCATATCGGACGATTTCATATAAAGAAAGGATTTTTTCCTCTTCAACCCCTAGGCGCCGAAACCATTCCCGGACCGTTTCCCCTTTCTTTCTCCCCCGGTCATACCTTTCTGCTTTCTGTTCGAATTGGAACATCGCCTTCCGTACCGGATTTTTTGAGGGGAAGAACGGGAAGAAGGTCCTTTTTTCCCTTTTCTTATCCCGGATATCCGTCCGTTCTTCTTCATAGATCGTTTCTTCATTTCTCCCTTTTCCATCAATCTTCACCTTGGTTTTCAGGAAGCGAAAAAGGAGGAAGAATGCCAAAAAGATGGATGCGACCATCAAGATTTGAAGGATAAAATCCTGTCCTTCGGCAATATTCTGGGGAAAGGTTTCCTCCCTGACCACTTCTTGAATCTCCCTTTGCCCGTCACCATCCCCTTCCGTTCCTACCCTACCTTTCAAAAGCCGGCTCAACCCTTCAATGATCGGGGCAAACAGCCATACAACGGGTCTAAAAAGAAAGGATAAAAAGGATCCGAAATACGTTCGAAACGCCGGAATAACCAGGGACAAAACCGCAGAAAGCAAAAAAATCACAGCCATAAAGGAAGCAAACTGGACCAGCATCTTCCCCTTTCCTTCCGTCATCATCTCAAGCCAGTTTGATAGAAAATGGCCGACAAAAAACAGAAAAAACTGGAACAATAAAACGAAATAAGGGGAAGAATCTTCAAAAGCCGGATTTATCCTCCCAAGAACCGTAACCAAAAGGACCAGCCCGAGGGATTTGACCATGAGCCGTTCCCGATGATAACCCTTCCCTTCCGAGACGATCGTCCATAAGCCTTTATTGGCTAGCGCTAATCCGATGATTCCGACTGCCCAGGATATCTTCATATAGATCATTGCCAAAATCGACAGCGGTACAATAAGGAAAAGGTAGAAAATCCTTCCCTTTTCGTTAAGGATACGGAATAAATAAAAATGGATGATGCCTGAAAGAAAGAGGACCAGGATAAAGGGGTAGGCTGTTTTTTCGGGAAAATTCGTAAAATAGTTCCAGATCATTAGGTAATAGGAAAGATAGCATACATAGGCTAAATATAGATAATGAATAGGAAATGTTTTCCGGACCATTCCATCCTCCCCTTATCCATTAAAGTGAATGACGGCTGCATCATGTTCATCCGTCGATAGCTGAAATAGGGTATTTCCCCTTTTCTTCATTTCCATGAGAACCCTCTTCTCCGCATCCTCTGTTTTCCCGGCTACAATGATATTGGCAGGGCCCCAATCGGATCCATTCAAATATTGCAGTATTTTCCGGTAAGGAAATATCCGCTGATGGGTATCCATGATGGCTAAAATTTCCATGATTTTCAGGAACTGTTCCCTTCCATCTCCAGGCGGAACAAAAAGGAATGGAAGCTGACCGAAGCTTTGGACATTGGCGGCCAGTCCAATTTTCACATTTTCCTCCAAAGCCTTCCGGGCAAGATAGGCTACATGGTCCAAAATGCGATCAACATCCCCATTCCACCATAACCCGTCGGCCACATTGATAATAATGAATAAAGTTGATTCGGCTACCTTCTCATACCTCTTTGTCAACAGCTTCCCGTTTTTCGCCGTCGCTTTCCAATGGATATGATGAAAACGATCTCCAGGTCGATAATCCCTCGTTCCGATTATTCTTAACGGATCTTCATAAAGGGATTTATCCAGCGGCAGAAAACCTTCCTTTAATTGGTTCCTTGCCGAAAAAGGACGGACAGACCTGAGATTAGGATAAATAAGAATTTCTTCCTTCCAAAATTTTGCATAATCCAGTTGAATGTGACTAAAACCGAAGGGATTGTGGAGGGAAAGGGAAACCTTCAATACCCTGCCGACCCCACGTTTTACCGTTCTGAAAGGGATACGGATCTTGACTTCTTCCTTCCATCCGATGGAAAAGGGAATCTTGATGCTTTCCTGGAAAGCCTCATCGACTTCTTGCGGTTGGGAAAAGGACAGTTTCTTGTTGACATGGACCGTCAACTCCCCATTCAGTATCGGTGGCCCTACATTCTTGAAATGAAAGATGAAACTTCCTTCATCATCGATAAACATTTTTTGCTGCTTAGTCCGGTTTTCCAAGGTTAAACCGGTCGCCACCCGTTTTTCATAAACATGATTGGCCAACATCATACTGGCATACAACAATCCGATGAAAAAAAATAGCGGGCTGATCAGGAAAAAACCAAACAGGATGATCAGAATGACCAAAAAGGAAAAGGCATCGGCTTCATGATGATGATATATATTTTTCCGCCATTCCATTTACTTTTCAACCTCTACAGGAACATCGATATCATGGGCAATTTCCTCGAGCATCTCTTCCGGGGATTTCCGAAGCATTCCTTCTGGAGTCAAATAAATCCGGTGAACAAGGACCGGAGGAATCATCTCCTTCACATCTTCCGGAATGACATAATCCCGACCTTGAAGCAATGCCCTCCCTTGGGCGGCGCGCATTAGAGCGATGCTTCCCCGGGGGCTGACACCCAAGGCAATTTCAGGATGCTCCCGGGTACGACGGACGATGCCCAAAAGGTAATCCTCCACATCTCGGCTAACATGGATCTTTTTTAGTTTCTTGGCCAATTCCAGGATGTTTTCTTTGTCGAGGACCGGTTCGACGGACATTTCCCCTAGTTTTTCCCGGTGGAGTCCAAGGATCCGCCTTTCATCCTCATAAACAGGATAATCCATCCGGACTTTCATGAAAAACCGATCCATTTGGGCAATGGGAAGGGGAAAGGTGCCTTCCTGGGATTCCACCGGATTTTGGGTCGCAATGACCATAAAGGGTGGTTCCAACCGGATCGTTTCCCCTTCAATGGTTACCTGCAATTCCTCCATGACTTCCAGCAAGCTTGATTGGGTTCGGGGAGTGGCCCGATTGATTTCATCGGCGAGGAAAATATTCGTGACTACCGGACCCGGACGAAGCTCAAAAAGGCGTTTTTCCATGTTAAAGAACTGGATTCCCGTTACATCGCTGGGCAGGACATCCGGCGTAAACTGCATCCTTTTGAATTTGGCGTTGATGGTTTTGGCAAAGGTTTTGGCAAAGGTGGTTTTCCCAGTCCCAGGGACACTTTCCATCAAAATATGACCATTTACAAGAAGGGAGATCATAAACTTCTCCACCAAAGAATCTTTACCGATGATGACTTTTGCGATTTCATTTTTTAATTGACTGATCGATTGTTGGATATCCATTCGCTTCCCCCTGATTCTACAAAAAATGATTTTGTCTCATTTTATCAGAAAAGACTTATTTAAAGAAATATTTTTCCAAATAAAATAAGGTAAAAATGAAAAAAACTTGGTCCATCCATGGGACCAAGTGCTTTTCACGGGCCTTTAGCTGCGCGGTTCCTTCAAATATTCATAACGGACGTCCCCACCCCGGAGGGCAATCCCCCGGAAATGCTTAAAATCCGGACGGGACGTCAACACTTTGCGGAAGATTAAAAAATCCTCTTTTTTGACTAGGAAATCCTTCCTCTCCCCCCTGGCCAATTCATCCAACCATTGGGAAGCCATCTTTTCATCCATAAAGACCCTCCTGTGCGAAATTTTGTATAAAATGTAAAAAATTGTAGATTTTTCGAGGAATTTTTTTATTGATTCTTTACATTATACCTTTTTTATTGCAAACTATTAATTAATTATAAATTAAAGTTGGGAGAGAAGTAAATTGAGGAAAGCTTCTGTTGGGAACATTATCGAATTTAAAGGCGGTATGAGAGGAATCGTAGAAAAGGTGAACGAAAACTCTGTCATTGTCAATCTGACCTATATGGAAAACTTCCGCAGCCTGGACATAGAGGAACGAACGGTCGTCAACCATAAAAATTACCGGATCATCGACGAAAAATTGTAAACGTTTTACCATTTAATTCCAAAGGTTTTTCAGGAAAAAGGGCACATCCTTTCCGAAGGATTTGGCAGAAATGGATTGTCATAAACCTCCATCCATCAGTCACTCAACTTTTCAGGTCAAGATTATTTGTGGTAAAATAGTTACGATTTTCGAAAGGAGAACCACAGATGAAAAAAATCTTGACCGACTGGAAATTTATTATCGGATACGTCCTTGCCCTAGCCTGTATTTATTTTTCCTTTGATAATCCGAAGGTGTTCTGGTACTATTTGACCGGAACTTCCCTCCTTCTCATAGCTTTTTCGATCTTAAATGAAGAAATTGATGATCAAGCTCCGCTAGGTACCTATGCGTTTTATGGCATCCTGAGCGGCTTCCTTATCTATGGCGTTTTTTGGGTCGCAAATTACGTCATCCAGCTTGCGGACTGGACTTACTTCGCAAAACAGGTCAGCCGGCTATATGCGAAATTTGCACCGGAATCGGTTTGGAATTTCGTTGTCCTCATCCTGATTATCATTCCAGCAGAAGAACTTTTTTGGCGCGGCTTTATCCAAAAGCGACTCATGAAATCCGTGCCGGTATGGTTGAGTATCATCATCGCTTCAATCCTATATGCTTCCGTATACTTTTTCACGGATTATCCGATCCTCATACTCGCCAGTCTTACCGGGGGAGTATTTTGGGGGATTTTATACGCCTGGAAGCGGAGCATACCCCTCGTCATTTTATCCCACGTGATCTTTGACCTGCTTTTATTTATTTTCCTCCCCCTTGTATAAATGGATATCCACACTGACAAACAGTATGGACCAAGTTTATCCGGACTTGGTCCATCTTTTTGAAAAATTCCGTCCTACCGGCGTATTCTCCTTTATCCCTTTTTGATCATTTTCATGGAAAAAGCGGCCGTCTTACCTACCCCAAAAATGAATCTGAAAAGAGGTCTTTCATTATTTGTGCCTTGTCCTTCCCCTTCGTTTTGGTTCCCTTTGGAAAAGCAACAAAACCAAAAAAATGATGCTCATGTAACCAAATAAAGGATACAAGGTTGAAAGCAGGTCTCCATAATCCATCTTGCTGAAACCACCATAAATAACGGAAAAAAGGATGATTCCGACCCAAAGGGGGGAAACGGTGACAAACTTCTTCACAAAGCGCTCCACCCCGTAAATATTCCCGATTATGGAAGTGAAAATTTCGCCGTAAATCACAAGAATAAAAAACAGATACAGGAAGGATGCCAAATTTTTCATGATCATGGCCATCGGTATTTGGTACATGGTAAGGTCATCAAGCTGAACAAGGGTCACGTGACTGGCCAGAAGAACAACGGTCAAAATCCCTCCCCCCATGATCCCCCCCAGCCTGACAGCACGACGATCCCCAATATCCGTTGCTGCTGGAACGAGAACCGCCATGGTCAAGGTAATATTAAAGGAAACATAGGCCAAGGCCGAAAGGATCACCCTCCCTTCGAACTTTCCCCCATCAAACACCTTTGCAAAAAAATCGGGCAAAAAAAAGGATTTTCCCGCGAGCAAAAAGGTGCAAAACATGATCATCGGAACCACCGCCATATTGACAAAGACAAGGCCTTTCGTACCCCGGACCAGGACAATCAGCGAAAGAAAAATCGTAAGAAAAATCCCCACTTCCTTTGGCCAATGGAGCTGCTCTTGGAAAACGCTGCCGCTCCCGCTTAACATGACCACAGACACGCCAAGAAGCATAATGAACATGATGAGATCCACAATCGGCGAAAAAACCGGCCCGAAGATTTGCCTATTTAACTGACTGAAATTCCTTGCTTCCAATCGGATGGCAAGAAGCATGATTTTCACCCCGAAATAGATGAAACCGATCCCTGCAATCAGGATGCCCACCATCCCTGAAGCCCCATACCGGGAGAAAAACTCCACAATTTCCCTGCCTGTAGCAAAACCCGCTCCGACCACGGAGCCGACAAAAATGGCGGCCAGTTGAATCGATTTTTTCCACACCATGGACATCCCCCTCCTTATATCCTATGCCCCCTTGTCCTTTGGAAGAACGAAAGATACGGAACCCTGCCCCAAGGAATAGAAAAGAAAAATGCAATTTTTTGAAGCGAATATCTTGAAAGTCAAAAAAGGTCAAAGTATAATAAAGATAGAAATAAAGGTCAAAGATAGTCAAAGTCAAATC
>NICF_comb_assmDRAFT_10000451_pt1 | contig 35311 bp, 29 predicted proteins | sample NewIslPassag4_SG_FD_11279 | JGI IMG/M metagenome (IMG submission 11279)
CCAACGACGAGATCGACGAGGCCAAGGTCCAGCTCATCGAGAACGCGGGCATCGAAAAGGTGAAGATCCGCTCGGTGCTCACCTGCGAGGCGGTGCGCGGGATCTGCCGCGAGTGCTATGGCCGCGACCTGGCCCGTGGCATGAAGGTGGCGATCGGCGAGGCGGTCGGGGTCATCGCGGCCCAGTCCATCGGCGAGCCGGGTACGCAGCTGACGATGCGCACCTTCCACATCGGCGGTACGGCGTCCCGGGCCGTGGAGCAGTCGACCACCGAGTCGCGCATGGAGGAGGGTACGGTCCGTTTCCGCAACCTCCACACCGTGCGCCGCCGGGATGGCGCGCTGGTGGCCATGAACCGCCATGGCGAGATCGTCTTGGTGGACGACGAGGGTCGCGAGCGCGAGACGCATCGCATCGTCACCGGCGCGCGACTGCGGGTGGAGGAAGGCCAGCGCGTGCCGCGCGGCACCGTGCTCGCGGAGTGGGATCCCTACTCGATCCCCATCCTCTCGGACCTCGGCGGCATCGTCCGCTTCAAGGACATCATCGAGGGCGTGACGATGTCCGAGCAGCTCGACGAGGTCACGGGTCTTTCCCGCCGCGTGATCATCGAGTCGAAGGACGCCTCCGCCCGTCCGCAGATCTACCTGGTGGACGAGAATGACAACGTCCTGACGCTGCCCGGCACGGATCAGGAGGCCCGCTACTACATCCCCGTTGGCGCCAACATCGGCGTCAACGATGGCGACGAGATCGGGCCCGGCGAGGTCATCGCCAAGATCCCGCGCGAGACCACCAAGACCAAGGACATCACCGGTGGTCTGCCTCGCGTGGCGGAGCTCTTCGAGGCGCGCAAGCCCAAGGAGTACGCCATCATCACCGAGATCGACGGCGTGGTCTCCTTCGGCAGGGACACCAAGGGCAAGCGCAAGGTCATCGTCACGCCCGAGGTGGACGGCAAGCTCGAGCCCTCGCTGGCGCGCGAGTACCTGATCCCCAAGGGCAAGCACATCACCGTCCACCAGGGCGACCGCGTCCGCGCGGGCGAGCCGCTGATGGACGGCGCGCCGAACCCGCACGACATCCTGCGCGTGCTCGGGCCGAAGGAGCTGGCGGCCTTCCTGCTGGACGAGATCCAGGAAGTCTACCGGCTGCAGGGCGTCAAGATCAACGACAAGCACATCGAGGTCATCATCCGCCAGATGCTGCGCAAGGTGCGGGTCACCGATCCCGGCGACACCGCCTTCCTGGTGGACGAGCAGGTGGAGAAGCACATCTTCGACCAGGAGAACGCGCGGGTGGTCGCCGAGGGCGGCCAGCCGGCCACCGCGGAGCCGCTGCTCCTCGGCATCACCAAGGCGTCGCTCTCCACCGAGTCCTTCATCTCCGCCTCGTCGTTCCAGGAGACGACCAAGGTGCTCACCGAGGCGGCGCTGGCGGGGAAGATCGACTACCTCCGCGGCCTCAAGGAGAACGTCATCATGGGCCGCCTGATCCCCGCTGGCACGGGCCTGAAGGCCTACTCGCACCTGGACATCGTGGTGGAGACGGCGGCCGAGGCGGAGGAGGTCGGCGCCCTCGCCGCGNGCGAGTAAGTCGCGCCCTGCGCGCATGCAAAAGGGCCGGGTCGTTCGACCCGGCCCTTCTTTTCATGCGGCGGCGAGCACGCCGNACGCGCCCGGCGGCCCTCCGGGCGGGCAGGGCGCCATGCGTGGCGAGGCGGCGAGTGCATGCGCTCCCGCCGGCCCCACGGCCTCGGCGCGGGGGCAGCGCATCAGTCGAGGTTGCGCTCGCGCAGCTCGTCCTCGTCGAGCCCGAGGAAGTGACCGACCTCGTGCAGCAGGGTGATGCCGATCTCCTCGACCAGCTCCTCGCGCGAGCCGACCGAGTTCTCCAGGTTGCGCTGGAAGAGGATGATGTTGTTGGGGAAGTGGGACCAGGGGTCGAAGGTTCCCTTTTCCCCGAGCGGACTGCCGGTGAAGACGCCGAGCACGGAAGGCGTCACCGTCTCGTCGCCGCCGAACTGGCTCTCCTGCGGGTAGTCCTCCACCGCGATGGCCACGTTGGAGAGGTAGCGCCGCACCTTCCCCGGAAGCTCGGAGATCGCCTCCTCGACCAGGCGGTCGAACTCCTCCGGGGAGATGCGGTAGGGAAGGGGGATCGTCTCGGGATCGGTCTCGTGGGCGCGGCGGAAGAATTCGTCGGCCCTGTCGCGGTTGCCGCGCCGCTCCTCGAGAACGCCCATGTAGTGCAGCGCGTGCGCCGCATGCGGCTCGCGCTCGAGGAGCCGCTCGAAGACCTTCCGGGCGTCGTCGAAGCGCCAGAGGTGGAAGAGGACGATGCCGAGCTCCTGCAGAAGCTCCGGGTCTTCGCCGAGGACCTTCTGGGCGCGCTCGAGAGAGCCGAGCGCCTCCGCGTAGGCACCAAGGCCGGAGAGGGCGATCCCCTCGAGGAGGGAGAGCTCGGCCTGTAGCTCCTCGTCGCCGCGGGCGAGCTTCATCGCCCTCCGGCAGAGGGCGAGGCCGCGCTCCACCTCTTCCGGTTCTCCCGAGCCCCCGTAGATGAGGAGGTCGGCGAGGGCGCCCATGGCCTCCAGGTTGTCGCGATCCCGATCGAGGACGCTCTCGAAGACGGAGATGGCCCCCTCGACCTCGCCGAGCTCGGCGAGCAGCCCTCCTTCCAGGCAGAGGACCTCGGGCCTGGGGTCGAGGTCGCGCGCCTTCCGCGCGACCTCCAGTGCCTCCCTCAGGTGGCCCTCCTCGATCAGCTCGTCGGCGCGCGATAGGAGCGCATTCAGCTTACGGGTCTTGTCGGTGTTCCGCATCCGCGCATTCTAAGAGCGATCCGGCGCGCCGGGGCAAGCCCCGAAATTGACAATCACGGATCGATGTGGAGGATCAGCCCGGACGAACGAATCCGGGAGACAGGATGGGCCTGACGCTGCTTCTAGCCGACGATTCGATCACCATGCAGAAGGTGGTCGCCCTCTCCCTGGCCAACACGGGGATCACGGTGGCGGCGGTCTCCAGCGGAGAGGAGGCGATCGCCAAGGCCAGGGAGCTTCAGCCCGGACTCGTCATCGCCGACACGGTCATGCCGGGCAAGGACGGCTACGAGGTCTGCCGCGCGCTCAAGTCGGACCCGGCCACGCGTCATATCCCCGTCCTGCTCCTGTCCGGCACCTTCGAGCCCTTCGACGAGGCGAAGGCGCGGGAAGTCGGCGCGGACGATCATCTGACCAAGCCCTTCGAGAGCGGTCAGCTGATCGAGAAGGTCCAGGCGCTGATGCGAGGACAAGCTGCGGGTGCCCGCGCTCCCGAGGCCGCGCCCCCGCGGCCGCCGTCGGCGCCGCCTCCGCCGCCGCGGCGATCGCCGCCGAGCGTCTCGCAGCCGGTTCCGCCCCCGCCACCGCCGCGCACGGCTCGCTTCGCGCCGCCACCGCCTCCGTTCGCCGCGGGGCCGGGCGCGCGGCCGCCCGCGGCTCCGCCGGGACCCCGGATGACACCCCCATCGGCGCCGGGCTCCAACCTGCCGCCTCCACCGCGCCCGGCCGCGACGCCGACGCGTCCGCCGCTCGGGGCCACGGCGCCCCAGCCGCCTCGGGCGGCTCCTCCCTGGGGTGCGCCGCCTCCGCCCTCGCGGCCGGTCGCGCGCGCGCCGGCGGTTCCGCCTCCGGCAGCCGCGGGCATGCCGCCGGCCGCTCCGGGGGTGCCGCCTCCGGCCGCGGCGCGACCTCCGGCAGCGCCTCCCTCCGCGCCTTCCGCGCCCGCCGAGCCGCGCATCCTACGCGCTTCCGACGTGGCGGTGGGCGGGCCGGCGGTCGGGCGCGAGGCGGGCCGCTTCGATCCGGCGCCCGACCTCTCCGAGCTCACGGTCGAGGAGGAGGTCGTCCTCGACGAGGAGGAGATGATCGAGCGTCCCGCCGCGACGGCCGCTCCCTCCTCGACCCCGGCCGCGGCGCCTGCTGCGCCGGCGGCTCCGGCGGCCGCGCCGGGCGCGAAGCCCGCGGTGGACGAGGCCTTGCTGCGGGAGGCCGTGGCGCAGATCTCGCGCGAGCTTCTCGAGCGGATCGCCTGGGAGGTCGTGCCCGAGCTCGCGGAGACGATCATCCGCGAGCACGTGGAGAGGCTGGCCAAGGAGCGGGAGCAAAAGGGAGCTTGACCTTCTTTCGCGGCTCCCCTTTATCTCCGCGCATGGCTTCCGATCGAGCTTCGCTTCCCAAGGCCTACGAGCCTTCCGAGGTCGAGTCGCGCTGGTACTCCTTCTGGAAGGAGCGGGGCTACTTCGCCGCGCAGGACGTCTCCGACAAGCCGCCCTACTGCATCGTCATCCCGCCGCCGAACATCACCGGCTCCCTGCACATGGGCCACGCGGTCTTCGTGACCCTGCAGGACATTCTGATCCGGTGGAAGAGGATGAGCGGCTACAACGCCCTCTGGCTTCCGGGCACCGATCACGCGGGGATCGCCACGCAGATGATCGTGGAGCGGGAGCTTGTGGCGAAGGAGGGCCTGAGCCGTCACGACCTCGGGCGGGAGAAATTCCTCGAGCGGGTCTGGGCCTGGAAGGCGAAGTACGGCAGCCGCATCACCGAGCAGTTCCAGGTCCTCGGTGCCAGCCTCGACTGGGCCCGCGAGCGCTTCACCCTCGACGAGGGGCTGTCGCGCGCGGTCCGCGAGGCCTTCGTCCGCCTCTGGGAGGAGGGGCTGATCTATCGGGCCAACCGCCTGATCAACTGGTGCCCGAAGGATCGCACGGCGCTCTCCGACCTGGAGGTCGACCACGAGGAGGGGGCGCAGGGCGAGCTTTTCGAATTCGCATACCCGCTCTCCGACGGTTCGGGCGAGATCGTGGTGGCCACCACGCGGCCCGAGACGATGCTCGGCGATACCGCCGTGGCCGTGCACCCCGACGACGAGCGCTATCGCCATCTCATCGGCAAGACGGTTCGCCACCCCTTCACCGGCGAGGAGATCCCCATCGTCGCCGATGCGATCCTCGTCGACCCCGAGTTCGGCACCGGCGCGGTGAAGATCACGCCGGCCCACGACTTCAACGACTTCGAGGTGGGCAAGCGCCACGGGCTGCCGATGAAGAACGTCCTCAACCCCGACGGCACGCTCAACGAGGCGGCGGGGCGGTTCGCGGGCATGGACCGCTTCGAGGCCCGCAAGGCGGTCAAGGAGGAGCTCGGAAAGCTCGGCCTGGCGCGCGGGACCCGGCCGCACGTGATGGCGCTGGGCCGCTGCCAGCGCTGCGGTACCGTGGTCGAGCCCTACCTCTCCCTGCAGTGGTTCGTGAAGATCGAGCCGCTGGCCAGGCCTGCCATCGAGGCGGTGGAGCGGGGTGATACGGTCTTCATCCCCGAGCAGTGGACCAATACCTACATGGCCTGGATGCGGGATATCCGCGACTGGTGCATCAGCCGCCAGCTCTGGTGGGGTCACCGCATCCCCGCCTTCTACTGCCCCGACGGCCACGTCACCGTCACGCGCCAGGACCCCGAGGCCTGCGCCACGTGTGGCTCGACGGAGCTCGTGCAGGACGAGGACGTCCTCGACACCTGGTTCTCCTCGGGGCTCTGGCCCTTCTCCACGCTGGGCTGGCCCGACGACACCCAGGCGCTGCGCACCTTCTACCCGACGACGGTCCTGGAGACCGGCTTCGACATCATCTTCTTCTGGGTCGCCCGGATGATGATGATGGGCCTGCACTTCATGGGGGAGGTCCCGTTCCGCACCGTCTACCTCCACCCCATGGTGCGGGACGAGAAGGGCGAGAAGATGTCCAAGACCAAGGGGAACGTGATCGATCCCCTGGAGGTCACGGAAAAATACGGTGCGGACGCGCTGCGCTTCACGCTCGCGGCGATGACGGCGCAGGGGCGGGACATCAAGCTCTCGCTGGAGCGCGTGGCCGGCTACAAGGCCTTTGCCAACAAGATCTGGAACGCGGCTCGGTTCGCGCTCTTGCACCTGGACCGCGCGGACATGAAGGCTGCCCCCGAGCCGGCGAAGTGGAGCGACGCCGATCGCTGGATCGTCAGCCGTTATCACCGCGCCGTGGCGGAGACGCTCGAGGCGCTGGAAGCCTTCCGTTTCAACGAGGCGACCTCGCGGGTCTACCAGTTCATCTGGCACGAGCTCTGTGACTGGTACATCGAGCTGGTCAAGCCGCGCCTCTACGACGGAATGGAGGAGGAGAAGGCGGTCTCGGCCCGGGTGCTGCGCGACGTTCTCGATGGCAGCCTGCGACTCTTGCATCCCTTCATGCCCTTCGTCACCGAGGAGATCTGGCAGAAGCTGCCGCGCGCGGAGGGCGATCCGGATTCGATCATGATCGCCGACTACCCGCGGCCGGATCCGGATCTCGTCGAGGACGAGGCGGCGCAGCGCTTCGACACGCTGATCGCCTGGGTGCAGGCGATCCGCTCGCTGCGCGTCGACCTCTCCATCCCCGAGGGTGCGGAGATCGAGGTGTTCTTCGACGCGGACGAGGAGACCACCGCCTGGCTGCGCGACCGGGTCTTCTGGCTCGGCCGGCTGGCGAAGGTGCGGCGCGCCGCGCCGCGGTCGGAGGCCTGGCCCGAGCGGAGCCCCTCCGGTTTCGTGAAGGGGATCGAATTCCGCATCGCGCTGGAGGGCGTCGTCAACCGCGAGGAGCTCGTGGCCAAGCTGCGCAAGGAGGAGGAGAAGCTCGCCGCCGAGCTCTCGAAGCTGCAGGCGCGTCTCTCCAACGAGCGCTTCCTCGCCCGGGCGCCCGCCGAGGTGGTGGAAAAGGACCGGGCGCTTGCCGCCGAGCAGGAGGGCCGGCTGCAGCGGATCCGGGAGAACATCTCCATGCTTTCGGCGGAGGGCTGAGATGGACCTTCTCGACCGGCTGATCGAGCTCGCGCTGGCCGAGGACGTGGGGCCCGGCGACCTCACCACCGAGGCGCTCGTCCCCTCCGACCAGATGGGCCGCGCCACCTTCCTGTGCAAGCAGTGGATGGTGGTGGCAGGGTTGGAACCTGCTGGCCGCACCTTTCTCAAGGTCGACCCGCGCTGCGAAGTTCGCTTTTTCGTGGAGGAGGGGAGGGTGGTCGAGGCGGGCCACGTCTTCGGCGAGGTCCGCGGGCCCGTCCGCGCCATCCTCACCGCCGAGCGCACGGCGCTGAACTTCCTGCAGCGCCTTTGCGGCATCGCCACCCTGACCCGGCAGTGGGTGGACGCGCTCGCGGGGACCCAGTTGCGCCTGCTCGATACCCGCAAGACCATCCCCGGGCATCGCGTGCTGGAGAAGGCCGCGGTTCGCGCGGGTGGCGCCATGAATCACCGCCTTGGCCTCTACGACGGCGTGCTCATCAAGGACAACCACCTGGCCGCGGTCGGCTCCATCGAGGAAGCCATCGCCCGGGCTCGCGCCCGCGCTCCGGCGCTGACGAAGGTGGAGATCGAGGTGCGGACGCCCGANGAGGCGGAGCGGGCAGCNGCGGCCGGCGCCGACGTGATCCTCCTCGACAACATGAGCGACGAGGCGATCGCCGAAGCGGTGCGCCGAGTGGCGGGGCGGGCGCTGATCGAGATCTCGGGCGGCGTCAACCTGGAGCGGCTCCCGCGCCTCGCCCGTACCGGTGCGAACTTCGTCAGCGCGGGGGCGATCACCCACCAGGCTCGGGCGGTGGACATCTCGCTCGAACTCGAGTGATGCGGCCGCGCTTCGTCGTGCATCACCGCCAGGAGGTGGACTCCACCAACGAGGAGGCGCGCCGACTCGCCCGTGCGGGGGCCGGGCATTTCGAGGCGGTGGTGGCGGACGTCCAGACCGCGGGGCGGGGAAGGCGAGGGCGCTCCTGGATCGGCCTGTCGGGACAGAATCTCTTCCTCTCCGTGATCCTGCGGCCTGACATGCCCGCCGCGCGGGCGCCACGGCTGGTGGCGGTCTGTGCCGTGGCCGTGGCGGAGGCGCTGCGCTCCTTCGGCGCCGACGCGCGGATCAAATGGCCCAACGACGTGGAGGTGAGCGGCCGCAAGATCTGCGGGATCCTCCTCGAGCTCTCCGCCCGCGGGGAGAACGTGGACTTCGCGGTGGCGGGGATCGGGGTGAATCTGGAAGGTGATCTCTGCGCGCTCGGCCCGGAGGTCGCGGCCCGGGCGACGACGCTCCAGGCGGAGCTCGGAATTCGGCCGGGTCGAGACGAGGTCTTGCGGCGCATCCTCGAGGCGCTGTGGGCGCAGGTGGATCGGCTGCAGCGCGAGGGCTTCGATCCGATCCGGCAGCGCTACCTCGAGCTCAGCTCCACCGTGGGCGCGAGGGTTCGGCTGGCCGAGCCGGAGCGGATGGTCGAGGGCGTGGCCGTCGACGTGGACGGGGAAGGCGCGCTATGGGTGGAGATCGACGGAGGCGGGCGAGAGCGCTTCCTCTCCGGCGATCTCGTCACGCTGCGGCGCATCGAGTGAGGATCGCATGCTGCTGGCACTGGACGTGGGCAATACCAACACCGTGGTCGGCGTCTTCGAGGGCGAGCGCCTGCTCGATCACTTCCGCCTCTCCACGCAGCGCGAGCGGACCGCGGACGAGTGGGGCCTTCACATCCAGCTCGCGCTCTCGCATCGGCGGATCGAGCCTTCGGCCGTCGACGCCGTCGCCGTCTCCTCGGTGGTGCCGCCCCTCCATCGCGCCCTCGAGGCGATGGGGAAGAGCTATTTCGGCGTCGCGCCCTTCTTCGTGGGGCCGGGGGTCAAGACGGGGATGCGCATCCTCTACGACGATCCGCGGGAGGTGGGAGCGGACCGGATCGTCAACGCGGTCGCTGCCTACCACCGCTGGCCCGGCTCGCTGATCGTGGTGGACTTCGGCACGGCCACCACGCTGGAGGTGATCTCCCGCGAGGGCGAGTACCTCGGCGGTGTCATCGCTCCCGGCGTGGAGATCTCCGTGGCGGCCCTCAGCCAGCGCGCGTCGCGCCTGCCGCGCGTCGACCTGGCTCCGCCGCGCAGCGTCCTCGGCCGCAACACGGTGGCCTCCATGCGCGCCGGCATCGTTCACGGCTACGCGGCCATGGTCGACGGCCTCTGCTCCCGCATCGAGCGAGAGCTCGGCGAGCCGGTGGATCGCGTGGTGGCCACCGGCGGTCTCGCCCGACTCCTCGCCGAGGTATCCGAGCGGATCTCCGAGGTGGACGAGTTCCTCACGCTCGAGGGGCTCCGGCTGATCTGGGAGCGGAACCGATGAGTTCGACCCTGGCCTCGCGCCTGCCCCCCACGCTGCACAAGCACGTGGACGCGAGCACGCCACCTCCGCTGCGGATGATGGCGGCGCGCCTCCTCGTGCCCGCATCGCCCACCGACGCTCTCACGCTCCTCTACCTTCTGGCCCAGGATCCCGACGAGGGTGTCCGCGACCAGGCCGTGGAGACGGCGCGGAATCTCCCCGACAAGATCGCCGCCGCGGCGCTTCGCGACGCGGACGCGCCGCGCGAGGTCCTCGGCTGGATCGTCGACCACGTGGCGGAGAGCGAGCGCTACCTGGAGCTGCTCGCCCTCAACTCCTCCACGCCGGACGAGGCGCTCGCGCGGGTGGCCTCGCGATGCGGTCGGAAGGTGGCGGAGCTTCTCGCCCAAAACCAGCTTCGCCTGCTGCGCTGCGAGGAGTACCTTCTCGGCCTGCTCGAAAATCCCAACCTCTCCGCCGCCGTTCGCGACGGGATCGCCGACTTCGCCGTTCGCTCCGGCATCCGCCGCGACGAGGTGCCGGCGCTGCGGGAGGCCTTTCGCCGCGTCTTCGGCGAGGCCCCGGCGGAGAAGGCGGAGACGGCGGAAGAGCTCCTGGCCGAGGCCCACGAGGAGCTGGCCGCCGATCGCGAGGAGGGAGAGGAGCTGCAGGAGGAGCGGCGAGAGACGCTCGCCAGGCGCATCCTCAAGATGTCGGTCGCCGAGAAGATCAAGCTGGCGACGCTGGGGAACAAGGAGGCGCGCACGCTCCTCCTGCGCGATACCAACAAGCTCGTTTGTCTGGCGGCGCTGCAGAGCCCCCGGATCACCGAGTCGGAGATCGTCGCGCTGAGCCAGTCGCGCACGGTGCACGAGGAGGTGATCCGCGAGATCGCCACCAACCGCGAGTGGCTCAAGCTCTACCAGGTGAAAGTCAACCTGGTGAAGAACCCCAAGACGCCGCCGGGCATCGCGCTGCGCCTGGTCCCTCACCTGCGGGAGAAGGACCTCAAGGACCTGCGCACGAACAAGAACGTGCCGCACGTGGTCCAGGCCGCCGCCCGCAGCATCTTGATCAAGAAGCAGCGCTAGGGGCCTGTTGCAGTCACCAACCTGCTGTTGCGGATGCGAGGTGGAAAGCGCGCGGGCGCGGCGGCGAGTCGGTTCGCGGGCGGTTTGCCGCCTCAACGTTCCGGCTCGAGGCGGATGCTCTGCAGCAGTTCGCCAGCCACGGCCAGCGCCTTCTGGGTGCGCTGGCGCACCTGCTCGATCTGTTCGAGCCGCTTGCGGTAGCGGAGGATCTCCGCCTCCCGGGCGCTGAGCGCCTCGCGCAGTTCCTCCAGTCGTTCCTGGAGGGCCCCGGCGCTCTGGGCCAGCTTCCGCAACTCCTCCACCTTGCGCTCTGCCGCCTCCTTCGCGGCGCTGGCATCGCGGAGCTTTTCCTCGGCGGCTGCGCGCGCGGCCTGCGCCTCGTCGCGCTCGGCGATGATCACCTCGAGCTTGCGGCGGAGCTCGTCACGCTCTGCCCTCAGGCTTTCGAGCTCCTTTTCGAGTCGCGGATCCGGGCGGAGGGAAGCCTGCGGTGCAGACGCGGTGGCGAGGGCTGGCGCGGGAGCCGCCGCGGCTGCCGCGGCGAGGGCCGGAGTCGCCATCGGAGCCGGCGCCGGACGTTTCGAGGGTTCCTCCCGCTCTTCGACGCCATCGAAGGGAACGAGGAGGTCGTCGAGGTTCAGGTCCTCGTCGTCGCCGCTCGGGGCGGGCGCGTCGGCAAAGAGCGGTTCGTCGGCCGGGTCGGCCGTCGTCTCCAGCTCCTCGAGATCGAGGCCGGTCCAGGCGAAGCGCGCCGTACGAGTTGCCTCCGGGTTCGGCGCGTCCGTGGCCAGCAGGCCGGGGACCATCTCCTCCAGGGTGGAGAGGAAGGCCTCCATCGAGACCGGTTTGCGAAGGTAGCGATCGGCTCGGGTCTTGAGCCGACGGTGCTGCTCGAAGATCTCCTCGGTGGCCAGAGACGAGACGAGGAGGAGGGGGATGTCCTTGAGCTCGTCGTCCTTCTTGATGCGGTTGCAGATGGAGTAACCGGCCTGGGGTCGGTCCCCGAGTTCGACGGCCAGGACGATCGCGTCGGGCCTGCCGGCCCGGGCCTGGTCCATTCCGGCCACCCCGTCCTCGACGATCTGAGCCTCGACTCCCCGTTCCCCGAGCGTCTTCTTCGCCTCGCGGACGAAGGCCGCGTCGCTGTCGATGATCAGGACACGCATTTCGGCAGCGTTGTAGACGCCGCCCTCCGCCAAGTCAAAGAATCAACGGTTCGCGACCTTGGAGACGAGCTGGCGGATGTCCCGTTCGTCGAGATCCGAGACGAGCGAATAGACGATGCCCTGCTTGCGCCACAGGGCGACGTTGTAACCGCGTTCGTTGGCGAGGAGGATGCGCTGGTCGCCTTCGGGGATGTCGAGGTCGTCGCCGGGGAAGAGGAGGAGGGTCATGCGGCGGGGCGAACTCTCCTCGCCATAGACGAAGTAGGCGGCCTCCCGGTCGCCCACGTTGGCGAGGCGCGCGCCCTGGAGTCGCGGCGCCCCGGGGACGTCGAAAACGGGGGCGCGAACGTTGAAGTTCACCTTTCCGCGGAACCACGATTCGACGTCACCCGCGGCGGGGGTCACTTCCAAGGGCAAGGCGCGAGCGTGCTTGTCCACCGCGTCGACCACCAGCTCCAGGGGCTTGGGCGGCGGGCGCCCGTCCTTCGCCACGTAGCCCGCCGTGGCCACCACCGCCAGGCCGGCAGCGACGGCCGAGTAGGCCGCGAATCTCCGCAGGTTGTCGATGGCGCGCTGCTGGGCGATGGAGCGCTTCACCCGCAACCGCAGGGATTCCGGGGCGGGGGTCACCGCACCAGCGTGGCTGCGGATGAAGTTCCGAAAGGCGATCTGTTCGTCCACCTTCTGGCGGCATGACCGGCATTCGAGCAGGTGCAGCTCGGTTGCTGCGCACTCGCTGCCATCGAATTCTCCATCGGCGTAGACGGGGAGAAGACGTTCGATCTCGCTGCAGTCCATGCGCGCTCTACCTCGCTCCTCACGCCAGCCAGAAATGGGGACATCTTACGACGAGGAGCGCCGACGTCGATACTCCGTCAGATCGGTCAGCCCGGCGGCCTCGCGCTCCTTCCTGGTCATCATGGCCGCCTCGATGGCCTCCTCCGAGATCACGCCCGATTCGAGGGCATAGTCCCTCAGCTTCTTCTGGAGGAGCTTTCGGCCCCGGTACAGGCGGCTCATCACCGTTCCCACCGGGCAGCCCACGATCTCGGCGATCTCGTTGTAGGAGAAGTCCTGGAGGTCGGCCAGGATCACCACCAGGCGAAAGTCGATCGGAAGCTCGTCGATCGCGCGCAGCACGTCGTCGGACAGGAGCCGGTCGAGGAGGTACTGCTCCGGGTTCGCAGCATATTCGCTCGCCCGGCGGCTCACGAATCGCTCCTGAACGGCCTCTTTCTCCGAGCCCTCGATGATGCTCCTCTCCTTGACGCTGCGGCGATAGCGGTTGATGAAGGTGTTGGTCAGGATCCGGAAGAGCCAGGCCTTGATGTTGGTGCCTCGCTCGAACTTGTCGAAGAAGCGGTAGGCACGCAGGAAGGTGTCCTGAACGAGATCCTCCGCGTCGCGTTCGTTCTTGGTGAGGCGGAGCGCGGCGGAGTACAGCGTGTCGAGGTGAGGCAGCGTCAGCTCCTCGAATTCCTTCCGGGTCGCGTTGTCGTGGCGGAAGTCGAACACGGCGCTTCTCCTTCGCCCCCGGTCCTCACGGCTCCTCGTCGCGGTCGGGATCTCCTGGCCCTCACCACAACGATAACCACTTCACGCGGCCAAACACTTGCCCAGCCGGTCGTATTCCCGGCGGTCCGTCCCCGAGTGCCCGCTCCAGGAGCCGCGAGAAAGCCGGGTGGGGGCGCATCCCGGACTTCATTTCTGGGATGCACGAAGGAGAGTACCGGTGCGGCGGACGAAACTTCCGTTCGAAACGACGAAAGGGGGCGCTCGTTGCGCCCCCTGAATTCGTCGAGGCTGCGAGCACGGGCGGCGCAGGCCCGCTCCGGCGTCCGTCTCAGCCCATGGCCTGTTCGAGCGGCACGTACGGCAGATTCAGCGAATCCGCGACCGCCTTGTAGGTCACCTTCCCACCGTAGGTATTGACGCCGAGGGCGAGAGCGCGGTCGCTGCGGATCGCCTCCTCGACCCCCATGGTGACCAGCTTGACGCCATACGGCTGGGTGGCGTTGTTGAGCGCGTAGGTCGAGGTCTGGGCGACCGCGCCCGGCATGTTCGCCACACAGTAATGGACCACGCCGTGGCGGACGAAGGTGGGGTTCTCGTGGGTGGTGGGGCGGCAGGTTTCGATGCAGCCGCCTTGGTCGACGGCCACGTCGACCACCACCGAACCCGGCTCCATCTGACGGATCATCTCCTCGGTCACGAGCTTGGGGGCCGCTGCCCCGGGGATGAGGACCGCTCCCACGACGAGGTCGGAGCGGACGACCGAGTTGTGGATGTTGACCGGATCGGAGAAGAGGGTGGTGACCCGTCCGCCGAAGATGTCGTCGAGATAGACCAGCCGCTCGAGGTTGGTGTCGAGGATGGTGACCTCGGCGCCGAGGCCGACCGCCATCTTGGCGGCGTTGGTTCCCACCGTGCCGCCCCCGATGATGGTCACGCGCGCCCGCCGCACGCCGGGGACGCCACCGAGGAGGATGCCCTTGCCCCCGCGCTCGCGGGTCAGGCACGCAGCTCCGGCCTGAACCGCCAGCCGACCGGCCACCTCCGACATCGGCCGCAGGAGGGGTAGCGAACCGTTGGGGAGCTGGATGGTCTCGTAGGCGATGGCCGTCACCTTCTTTTCCACGAGGACCTGGGCGAGGTCGGGAACCGCCGCCAGGTGGAAGAAGGTGTAGATGGCCTGCCGCGGCTGGATCCGCTCGTACTCGGGCTCGATGGGCTCCTTGACCTTGACGATCAGCTCGGCGTTCTTCCAGACGTCTTCGGCGGTGGGGACGATGCGCGCTCCCGCCGCCACGTACTCCTCGTCGGAGATGAAGGAGCCAGCACCCGCTCCCTTCTCCACCAGGACCTCGTGGCCGCGCGAGGTGAGGGCGCGGACGAAGGCGGGGACCATGCCCACCCGGTACTCGTGAACCTTGATTTCCTTGGGAACTCCGACGATCACGGGAAAACCTCCGACCCGGTCGGCCGTCGCCGCGACGCCGAGCGGTGATGGATCGATGGCGGCTGCGAAATAGCAGGCAGGTCGAGGGGGAGCAAGGGGAGCGAGAGAGCATGCGGATCCGGAGCCTGCTTTGGCTCGGTGCATGTGCGTTGCTTCTGGCCTGCGTCGCGGAGCGGCGCCAGCCCTGGCCCGTCTACGAGCCGCCCGCGGAGCCGCGGCTCGAGCCGGGAGCCGTCCTGTCTTCCGATCTCCCGGACGACGGTCCCATCCCGCGGGCATCGGACTACCCGGCGCCGTCGGGATCGCAGCTCTGGCTGAGCGGCGAAGGGCCGCCCCTATTCCGGCCGGTGGGCAGCACGGCGCTGGCGGAGGCGCGCGCCGCCGGAAGGACGCTGCTCGGCTCGATCCTCGCCGACCTGGATCTCGACGGGGCGCCAGAGACGGTGGCGCTCTACGCCGCCCGCGACGACGAGCACGTGCTGGAGGTCCACGCGGCAGGCAGCGAGGAGCCGGTGGCACGACGGCGATTCCGGCCCGTGGTGGACCGCGGTCGAAGGTGCCACCTCGACGTGCGCCTGCTGGGGGCGCTGCGGACCACCGCGGGGGAACGGCCGCTCCTCTGGCGCGAGCGCGGGGTGGGTTGCGCCGCCTTCGAAGGAGGGGGGTACGAACGCCACCTGATCGTCGAGATCCCCTCTCGCGACCAGCCCGTGGAGATCCCGATCTTCTCGGTCCGCCATCTCGAAGCGGGCGCGGTCGACGTCTACGAGGCCGCGGTCTGGAGGGCTGCGTCGTCTTCCGGCGCGGAATCGCTCTTTTTCCGCGGGATCTTCCGGGCCAGGAGGAGCTGCACCCACCCGGACGCCGGCTTCTGGGTGGAGGAGCTCGTCTACCGGCGGCTCGAAGCCGACGGCTCTCTCTCCGCCTGGCGCGAGGGAAGGGCGCTTCCGCTTTCCGCGGGCGTGCTGCCACCGGACTTTCTGCGCAGCCGGATGGCGCCCTGTCGGTAAGGCGAGCTTCACCCCTGCAGAAAAATCACGGAACCGGGGAATCGCTCGCCCGCTCGACCGTTGAAGGAGCGGGCGGTCGGAACCGTCCAACGCTATGAGTATGCCCGCCGATTCCGGGGGCCCGCGGGCTGTCGAGCAGCGGCTCCGTTCGCGGGTCACGGCCCTGAGGGCCGAAACCTCTCCCACCGGCGGAGGCCCCGGAACCTCCGCTGCCTCGTGGATGCCGCGGAAGTCCACGAGGCTTCCCCTCCTCCGCGACCTCCCCAAGAAAGCCCGCCGCGGGTGCAGCGAAGCGCCCGCGGCGGCGCGGTTTTTTTGTCGGAGGCCCGTCGCCACTCGGGCATGCGGCTAGGTGAAAACGATCGCCGTCCCCACCGCAGCGATCGCGGCCACCCAGACCCAGATCCGGGTCCGGAGCCGGTCGAGCCGAAAGCGCACCGGCTCGCCAGCGGGGATGGTCGGTTCCATCATCTCCGCCTCTCCCGACCGCCGGATCGCGCCGATGGCCACCCAGGTGGCGGGCGCCGCGACCGCCACCGTGGCGAGTGCGAGGAGCGGGTCGATCGGCGCCGTCTCCGGATCGGAGATGCCCAGGAGGACGGCGGCGGCCGTCAGACCGTTTTGAACGGCATGGCCGACCAGCGCCGGAACGAGCGAGCCGCTCGCCATACGCAGCAGGCCGAAGAGCAGGCCGAGGGCGAGGAGGGCGAGGAAGGAGGCGGGGTTGAGGTGCATCGCGGCGAAGACGGCGCTCGTCAGCAGTAGCGCCGATACCGTCCCGTACCGTGCCCGAAGCACGCGCAGGAAGTAGCCGCGGAAGAGGACCTCCTCGCCGAGCGGAGCCAGGAGGGTGACGCCCAGGGCGATCGCGAGCTGTTCTGCGAAGGGACGGTCGCGGAGGATGCGGGTGCTGTCGAAGAAGCGGGCGACTTCCGGACCGACCAGCCACTGGTTGAGCGAGTTCAGCCCGCCCGCGAGGAAGAAGCCCGCCGCGGAGGCGAGGAGGATCCAAGGCCAGGTCCGCGCCCTCGGCCATGCGAGGGCGAGAAAGGAGCGCGGTCCGAGCCCGAGGGCGACGACGGTCATCCAGGGGATGGCGAAGAAGAAGAGGATTTGCCCGTAGGCGATCCCGGTGGGCAGGTTCGCGCGCTGGACCTGGGAGCCGAGGGTGAAGTGCAGGACGAAGGCGACGAGGAGGACGGTGAAGGCCGGTGCGCTCGCGATCCTCCGCCGCTCGCCCTCGGTGGCGTCCGGCAGTCGCATGGGCCGAGAATCCCCGCCCCCGTCCACGAAGGTCAAGGAAAAGCCGGGCGCGAGCCCCCGCTCTCACGAAGCGGGCACACCGCAGCCGAAGCGAGCGCGAGGCGAGCACGCCGGCCGCAGCCCCGTCCGCGGCGAAACGGACAACGTGGCTGCGGGCGCCGCAGGCGGCAGCCGAGAGCGGCAACCGCAGCGACGACCGAGCCGAGCGTAGTCCAACCTACGTGAGGCGAGGGAGGAGCGAGGACGCCGCTCGCAGGCCCGCATGCGGCGTCCGCCCTAGCCGTCGGGGAAGAGCGGCGTTGGCACCTCCACCACCACCGACGCCGGCTGGCCCGCCCGACCGTCGAGGTTGTAGCCATGGCAGCGGACGATGCCCGACTCGCCGAGGAGGCAGGCGAAGTCCTCGCAATAGGCGCTGCCCAGCTCGACGGCGAGGACACGCTCGTCCACCGGCAGGGCAACCGGATAGTGGTTGTTCGGCTGGCTGCAGAGTTCGAACCCTCCTCTCGAACCGAAGACGCGCCCCCAGCAGATCGCCTGGCCTTCGGGGTCGATCGCACAGGTGGCGGTGCTGCCCGGCGAGACGAGATGGACGAGGACTTCGACCAGGACGGTGGGGGAGCTCGGGGCGCGGACGGGCAAGAAGCCCGCGCAGATGCCGTGGATGTCGTAGCCGGAGTTGCTCAGCGCGTCACCGATGTTCGCCCCCCAGCAGAAAACCCGGTTGTCGGGCGTGATGGCGCAGGCGTGGCGCCAGCCGGCCGATACCTCCGCGTAGGGGATCCCGGTGCCATTGGGCCACTCCTCGCTCTTCTCCCCGCAGATCGGGATGGGCACGGGGCCGGGCGGTGCGGCGGGCACGGAATGGTGGGCGATCCGTGGCACGTCGGAACGCTGCATCGACCGGTCGTCGATGGCGAGGGGCGTTCCGAGCGGACCTTCTCCCCAGCAGTAGAGCGCACCCTCCTCGTCGATGGCGCAGGTGAAGCCGGCGCCCGCGGCCACGCGGACGAAAGCGTGGCCGCCCGCAGGCTCCACCGGTAAAGAGGTGCTCTGCCGGCTGCCGTCGCCCAGCTGGCCGACGCGATTGTTGCCCCAGCAGAGGAGTCGGGAATCGACGGTCAGGCCGCAGGTATGCGCGCCCTCGTCGTCGAGGGTATCCACCGAGGGGCGGTGCCCGGCGGCGAGCGCGACGAAGCGCGAGCCAGGGGCGGCGGGGACCGGAACGGCGGAAAAGGGCACGTCGGCAGGCGTTCCCAGCTCCCCGCTGCGGTTGTCTCCCCAGCAGTGCGCCTCCCCGTCGTCCAGGAGCACGCAGGCGTGGTGGGAACCGGCGGCGATGGTCACCGGCACGGCCTCGGAGTCGAGCGCGACGCGGACGGGGATGTGGCTCGACCCGCCGGCGGCACCGCTTCCGAGCTGGCCGACGGCGTTGTTGCCCCAGCACCAGACGCGGTCCCGCCTGGTGATCCCGCAGGCGAAGTCGTCGCCGACCGCGATCGACCGGAAGCGCAGCGAGCCGGTGACGGGGAAGGCGAGCTCGATGCCGCCCGAGGCGAGCGTGACCGTCGCCTTGCCCAGGCCGACGATCTCCACCTTCCCGGCCTCCGCCGGGCGCGCCACGGCCGGATCGCTGGTGCGCCACTCGATGGGCAGGGGATCATCGGCCTCGAAGACGTATTCGAGCTGGACCTCGTGGCCCGGCTCCTCGCGCAGATCGGCAGGCGAGAGGATCTCGGCAAGCGGCCGTGGGTGGACTCGGATGGTCGCCGCGGCCTCGGCTTCGTCGGCGCGAACGAAGATGGTCGCCTCGCCCGGGGCGATGCCGACGACGGTCCCGTTCAGGCTGTGCACGGAAGCGACGCCCGGGTCGGAGGAGGTCCAGACGAGGTTGCGGTCGGTGAGGAGGTTGCCGGCCTCGTCGTAGGCGAGTGCCGTCCAGCGGGCGATGCCCGTCTCGTAGATCGCGGTCAGGTCCGCAGCGATCTCGAGGGTGTGGACGCGGGGCAGGACCCGGATTCCGAGGGTACTCGTCACCCCGTCGGCCTCGGCATGGACGAGGCACTCGCCCGGTGCAAGGGCGCGGACGCGGCCCGCAGCGTCCACGGTGGCCACCTCGGAATCGCTGGTGGACCACGCGATGGGGCGGTCGTGAAGCTTTTCGCCGCGGCGGTCGTGCACCTCGACGCGCACCAGCACGTCCTCGCCGACGAGCAGCTCCGTCCGCGCGGCGCGGAGGGTGATCCGGTGGGCGCGCGGCCGTACCTCCACCTGCACCTCGGCATGACCCTCGGCCAGATCGACCTCGATGCGGGCGAGGCCGGGGGCGATGCCTCGGACCTCGCCGGTCTCGCTGACGCGGGCAACGAGGGGAGCATCCGATCTCCAGCGCGGGGCGAAATCGCCTTCGACCCGAAGGCCGTCGATATCCAGTCCCTCCGCCTCGAGCTGCAGCGTGTCGTCTTCGAGGAGGACGGGCTCGGCGGGAAGGATCTCCACGCGGTGGACGGGACGGCGAACCCGCACCGCCACGCGCGCCTCCCGATCGCCCGCGGTGATCGCCACCTCGGTCTGGCCGGGGCTGTGACCATGCACCCAACCGCGCGAGTCCACCGTGGCGATCTCGGGGTCCGGCGAGGCGAAGGCGAGGGCCCCGCGGACCTCGCGACCGAAGCGGTCGAGGGCCTGCGCCTCGATCTTGACCGGCTTGCCCACGACGACCTCGAGGTTCTCCGAGTCGAGACGGATCTCTGCCACCTCGGGCGGGCGATCGTCTGAGGGGGAGCTGCAGGCGAGGGCGAGGAGCGTTGCGATGAGGGGGAATCGTCTGGTTCGGTGCATCAACCCTTCCTCTACTCGTCCAAAGAACTCGATGTTTCCCCGCACCTGTCGCGATCACCGGCTATTCTAGGCGCCATGACGGAAGGTCACGAGATCGAGGGAGGCTTTCGCGGGCGGAAGATCGCCTGGGGCTTTTCCGGCGGGATCGCCGCCTTCAAGGCCTGCCAGGCGCTGCGCCTCTTCGTCCACGAGGGCGCCGAGGTGCGCGCCGCCATGACGGAAGCGGCGACCCGCTTCATCGGCCCGCTGACGGTGGGGGCGCTGACGGGGGCCCCGGTCCTCACCGACGTGCTCGCACCCCAACAGGACATGTTCTTCGGCCATCTCGACCTGGCGCGGCGCGCGGACCTGGTGGTGGTGGCGCCGGCGACTGCCGACGTCATCGCCCGACTCGCGCATGGCATGGCGGACTGCCCGGTGACCACCACGGTCCTCGCCGCCCGCTGCCCCATCCTCGTGGCGCCGGCGATGAACGTGGCCATGTGGGAGAACCCGGCGGTCCAGCGCAACGTGGGGATCCTTCGCGGTTACGGCCGCTACCACTTCGTGGGGCCCGCCAGCGGACTGCTGGCCGACGGCGACGTGGGCTTCGGCCGCCTGGTCGAGCCCTGGGAGATCCTCGAGGCGGCGCGGGGCGTTCTGGCCCCGAAGGATTTCCGCGGGCGAAAGGTGGTGGTGACCTCGGGCCCGACGCGGGAGCATCTCGATCCGGTTCGCTTCCTGAGCAATCCCTCCACGGGACGGATGGGGCATGCCCTGGCGCGGGCGGCCCGCGATCGGGGGGCAGAGGTGGTCCTGATCAGCGGGCCAACGGAGCTGGCCGACCCTCCGGGCGTCCGCACCGTGCGCGTGGTCTCCGCCGACGAGATGCTGGAGGCGGCGCTGGATGCGGTGGAGGGCGCCGACGCCTTCATCGCCGCCGCTGCGGTGGCGGATCAGAAGCCGGCGCGCTACGAGCANCAGAAAGTGAAGAAGACGGATGCTCCCGCCAGCCTCGACCTCGTGCCCACCCCCGACGTGCTCGCCACCGTCTCCCGGCGGGTACACGACCTGCCCAGCCGTCCGATCCTGGTCGGATTCGCCGCCGAGACGGAGAACNTGGTCGAGAACGCCGCTCGAAAGCTCCGCGAAAAGAGGCTCGACCTGGTCGTGGCCAACCAGGTTGGTGCGGAGGGNGAGGGAGGTTTCGGCGCCCGCGCCAACGCCGTCACGCTGATCTCGGAGGGGGAGCCGAACGAGGTCCTTCCCCTTCGGGCCAAGCGCGAGATCGCGGACGCCATCCTCGACCGCGTCCTTCGCCTTTTCGAGGGCAAGGCCGGATGAGGGACGTTCGGGACGAACTGGCGGAGATCGCCCGGGAGCTGGCCCGCCATGCGCGATGGGCGGCGGCGCGCGGCGAGCGGGAGTTTCCGCTTCCCGGAGTCCTTTCCGAGCTCGGTTCCACGACTCGGTCGACGCCAGCGGCCGCTGGCGAAGCCCCGCCGAGGGCTCCGGCAAGAGCGAACGAGGGGGCTCCTTCCGAGGGCCCGACGCCTTCCGTGCCGGCGGCTTCCGCGAGCCTGGCGCTCCCAGGGGCGGAGCCGGCGTCGCCACCGCCCGTTTCGCGGCCCCAGCACCCGGAGCGCGTTCTCGAAACGCTCCGGCAGGAGATCGGCGATTGCCGGCGGTGCAAGCTCTGCCGCGGTCGCACGAACCTCGTCTTCGGATCCGGAAACCCGCGCGCGCGGCTGGTCTTCGTGGGCGAGGGGCCGGGGGCCGAGGAGGACGCGCGGGGCCTTCCTTTCGTCGGAGCGGCGGGGGAGCTGCTCACACGGATGATCGAGGCGATGGGGCTTCGGCGCGAGGAGGTCTACGTCTGCAACGTGGTCAAGTGCCGCCCTCCCGGAAATCGGAACCCCGAGCCCGACGAGATCGCGGCTTGCTCGCCCTTCCTCGTGCGTCAGCTCGAGGCCATCGGTCCCGAGGTGATCGTCACGCTGGGCAAGTTCGCCGCCCAGACGCTGCTGCAGACCGCCGAGCCGATCAGCCGGCTGCGGGGCCGCTGGCACCGCTATCGAGGCATCGACCTCCTCCCCACCTTCCACCCCGCCTATCTGCTTCGCAGCCCGCACGAAAAACGCAAGGCGTGGGAGGACCTGCAGATGGTCATGAAGCGGCTGGGGCTCGAGACGCCCGTCCGGAAATCTCGCCCTGCGCGAGGTCCCGGCAGGTACGATGAGTGAGATGGTGGACATCCGGACGAAAGATCGTCGAGTTCTCCTCCCCGTGATGGCCGCGGTCCTGGTCTGCGCCGCCGGCGGCGGTGCGCAGGAGGGTGCGCTGCACACCGTGGCTCTCTGCGAGCTGACGGGAACGGTGGATTCGGGGATGGCGGCCTATCTGGCCGACTGCGTGCGCATCGCCGCGGAACGGCGCTACGAGGCGCTGGTCGTGCGCGTGGACACGCCCGGCGGTGCGCTGGAGGCCACGCGCGACATCGTTCGGGAGTTTCTGGGTTCGCCCGTTCCCGTGCTGGTCTGGGTGGGGCCCTCCGGGGCGCGCGCGGGGAGCGCCGGCGTCTTCGTCACCCTGGCGGCGAACGTGGCGGCCATGGCGCCGGGCACCAACATCGGCGCGGCGCATCCGGTGATGGGACCTTCTGGCCAGGACCCGGAGGTGGGCGGCCAGCACATGGCCGAGAAGGTGGTCAACGATACAGCCGCCTTCGCCGAGGCCATCGCCCGCCAGCGGGGGCGCAACGTGGACTGGGCGGTGGAGGCGGTGCGCGAGAGCGCCAGCGTTCCCGACGACCGCGCCGTCGCTCTCGGCGTGGTGGACCTGATCGCCACCTCGGTGGAGGATCTCCTCGACAAGGTCGACGGCCGGACGGTGAAGCTTCCGGGAGGTGAGCGCATCCTCGTCACGCGGGGGGCCCGCGTCGAGCGCCTGAATCCCACGATGCGCCAGGCCTTCGTGCACTGGCTGGCCAACCCGGCGATCGCCTACATCCTCCTGCTCGTCGGCGGCCTGGGGCTGGCGATCGAGCTGGCCAATCCGGGGGCGATCGTTCCCGGGCTCGTCGGGGGCGTCTCGTTTGTCCTGGCGCTCCTTTCCCTTTCGGCTCTGCCCATCCAGGCGGGCGGCGTCCTTTTGCTCCTGGCGGGGTTGGGGATGATCGTCGCCGAGTTCTTCGTGGCCAGCGGTCTGCTGGGAGCGGCCGGCGTGGGCCTGCTCATCCTCGGCGGCTTTCTGCTGGTGGACCGCTTCGATCCGGAGTGGTTCGTGGAGCCGACCTTTGCGGTGTCCTGGGAATTTCTTCTTCCGATCGCCCTGATCCTCGGCGGAGGCGCGGTCTACCTCCTCGTGCGCGCGGCCCAGACCCGAAACCTCCAGCACCAGGTGGGCGACCTCGGCCTGATCGGGAAGAAGGGGCGCGCGCTTTCGCCCATCGACTCCCGAAGCGGGACCGTCTTCGTCTTCGGGGAGCGATGGAACGCGCGCTCCGAGCAGCCGATCGCAGAGGGGGAGGACGTCGTGGTCCGTCGGGTGGAAGGTCTCACCCTTTACGTGGAGAAAGCCTCATGAGCGCTTCGGGCATGGGACTGCTCATCGCCTTCGGTATCCTGTTTTTCTTCTTTCTTTCCGGCGTCCGGATCGTCAACGAGTACGAAAACGGCGTCGTCTTTCGCCTCGGGCGCTTCGCGGGGGTCAAGCGCGGCGGCTTCCGCTGGATCATCCCCTTCATCGAGCGCATGGTCATCGTCGACATGCGCACCGTGGCGCGGGACGTGCCGCCGCAGGACGTGATCACCCGCGACAACGTCTCCGTCAAGGTCAACGCCGTCGTCTACTTCCGCGTGGTCCAGGCGGACAAGGCGGTGCTGCAGGTGGAGGACTACCTCTACGCCACCTCCCAGCTCGCCCAGACCACGCTGCGGGCGATCCTCGGCCAGGTGGAGCTCGACGAGCTTCTCGCCAACCGCGAGCGCGTCAATCACGAGCTACAGCAGGTGCTCGACGCCCATACCGACCCGTGGGGCGTGAAGGTCTCCAACGTGGAGGTCAAGCACATCGACATCCCCGCGGACATGCAACGGGCCATCGCCCGGCAGGCCGAGGCGGAGCGTGAGCGGCGCGCCAAGATCATCTCCGCGGAGGGCGAGTACCAGGCCGCCGAGCGGCTCGCCGAGGCGGCGAAGATCATGACCCAGAACCCGGCGACCCTGCATCTGCGCTACCTGCAGACGCTGGTGGAGATCGCCACCTCCGGCAACCGCGTGATCATCCCCATCCCGCTCGACCTGATGCGCGCGGTGGGGAACCTCGCGGATCTCAACCCGGCGCCCGCAACGCCCTCGCGGCCGCAGGGCGCCGTCGCTTCTCCGAATCCGATTTCACCCTCGACCAATAGCTGAGAACCCCAGATGACGAAGATCCTCGACCCCTACGGCCTGGGGCGCGTCGTCTCGCCGAAGGGCTCGCTTCCTCAGGCGGCGGACGTGCTCGATCCTTCCCTGCCCGGTCGCAGCGACGAGATGGTGATCGACGTCGATCACCTCAACATCGACGCGGCCTCCTTCCGCCAGATCTCCACCGAGGCGGGAGGCGATCCGCAGCGGATCGCGGAGACCATTCGCCGCATCGTCCGGGAGCGGGGAAAGATGCACAACCCGGTGACCGGATCGGGCGGCATGCTCATCGGCCGGGTGCGCGAGATGGGGGAGGACCATCCGGCGCGCGGCGTCCTCCATCCCGGCGATCGCATCGCCACCCTCGTCTCGCTCACCCTCACGCCCCTGGCGCTCGAGGAGATCCTCGCCGTTCATCCGGCGATCGATCGCGTGGACGTGCGGGGCCACGCCATCCTCTTCGCCAGCGGGGTATGGGCGCGCTTGCCCGACGACATGCCGGAGACCCTGGCGCTGGCGGCGCTCGACGTCTGCGGCGCTCCCGCCCTGGTCGACCGGTACGTGGAGGCCGGACAGACGGTCCTCGTCCTCGGCGCCGGCAAGAGCGGACTCCTTTGCTGCGCCATGGCGCGCGACAAGGGGGCGCGCGTGATCGCCAGCGACGTCTCGGCCCAGGCGGTGGAGACGGCGATCTCGCTCGGTCTGGCGGACGAGGGCCTCTTGGCCGACGCCACGCGGCCGGTGGAGGTGCTCCGGGCCGTGCGGGAGCATACCTCGGGGCGGCTGTGCGACGTGGTGGTGAATTGCTCCAACGTGCCACGTACCGAGATGGCGGCGATTCTCTCGGTGCGGGAGCGGGGGAGGGTGATCTTCTTCTCCACTGCCACCAGCTTCACCGCCGCCGCCCTCGGCGCCGAGGGCGTGGGCAAGGATGCCGAGCTGCTGATCGGCAACGGCTACGCGCAGGGCCACGCCGAGCTCACGCTCGACCTCTTGCGCCGCCACGCCTCCCTGCGGCGCCATTTCGAGAGCCGGTACGCCTAACCGTCGATCTGCCCGATGACGATCGGGTCGTCGCGGAGGACATCCGGGTGAAGCAGCGTCCGCTCGGCGCGGCATAGGCCCTGCTCGAGTTCCTCCACCAGCTCCTCCAGCTCCTCCGCCAGGCGAGCGGGCGGTAGCCTTCGTCCGTGGACCTGGCGGAGGAGGGAGAGCACGGCCGAGCGCCATTGACGGTGGTAGCGATACATGCGCTCGACGCGGACCTCGCCCCAGGCGTCCGCTTGAAGCAGGGCGGGTGGGAGCAGGTCCTCCTCCTCGTCGATCAGGCGGAAGACCATTCCCGTGATCCGCTCGGCCATGTCGACGAGCCGCCCGGCGAGCGCCCGCTCCCCCGCCCGCACCCGGCGGGCGAGGTCGAGGGCCTCGCCGAGGAGGCGGCGGAGGCGGCGGTGGCCTTCGAGGAAGTGCGCGCGGATCTCGGAGGGGTACATGCCGATCTAGGTGGGCACGATCGGCGCCGCCGGCTCAGGCGGTTCGAACGAGACCGTCCCCCGAGCGCTTTCCCAGGCGGGCGAGCAGCCAGATCTCGAGCCCCTGCCCGACGAGGTAGACGCCGCCGAACCCCGCCAGGTAGGCCAGGGCATGCGCCCCGCCGAGCAGGACGGCGACGAGCGTCCACGCGGCGAGAAAGAACATCCGAAAGAGCATCCCGGCGACGAGGACGGCGAGCGCTTGCTTGATGCTCATCTTCCGCCGCTCGGCCCAATAGGCGAGCCCCACCGCGGAAATGGCGCAGATCAGACCGCCGGGAACGCCCCAGAACAGGCCATGGGCCCAGGCCGGGTTCGTCTCCCTCAGGTGGAAGCCGATCCCGATCAGAACCAGCGCGTCGACCGCGAGAATGCCGAGGGCTCGTCGCAACATTCCGTCCTCCGAGGAGCCGTTCGCTTGCGAGGCGCAGGCGAGGAATGCATATTTCCCGGCTCCATGGCAACCGCACCGATAGTCAAGACCATTCCCCGGCCCGAAAAGCGCACCCTGGGGCCGCAGATCTTCGTCTCTTTGGAGCAGATCGAGCGCGCGCGAGAGCTCGCGTGGAAGATCACGGCCTCCGCGATGGCGTTCATCGAGCGCCATACCACCGTGGCCACCGAGCGGGCGGTGCTGCGCTTCTTCGGCATCTCCGGCGTCGGCGGAGGCGGCGTGCCGCTGGCCAACGTCATGGTCGACCGGCTGCACCGCGCCGGCGTCCTGAGCCGCGGCGCGGCCTACTGGATGGGGCGGGCGATGCGGCTGGGCGGTCGTTCTCCCGCGGAGATGATCGAGCGGCTGGTGGCCCTTCCCGACGAGGAGCTTCGCCGCCCGCTGCCTGCGGAGGAGGAGGCCGCGATCCGCGAGGAGATGCGCGTCGAGGCGCACCAGGCGCTCGACGAGCTCGCGCGTCGGATCGAGGCGCGAAAGGCGTTGGCGAGCGAGCTCGCGGAGAAATCCTCCGAGGCGGGACCGCTCAAGTACGTCATCGTCGCCACCGGCAACATCTACGACGACGTTCTGCAGGCCAAGAGCGCGGCACAGGTGGGCGCCGACATCATCGCGGTGATTCGCTCCACGGCGCAGTCGCTTCTCGATTACGTACCCTACGGCCCGACCACCGAGGGTTTTGGCGGCACCTATGCCACCCAGGAGAATTTCCGCATCATGCGGGAGGCGCTAGACGAGGAGTCGCGCCGCCTGGGACGCTACATCCGCCTCGTCAACTACAGCTCCGGCCTCTGCATGCCGGAGATCGCCTTCATGGCGGCGTGGGAGCGGCTCGACTACCTGCTCAACGACGCCATGTACGGCATCCTCTTCCGCGACATCAATCCGCGGCGCACGATGATCGACCAGTATTTCTCGCGCCGCATCTGCGCGTTCGCGGAGATCCTCATCAACACCGGCGAGGACAACTACATCACCACCGCCGACGCCTACGAGGCCGCGCATACGGTCATCGCCTCGCAGTTCATCAACGAGGCATTCGCGCACCGGGCCGGCATCCCGGACGAACTCATCGGCCTCGGGCTGGCGATGGAGATGAATCCCGAGTATCCGGATACGCTGCTCTGGGAGCTGGCGCAGGCCTATCTCGTTCGCGGCTGTTTCCCGAGACATCCCCTCAAGTACATGCCGCCGACGAAGCACAAGAACGGAGACATCTTCTTCGCCCATGCGTACGACGCGATGTGCGACCTGGTGGCGGCGTGGACCGATCAGACCATTCAGCTCCTGGGGATGCCCACCGAGGCGATCCACAATCCGATGCTGATGGATCGCTTCGCCGCGCTGAAGATGGCCGATTACATCTATCGCGCTGCCTCCTACTTGGGCGACGAGATGCAGATCCGTCCCGACGGTCGGATCGCGCAGCGGCAGCGGGAGACCTTTGCCAAGGTCCTCGAGCTCCTGGAGGAGACCGCGGAGAGGGGGCTTTTCGAGGCCATCGCGCTCGGCCGCTTTGCGGACATCCGCCGCCCCGAACTCGGGGGCAAGGGCCTCGACGGGGTGGTGGAGAAGGGCCCTGATTACTTCAATCCGATCCTCGACCTGCTCGAAGAGAAGACCGGCGTGATCCTCCCCGACGGCCGCCGCGTTCCCCGGGCGGAGGTCCAATGATGAACCCGAACACCGCGACGAGAAGGCTCGTTCGGCCCTACGGCGATCGCCAGGACGACGGTGTCATACAGGTTTCCTTCGTCCTTCCCGTTCCTCCTTCCAACCGTGCTCGCGAGGCCGCGCGCCTCCTCCTGGAGAAGCAGGGGTTCGTGGACGTCCTCGTCGCGCACATGGAGGAAGCCGGCGAGGGCCATGCCTTCTTCGTCGCCTACGTGAAGACCCAGCTCGCCATCGATTTCGACGCCATCGAGGTCCCCGAGGTCAAGGTGGAGAAGCTCTCGATGGACGAGCTCGACGCGGCCATCGAGACCAACATCGGCCGCAAGCTCGTGGTGGTGGGTGGCTGCACCGGGACGGATGCGCACTCGGTGGGCATCGACGCCATCATGAACATGAAGGGCTATCGCGGCGATTACGGCCTCGAGCGCTACCGCATGTTCGAGGCGATCAACATGGGGTCGCAGGTGCCCAACGAGGAGATCGTCGCCCGGGCCCTGGAGGTGAACGCGGACGCCATTCTCGTCTCGCAGGTGGTGACCCAGCGCGGCATTCACAAGGACAACTCGGCGCAGCTGGTGGACTTGCTGCGCCGGCGCGGGCTGCGAGACCGCTTCATCCTCCTGCTCGGGGGGCCCCGCATCGACCACAAGACCGCCCTCGAGCTCGGTTTCGACGCCGGTTTCGGCCCCGGCACGCTGCCCTCCGACGTCGCCAACTACCTCTATCAGGCCGTCCTCTCCCGCCGCTGAAGCCTGCTTTCGCTGGTCCCTCCGGACGTGGCATCTTTTCGAGCACCGGGTGCAGCTCCGCGGGACACCCTGAGCGAAGCGGCCGCGTGGTCGGGGGCGACCGTAGCGCGGTCGCGGAAGGAGGAGTGCGGTGATTCCTCGGCAGAGGTGGCTCGCAGGGATGGTTGCGATTCTGTCCCGGACGTCGCCATCCCCTACGCGATCACCGTCGTAGCGGGCTCGGAGGCCCTCCATCTCGAGGACGTGATCAATGGCGAGCCCGTCCTCGTGCTCGGCCGAACGATGGAGCGCGAGCGCACGGCCAGGATCGGCGGCCGGTTCCGCGCGGCGCCCCCGATTCGTCGCGACGCGCCGCGCTTCGCCGATCAAGTCTGGAAGCGCTGCTTCTCCAGGGGCACGACGCAGGTGCCGCTGGCGCGGCACACGACGATCGGTTCGTCGAGTACCTCGCAGGCGGAGTCGCTGCCGGGCAGCGGACGGATCACCTTGCGTGCCTCGAAGCGCATCTTCCGCGAGGTCTTGCCGACCTCGACGATCTCCCCTTCGGCCTCGATGTAGTCACCCGCGTAGACCGGTGCGAGGAATTCCACGCTGTCGTAGGCGCGAAAGAGGCCCTCGTCTCCGTCGTGGCGAATGAGAAGCTCGGTCGCCACGTCGCCAAAGAGCGCCAGCATGCGGGCGCCGTCCACGAGGTTACCTCCGTAGTGCGCGTCGGCCTGGCTCATCCGCACGCGCAACATCACCTTCTCGCCGATGGGCATCGTTCACCTCCAGGGTCGGTAGGGACCTGTGCGGCAATCGACCGTCGCGAGGCGCAACAGGCTCCTGGCGCTTTACCACTCCGGCCGCGGCTTGCACAGGGCGAGGCGGCCTGGCAAAAGGCGGCCATGAGCCAGACTCCCGTCGTCATCACCGCGGCGCTCGTCGGTGCGGAGGTCACCCGCGAGCACACGCCTTATCTGCCCATCACGCCGGAAGAGATCGCCGAGGAGGCGAAGCGCTGCCGCGATGCCGGTGCGGCGATGGTGCACCTGCACGTTCGCGAGCCGGACGGGACCCCCTCGCAGAGCGCCGAGCTCTTCGAGCGGACCATCCTCCTCATCCGCGAGCTGGCGCCCGACCTGATCTGCCAGGTCTCCACCGGTGGCGCGGTGGGGATGAGCGCGGAGGAGAGGGCGCAGCCGCTTTCGCTGCAGGGCGCGGCCAAGCCGGAGATGGCCACCCTGACCACGGGGACGGTGAACTTCGGCGACGACGTCTTCTGGAATCCGCGCCCGCTGGTGCGGGAGATGGCTCGACGGATCCGGGAGGCGGGGATCGTTCCCGAGATCGAGGTCTTCGACGCGGGGATGATCGACGAGGCCTACGCGCTCGAGCGCGAGGGCCTTCTGTCGTTCCCTGCGCATTTCGACTTCGTGCTGGGAGTTCCGGGCGCGCTGGGCGCCAGCGAGGCGGTCGTGGATTTCTTGCGCTCGCGGCTGCCCGAGGGGTCGACCTGGTCGGTGGCGGGGATCGGCCGTCACGAACTCCCGCTGGCCGAAGTCGCCATCGCCCGGGGCGGCAACGTTCGGGTTGGCCTGGAGGACAACCTCTACGTGGCCAAGGGTGTCCTCGCCAAGGGGTCGTACGAACTCGTCGCCCGGGTGGCCGAGCTGGCGCAAAAGGCGGGGCGACCGGTCGCGGTCCCGGACCAGGCCCGGGAGATCCTGCGCCTGCCACCCCGCCGTTGAAGCTTCCGGCTCAGGTGCCCTGTTCCTCTTTCGGGTCGGGAAGAGGGACCTCTCCCCCGATCACGTCGTTGACCGACGGGAAGCGGGCGATCTCCGAGCGGGCGATCTTCCATGCCTGCTGGACGATCCAGGAGAGGGAGCGATCCTGCCGGTTCGCCTCCGCCTGGATCTCCCGGAGCATGTCCTCCGGGAAGTAGAGGCTCTGCTTTCTCTTGTCGCTGCCAGCCATCCGACCTCTCCCTGGGCTGTGGATGCTCGCATGATTCCACACATCGGGCGCAATTTGTCAATTTCCCTCGATTGAGACGCGAGCGGAAGCGGGCCGGTACCGTTTGCTCGCCGCTCGGCGGCCAACCTAGAATGGCGCCGACACGGCAAGAGGGTAGGCCATGCGTTCTCGCGCGAGCATTTACGTCGCCCTTTTTCTCCTCGGTGGCTTCGGTTGTAGCGACCCCGACCCGGTGCATCGCGTGCCGCCGAAGATCCAGGTCGAGGACGAGGCGGAGGCGCCCATCGAGGTCCTCCAGTTCGGCGAACTCCCGGTGGACGACAGCCTGGAGCAGTCCGTCTACGTTCGCTCCCTGACGGCCGCCATCCTGGAGGTCGAGGGCGTGGAGATCGTCGGCGAGGGGGCGGAGCACTTCTTCGTCGAGGACCAGACGCTGCGCGTCGCGGGCGGCGACCGCGCGCCGATCACCGTCAGCTTTCGGCCGAAGAAGGTCGGAGTGCTGAAGGCCGCGCTGGTCATCCATTCCAACGATCGGCAGCAGCCGTCGGTGGAGGTGGAGCTGACCGGCACCGGGATCGATTCGGCCATCCGCGTGGAAGGCTGTCTGGCGGCCACTCAGGCGGATCCCCAGCGCTGCGCGAGGACGCTGGTGGTGGCGCCCGAGCCCCTCGACATGGGCAACGTGGTGGAGGGGACTGCCGAGAACGCGCGGATCACGGTGACCAACCTGGGCCGGAAGGCGCTCGAGCTGGAATCGGTGCAGTTCGAGGATCCCGAGCAGGCGGAGGCCTGGGGCTTTCGGCTCCCGCGCAAGGATTTGAGTCAGACCATCGCCGGGCTCTCCTCGGCGGGCTTCGTGCTCACCTTGCATCCTCCGGAGGACCTGATCCAGCCGGTCGAGACCGTTCTCGTGATCCGATCCTCGGACGGGTCGCAGCCGGAGATCCGCTTCCCCGTCAAGGCGAACGTGGTTCCCAACGAGCCGCCGCAGGCCTGCGTGCGCGCGCGCGAGGCCCTCACCTGGAACGGGGAGCGGATCCCCTTTGCGCCCGGGGCGCGCGTGGTGGTCAATCCGGGCGACAGCCTGGTTTTCGACGCTCGCGTCCGGGAAGGCTGCAGCGGCGATCCGGAAGACGGCGAGGACGTGAAGCTGACCTGGATCGTCGAAAGCGACGACGGTTTCGAATACCGGGTCGAGCCCGGGGAGGACGACTTCGAGGCGGTCTTCCAGGCCGATACCATCGGCTCCTACCGCCTGCGCCTCGAGGTGGAGGACTCCGTCGGTCAGGTCGCGACGGCCGACGCGGAGGGGAACCCGGCCCTGGTCGAGTTCTGGGTGGAGCCGCAGACCGATATCGGCATCGAGATCCGGTGGCCCGGCGCCCGGGACGTGGATCTCGACATCCACCTCGTTCGCGGCGCGGGAGTCGAGGGGATCTTCGGGGTGGAGGACTTCTACTGGGACAACAAGAACCTGAACTGGGGAGCGAACCCGCCGCTCACCAGCCCGCGTCTGGCGGTGGACGACAAGGGCGCGCGAATGGTGGAGACGGCGCTCCTCAACGGACCGGAAGCGGGCCAGATCTACTCCATCCTCGTTCACGTGCAGCGCGACGGAAGGTCGCGCGCGGGCAAGCCTGCTTGCAGCGGGGTCGCGGGATGCGGGGCGGAACAGGTTTGCTCGCATTACGAGCCGGGTGCGGGCCACTGCCTGGATCCGGTGGAGGCCAGCGTTCGGCTCTTCATCAAGGGCGAGGAATTCGACTTCTCCTCCGTGGGCTTCACGCCGGTGACGGTGCTCGGCTCGCCGTGTGACACCTGGTACGTCGGCGACGTGATCTGGTCGGCGACGCCCCAGTTCCGGTCGGGTTCCTCTGCCCTTTTCCGCGAAGGGCAGATCTCCAACGCCACGTGCTTCCAGGAATGAGGTGAGGGAGAAAAAAAGGGCCGCCGGGGGAATCCCGGCGGCCCCGGTGGACCCAGAGGGGGAGGGGGGACCCCTGGATCCGAACTCGTCGCGAGCCGCGTTTCGCCTTCCCAACCCGTGGCCGGCGCCCATCATTCCGGGCGCCTCGGCGCCGCGCCCCGGAACGTGAGCCGATTATAAGATCCCCTCGAGGGACGCTCAAGTATAGACCGGAAAACTTCCATTAATGAAAAAAACCTTCCCGCCTCGCGTCCGCCGGGTCCTCGAGGACCTGGCCGCAGCTTTGCGCTCTTTCGGCATCGATCGGGACGATAGGGTGGTCCTCGCCTACAGCGGCGGGCTGGACTCGGCGGCGCTGCTGTGGGCGCTCTGTCGCCTCCATCCGCACCGCCGGCCCGCCGTGGAGGCCGTCTGCGTCGACCACGGCCTGCGGGAGGATTCCGGCGCTCAGGCGCGTCGCGCCATCGAGGTGGCGCGCTCCATGGGCGTCGAGGGCCGAGTGCTGCGGGTGGCCTGCGAGGGCGAGGGTGGCGTGGAGGCGGCAGCGCGAAAGGCGCGCTACGCTGCCCTGGCCCGGGTGGCCGAGGGTCGGCCCATCCTCACGGCTCATACCGCCGACGACCAGGCCGAGACGGTGCTGTACCGGCTGGCCAAGGGCGCGGGCCTGCGAGGCCTCGGCGCGATCCGGCCGCAGGCGCGCCTCGAGGGAGGGAGGGTGCTGCGCCCCTTCCTCGGCGTGCGTCGGGCGGCGCTGGAGGAGGTGGTCCGCTACGCGGGGATCCCCGTGATCGAGGATGCGACCAACCTCAGCCGGCGTTACGTGCGCAACCGCATCCGCATGGACGTCCTGCCCGCGCTCGAGGCGGCCGTCCCCGGTGCGAGCGCCGCACTGGCGCGCGCGGCGCGGCTGGCGCAGCGCGACGAGGACTATCTCTCACGGCGGGCGGCGCGGTGGTCCAGGCGCCTGCAGCGCGGCGACGGATGGGACGCCCGCGGCCTCGTCCGCCTGCCCCGGGCGCTGGCCTCGCGCCTGGTTCGCGACGCGATCGTGGAGGCGCGCGGGCGTCCGCCGACGGCGCGCCAGATCGAACAGGTCCTCGAGCTTCTGGGGCGGGGCGGGGAGATCCGACTCTGCGACGAATGGGTGGCCGTCTGCCGGCAGCGGATCTTCTCGATCCGCAGACAGCGCATGGAACGCGACTAGGAGCCTGTCGTAGGAACCGACCGTCGCGAGGCGGCGGAGGCGGGAGGCGAGGCGCTTTGCGCCTGCCGGCTTTTTTGGCTCGCTTGGGCAAGCCTCCGCTCGTGCAGCGACGAGCGACGCCGGCGTGGCCTTCGTCACGTCGAGGAGCGAGGGGCGAGCGCGCTCCCCCACCCCGCATCCGTCGCCGCAGTAGGCTGGTGACTGCATCAGGCTCCCTGGCGTCGACTTCGCCTTCCGATGGCCCAGAGCCCGACGACTTTTCCCCCCGTTGTGCATCCAAGGGGATGGGTCGGTGGCGATCCGAGCGGCTCGTCGGAACGATCCCGACGCAGGGCGCGTTTAGGGGAGGTGCCGGGACCGGTGGTCGCGCCCCGGCCATCCGTTCCAGGCCATACCCGGGTCGCTTCGCTTGAGGAGCCGCGGGCTCTTTGGTTACGTTAGGGGCCCTCGTTGCCGAGGGTCAGAGGTGCGATAGCTCGTGCGACAATCCTACAAGACGGTGCTGCTGTGGGTGGTGCTGATCGTGATGTTCGTCAGCTTCTACCAGTTCTTCAACCACAGCGGCGCCGACATCCGTGAGACCGCCTACTCCGAGTACCTCGCCAAGGTGGAATCGGGCGAGGTGGAGTCCGTCACCATCAAGGGCAACACCCACACCTACGTCCTGCGTGGGGAGGCGACGGAATATCGCACGTCCGGTCCCGCCACCGAGCAGCTGATCGAGGAGCTGCGCGCGACCGGGGCCCGCTTCGAGTTCGAGAAGGAGGAGCAGGGCTCGGTCTGGATCCAGCTCCTCTTGCAGGGGCTCCCGATCCTGTTCCTGCTGGTGATCTTCTTGCTCTTCATGCGCCAGATCCAGGGCAGCGGGGGGAAGGCCATGGCCTTCGGCAAGTCGCGGGCCAAGCTGCTCTCGGAGGTGCAGAACAAGGTCACCTTCGCCGACGTGGCGGGCATCGACGAGTCCAAGGACGAGCTCGAGGAGATCGTCGCCTTCCTCAAGGACCCCAAGAAGTTCACGCGCCTGGGCGGGCGCATCCCCAAGGGCGTCTTGCTGATGGGACCGCCGGGGACGGGCAAGACCTTGCTCGCGCGTGCGGTGGCCGGCGAGGCGGGCGTGCCCTTCTTCTCCATCTCCGGCTCCGACTTCGTGGAGATGTTCGTCGGCGTCGGCGCGAGCCGCGTCCGCGACCTCTTCGAGCAAGGCAAGAAGCACGCTCCCTGCATCATCTTCATCGACGAGATCGATGCGGTGGGCCGGCACCGCGGCGCCGGCCTGGGCGGCGGCCACGACGAGCGCGAGCAGACCCTGAACCAGCTCCTCGTGGAGATGGACGGCTTCGAGTCCAACGAGGGCGTGATCCTCATCGCCGCCACCAACCGGCCGGACGTCCTCGACCCGGCGCTCTTGCGGCCGGGCCGCTTCGACCGTCGCATCGTGGTGCCGCTGCCCGACGTCAAGGGTCGGGAGGGGATCCTCAAGGTGCACACGCGGAAGGTGCCGCTCGCGCCCGACGTCGACCTGGAGATCATCGCGCGCGGCACGCCGGGCTTCTCCGGCGCCGACCTGGAGAACCTCGTGAACGAGGCGGCGCTCCATGCGGCGCGCAACAACCAGGACCGCGTCAGCATGCGCGACTTCGAGATCGCCAAGGACAAGGTGATGATGGGCTCGGAGCGGCGGTCGCTGGTGATGTCGGAGAAGGAGAAGCGAACCACCGCGGTTCACGAGGCCGGCCACGCGCTGGTGGCCAAGCTGCTGCCGGAGACCGATCCGGTGCACAAGGTGACGATCATCCCGCGCGGACGCGCGCTGGGGGTCACCCAGCAGATCCCGGCGGAGGATCGCCTCAACATCACCAAGGAGTACGCGCTCAACCGCATCTGCATCCTCATGGGCGGTCGGGT